>Ga0070741_10007631_pt1 | contig 22256 bp, 19 predicted proteins | sample Coa_R1_4_FD_66440 | JGI IMG/M metagenome (GOLD analysis project Ga0070741, IMG submission 66440) | Surface soil microbial communities from Centralia Pennsylvania, which are recovering from an underground coalmine fire - Coalmine... | ecosystem: Environmental > Terrestrial > Soil > Unclassified ... | reverse complement strand
AAGGCGGTGTCGTATTCGTCGGCTTCGATCACGAAAAACGGGCTCTCGCTCGCCGCCGCGCGAGCGGAGACACCGAAGTCCACCGGCACGCCGCCGATCAGGAATCCCGGCGCGAGGCCCGCGTGCTCGAGAATGCACGCCAGCATGGAACTGGTGGTGGTCTTGCCGTGGGTTCCCGCCACGGCCAGCACCCAGCGATCGTGCAGCACGTGCTCGTACAGCCACTGCGGCCCCGAGATGTACGGCCGGCCCGTGTCGAGGATCGCCTCCATCAGCGAGTTGCCGCGCGACACCACGTTGCCGATCACGAACACATCGGCGTCGCGTGCCACGCCGTCGAGCTGCGCGGCATCCCAGCCTTGCGTGAGCCCGATGCCCTGCGCTTCGAGTTGCGTGCTCATCGGCGGATACACGTTGGCGTCGCAACCGGTGACGACATGGCCCGCGGCCTTGGCGAGCGCGGCGATGCCGCCCATGAACGTGCCGCAGATGCCGAGAATGTGCAGATGCATGTAGCGCCTTACGCCGAGAGCGAGCGAATGGTGTAGGCCTGGCTCGCATGGCGCCGCCAGCCGAGCGTGAACCACAGATAGCCGATCGCCTCGGCGATCAGAATGGTCGAGAACGCAAGCCGCAGGCCGGCGGCCTTGTCGAAGCCCAACCATCCTTCGGCCGCGGTCACCACCACGCCGATGCCCCACTGCAACAGGAAGCTGCCGGTGAACATGAGCAGGTTGAGTGCCGTGTTGGCGCGCGCGGTGAGCTCGCTCGGGAAGCCTTCCGACAGCACCGCGAAGCCGAGCACGTTGACCGAGAAGCCGAGGCCATACAAGCCCCACCACAGGTAGCTTCCGGGAAGCTGCGCGACGATGCCCGCGAGCGCGATCACGTTGGTCAGGAATCCCGCCGCGAACAGGTGCCGCGTCTGGATGCCCCGCCGCGCAAGACGCGTCGACAGCGCGCCCAGCGCGACGAATCCGCACAGCGTGACGATGCTGAGCACGAACAGGTGACGCGCCGCGCTGGCGCGATCGAATCCCTGCACCTCCATCATCCACGGCACCGACCACAGGCCCTGGATCGCCGTGAAGCCGCCCATGCCGAACAGCCCGAGAGGTGCCAGCCACCAGAAACGAGGCGTCGCGAACACGAGCCGCACGCCAGACCACTGCGCACCGAATCCCACGGCATCGCGCGCCCGCGGCAGATCGGGCACGCGCCACCACATCCATGCCGCCACCACGTACGTCGCGACTCCTACCAGCACGAACACGGTGTGCCAGGTGATGTAGCGCAGCACGATCTCGAGCGGCGCCGTCACCACCAGCGCGCCGAGTCCGCCGGCCACCATCATCCATCCGGAAAGCGAGGCGTGCCGCTCGGGGGCATACCACGTCACGATGCCCTTGAGCGGCGCCATGAGACAGGTCGACACGCCGGCGCCGATCAGGGCTCGCGCGAGGAGCAGGCTCGACTCGCCGCTGGCCATGCCGAAGGCAATGGAGCCCGTGCCGGCGATGAGCAGGAACGCGGGCTCGACGCGGCGCGGTCCGTAGCGATCGAGCAGCATGCCGGCCGGGATCTGCATCGCTCCGAATGCGATGAAATACGCGCTCGTGAGCAAGCCCAGCGCCGCGGGTGAAAGGGCGAGGTCGCGCGAAAGCTCGGGCGAGATCACCGCGTTGACGGTGCGAAACACGTACGACAGGAAGTAGCCTGCCGCGAATGGCGTGTAGATGCGAACAAAGCTGTGCGATCCGCCCATGGTCAGCCCGAGCGGAAGATGAAGAACACCGCACCGACGAGGCACAGGCCCGCCCACACGTAGTCGAGCTTGATCGGCTGGCCCATCACGTACACCGCGAACGGCACGAACACCGAGAGCGTGATGACCTCCTGCACGATCTTGAGCTGCGCGAGCGAAAGGGTCTGGAATCCGATGCGATTGGCCGGCACCTGCAGCAGGTACTCGAACAGCGCGATGCCCCACGACACCAGCGCCGCCGTCCACCAGGGCCACGTCTGCACGTGCCGCAGGTGGCCGGACCACGCGAAGGTCATGAATACGTTCGAGCCGACGAGAAGAAACGCGCAGATGAGCGCAGGTGACATGGCCGGACACACCGCAGGATCAGACGGGCGCCATTATCCCTTACGCGCCGTCCACGCGCGGCAGCACCACCGTGATCGTCACGCCGCTCGCGTCCGGGCGATTGTCGGCGAAGGCCCGGCCGCCGTGGAATTCGGCGATGAGCCGCACGATGTAGAGTCCGAGGCCCAGGTGCGGAACATCTCCGCCGCGCTCGCTGCGCACCGACACCATCGAATCGAATAGTCGGCTGCGCATGTCCTCGGGCAGCAAGGGACCGGCATTGCTGACCGACAGCCGGGCTTCGCTGCCTGCCGACTGCAGCCGCACGTCGATGGTCGAGCCGCCCAGCGCGAATTCGGTGGCATTCACCACGAGCTTGTCGAGCATCTGCGCGATCAGGTCGGGCGCGGCGTCGACCACCAGCGACGCATCCGGCGCATGAAAGGCAAAGGTAAAGCCCGAGTACGCACTGCGATAGCCGTCCACGCAGCCGGCCACGAGCGGCACCAGATCCACCCGCTCGCGCTCGGCCTCGTGCAGGCTTTGCTCGAGACGCGTCGCCTCCGTCATGCGCGTCAGGATCTCGGTCAGGCGCGAAAGGCCGCTTTGCGCGCGCTCGAGATACACGCGGGCATCCTGCGCAAGCGGTTGTGCCTGCAGGTTCTCCAGCGACGAGCGCACCACCGCGACCGGCGTGCGCAGCTCGTGCGAAAGCCGGCTCGCCATGTTCTTCTGGTACGCCGCGTATTGACCAAGCCGATCGAGCACGCTCGCGAAGCTGCGCGACAGATCGCCGATCTCGTCGCCTGCGCCCGAGGCCGCAAGGCGCGCGTGCATGCGCCCCTGCGGATCGATCGCGCGCTCGGCGTCGTCGCGCAGGGCGCGGATGCGTCCGGACAGGCGGGTCGCGTAGAACGTGACCGCGGCCGACCCGATGAGCAGGGCCGCGATCACGATGTTGAACAGGCGCTCGAAGGCGCGATTGCGCTCCGCCAGGACCGCGTTCGCCGTTTCCTCGACGATCACGGCCCCGCGCACCTGGTCGCCGACCCAGATCGGGTAGGCCGCCGTGACGATGGTGGCGCGACCATCGGGGGTCGGCCGCCGGTCGGTGGTGAGAATGCCCGACAGCGCGCCGTCGACCTCGCGCGCCTGCGCCAGGGTGCGGCCGGCACGCTCCTCGGCGAAGTCGTCGGTCGGTTGCTTGAGTGCGAGACGGTAGAGCGGCGCGAGCGCACGGGCCTCGAGCCAGGTCCAGGGATTGCCCCATGGCGAGGGCGGCGGTTCGGGCGGCGAAGGACGCTTGCGCAAGGAGCCCGCGCGCGCGAGCACATTGAGATCGCGATCGATGACCCAGATGCGCGCCGTCGTGCGCGAAAGCCCGTGCAGGATCTGCGCGATTTCCGCGGAGCCGGTCGCGCGGGCGAGATCGCCGGACGTGGCGGCGTCGTCGGTCGACGCTGCGTCGTCGCTGCCGCGCACAGCCGCAAGCGGCGCCACCGCCGGCCGCTCGAAGAGGCGGGGTCGATCGTGCAGCGCGGTCGCGATGGCCTCGGCCGTGCCGGCGAGCTGCTTCTCGTGCGCATCGCGAAGGAAACGTTCGAGCTCGCGCACGTACTCGTAGCCGAGCCACGGCAGCACCAGGAACACCGACAGCACGAGCAGGAGCTGGGCGCGAATGCCCAGCGCAAACCGGCGGCGCCTCATCGCGCGCCGCCGCTCGGGTTCACGCGTCCGCTTTCCACCGGTATCCCATGCCGTAGACCGTGTCGATGCGATCGAACGTCGGATCGAGCGCCATGAACTTGCGGCGGATCCGCTTCACGTGCGAGGTGATGGTGCTGTCGTCGACCACGATGCTCGCTTCGCGCATCAGCGCCTCGCGGTCCTTGACGTGGCCCGGAAAGCGCGCGAGCGCGTGCACCATCCAGAACTCGGTCAAGGTGAGGTCCACCGGCTGATCGCGCCAGCGCGCGGTCATGCGCTTGACGTCGATCGTCAACGCGCCCCGCACCAGGGTCTCGTCGGCGGCCGTGGGCGAGATCAGCAAGTCGCTGCGCCGGAACAACGCAGCGATGCGGGCGGTGAGATGCGGAAGGCTCACATCCTTGGTGAGGTAATCGTCGGCGCCGATGCGCAATCCGGCCACGATGTCGAACTCGCTGTCGCGCGCCGTGAGGAACAGGATCGGAAGCGTGCTGGACATCGCGCGGAGGTCGCGGCACAGCGCAAATCCGGCGTCGACATCGTCGCCGAGGCCGATGTCGATCAGCGCGAGGTCAGGCAGGCGCGTCCGGAACGCTGCCATGGCCTCGGCGCGCGTCGCATACGCCATGACCTCGTAGCCCTGCCGGCGCAGCGCATCCGCGTAATTGGCGCGGATGGACGGCTCGTCTTCGACGATTGCGATGCGGCGACTCATGGCCGCCGACTATAGCGCAGCGTCGCGCACTGGCGGACACCGCGCGGCGCGCGCCATCGGTTTGCCACATTTCTTCGCCATCGCTCCCCTTTTGTCGCATGGCAGCGCCCGTTTGCGGGCCTGAAATGCTGTCGTGCCCCAGTGGGCATGAAACGGGAGAGGAAAGCGATGAAGGCGACCGGTGCCGCAGCCAACACTTCCCTGCGTGGGCACATGCTGCGCGATCTCGTGCGGCTCGCGGGCGAGGCGCTCGCCGCGGGCGTGGTCGTGAGCCTGGTCCTGGCCCTCGCGGCCTTCGTGGTCGCCACCCAGGCCCGGGCGGCGACGCCGGGCGAGGACCCGGGCCAGGGCGTGCTGCTGTTCAAGTCCGCGACCGGAGAGATCCCGGCGCCGCTCGTCGCAACGGACGTCGACATCCAGGTCACGGGCATCGTCGCCCGCGCCCGTGTGACCCAGCGTTTCCGCAATCCGTCCACGCAGTGGCAGGAGGCGGTGTATGTGTTTCCCCTGCCCGAGTCGGCGGCGGTCGATCACCTCGACATGCTGATCGGCGATCGTCATGTCGAAGGCCAGATCAAGGAGCGCGACGCCGCGCGCCGCAGCTACGAGCAGGCGAAGAGCGAAGGCCGCAGGACAACGCTGCTCGAGCAATCGCGCCCGAATGCGTTCACCACCAACGTCGCCAACATCGGCCCGGGCGAGGAAATCGCCATCACGCTCGAATACCAGCAGCGCGTGCGCTACGACAGCGGCACGTTCAGCCTGCGCTTTCCGATGGTGCTGACGCCGCGCTACATGCCGCCGGCGCAGCTCGCCCAGGCGGCAATGGACGCCGATCTCATCGAGCATGCGGGGCTCGCCAGCACGGCGAAAAGCAGCGCTTCCGCCGTGACCAATCCGGTCAAGCTGCACGTCGCGGTCGACGCCGGCTTCGCCCTCGGCGACATCGATACTCCCTATCACCAGGCCCGCATCGAGGAAGCGCCGGGCCATCGCTACGACATCACGCTCGACGCGAGCGTGCCGGCCGATCGCGATTTCGAGCTCACCTGGAAACCCGACCTGGGCGCATCGCCGGGTGCTGCCCTGTTCACGCAAGCGCGGCCGGAAGCGCAATACGCACTGCTCATGCTGGTCCCGCCCGAACTGAGCGTGTCACCCGTGCGCCTGCCGCGCGAGGTGGTCTTCATCATCGACACCTCGGGCTCGATGGAAGGTGCTTCGATTCGCCAGGCCAAGGCCGCACTCGATCTCGCGCTCGATCGCCTGCAGCCGGGTGATCGCTTCAACGTGATCGAATTCAACTCCGTCACGCGGCCATTGTTCAGTGCGCCGATGCCGCTCGATCCCGCGACTCTGGCTCAGGCCCGCGGCTTTGTCGCGAAGCTCCAGGCGAACGGCGGCACTGAAATGCGGCCGGCCCTCGAGGCCGCGCTCACCCCCGACAAGGCGGCGGGGTACGTGCGCCAGGTCATCTTTCTCACCGACGGCGCGGTCGGTAACGAGGCCGAGCTGTTCGAGCTCATCACGCGGCGTCTCGATGATCGAAGACTGTTCACGGTCGGCATCGGGTCGGCACCCAACGCATGGTTCATGACCAAGGCGGCGCAGTACGGGCGCGGCACGTTCACCTACATCGGCAACATCGATGAAGTGCAGGCGAAGATGGCCGACCTCTTCCGCAAGCTCGAGTCGCCCGTGCTGACGGACGTGACCATCGCGTGGCCGGGTCGCGCCGAAAGCTATCCCCAGCGCATTCCCGATCTGTACGCCGGCGAGCCGATCGTGGTGACGGCGGCGCTGCAGGATGCGCAAGGCGACGTGCGCGTGCTGGCGCGACGCCCCGCCGCACGGCCGCCCGAAGGCGGGGCATACGCTTCCGGCAACGAAGTCTGGCAGGCGACGTTCGCGCTCGCGCCCGCAGGCGCCGCTTCCGGCATCGACGTGCTGTGGGCACGCTCGAAGATCGATGCGCTCACCGATGCGCTGCATGGCGGCGCGAACGAGGACGACGTGCGCGCGGGCATCGTCGAGCTTGCGCTCGCGCATCACCTCGTCAGCCGGTACACCAGTCTCGTCGCGGTCGATGTGACGCCGGCCGTGCCGGCAGACGCCACGGTGGTGCGCAAGATGGTCGCGACCAACCTGCCGCACGGCTCGCAAGGCGATGCCATCATCGGCGAGCTGCCGCGCACGGCGACGCCCGCGACATTGCACATCGTGATCGGCTCGGTCGTGCTGCTTCTTGCTGTCGCCGTGTTCGGCGTTGCGCGGGCGAGAAACCCTTTCGCCGCCTGACCATGTCCATCGGGGCGAACACGGGAGGATCTTTCGGCCGGATCGGCAGGGTGTGGCCGCGATATGGCGATGCGCTGGATGTGTTGCCGCAGCCTGCGCCGGCCGAGTCTTCCCCTGTTCGCCTGCGATGGATGCTGACCGTCATCGGCGCAACGCTTGCGCTTTTCGGTGCCCTTGCGATCGGAGACGGTCTCTACATCAAGCTGAAGGCTGCCGCTGCACAGGTGCTGCTGCGCACAGCGTGGGAACGAGCGCGTGCCGGCGCGACGGAGCCGAAGCCATGGCCGTGGGCCGATACGTATCTGGTGGCACGTTTGCGGGTGGCCTCGCATGACGTGGATCTTTTCGTGCTCGCAGGTGCCAACGGGCGCACGCTTGCATTCGGTCCAGGTCATCACGACGGCTCGGCATTGCCGGGACAGGAAGGGAACATCGTGCTGTCCGGGCATCGCGATACGCACTTCCGCTTCCTGCGCGAGTTGCGCAGTGGTGAGACCCTGGATCTGGAGACGATCGACGGCCAAGTGTTGCGCTATCGCGTGCAAAGCGCGCAGGTCATCGACTATCGCAAGCTTGCATTGCCACGCTGGACCGCGCAGCTCACGCTGATCACGTGCTATCCGTTCGACGCAATGACCACGGGCGGCCCGCTGCGCTACGTCGTCACCGCCGCCCCGGCCGCCGAGTCGGCGGTCAGGTGAAGGTGAGGCGCAGACCTTCGAGCGGCAACTCGCCGTAATCGCTCGCCCACGTCTCGCCGCGCTGCACCGGTGCGGCATCGGAGATGGTTCCGGTCGTGACCATCTCACCGGCCACAAGCGGCGGTGCATCGGGCTGCTGCGCGAGCACGCGCACGAGGTGAGCGAGCGCATGCGCCGGGCTCCCCAGCACGTTCGCGCCCACACCACGATCGACGATCGCCTCACCCTTGCGCAACGTGAGATGAAACCGTGGCAGGAGCTCGCTGATCGCATCGCGGTTGTGTGCCGTCAGCTCCACGCGCGTGCCCACCACCAGTGCGCCATGCAGGCCGAAGGCCGCCGTGCAATCCGCTGCAGTGAACTTCCAGTCCGGGAAGTGGCTCTGCACGATCTCGAATCCCGGGGCCATCCACGCCACGCTGTCGAGGATCCTGCGCGGATCGTCCGTTTCCGGGGGCGCCGAAGCGAGTCCGAACACGACCTCGGGCTCGATGCGCGGCTGCACGAGGCCATGTAACGACAGCACGGCGACGTTGTGCCTGGCCTCGTGCACGGTGTGCGTCCAGATGCGCGCCCACATCGGCTGGTACACGCCATAGCGTTCCCAGATCGTGGTGTTGGTGAACCCGATCTTGCGCCCGACCGGCTTCCAACCCTGCCCGATGCGCTGCGACTCGATGCGCGCGAGCACGCGATACGCCGCAGGCACGTCGAACCCGGGCGTGTCGCGGGATATGGACGGCAGCGTGGCTGCGCGATCATGGGCATCGATCAGTCGTCGCGCGATGTCGTGCTCGGCGTTGTCGGGAAGGGTCACGACCTGGACTTTCCGCCGAAGATGCGCACCCCGATCGCGAACACCAGGATGCCGAGCACCATGGCGACGATCACCGCGACGAGCGCGGCCACCACCCCGGTGAGCTCGAGCGCGGCGACGATCGCCCACGCGCCTATCGCGGCGATCGCCCCGGCCACCACGATCGAGACGATGCTCGCCCCGATCGATCCACGCACGTTGCTGACGGGATTCATCGGACGCGATTCTATGAGGCGCGCGCGTGCTTTTTGTCGCCGGCGAAATGCGACGCGTACTCGGCTTCCGCGAATCCGATCAGAAGATCGTCTCCGGTGTCGATCACCGGCCGCTTGATGGCCGACGGGTTCGCCAGCATGACGTCGATCGCGCTGTTTGCATCCCCTACACGTTGTTGCACATCGGGGCCCAGCATGCGCCAGGTGTTGCCACGCCGGTTGAGCACGGTCTCCCAGCCGAGCTTCTTCACCCACGACGCAAGCTGCGAGCGCGACGGCGGCGCTTTCTTGAAATCGACGAAGTCGTAGTCCACGCCGTGCTGCTCGAGCCAGGCGCGGGCCTTCTTGACGGTGCTGCAGTTGGTGATGCCGTAGAGCTTCATGGGCGATGCGCCAAGCCGAAACAATAAGTATAGCTTCGCGCCGCTCACGCGCCGCATAAAGCAAAACCGCCGCGGGTGCACCGCGGCGGCAGCTTGGTCACGACACTTCAGCGCAGGTTGTACGGCGGCAGAAGGTTCATCCTGGTCGAGTCGCGTGCGGGCCAGACGTAGAGATAGTCCTCGTTCACGTCGCAAGTCCGCGTGCCGGCGTCGGCGTTGTACGACTCGATGTACTGGAACGTCGACACGCCCGGCGTATCGCCCACGGACTCGTAGATGTGAATGCCATCCTGGCGCTGCACCACCGCCGTCGCGATCAGCCCCGGACCCACGGAGCGCGTCGGGAATCCCATCCACGCCTGGCCCTTGCAGTCCGAATCGAAATAGACGAGGGGCGAGCAGCCGAGGCTCCAGCCCGCGGCAGCCGAGCCACAGAACGTTGCAGTGACGAATTCGCCGCTGCCTTTCGGCAAAAGCGCCGTGCCGTTGAAATCGACCGCAATCGTGTTGCCTGCACGATCGACATACTTGAGCGGCGCATTGGGGTCACTGACGCCGGCCCGCGATTGTGCCTGAGCGTTGGCGATCGTGAAGAGTGCGCACAGGGCGATGGCAACCGTTGTCTTGTTCATGAGCTTTTCCTTTCCGGACGTTAAGTTGATCAAGCGCGACCGCGGTGCTGCTGGATGTTTGTTGCGCGGCCGTGATCACACGTTAGGTCGCCGTTACGTAGAGATCGCTAACGAATTCGAGGGTCGCGCAAAACGAATGCGCAATGGCGTACACGCAATGTCGGGTGAGCGATGCGCAGCTGTGTCGCAGTGCGTGCGTCGACTGCAGGCGCGAATGCTTGCGTGATCCAGCCAAGGGAGGAATGGAGAACAAGAAAAAGCCGGTGCTGCCGTCGCTCGTCCGGATTGGCGACAGCACCGGGGAGGAACCCGTCGCGTGCACGCGCTTTGTTTCGCGCGTGTCAACGGGTTCCACCTTAGTGCTGCCGGACGTAGCGATCGCTAACGGATTGGCGTGCTGCGGACATGTGCACCGACGTTGCGCCGGTGCACCAGCTACTTTTGCTGGCTGGGCATCCTGCGAATGATCACCGACCAGCGCTCGCGTTCTGCGTCGCCGCGCCGGACGCAAGTCCGACGTGCCCGCAGGAGCGTTCGCCTGTCCGGCTTGGCATGCTCGACCTCGGGAATGGCGATGGTGCCGTGCCAGCCGGCACGATTGTCGACGACCACGGTGATCACGGCATCGCGTTGCATCTGCTCGGCGAGAAGCTGCGTGCAGATGTCGGGCTTCCCCGCCGCGACCACCCACAAAGGAGGCGCCGACTCATGATGACTCCCGTGTTTTCGGAGGGAATCGCGCGCGCCGCCCGGCTTAGAAATGGCTAACAGATTGGTTTACTCGCTTGGGCGCCCCGGCTCAACCGCTCTGGAGCGACCGCCCGAGCGCTTCCGTTTCCGGTGAGGGCGTGACCCCCAGCATCTTGCCCAACACTGTCTGGCACCGGCGGTAGGCCTGCATCGCTTCGCCGCGGCGGCCTTGCCGATCGAGGCAACGGATCATCCCCTGGAACAACGGCTCCGATAGCGAATCGACTTCGAGCGAGCGTTCGTATAGACGCAACGCGCGTTCAAACTCGCTGCGCGACTCCCACGATGCGCCAAGTGCTTGCGTCGCCTTGATGAAGCGTCCGCGATAACGCTCGCGCGGGGCAATCATCCACGGCTTGTCGCCTTCGGCCACCAAGAAGTGGGCGCGATAGAGGTCCAGCGCTTGCACGAGATTTTGCTCTGCCTCGGCATCACGCTGCAGCATCGCAACATCCGTCGTGCTTGTCAGACGATCGAATGCCCACACATCGACCCAGCAGAACTCGCGGTCCAGGCTGAGCTTGGCGTCGGCCAGCGTGAGCAAGTCGCCCGAGCCGAGCAGCTTCCGCAACCGGTGCAGCGTATTTTCGAACGATGCCCGCGCGGCGTCGCCATCGTCGTCCGGCCACAGCGCTTCCATGAGATCGACGGTCGGCACGCCAGTGCCGCCTTTAGCGATCAGCGCACCCAGCAACTCCAGCGGTCGCTTCTGCGCCTTTTTTCCGGTGGCAATTGGCTCGTCGTCGATGAGCACGTCAATGCCGCCCAGCGTGCGGATGCGAAGACGCCACGGCCATTCCGGGATGTCGGTGCCGAGACCAGGCAGGTTCGACTTGCGAATGACGGCGCGCACATAGTCGGTCTCGATGCCGGCCCGGAGCGCCTCCTCGACCAAGCGCCTGAACACGTGCGGATTCGTCCGCACGGGGGGCGCGCTCAAATATCCTTCCGCGCGGCCGCTCTCGATGCACCGCCTGAGCGCTTCACGACCGCGTTGACTGTCTCCCGCGACGAACGCTACATATGCCTCTGAAGCGTCCATCCACTGCTTCATCCGCTCCGGTGCGTTCGGCTCGAAATGGGCTCGCACCTGCCGCATGCATTCGTCGGCGCGTTCGTGCTCGCCGCAATCGGCGAAAGCCATCGCTACCCGGTTGCGTGCCGATAGACGGCTGTAGAAGATGCCTCCTTCCTCGGCAGCGCGATCTGCTTCCAGGGCGTGCTCGAGCTGCTTCGCGAAATGGCCGCGAGCTCCCTCCATGGGCCCATGACACGCATGCCAGTACGTCCGATCCTGTGGTCCCTGCCGGGTGAGCGTTCGCCAATCGTCGATGCGTCGCTGCGCGTCAGCGAAGTCTCCGCAGAACAAGGCCGCCCAGATACGGAATCCTCGCGCGAGCGAATCGAGGAATGTGAGATCGTAGGCGGCCACCAGTGCGATGACCTCGTCGAGCAACGCAATCGCTCGGTCGAACTCCTGGATATGCAGGAGATTGAAGGCGTAGCGCGCCAGCCATAGGGCGCGATTTACGGGAGAGACTTCGGCTCGCCGCAATGCGGGCTCGAGTAGAGTCGCAACCGTCTCGATTCGATGGAAGTCACCCGTCTGCGTGAGATACGTTTGCAACGCGCTGCCCGCGCGCACACGCAGATTGGGATCGAGATCGGCGTCGAGCAATTCGAGAACGCGGTCGCGCGCGAGAGCACCGAGCGTGGGCGAGGGCTCGCGCAGGCACGCCGCAAGCACGCTCGTGTAGACCCGGAGCTGATCCTCCGCAGTGAGGAGATGCGCCCCCGGTTCGAGACATTGCTCGATTATGCGCAGCCAGCGATGCGCGGCGAGAAAGTTGCCGCTCTCCACGAAGTAGGTCTCGATCACGCCGGAAGCCGCGAGCAACTGTCCGGCGATGTTTCCGCTCGTGGAGAAGCCTTCGTGCGCACGCTCGAAATCGTTGCGCGCCTTGACTGCGTCGTTTTTCAGCGTGGTGAGGCCGCGCAGGTAGCAAAGCTCGTCGGACGCCTGCACACGCGCTTGCGGCAGCATCGAAAGCCACCGAGAGATCGTATCCAGGCGGCCCTGCGCGATGAGCTGTTTCGCCTCGCCGCGCACGATATCTTCAGCCCGTCCGACCTCTGCGCTTTGCAGGTACAGATCCAGCGCGGCCTCGATCTGTCCGGCATCGTGCAAAGCCTGCGCCGATGCTCGCTTCAGCGCTTCGAGCTCTCCGACCGAGCGCGACTCGGTTGCACGCCGCACCAGGAACTCGCGGAACAAGTCGTGGTACTGATACGCGGGCGCTCGCCCGGGTCGCTTGTCGACGAAGAAGTTCTGTCGATACAGCTTCTCGAGCAACTGCGCCGCGTCCTCGCGCCCGGAAAGCGCCCCCGCAACCGGCGCCGTGATCGTGGGCAGGAATGCGGTCGCGATCAGGAAGTCGCGCGTGACATCGTCGGCGCGGCGCAGCACTTCTTCCGCGAAATAATCGAACACGTACTGCAGATCCGGGGCGAACTCGAGCTCCGGTCCCGTCGTCGAGCCCTTGCCGGCGAGCAAAAGCACCAATCCGGCCGGCCAACCACGACATAGCGTGTGCGCCTGCTGCGCATCGAGCTGTGACGCGTGCAGGCGGAACAGCGCCTGCGTGTCGCCTGCATCGAACACGAGCCGATCCTGGCCCAGCTCGTACACGAGCCCCGACGCAATCGCCTTCGCGAAAGGCGGCGGTGGCGCGCCGCGACTGGTCACGAAAACGTTCACTGCGGGTGGCGCCTCCTCGACCGCGACGGCGAGCACCCGGTGCAGCGGCGAGCTCGCATCGACCTCGTGATAGTTGTCGAACACGAGTGTCCAACCCGGCGCGACCGAGCCGAATAGCGTGCGAAAGAAGCGTCGGGCGAATCCGATCGCATCCGGCTCGTGCTCGCGGATGTACAGCGGCAGGCGGACCTTGCCGCCGCGCTCGAGCTTCACCGCCTCGGCGAGGTAATAGAACAAGGTCGCCGGATCCGAATCGGAGGCGTCGATCTGGTACCACGTGCCTTCCAGCGCGCGATCGGTGAGATACGACGACACCAGGGTCGTCTTGCCCATGCCGCCGGGCGCCGAGACCCAGATCAGGCGATGCTCGGCCATGGCGGCATCGAGCGCCTCGAACATGGCCGGACGCGGCAGCACCCGCGACTGGCGCGGTCGGGTCAGCTTGACCAGTGGCAGCGAAAGTGGAGGCGAGAGATCCATGACGAAAGACGTTGCTAGCGACGGCTGCCGGAATCTCGCCGGACGACGAGTCGCTATTGCAGCCTCAAGGCCACCCGGCCGTCAAGCGCGATGAAACGCGCCCATTGTCACGAGGCCGTCGCCGGTGCATTCTCGGTCCTTCCGCACCAACAAGAACCAGCCATGCTGAAGGCCGGTCGCAAGTTGCGGCGATGCATTTGCCGCACACGTGCGCAAGAGCCACGAGGATTACGCGCGCATCATCCGCGAGGCCAACATCAAGGGCGAGTAACCGCCCGGCGAGTGCACGCGTTTCGCCGCCTCCGCGAGGCTCGCGCCCGCTTCAACCACGCTCCTTCGCGGCTCCCGGGTCCGGATGAATGTTGTCGACCCAATGCACCTCTTCAGGATTGGGTTCCACATTCGGCAAGTCGAGATTCACCACCACCGGCTCCTGGCCGCTGCGCACCAGCACGCATGAAAGCGGCTCGGAATCGCTTGCATTGATCTCCTGGTGCGGTACGTAGGGCGGCACGTAGATGAAGTCGCCGGGACCGGCTTCTGCATTGAATTCCAGTCGATCGCCCCACTTCATGCGCGCACGGCCGCTGACCACGTAAATGACGCTTTCCAGCGCGCCGTGGTGATGCGCGCCGGTCTTCGCCTTGGCGTGGATCACGACCGTTCCCGCCCAGAGCTTCTCCGCTCCGGCGCGGGCGTGCGTAATCGCCGCCGCGCGATTCATGCCGGGCGTCTGGGCCGTGTTGGTGTCGAGCTCCGACGAATGCACCACGCGCACCCCGTGCAGACGCCATTTCGAGCTTGTGTTTTCCATGCAATGCCTCCATTGAGCAGCGGGAATTTAGCACTCCGAAAGTTACAAGCATGGAACCAATGGTTCCTTCTGTTGCTTATCGCGTGGCGTTAAGCTCATGTGTTACCTGCGATCGGTCCTATTCTCATGGCCAGCATCTACGTCATCCACGAAAACGACGCCTGGGTCGAACCGCTGCGGCAGCGCTTTGCCGAGCAGCATCTGCCGTACCAGGAATGGTTCCTGAGCGAAGGAACGCTCGATCTCGACGCCGCGCCCCCGCAGGGCGTGTTCTACAACCGCATGAGTGCGTCCTCGCACACGCGGGACCATCGTTATGCCGCCGAGCTCACAGGCGGTGTGCTCGCCTGGCTCGACCTGCACGGCCGGCGCGTCATCAACGACAGTCGCGCGCTGCAGCTCGAGATCAGCAAGATCGCACAATACACGGCGCTGCGCGCGCACAGCATTCGTACGCCACGCACCATCGCCGCCGTCGGCCGCGACCGCATCGTCGAGGCGGCACGGAAAATGACCGGTCCCTTCATCACCAAGCACAACCGCGCAGGCAAGGGCCTGGGAGTGCACCTCTTCCAGGGTGTCGAGGCGCTGCGCGATCACGTGCATTCGCCGGCCTTCGAGGATTCGGTGGACGGCATCACGCTGATCCAGGAATACATCCAGGCACCCGAGCCGTACATCACGCGCGTCGAATTCGTCGGTGGCGAGTTCCTGTACGCGGTGCGCGTCGACACCTCGCTCGGATTCGAGCTCTGTCCGGCCGATGTGTGCCAGATCGGCGACGCGTTCTGCCCGGTCGGCGAATCGGCGCCCGCACCCGCGCCGCGGTTTCGCATCGTGGAGGGCTTCGATCATCCCATCGTCGAGCGTTACCGGCGCTTCATCGCCGCGAACGGGATCGGCATCGCGGGCATCGAGTTCATCACCGACACCTCCGGCGAGATCTACACTTACGACGTCAACACCAACACCAACTACAACAGCGATGCGGAAAGCGCGGCCGGCATCTACGGCATGCGGGCCATCGCGACGTATCTCGGGCGCGAGCTTGCGCGCCTCGAGCAACGACCGCGCATCGCCGCGTGATTCAGAGCGTCGCCTCCTCCCTGGCGGTTGCGCTCAGATCGGCGCGCAGTCGCAGCATGAAGGACTCCTTGCTCGGAGATGCCTCGTCCGAGTAGTACGTGGCGTAATCCTCGGCCACGATCGGCACGATCGCATCGAGCAACCAGCGGACGGCATCGAAGAACAGCCCGGCATCGGTCGACGCGGCCGATGCGGGATCCAGCCGCACGAAGCCCTCGGGCCGATGATGCGCGGCAAGCGAGCGCACGGCGCCGAGCACGAGCGGCGGCGGTGATGGCAGACCGCGCGCACGCGCCTCGTCGAACGCCGCGTCCAGGGCGAAGGCGTAGTGTTCGGTCAGCGCTTCCGGCGGCACGGCGCGAGCGCGCAGGAATGCCTTGAGCGCAAATTCCTGCGCCTGCGCGGCAAGGTGATACACCGGCTGTGCCTCGGCATAGGACACCTCGTGCTTGCTGTACAGCTCCTGCGCGACGCGCAGGTAATCATGCGCATAGCGCCAGTACGCGAGGGCTGCGGTGCGTCGTAGTTCTGCCTTGCGTGTGATCATGTCGAATGCAGTGGTCGATGAATGAGCATTGGGCTACCCAAGACGCGTGGAGTTCCGCCTCGCGCGACGCGCCGTGCATCCGCTGCCGGCGTGTTTGATGCCTCGCAAACGAGGCGCTCGCGTCCGCAGTATCATGGACGCTCTTCGAGGAGGCGATCATGAGCGAGCGGCAAGTCGTGGTGTTGAGCGGTGCGCGTACGGCGATCGGTGATTACGGCGGGAGCCTCAAGGATGTTCCGCCCACGGACCTCGCCGCGCGCGTGGTGCGCGAGGCGGTATCGCGGGCCGGCGTCGATCCCGCGGTCATCGGACAATGCGTGTTCGGCAACGTCATTCATACCGAACCCAAGGACATGTACCTGTCGCGCGTGGCTGCCATCAATGGCGGCTTGCCGCACGATACCGGGGCGCTCACGCTCAATCGCCTGTGCGGGAGCGGCATGCAGGCGATCGTCACCGCGGCGCAGTACATCCTGCTGGGCGACGTCGATGCCGCCGTGGCCGGCGGTGCTGAAAGCATGAGCCGCGGCGCGTACATGAATCTGTCGCAGCGCTGGGGCGCACGCATGGGCGACGCCAAGATCATGGACGCGATGGTCGGCGCGTTGACCGATCCGTTCGACACGGTGCACATGGGCGTCACGGCCGAGAATGTCGCGCGCCAGTGCAGCATCCCGCGCGAGGAGCAGGACACGTTCGCGGTGGAAAGTCATCGCCGCGCGGCGGCCGCAGTGGCGGCGGGCTACTTCAAGGACCAGATCGTTCCGGTGGAGCTCAAGACGCGCAAGGGGACCACCCTGTTCGACACCGACGAGCACGTGAAGGCCGACTCCAGCCTCGAGAGCATGGCGAAGCTCAAGGCGGTGTTCCAGAAGGAGAACGGCACTGTCACGGCCGGCAATGCATCGGGCATCAATGACGCGGCGGCAGCCGTGGTGTTGATGGAGCGTTCGGCGGCGGAAGCGAAGGGATTGAAGCCGATGGCGCGTCTGGTCGCCTACGGCCACGCCGGCATCGATCCTAAAGTGATGGGCCTCGGTCCGGTGTCGGCGGTCAAGCGCGCGCTGTCGCGTGCCGGCTTGAAGCTCGCCGACATGGACGTGATCGAATCCAACGAGGCATTCGCGGCGCAGGCAATCGGCGTGTCGAAGCAGCTCGGGCTCGATCCGAACAAGGTCAACCCGAACGGCGGCGCGATTGCGCTCGGTCACCCGATCGGCGCAACGGGAGTGATCCTCACCATCAAGGCCATGTACGAGCTTCGGCGCACCGGCGGTCGTTATGCCCTCGTGACCATGTGCATCGGCGGCGGCCAGGGCATCGCCGGCATCTTCGAGCGCATCTGATTGCCGCAGCGCGCGGCAGCGGACTATCGCTCCGATCGGGCCGCTGCCAGCGCATTGCACAACGCAATGGCAGCGTCGGGAATCCCGGCGCTCGGCTGGTCGCGCCGCGCGAGCTCGTCGATGAGCCGCGCGGCGACCGCCGCGATCGGCAGCGTAACCCCGAAGTGCAACGCGCGCCTGCCGCGAAACGCGAGCACTGTCGGAAAGCTTTCAACATCCAGGTCGCCGCAGATCTCGGCGTCGTCCTCGATGTCGAGCCAGACGAAGGTCATCGCCGGGCGGGCGGCGGCGATGGCGTCGAACACCGGTCGGAACTCGGCACACGTATTGCACCAGGCAGCGCACAGCGCCACGACGACCAGGGGCGGCTCATGCCCCTCCTGCCTTGCAAGTGGCGCGGGTGCCGCGGAGGAAGTGCTGAAAGCCGCCATGGTTGAAGGCAAGACTATTCCTTAAAAGGCGCTCGCTTTTTGACCGTCGTCCAGGTAGTTTTTTCCTGAGTCACGTCAGGTGCGACCGCTCGTCGCGGCTCGCGTTCCGGCGTCGCATGCAACAACAAGAGGTGAAGCATGGGCAGATTCACCGCCACCGTCGTGCAACTCATCCTGGCAGCCGTGGTGGGCTATGCCGCCGCGCGTTACGCCCTGCGCGAGTCGCCGTTGCCCGAACCCGCACCGCCGCCGGTCGCGATCGCGCCTGTCCCGCAACCCGTCGCGCCCCCGGAAAAACCGGCACCGCCGCCCAATCCCAGCGCGTCGACGGCGGCGGCGCTTTCCGTCAGCTATCGCAGCGCGGTCGAACGGGCGGCGCCATCGGTTGTCACCGTGCATTCGGCGAAGACTGTCGCGCGCGGCCCGCTGGGCTTGGGTGGACGCCGCCTGCTCGCGCAAGGCTTGGGCTCGGGCGTGGTGATCGATACCGCGGGTTACATCGTGACCAACAACCACGTCGTGGCCGACGCCAACGAGCTCGCCGTGGCCTTGCCCGACGGCACGCTGCGCCCGACGCGTCTTATCGGCGTCGATCCCGATTCCGATCTCGCGCTGCTCAAGATCGATGCGCCCAACTTGAAGCCGATCACGTTCGGTGACATGAAGAGCGTTGCCGTCGGCGATGTCGTGCTCGCCATGGGCAACCCCCTAGGCGTGGGCCAGACCGTCACGCAAGGGATCGTGAGCGCGCTCGGACGCAAGGGCATCGGCATCAATCCGATCGAGAATTTCATCCAGACCGATGCCGCCATCAATCCGGGCAATTCGGGCGGTGCCCTCATCGATACGGCGGGAAGGCTCATCGGCATCAACTCGGCGATCCTGTCTCGCGGCGGTGGCTCGGAAGGCATCGGCTTCGCCATCCCGGTGGACATCACCCAAAAAGTGGTTGCCAGCCTGCAAAAGACCGGGCGCGTTTCGCGGGGCTATCTCGGCGTATCCACGGAGCAAGGGCCCTCCGGCGAAGGCGGTGCGACGGTGGTGGCCGTGCAGCGTGGCGGGCCTGCCGATCGCGCCGGAATCCAGCCGGGGGATGTGATCGTGAGGCTGGGGGATCATGCCATCGAGCAGGCGAGCGACTTGGCAACCACCATTCTCGAGCTCGATCCGGGGACCCGCGTGCCGGTCGAGATCGTCCGCGACGGACGACGCGCCACCGTCGACGTTCAACTCGGCACGCGGCCGCCGCTGCGGCGTGCCGGATAATGCGCAGGCAAGCCTTCACGACAAAGACCCAACCCACGAGAGGAAAGCAATGAGCATCACCATGTACGAAGCATCGGTGCCGGTGTTCACCCGCACGCTCACGGCGCTGCGCGCCATCCTGCAAAAGGCTGCACAGCACGCCGAGGCGCGCAAGATCGATCCGACGGCGCTGTTGCAGGCGCGGCTTTACCCCGACATGTTCACGTTCACGCGCCAGGTGCAGATCGCGACCGACTTCGCCAACAGCGCGTCGGCGCGGCTTGCCGGGAAGGAGCCGCCGTCGCTGCCGGATACCGAGACCACGTTCGCGGATCTCATGGCCCGCGTCGATCGCACCCTCGAGCACCTGCGCTCGTTCAAGCCGCAGGACATCGACGGCTCCGAGAGCCGCGAGATCGTGCGCCCGCTGCGCGGCCAGCCGCATCGCTTCACGGGCACGGGGTTCCTGCTGCAGTACGTGCTGCCGAATTTCTTCTTCCACGCTGCAACGGCCTACGACATCCTGCGTCACAACGGCATCGAGCTCGGCAAGTCGGACTTCATCGGCCCGATCGACTGAACGCGCATGCTGACGATCCTCGTCAATCTCGATTCGGCGGAGGAGCGCCGCGCCTGCATGAAGGCGCAGCTCGCCGCCGCCGGCATCGAGGCCGAGCGCATCGGCATCGACTTTCGCGGAAGCACCGACGAGGACGTGCATCGCTGGATGCGAGCGCATTTCCCGCACCTTGATTTCGACCTCGACACGATGTGCACGGCCGAAGCCGGATGCTGGGCCTCGCACTTGAGCGCGTGGTGGCGCCTTGCCCATTCGCAGGAGCCCTCGTGCCGCGTGATCGAGGACGACGTGCTGCTCGCACCGGACTTCCCGCACGCGACCGAAGCCTTGCGCACGCAGCATGCGTTCGACGTGATCTATCTCGGCACGTCATCGAAGAACATCTCGACGCGCCGGCGCACGCGCATCGGTCATGTCTCGGTGCATGCACCGATCGGCGTGGTGTTCAACACCTGGGGTTACGTCATCACCCGCGAGTTCGCGCGGCGCTTGTTCGCCGCGGGCTCGATGAAGCTCGACATGCCGATCGACCATTTCCTGGGAGGACGCGCGAAACGCGTGAAGCCCCGCACCGGAGTGCTGCGCCCGCCGGTCATCGCGGAGAATCCCGCCGTTGGACCGCAGTCGCAGATCCAGCCCTACGCCACCCGGCTCGATCGTCACCCGATGTGGCAGGAAGCCCGACGAGCGATCCTCGGCAGCCGGATGAGCGATCTCTACTACTCGACGATTTATCGCTTCCTGTGACCGCCGGCTGCACACGCCGAGAGCTTCATGCTGGCTCCGGCATGCGCGCCCGTTCGCTTGGCCGGGAACTCAGTACCCGGTGATGGTCGGCTCGAGCCGATAACCCGCGCGCCTTTCGAAATCGTCGGCCTGGTCCTGGCCGATGCGGCCCACCGCAAAGTAGGTCGCCTGCGGATGGGAGAGATAGAAGCCCGCCACGGATGCTGCCGGAAGCATCGCGAAGCTTTCCGTCACGCTCATGCCGAGCTCGTACGCGTGGAGCGCTTCGAACAACGGGCGCTTGACCGCGTGATCGGGACACGCCGGATAGCCGGGCGCGGGACGGATGCCGCGATACTCCTCGCGCACCAGTGCATCGGCGTCGAGCGCCTCGTTCGGCGCATAGCCCCATAGCTCGCGCCGCACCTTGCGGTGCAGCCATTCCGCGAAGGCTTCGGCGAGGCGGTCGGCGAGCGCCTTCAGCATGATCGCGTTGTAGTCGTCCTTCTTCTCGGCGTAGGCGGCAAGGTGCTTCTCGATGCCCAGTCCAGTGGTCACCGCGAATGCACCGATGTAGTCGCGCACGCCCGAACCCTTGGGCGCGACGAAATCCGACAGGGCGTAATTCGGCTTGCCGGGTGGACGCTGGTTCTGCTGGCGCAGGCCATGCCACGTGAAGAGCACGCGCTGGCGTGATTCATCGCCGTAGATCTCGATGTCGTCGACGATCGAATTCGCCGGCCACAACGCGATCGCGCCATTGGCCGTCAGCCAGCGACCATCGATGATCCAGCGCAGCATGTCCCTGCCCTCGGCGAGCACGTTGCGCGCGGCCTCGCCGACGACAGGATCCTCGAGGATCGCCGGATACGGGCCGGACAATTCCCAGGCCTGGAAGAAAGGCGCCCAGTCGATGAGCGCGGCGATCTCGGCGAGATCGACATTGCGAAACTCGCGCCGGCCGAGCATGCGCGGCACGGCGGGCGTGTACGCCGACCAATCCGTCTTGAAGGCATTGCCACGCGCGTCGGCGAGCGATACGAGCGCAGGGCCCTTCTTGGCGGCATGCTGCGTACGGACCTTGTCGTAATCCGCCGCGACCTCCGCGATATACCCTTGCTTCAAGTCCTGCGACAGGAGATTGCTCGCGACCCCGACGGCGCGAGAAGCGTCCGGCACGTACACGGTGGGCCCGCTGTAATGCGGCGCGATTTTCACGGCGGTATGCACGCGCGACGTGGTCGCACCGCCGATCAGCAAGGGAATGGCGAACTGCTGGCGCTCCATCTCGCGCGCCACGTGCGCCATTTCCTCGAGCGAAGGCGTGATGAGACCCGACAGCCCGACGATGTCGGCGTGACGCTCGCGCGCGGTGTCGAGGATCTTCTGCGCCGGCACCATCACTCCCAGGTCGATCACCTCGAAGTTGTTGCATTGAAGGACCACGCCCACGATGTTCTTGCCGATGTCGTGCACGTCGCCCTTGACGGTCGCGGTGACGATGGTGCCCTTGGGCTTGGACGCGTCACCGAGCAGCGCCTTCTCGGCTTCGATGAACGGAATCAAGTGCGCGACCGCCTGCTTCATCACGCGCGCGCTTTTCACCACCTGCGGCAGGAACATCTTGCCCGCGCCGAAAAGATCGCCCACGACATTCATGCCGTCCATGAGCGGACCTTCGATCACCTGGATCGGACGCCCGCCGCGTGCGGCCACCTTCTGCCGCGCTTCTTCGGTGTCCTCGACGATGTACGTGGTGATGCCTTTCACCAGCGCATGCGACAGGCGCTCCTCGACCGGCGCCTGACGCCAGGAAAGATCCTCGATGACTTCCTTGCCCTTGGCCTTGTAGCTTTCGGCAAACGTGACCAGGCGCTCGGTCGGGCTCTCGCCGTCGGCGCGCGTGCGATTGAGCACGACGTCCTCGACGCGC
>Ga0070741_10007630_pt1 | contig 22260 bp, 19 predicted proteins | sample Coa_R1_4_FD_66440 | JGI IMG/M metagenome (GOLD analysis project Ga0070741, IMG submission 66440) | Surface soil microbial communities from Centralia Pennsylvania, which are recovering from an underground coalmine fire - Coalmine... | ecosystem: Environmental > Terrestrial > Soil > Unclassified ... | reverse complement strand
TAGTCGAAGGCCGGCACCACCGTGACGCCGCTGTATGGCGAGGGAGGGTAGCCATAGGCGGGCACCGTCCCGTAGATGGCATACGGTGAAAGAGCGTACCCGTAGCCGGGCGCCGTCCCGTAGCCTAAGGTTGGGACCGGGACAAACACTGGCCCCACTGCGACCTGAGCGCGCGCGACGGATGGTGCGGCACCAAGCGCCGCCGCCAAGAGGAAACCGGCAACGACCAGGGCTCGCATGATCGGCTCCCTTTCCGAAGCAGCGTTGCTTCGAGCGTTGACCCGCAGCCGCCGAGCGGCGGGAGCGGGAGCCACTCCTTGCGCCAGAACGACGGAAATGCCGCCGAAAGACGAGCGGCCGCTATTCGGACTGCAACAGTTGCCCGCCCGGAGGCACAATTGCCCCCGGCACTATCAAGATAGGGCCGCTGGGTTGCGGCCACGGTTGCTGAACGTGAACGCCTGGTGAGGGCCGGAACCGCGTGTGCCGCGCCGAGGATTTCCCGCAGCGCTCCGGCGGGCGGTTCGCCTGAGTGCTGCCTGCCTGGAGTACGTAGAAGGGGGCCAGCCGGCGTCGGCCGGCTGGCCTGGGCGCCTCGCCGCCCGCCGGGGTTTTGGCGACGAACAGCGTCGGATGGCGATCGGCCGCCCCCCTGGCCGGGCTCCGGCGCCGGGGGACCAGGCTACCAGTCACCTGACCAAAGCGAGCAGCGCGTCCGCTCCTTTCCTGCCGCCCGGCAGGTTCATAGGTCCGCGGCGGATGGCCGTTCGCGCGCAACGCAGCGTGCTCGCGCGCGCCCGACATTCGCCGCGGCGCCGGCGGCGAGGCGTTGTGCGAAGGCTATGCGACCGGGCGCGCGTAGGCGACGATCGCGCCATCCGCGCGATGGATCGGCACGGCGCCCTCCGGCGCCGGTGGAGGTACCAGCTCCCACACGGTACAGTCCCGCGTGCGGAACAGGCGCTGGATCTGCTGAAGCGCGAGCCAGTCCAGATCAAGTTCAGACATAGCGCCAGGGTACGCGCCTCGCCCGTCCCCGGCCCAGGCCCGGCGAGTTGCGATGGCGCTACAAGGCCCGTGCCGCGGGTTGGCCGTCCGCTCCACGATACGCGGCGAGGCCATAGACGGCGTGCGTCCCCGTGATTCGCGCGTGAAACTGGTTCCCAAGATCAAAATGCCACCATTCCTCGGGGTAGTTGGTGAAGCCCACGGCACGTAGCGCGTGGAAGAGGAGGCGGCGGTGGCGCAGACACGCCTGCTCGCTGGCGTTCAAGCGCTCGCCAGCCTCCAGACGGCGCTCGAAGTAACGGGTGTGCGCGCGAGCGTCGAAGGCGTCGAACGAAGTGCCCATCGGGATCGGCGCGCCGCGGCCGTCCAGCAGCGACAGATCGACGGCGCCGCCCGTGGCGTGGGGAGAGGGACAGGTGGGGTCGACCGAGGGCGGCGCCACGTACCGCGCCGCCTGCTCCCGCAGCGCTTCGTCCGGCACGCCCCGCTGCTCGGTGCGAAGCTCGGCCAGGTGGCTATCGAACAGCCGCCGCTGGACACTGTAGGGTCGCCAGGCGTCGAAGATCACGAGCCGCCAGCCCGCCGGCAGCCGCACCGCGGCGTCCGCCAATCGCCGCGCCACCGTGAGCCGCACGTAGCATTCGGGCAGCGCGCCGGGATGGCCGGCGCCGTGATAGCGCGGGTCCACGGCGAGACGATCGGGCGCAAAGGCACTGAGCGCCACCAGGGACTCGCCGCACTCGCGGATCGGCGTCGCCTGCCAGCCCGCGGGGCCGCGGAGCGGCGGGATGGGCCGTGTGGCCGCCGCTGCGACCGATAGGTCGTCGCTCATGTGCAGAGAGCCTATCCCGCGACCTGGCTCGTACGAGCGGAGCACTCGCGCCGCACCCCGAACCCAGCCGAGGGCGGCCCGCCTGTCCGCACCACCTGCCGCGTGCTCGCGCGGGGTGCTCGCGCCGGCCGTCGCGTGCTAGACTGTGGGCCGACTCCGCGGCCGCACCCCTGACGTCGCAACGGAGGTGCCAGGTGCGCTTTCCTGACATGGCCGAGCCGCCCCCCGGGCTCGATGCCCGCATCACGTACCGCGAGAACCGGATCGAGGCCGAGTGCGAGACCCTGGAGCGGCACCGCAAGGTGGGCCGGGTCAATGACTTCACAGTTTACTGTGACGAGAGCGCTCGCGTCGGCGGCGACAACACGGCGCCCTCCCCGCTCAGCTACTTTACGCTCGCGGTCGGCTTCTGACTCCTGACCCAGCTTGCCCGGTACGGGCACATGATGAAGATCGAGATCCACAAGGCGCGCGTGCGCGTCGTCATGCGCAACAAGCAGGAAGGCTCGGTCCTGGGCGGCACCGTGCAGGCGACCTGCCTCGGCTTCGAGTCGTACCTCGACGTGGAGTCGGACGAGCCGCCAGAGCGCGTGGCGGCGTTGGTGCGCCAGGCGGAGAGCGGCTGCTACACGATGCAGGCGCTGTCTAACCCCGTCCCGTTCGAGCGGATGATCACGCTCAACGGCGCGCCTCTCGCCCCCGAGACCTGATGTCCGATCCGGCCCCGGGGCTTGCCCTTATGGCTCTCTGGAGGGAGGGGCAGAGAGTCCCTGGCCCAGTGCCATGGTCGGAGCGGACTCGGGCACCCCGCGCCTGGGGCAGGCCGGCACGACCATAGGGAGAGAGAGCATGGAGCTGCGACGCGGAGAGGCCGGGGGCCTCTACTACCTGGAGCTGGTGCCGCCGCGCGCGGCGCCGACACTGCCGCTCGTCGTGGGTATGCATGGCCGCGGCGCCGCGGCGGAGGACCTCGGCGGGCTCGTGGCCCAGCTTGACGACCAGCATTACCGCTACGTGCTGCTATATGGCCCGCTCGTCCTCTATATGGGCGACGGCATCCGCTACGCCTGGTACGAGCGCGAACGCGGCGAGGAGACCGTGCCGGCCGCGCGAGCACGCGTTACGGCCGCGTTGCGCGAGCTGTGGGGCCAGTACAATGGCGCCCCCGAGCGGACCGCGCTCTTCGGTTTCTCCCAGGGCGGCGTCATGACCCTCGATGTGGGCCTGCACCTGGACGAACGCCTCGCCGGGCTCATCTGCATGTCCGGGCGGCTGCACCCCACACCAGATCTCGACACGACCCTGGCGCGCGCCCGCCAGCGAGGGCAGGTCATTCTCCTGGTACACGGCACGCACGACTCGCGGATGGCGGTCCAGGAGGCGCACGCCACGCGGGCGCGGGTGGAGGCGGCGGGCCTCCACCCGGAGTACTGGGAGTTTCCGATGGACCACGAGGTCACCGCCGACTCCCTGGCCGCCGTACGAGCCTTCATCCACCGAGTGTTGCCGCCGCGCTGAGGAGCGCGCTCAGGAGGGAAGCATGGCTGTCGTGTCCCTGACCATGGCCTGTGACGCGCCGACGCTCGCGCCGCTGCTCGATGGCGCGGTGTCTGTAGCGGACGTGGACCTGCGGATCCAAAAGGTGCAGCCCGAGGAGCGGCACCACCGCATGCTGCGCGAGTTGGCCTACGACATCTGCGAGTACTCCAGCATCAACTACCTGAGCGACTGGCACGCCGGGCTCCCGTTTACGGCGATCCCCGTCTTCCCGCACCGCACGTTTCGCCACCGCGACATCTGGGTGTCGCGCGCGGCGGGGATTACGGCGCCGGGGCAGCTCAATGGCAAGCGTGTGGGCGTGCAGAGCTGGGCGAACTCGGCCGCCCTGTGGCAGCGCGGCGCGCTCCAGCACGACTACGGGATAGACCTGGGCTCAATTGAGTGGATTGCTAACCTGCCCGAGGGCCCGGGCTTCCGCCACCCCGAGTGGCTGCGGCTCACGCGGCGGCCGGAGGGCCGCACGATCGACGAGCTACTGGCCGACGGCGAGCTAGATGCCATGATGGTGCCGTGGCCCGCGCGGTTCACTCCCGAGCAGGTGGAGCGCGTCGCGCGCCTGTTCCCGGACTACGTGGCAGTCGAGCAGGCGTACTTCGAGCGCAGCGGCGCTTTTCCCATCATGCACATCGTTGTGATCAAGAACGCGGTGCTAAGCGAGTATCCCTGGGTGGCCGAGCGCCTATACGACGGCCTGCGCCGCGCGATCGAGGCTTACGTCGAGCGTCAGCGGGCGGCGAATGCGCCCAGCCCGATCTGGCGCGGTCTCTCCTGGGCCGAGCAGGAACGCCGCCTGGGGCCAAACCCCTGGCCCAGCGGCCTCGAGCCGAACCGCGCTACGCTGGAGACGGCCGTCACCTACGCGGTTGAGCAGGGCCTGCTGGCGCAGCCAGTCGACGTGCGCGACCTGTTTCGCTTCGAGGGCCGCGCGCTCGCCGGCGTCGGCTAGCCCGCGCGTCGTCCTGCACGACCGCCGGCCTCAGCCGGGGCCAGGTGATCCGTACGACGCGCACGAGCCTGCCCCCGCTGGCCGCGTCGGGGCGATTCCGACATAATAGCGGCAGCAGCCTCGCCCACCTGACCTCTCCGGTCGCTTCGATGGCGCCGCGTGGCGGGCTGTGCCCCGCCGACTCGCCGGCTCTCCCCGCCTGGGTCGGGCCAACGTCGGGGATTCGTCGCGTCGGAGGTGACATGGCTACCATCACGCCGCCACTCACGCTGAGGATCGCGCGCTCGTCGAACGAGGCCTTCGAGGCCAGCGACGGACGCTGCTACGTCGACGTCGCCGCGCTCGGCGGCGGTCTGCAGGATGGCGACATCGTCTGGCTGCGCACCGAGCGCGGGCGCACCACCCTGGCCCGCCTGGCCACGGGCGACGACGTGCCCGCGGGCACCGTGCAGCTCGATCGCTACCAGCGGCTCGCGCTCAAGGCGCGCATCGGCGAGACCGTCGCCGTCGAGCCGGCCGAGGCGCCGCCCGTGCAGCAAATCACCGTGCTGCCCGCCGTCGACGTGTGGGGCGCCCATCACCTGGAAGAACACCTCCGCGAGAGCTTCGCGGCCCATACCACCCCGGTGGCGCTCGGCAGCGTGCTCTACTGCCAGTTCCACGACTCGATCGCCGGCACGAGCTACAAGGTGATCGACGTCAAGGATGGCCCCGGGGTGATCACCAACGCGACCGACGTGCGCGTGGAATATGGCTCGGCCACCACCACCGACGCCATGGGCGACGTCAGCTTCGCCGACGTGGGCGGCCTGGAGCGGCAGATCGACCTCGTGCGCGAGCTGGTGCAGCTTCCGCTGCAGTATCCCCATGTCTATCGGCAGCTCGGCATCAGCGCCCCGCGCGGCATCCTCTTCTACGGGCCGCCCGGCTCCGGCAAGACACACCTGGCGCGCGCCGTGGCGAACGAGGTCGACGCGCGGTTCTTCTACATCAACGGCCCGGAGATCGTCGGCACTCTCTACGGCGAGACAGAAGGCAACCTGCGCAAGATCTTCGCCGAGGCGACGCACCACGCGCCCTCCGTCATCCTGATCGACGAGGTGGACGCGCTGGCGCCGAAGCGCGGCGAGACCGGGGCGCACTCCGATACCCGCGCCGTCACCCAGCTTCTCTCGCTCATGGACGGCATGACCCGCGTCGACGGCGTCATTGTCATCGGGACGACCAACCGCATCGAGTCCATTGACCTGGCGCTGCGCCGGCCGGGCCGGTTCGACCGGGAGATCTTCATCGGCCCGCCGAGCACCGAGGGACGCCTGGCGATCCTGGAGATTCACAGCCGCGAGATGCCCCTGGCGCCGACGACCCATGACTACCTGCCCGAGGTGGCCCGCATGACGCCGGGCTACGTCGGCGCGGACCTGATGGAGCTGTGCCGCGAGGCCGGCCTGAGCGCCCTGCGGCGCCACACGCCCACGGGCAGCCGCCTGATCGGCGCGCCGCAGATCGACCCGCACGCCATTCAGATCGAGCCGCACGACTTCGACGCCGCGCTCACGCGCATCCGGCCGTCCGCGCTGCGTGAGGCGCTGGTGACCATCCCCGACGTATCGTGGGACGACGTCGGCGGGCTGGAGCAGCAGAAGGCGCGTCTGCGCGAGCTGATCGGCCGGCCGCTGCAGAACCGCCGCAATTACGAGGAGCTTGGGGTCAGCCCGGCCACGGGCATCCTGCTGTACGGGCCGCCGGGCACCGGCAAGACGCTGCTGGCGCGGGCCATCGCCCACGAGTGCGGCGTCAACTTCCTGCCGGTCGAGGGGCCGGAGATCTTCACGAAGTGGCTCGGCGAGTCGGAGGAGACGATTCGTCACATCTTCCGCGTCGCGCGGCAGCTCGCGCCGACGATCATCTTCTTCGACCAGCTCGACGCGCTCGCGCCCCAGCGCGGCCGCGATCTCGGCTCGCAGACCACCGAGCGCGTGGTCAACCAGCTCCTGACCGAGCTAGACGGGATCGAGCCGCGCAGCGAGGTCATCGTGCTCGGCGCGACGAACCGCCTGGACCTGATCGATCCCTCGGTGCTGCGCCCAGGCCGGCTCAGCACGCACATCCTCGTCCCGCTGCCCGACGAGGCTGACCGCGCCGCGATCCTGCGGATCCAGCTTCGCAACGCGCCGTTGGCCGCCGGGACCACGGTCGAGCAGGTAGTCCAGCACCTGGTGCCGCGCACCGCGGGCTATTCGGGGGCCGACCTGCGGCTGGCCTGCGACGAGGCCAAGCTGATGGCCATGCAGGAAGAGCCGGATGGCGGCGAGGTGGCGCTCACGCTCAACCACTTCGCCGAAGCGCTGGCGCGCGTGCAGCACGCGCCGGGGTTCGATGCGCCGGCCGAGGAGTGACCGGGCGCTAGCGGGCCAGACTGGCGACGAGGCGCAGCACGCGCTCGGTCGAGCCCGCCGGGTCGGCGGGCTCGGGGATCGGCGACACCATCAATTCCCCACCGCACGCGCCGCGCAGAGCCTCCAGGCGTTCGGCCACCGCGGCCTCGGCGCCGTGCGCCACGACGGCGTCAATCATGCGGTCCGACCACTGGCCGTCGCGCACCTCCGGAAAGCCCGCCGCCTCGAACATCGCGACGTAGTGCGGCAGCGTGGGGTAAAAGCCGAGCCGCTGGCGCACGGCCTGGCGCACGACCACCGCGTCCGGGTCGAGACAGACGGGAACGTGCATGATCAGCGGTGGCGCGGGGCGCCCGGCGCGCGCCGCCCCGGCGCGAAGCCCGGGCAGCGCAACGGTCTGGACGTAGCTGTCGGGGCAGAGCCAGGTGATCGCGCCGTCCGCGACCTCGCCGCACATTTCGAACGACCGCCGGCGCAGGGCCGATGCCAGCACCGGGACGCCGGGCGGCGGCTGGGGCAGTTTGAAGCGGGCGACGACGCCGGCCTCGTCCTGGTCCACGGCGCCTTCCTGCAGCAGCGCCTTCGCGGCCTTCACGTAGGCGCGCAGGTGCGCGAGCGGTCGGACGTAGGGAATGCCGTAGACGGTCTCGTTGTTCGCGCCGGACGGCCCCACGCCCAGCCGGAAGCGCCCCGGGGCCAGCTCGGCGATCACCGTCGCCTGCTGGGCCGCCACGATGGGATGGCAGGGATACGTGCGGATGACGGCCGTGCCGAGCAGAACCCGCTCCGTCCGGGCCGCCGCGGCGGCGAACAGCGCCATCGGATCCACGGGATTGCTGATCAGCCAGACCGCCGGGATGCCCAGATCCTCGGCGTGCTCGACGGCGCGCAGCAACTGCGGCGCATCGGCCGCCATCAAATGTACGCCGATCGTGCCTTGAGGCATGGTGCGTCACCTCCACTGGGGCCGGGCTACGGCGGCGCGGCATGGCCGCGGCTTCGCCGCAAGCATACGGCGCGGGGATGCGGGGAGCAAGCGGAACGGCCACCTGCCGGGCGGCCGCGGAATGCGCTATCATCGCGTCCGCGAGCGCGTCCGCGCGGCAGCCGGCGGACCGCGCCGCGTTCGGGGCGAGACCGCGTAGGATCGAGATGATGCTGAACAACTGGTGGATCGTGGACGCCGATGCCCACGTGAATCCCCCCACCAGCGTATGGGACTACCTGGACGACGAGTATCGGCCGCGCCGGCCATATCTCGTGACCCTCGCCGAAAACGACGCCAACCGCGGCCCGCTAAACAGCTTCTGGGTAGTGGATGGCCACACGATTCCCAATCCTATCGGCCCCGGCGCCATTCCCGGCGGCGTGCCGCCGACTAGCGCCTACACGCGCTCCAAAGTAGCTTACAGCGTGCCAAGCCAGGACTTGACCGACGCCGCGGCGCGCGTCGCCGATCTCGACCGGCTCGGCATCGACGTGCAGGTCATCTTTCCCGGCGTCACGTTCGCCCAGATGACGCGCGATCCCTTGTTCGAGGCGGCGCTGTACCGCTCGTACAACCGCTACATGGCCCAGGCCTGCCGGCCAGCCGCCGCGCGCCTGAAGTGGGCCGGGCTGGTGCCGCTCCGCCACGCCCCCTCGGCGGTGGCAGAGATCGAGCAGATCAAGGCGCTGGGCGGCACCGCGCTCGTGATCTACGGCACGGCTGGCGAGCAGATGCTGAGCGCGCGCCTGCTTGACCCCGTATGGGACGCCGCGGCCGCCGCGGGCCTCCCTATCTGCATCCACGTGGGCCGCAGCTTCCCGGCGCTGGCGGACACGGTAGAGAGCGCCTTCGCCGCCACGGGCTTCAGCCTCACGCTGCCCATCCTGATGGCATTCTTCAGCCTCATCGAGAGCGGCGTGCTCGACCGCTATCCTGGTCTGCGGTTCGCGTTTCTGGAGGCCGGCTCGCTGTGGGTGCCGTTCCTGGTCGACCGGCTGGACGAGTACTACCGGATCATGCGCATGAAGGGGCATCCGTGGACCTGGCGGCTGCCCGCCAACGAGCCATCGGCGTACCTGCGCCGCGGCCAGCTCTACGTCACGCCGGAGGCGGAAGACCGCTGGCTGCCCGAGATCGTGGACCTGATCGGCGCGGACCACGTGATGTACGCCTCCGACATCCCGCACGTCGAGCTGCGCGACAACGCTGCGCTGGAGTACCTGGAGCGGGTCGATTTAAGCGAGGCCGTGAAGCGCAAGATCCTCGGCGAGAATGCCGCACGCTTCTACGGTCTCCCGCCCACGCCGACCGACCGTTAGGGTCTCGCCTGGCCGGCAGCGGGACACGCACCGGCCGGCGCCGACGACGTCGGGGGCGGAGTAGGCGAGTTAGTCGAAGGGCGGCTCACGTCGGCCAGGGAAGACGCAGGAAGAGGTCAGCACCATGCGACTCGCCATAAGCCTCTGGCAGGGAGCGGCCCTGCTCGCGCTCGCAGCCGCCTGCGCGCCGGCGCCCACGACCTCGCCCGCGGCGCCGGCGGCCGAGCGTGCATCCGCAAGCGCGCCCACCGCGGCGGTCCCCGCCCGCTATGAGGACCTGGCGCGCTACAGTGGTCCCGATCGTGAGCAGATACTGCTGGCCGGCGCCCAGCGCGAGGGGACGGTCACCTGGTACACCTCGCTGGCCGGCGTCGGCCCGCAGGTTGTGGCCGACGCCTTTCAGCAGCGCTACGGGGTGCCGGTGGACCTGTATCGCGCCGACGACGCCAACATCCTAAAACGCTTCACGGAAGAGCAGCGCGCCGCTCGCTACGCCGCGGACGTGATCGAGACCACCGGCCCCGCTATCCACGAGCTGATGCAGGCGAAGCAGATCATCCCCTATTACTCGCCCTACGCCGGCGCGTATCCCGCTCAGGCGCTGCGCGGCGCAGCGAACGGGCAGGTCATGGGCATCGTGGACCGCGAGTCATACCAGGTGTTCTCATACAACACGCGCCTGATTCCGCGCGACGCCGCGCCCCGCACCTACCGTGACCTCGCGCGGCCGGACTTTCGCGGCAAGCTGGTGATGGCGGGCACCAGCACGGGGGTGAACCAGGTCGGCAACTGGCTGCTGAACGTGGGGGAGGACTTCGCGCGCCAGATGCAGGAGCAGCAGATCCAGATCCAGAACGTCTCGGGCGCGGCGGTGCTGGGCTTGGTGGTGACAGGCGAGTTCCCCGCCTCGCCCACGACCTTCCGCGAGCACCACATGGAGCTGCGCCAGAGGGAGCCCGACGCCCCCGCCGACTTCGTGCCGCTCGAGCCGGTGGTGACGAACGCCGGCACGATCGTGCTGCCGGTCGGCGCGCCCCATCCCCACGCCGCGATCCTGTTCGCCGACTGGATCGTCGCGCCGGACGGCGGGCAAGCGGTGTTCGAGCAGCTTGGCCGGGGCAGCGCGGCGAAAGACCCCGGCTTCAAGCGCTGGTACCCCGACGAGCTACCGCCCGACCGCCTGGAAGCCCAGTACGAGGACTGGCAGCGCCGCCTCTATCAGCTTGGCGGGCTGCGCTAGCTACCGCCGCACCGTGGTCACGCAGCCCGCGCAGCGGCCGCTGGCATCGAGCGGCATCCCGCAAGTGGGGCAGTCCATCAGCTCGTCGTCGCCTTCGGGCGCGTCGGCGAGCGGCGCCGCCCGCCGCTCGTCCGCGCTCGGCCCGTGCAGCGCAGCGAGGGTCGCCTCCGCGCGCCGGGCGCTGTCCGCGGCGCACGCCGCGCAGACGTACCGGTGGCCGTCGGGCAGCGGGTCATGGCAGATCGCACAGTCGGTGCTCGGATCGAGCGCGGGGCCGCTCTGCTGAAAGGCGTCGAGGTCGTCGACCGCCGCGCCCTTGCGGATAGTCGCCATCGGGTGCTCCAGTCGGTCATTTTAGCGCGCGCCCGCGAGGCGTAGCCGGTAGCGCGGCCAGGCACCCACATTCTACGCGGCGGGCCGCTCGGATACGCTAGGGGCGCCGGGCGACCGTGACACTGTCGCAGTGATCGCGGGTGCTGCTTGCCACACATGGCGGCGGGCGACGCGGCAAGCCTCGCAGCGCCAGCTCATCCCTGTCGCGAACGCGGGGCGAGCTGACCTCTTCCCGCGGCGTGGAGCAGCAGCAGAGGCGGCAGGCCGGCCCCCGACTCGGGGACTGGCCTGCCGCCTCTGCGCCCATGTGCCAGAGCGATACGACGCTCGGCGTGGCTGCCTAGCTCTTGGTGCGGTTCATGCGGCGCATGAACTTCTCGACCTGGCCGCCGGTGTCGACCAGGCGCTGCTCGCCCGTGAAGAACGGGTGGCACTTCGAGCAGATGTCGAGGCGTAGCTCGGGCCGTGTCGAGCGGGTGGTCCAGCGATTGCCGCACGCGCAGCGTACGGTGGCCTCGACGTATTCGGGATGGATACCTGTTCGCATTGTGCTGTCCACTGAGCTAGGGCGCCGGCGCGGGGCCAGCGCCCGAATTGCGACGCAGCGTAGCCTGCCCGCGAGCGCGACTACTCCTCGCCGCCTGCCATCGGCGCGTACACGCTGACCTTCTTGCGCGTCCGCGTGAGGTTCTCGAATTTGACTCGTCCGTCAACCAGGGCGAACAGCGTGTGGTCGCGGCCGCAGCCCACGTTGACGCCGGGCTTGAGCGGCGTGCCGCGCTGCCGCACGATGATGCTGCCGGCCCGAATGAACTGGCCGTCGCCCACTTTCAGGCCGAGTCGCTGTCCGGGACTATCCCGCCCGTTGCGGGAACTCCCCATGCCTTTCTTATGAGCCATGGCGCTCTCCTGCCGATTGGCCGCGCGCCTGCGCTGAACGCTGCCGCGACCGGTCCGCCACCCGCCGGCTAACCACCAGCGGGCGCTCACACTCAGCTTACTACCGAGCGATTTCTTTAACCAGCACCCGGGTGAGCGGCTGGCGGTGGCCCGTCTTGCGCCGGTAGCGCACCTTGCGCTTGTAGCGGAAGACGATGATCTTGTCGGCCTTCTCGTGGGCGACCACCTCGGCCATCACGCGGGCGCCCGCCACCGTGGGCCGCCCGACCTCGACAGCATCGCCATCGCCGACCAGGAGCACGCGGCCAAGCTCAACGGTCGCGCCCACTTCCGCGGGCAGCCGCTCGACCTGCAAGCTAGCCCCTGGCTCGACTTTGTACTGCTTGCCGCCCGACTCGACCACTGCGTACATCGCGCGTATCCCTCGCACCCGCCCAGGCCCCCGGCCAGGCGGGCAAATCCCGGCGCCCGCATCGGGGGCGCCGCGCGACGGTCGGCCGCCGGCCGCCGGCCGCACAGCTTGCTGGCAGAGAAAACCCGCTCCGGCGAGCGGGTTTCGTCGACCTATCGGGTATTCGGTCGGGGCGCCCAGATTTGAACTGGGGACCTCAGCGTCCCGAACGCTGCGCGCTAACCAGGCTGCGCTACGCCCCGCAAGCAACGTTTGATTGTAGCAGAGGCGGTCGGCCCGGGGCAAAGCCCTTGGCCCACCTTGGCCGCTTACCATCAGCCAGACGCCGAGCCGGCGCGCCGCCCGGCAGACCCAACGATCGTGGCACGCTTCTTGCGGCGGCCGGGTGGCTCCAGGCCCCGCTCGCTGCCCGGAAACCTCCGCGCGTACTTCCACTGGATTTGCGCGATACGGTGTGCGCTCCGCCCCGCCGGGCGTAGACTCTGGGGGAGGCCCCCAGGCGCGTTGCGCCGTGCCTGCCGTCGTCCAGCGCGCCTGGGCGGAGCCGGAGGCCGACCGACCGAGGCAAGAACCAGCGGTGAGCCGCGAGCCAGACGGCGGCGCCGGCAATGGGGCGCACCGCGAGAGAGGAATCGTTAGTGGACAGGATCAGCCCGGGGACCACGACTGTCGTCCTCCTCTCATTCGAGGGCCCGGACCCCTACGCGCTGGCAGGCGGGCTTGGGACCCGGGTCACCGAGCTATCGCTCACGCTCGCCGAGGCAGGTTACCGCACGCACGTCCTCTACATCGGCGATCCCCACGCGCCCGGCAGGGAGACGCGCTGCGATGGTCGCCTCGTGCTGCACCGCTGGTGCCAATGGATCAGCGCCTACCACCCCGGCGGCGTCTATCAAGGGGAGGAGGGCAAGCTCCAGGACTTCAATTGCTCGGCGCCCCCGTTCGTCGTCGACGAGATCGCGCTTCCGGCCATCGCCGAGGGGCAGCTCGTCCTGGTACTCGGCGAAGAGTGGCACACGGCAGAGGCGATGTGCCGCATCTCCGATCTGCTGCACGCGGCCGGCCAGCGGTCGCGGGCGGTGCTGCTATGGAACGCCAACAACACCATGGGCTTCCATCGCATCGACTGGCCGCGCTTGCAGTTCACCACGACTATCACGACCGTTAGCCGCTACATGAAGCACGAAATGTGGAACTTTGGCGTGAATCCGCTGGTCATTCCGAACGGCATCCCACGGCGATTGCTGCAGCCCGTGGACGATACAACGGTCGGGACGCTTCGGCGGAGCCTGGCCAAGCCAACGGTGCTGACCAAGGTAGCCCGCTGGGACCCCGACAAGCGGTGGATGATGGCGGTCGATACGGTTGCGCGCCTGAAGGCCGCCGGCTGCGAGCCGGTGCTGGTGGCTCGGGGGGGCATGGAGGCGCACGAGGCCGAGGTGCTCGACCACGCCCGGGGGCTGGGCCTTCATGTCCACGAGGTGGCCGTGCCGGAGCAGTCAGCGGCAGCGTACGCGCGCGCTTTCCACGAGGCTGGCGAGGCAGACGTCATCAATGTCAAGTCCTTCATGCCGCTCGACTACCTGCGGCTACTGTACGCCGGCTCGGACGCCGTGCTGGCGAACTCCGGCCGCGAGCCGTTCGGCCTCGTGGGCCTGGAGGCGATGGCGTCGGGCGGCGTGGCCTTTACGGGCGCCACCGGCGAGGACTACGTCGTCCACATGGAGAACGCCATCGCCCTAGAAACCGAGGACCCCGAGGAGGCAGCCTGGTACGTGCGCTTCCTCCGCGAGCACGAGGCGGCCTCGGCCCGCATCGCCGCCGCTGGCCGACAGACCGCCGAACGCTTCGTGTGGGAGCGCGCCCTCGCCATCTTGATCAGCCGGGCGGAGTACGTGGCCGCGCGCCAGGGCGCGATCGAGCCGCGCGCCGAACCGCTCGCCCTGGCTCCGGACGACCTCGCCGACGAGTTGGACAAGCTGCCACCGGCACACGATCCCAGCGACGAGCTGGCGGCGCAGCTCGTCGGCGTGCGCCGCCCGTAGGGCCTCTGTCCACGACGCTGCGACGGCGCTCCTTGCTGCCGCTGCCCGTGACGTCCCTACGGAACCACGCCAGCCACGGCCCGTGCCGGCAGGTTCGCCTCTGGCGTCGCGGGCGCTGGCCGCACGCGGCAGAGATACGACCGCGACGGCGTCGCGCCGCCGATGGGGTCGCGCGCGGTGTTCGGGACCAGGCGACTGGTGTTGGCCCCGTCGGCGGCGAACGGATCGTATCCCGGGAGGCCCAGGCCGTCGCAGCCCTGCCACCAGCCATGCTGGCCACAGACCACGCCGGGCAAAATGCGCTCGGTGTACCGCGCGCGCACGCGGACCGCGCCCTCTGGGGTCTCGACCAACATCCAGGCGCCATCCTCAATGCCGTGAGCGCGCGCCGTGTCCGGATGCAGCTCGGCGGCCGGCTCGACGAGACCGCGTCGCAGCGCGGGTAGCGCGCGGTGCTGGCTGTGGCAGAAGTACGTCACCTTGGCCGTCGTCCAGACCAGTGGGTACTCGGCCGCGAGGTCCGGGCGGCTGACGGGGCCGATGGCCGGCTCGGTGTACTCGGGCAGCGGGGCGTAGCCGTGCGCGGCAAACGGCACCGCGTACAGCTCCACCTTCCGCGTGGGCGTGGCGAACCCGCAAGGGACGCCGCGTGCCGGATCGGTCTCGGCGTACTTGCGGTACCGCGGCGCGGGCAGCGGCAGCGTGACGCCGCCAGGCGCCGCCTTCACCGCCTCGAGCGTCAGGCCCGTGGGCGCCAGCTCGTGCGCGTAGGCCGCATCCACGTCGCCATCCCAGAACTCATCGCCCAGTCCCAGGCGCCGCGCCAACTGGAAGATGATCCACGTGTCGGGCCGCGCATCGCCCAGCGGCGGCACCATCGCCGGCCGGTACTGCACGTGGCCACGCGCGACCACCGGGAAGGCGTAGCCGATCTTCAGGTGCCCCGCCTCCAAGAACGACGCGGCCGGCAGCACGATGTCCGCGAGCGCGGCGGTGGGCGTTAGGAACAGCTCGGCCTGTGCGAAGAACTCCAAGTGGCGCAGCGCCTCGCGGCCCTCGGCCGAGCCAGCGCTGGACATCACCATGTTGCCGCCGAAGCCCACGAGCGCCCGCACCTGATAGGGCGTGCCGTCGCGAAGGGACTCGTAGAGATCGTAGGCCGCCACCTGGCCGGGCCGAACTGGCGGCCCAAGCGGCCGCGTGGCGCGGCCCAGGCGCCGGTTTGCCGATTCGGGCGCGAGCCGCTCGCCGGCCTCGACGGCGTTCTTCGGTAGGCTCGGGAACAGCACGTTGCCGCCCGGCGCGTCGAAGTCGCCGAGCAGCGCCGCGAGCGTCGCCAGCGCACGGGCGCTCTGCGTGGTGTTGGTGTGCTGCGCGAGGCCGTTCCAGAAGTAGAGCGCCAGGGGCCGATGCGCCGCGAGGAGCGCGGCGGCCTCGCGTAGCCGCGCGGCTGGCACCCCCGTGATGGCCGCGGCCCGGTCGGGCGCGTAGGCCGCGGCCAGCGCCGCCAGCGCCGCGAGCACCGGCCGGGCCGCTACCGAGCGGCCGTCTGCCAGGGTCACACGGTAGGCGCCGTCGAGCGCCAGCGCGTCCAGGGGCGCGCCGTAACGCCCCTGCTCTGGCGCGTACGGTGTAGGCGCACCGGCCCGGGCGTCCCAGGCGACGTAGGTGGCATCCGGCCACCCGAGGTCCGCGCCGCGCAGCAGTTGGCCGTCATCTGCCCGCACGAGGAGCGGCGCGTTCGTCCAGGCGCGCACGAACGCCGCGTCGTGCCCGCCGTGGGCCAGCAGCTCGTGGACGAGCGCCAGGGCGATGGCACCGTCGGTGCCCGGACGGCCCTGGAGGTGCAGATCGGCGCGGGCGGCCAGCCCCACGCGCCGCGGGTCCACGACGACGAGCCGCGCGCCCCGGCGCTGTGCGTCCGCGATCGCCCGCGCGAAGGCCAACGAGGTCGCGCTCGGATTGTGGCCCCAGAGCAGGATCACGCCCGCGTTGGCGAAGTCGGGCGTGGGCAGCGGCACGCCGAACGTGTAGGTATTTCCGGTGTCGCGGTGCCACTGACAGAGGTGCGTGGTGCCGAGCACGTTCGGCGTACCGAAGAGGTTCGCCAGCCGCTGCAGCCAGCGCTCGGCGTCGCTGACGGCGGTGCCGCTGCTCGTGCCCTTGCTGAACGCCACCGCCTCGGGGCCATGCTCGGTGCGCACCGTGCGGAGCTTGGCCGCGATCAGGTCCAGCGCCTCGTCCCAGGTGATCCGCTCCCAGCCGGGGTCGGGGTCGCCTTTCGGCCGCGTCCGCCGCATCGGGTAGCGCAGCCGCTCGGGGGCACGCAGCAGCTCGGGCGCGGCCTTGCCCTTCACGCACATTGCGCCGCCCGCGGGGTGATCGGCGTCCGGCTCGACGCGCACGACCGTGTCCGCATGCACGGTGCAGATGATCGGGCAATGGACGTGACACAGATTGCAGTAGCCGCGAACCTGCTCGGCCATCTGTCCTCCCCGCCAGGCGCGCGTGGGCTCTTCTGCAGCCAGGATAGCCTCGTGCATGGGCCACGGCAAGCCGCGCTTGAAGCACCGGGGACCATCGTGGTAGACCAGGGCGCCGCGCCGGGCCGCGGCTTGGAGGGCGCGATGGGCCTCTACGAGGAGTTTCTGGCCGACGCGATCGACCTGCATTGCCATATCGATCTGGAGTTCGCTACCGGGGCGTTCCGCAAGCGCGAACCAGAGTGGGAATGGCTGCCCAAGGCCGAGGCGCTCGGCATGCGCGGCATCCTGCTGAAGTCGCACTGGTGGCCCACGGCCGTCGCTACGCCCTACATCCGGGAGCTGTACCGCGGCCCGGTGGAGCCGTTCTCGAGCGTAGTCCTCAATCCGGTGGTCGGCGGCACCGAGCTATGGGCCGTGGAATCGGCCGCCGCGCTAGGCGCCCGCATGGTCTTCTTGCCAACCTGGGGCTCCTGCCACGACCTGCGCGTGCAGGGCCATATCATCCGCAACGTGTTCCCGCACGTCTACGAGACGTTCCACCCGGAGCAGATCGCCGGGACCTCGTTCCTCGACGACCAGGGCCGGCTCACTGCGCGCGGCTGCGAGCTCGTCGCCTACTGCGACGAGCACGACCTGACGCTCGGCACGGGCCACGTCTCGTGGCAGGAGTCGCTGGCCGTCATCGAGGAGGCGCACGCGCGGGGCTACGGCCGCGTGGTGTTCACGCACCCGCTGTCCGGTGGCATCGAGACGCCGCTGGAAGCCGCCCAGCGCGCCGCCAGCCTGGGCGCCTGGATAGAAATCTGCTGGACCAACGTCGCGCCCGGCCGCATGGACCCGGTAGACGTGGTGAACTGGATCAAGGCGGTCGGCGTCGAGCAGGTCGTCGTCTCCACCGACTACTTCCGCACCGCGCAGCCCAGCCCTCCCGAGCTATTCCGCCTGCTGCTGGGCACGCTCTACGATGCGGGCCTGACGGCAGCGGAGATCCGCACAGTCGCGGCGCTGAACCCCGCCCGGGCCCTCGGCCTGGAGCCGCCCGCCACGCGGCTCTAGCCAGCGCCCGACGCCTGGCGCGCCGATCGCCGTGTAACCTCCCCGCGTAACCCCATCGCGGACACTTTCCGCGAGCCGCGCTTGTGCCGACGCGGCCGTGTCGTCCGCGTGGCGCTACGCCGAGGCCCGTGCCATCGGGCTCCGCTGAGCGCCAAACGCACTCCCCGCGGGGCTACCGGAGCCCGGTGGGGACCGCCGAGACTGGGAGGGAGCATGTCCGGGAGGGGGCTGTTCCGCGTGCCCGCCGCCGTGGCGCGTGCCGCCGCCAGGCGCGGGGCGGCCGAAGGGAGGCGGCCAGGCCATGGGCTACGGGAGGGCGACAGGCTAGGGCCGGTGGGGCAGCGCCCGCTGCGCTCGGTGGGCCTGACGGTCTTGGCGCTCGCCATGCTGAGCGCGGCCGCGAGCGAGAGCGCGCGCGGCAGTGTGCTGCCGCAGGGACCGGCGCTAGGTTGCACCGCGACCTCGAATTTCTTCTTCAGCACGCTCACCACGCAGCAAGAATCGCCGATTCCCGGGCCCACCGGCCCCATCGTGAACCCGACGGCGCCGTCGCCGCTGCCGGGCAATGGCTTCGCCACGGCGCTGCTCGACCCTACGCAGACGCAGCTCCGCGTGACGCTCAGCTACCAGGGTCTGAGCAGTGGGCCGAAGCGCTTCCACATCCACCAGCTCGTGCCGCCCAGGCCCCCGAATCCCACGGAGCCGCCCCCGAACGCGACAGGCGGCATCATCATCCCGTTCGTCGAGCCGCCGAACCCCGCCACCGCGCCCGATATCCCCAACCCGCTGCTGCAACCGCCACCGCCGATCGGGCTATCGCTGACGCCGCTCGCCCCGAGCACGATCGCCGCGCTCCAGACGATCCGCACGCCGAACGCGTCGTATTTCAACATCCATACGCTCACGAACCCGGGCGGTGAGATCCGCGGCGCTACCATCTGCGCCACCCTGACGCCCGGCTCCACGACGCCGGGGTGCAGCCAGGGCCAGGTCGTGCCGTTCAACACCACCCAGGCCGCAGGCAACATCGCCTGCAACAGCCCCTTTACGTACACGATCACGCCGGCCCAGGTACCGGCCGACGCGCCAGTGGGCAGCCGGCCGGTGGTGATCATCCCGGTGGTCAACGCGGCGGGCCAGACGACGTTCGATTCGATACGTTACGTTTAACTGCGACCAGACGATCTCGGCCGCCCGCACCGTCACCTGCACGGGCACGGGCCCGGCCGGGGACGTGCTTTCGCAGGGAGCCAGCGTGCTGCTGGCTTTCGAGGGCGCCCCGACGTTCCAGCCGACCGGGACGCTCCAGGCAGTTGGCTTCGGGCCGACAACGGTGAACCCAAACGTCAACCCGCCGGTCTCGACTGGCCAGGCGAACACGCCGTGCGCGGGCGCGGTCGGCCAGACGTGTACCGTGAGCGGCGGGGTGACTGGCCCCTGGACCAAAACCAGCTCCGGCCACTTCGCCTTCACCGCGACCGGTCCCGCCGGCACGCTGCCGTTTAGCTTCCCGACGGTGTTCATCCCGACCACCACCGGCGTAGAGAACGTCCCGTGCAGCCCGGTGCCGGTAACCGCGCCATTCACTGTGCATTGCATCGGCAACACGGTGGGCGACCTCCTACAGGGCGCCACCATCACAGTGCGATTCCTGCTGACCGCGGGCGGCACGGCGGACGTGACTGGCACGGCGACCGGCCCCGGCGTCGCCGCGGCGGCGCCCATCGTGCCCGCGCCCACCGCGGCGGCGCAGCAGCCGATCGTCATCGGGCCGCTGTTGCCGCCGGTCCCACCCGTTCCGCCGCTGCCGCCGTTGCCACTGCTCCCGCCCCCGCCGCCGAGCGGCATGGGGCAGGTGGGCGGCATGAGCGCACCGCCGGCGGCTCCCACGCGGGCCACGCCAACCCCCGAGCCCGGGTCCCGCCAGCCGGCATCCGGGGACGCGGCCGGCGCGGCCAGCGGCGGAGCGTCCGGCGCGTTGCCGATCGGCGCCCCGCCCGCCCGGCCGGCCGCGAGTGAGGTGGCGGTACCTGCCCCGCCGGCAGCGGCCGGGACGACGGCTACACCGGCCGGCGCCGCGCCGTTGATCCCGGACCCGAGCGCCCTGATGCCCACGACGGCGCCAACTCCTGGCGACGCCGCGGCCGACTCCGGCGCCGTGGCGACCGGCGAGGGCGACGCGCTCGACGAGGTTGCGCCGCTCAGCCAACAGCCTTAGCCGACGGGCCGACCCCGGCGAGCTTCTCCACCACACGCCGCGCGCGAGCGGGCCGTCTGGCCCGCTCGCTCATTGGTTACGCTACTCACCGGCCCCCGGCACGGCCCTTGCCGGGGGCGCGCCACGACCGCGCCCGGCGCGTGTGCCCGTTCGAGACGCACGTTGACGGCACCTGACGCCCATCGTATAGTTCCGGAGCACGCTGCAGTCGGGGGAGCGGCGGACCGGGCGATGCCAGCGCGGCCATCGCCGGGAGGGCTCGCGGCCGGCGATGGCTGGCCAATTCAATCGCGGAGCGGCGTTGTGACCAATACTACCCAGGACGAGCGGCCGAACATCTGTGTTCTCATCGACTTCGAGAACATGGCCGTGAGCGCCGAGCAGGTTGACCAGGAATTCGACCTTACCCCCGTCATGGAGCTGCTGAAGACTCGCGGCCGGCTCGTGATCCGGCGCGCCTACGGCGACTGGGCGCGCTATCGGCACTTCCGGGCGGACTTGCTGGACCACGCGGTCGACCTCGTACAGCTCTATCGCTTCGGATCCGCGGGCAAGAATCGGGCCGATATTCGCCTCGCCATCGACGCGATGGAGGTCGTCTTCACTCGGCCCGCGGTAGACATGTTCGCCATCATCGCCGGCGACAGCGACTACTCCACGCTCGTGGCGAAGCTCCGCGAGTATGGCAAGCACACCCTCGGCATCGGGCTCCGCCATGCCACGGGCGATCTCCTCGTCAAGAGCTGTGACGAGTTCTTGTTCTATGAGGCGCTCGTGGGCCGCGAGCTGGGCGGCGTGGCGCTGGACGGCGCCCAGGCGCGCGAGCTGCTCGTGCGGGCGCTGCGCGCCCTCCAGCACCAGGGGGCGCTGCCGGTCTACGCGACGAAGCTCAAGCAGACGATGGTAGCGCTCGATTCGACGTTCAACGAGGCCACGCTGGGGCACGAGCAGTTCGCCGGGTTCTTGCGGACGAACAGCGACCTCGTGCAGACGGAGTACCGCAACAAGGTGCTGTACGTGGCGCTGGCCGAGGGCGCGTTGAGCACCCCGGAGCTGAGCGGGAAGGATGGCCAGCCCTGGCCCCCCGCCGCGCCAGCGCTCGGCGCCATCGGCTCAAGTGGTGGTCGCGATGGCGGCGCGTGGGGCGGCGCGCTGCCGCTGTCCGAGACCTACCGCCATCAGCTTCGGCGGGGCGAGCGTCTCGTGGTCGAGCCGACCTTGCGACGCACGTTGCTCGGTGAGCTGCACGATTTATTGACGCGGGGCGACGATGAGCTGACCTTGAACCGGGCGGCCGAAGTGCTACGGTCGCGCGATGAAGCAACCAGCGCGCCGCGCCCGAAAGGCCCCATCGTGGAGGTCTGCAAGCTGGCCTTGCTGGGCGACGCGGTGGCGCTGCGACGGCCGCGCGCCGGGTTGTCGTCGCCCGCCGCGCCGGCGGCCAACGGTGACAGCGACGCGTTTCGGCGCGCGGCGGAGGCCGTCTATGTACAGAAGGTCGCGGAGGCTGGCCTCGAGCTGAGCTTCACGGACCTCTCCTTGATTCTCTTCGATACGGCCACCGAGGCGAGCGCCGTCGAGGCGATGCTGGCCGAGCTGCGGGCCACCGGGCGGCTCACGGAGCGGGAAGGCGGGCGCTTCGGTCCGCCCGCCGACTGGGCGGCCGCGCTGCAGCTTCCCACGCTGGCGAGCGCCGTGGCCGAGCTAGATTCCTGCGCGCTGGCCACCGACCTGATCTCGCCGGGCACCGCCCGCGCGCTTTTCGAGGCGGGGAACGCCGTGCGCGGCACGAACTTCGCCCAGGCTTCGGAGCGCTACTTGCGGGCGGCGCGCCTGCAGCTCGAAGCGATTCGCCGCGGCGCGCCCGGCGCGGGCCGTGAGGACTTCTGGTGGTACTTCGCGAACTTCCTCGCCACGCGGGCGGGCGCCGCTTTCTCCGAAGGGCGCTATCCGCTGGCCGTGCCGTACTACCTCGCCTTCTTCGCGCTGCTGCGCGAGGGCGAGCCGCTCTGGGACCAGGTGTTCAAGCTCGTCAACGTGATGCTGTCGTACTACTTCGCCACCGCGGCGAAACAGGTCGGCATCTCGCCCGGGCGCAACCCGGGCTACACGCATCCGACGCTGATGGCCGTGCTGCTGCACAACCATCCCGAGCCGGCGGTGGCCGCCCGCTGGCAGGAGCTGGCGGTCGAGCTGGCGCGCACGAATCCGGCGCTCGTCGAGCAGATGCTGGAGTACGCCTCGCTGACCCCCGCGGACCCGATGCTCGTGAACCGGACGGCCGCCGTGCTTCGCGAGCTATTGAACGACTGGTACGCCGCGCCAATGGTCGCCGCGGAAGCCTGAGGCGCCGCTGCGGCTCCGCTGCCACGGCGCGCCAGCGCTCCGGGGCCGTCCGCTAGCAGGGTGCTGAAAAACCGAGTGCGGAGCGCTGGATGACCGTGAGACCGGTAGGATGGGGGTTCCTCCCCAGGGCTCCACAGGCGGTGGGCGCTGCCACCGCCCCGCACGGAGTAGC
>Ga0070741_10007629_pt1 | contig 22261 bp, 17 predicted proteins | sample Coa_R1_4_FD_66440 | JGI IMG/M metagenome (GOLD analysis project Ga0070741, IMG submission 66440) | Surface soil microbial communities from Centralia Pennsylvania, which are recovering from an underground coalmine fire - Coalmine... | ecosystem: Environmental > Terrestrial > Soil > Unclassified ... | reverse complement strand
CGACCTGAACGCCATCATGCCCATCGAGCTGGAGCGCTACCAGGAGCAGCTTGGCGAGGTCGGCATCGATCCAACACGCAGCCTCGAAGGCCTCCGCAACTTCCTCGCCGACGCCAAGAAGCGCGGCTGGACCGACACCAACCTGGGCCTGCACATCAAGATTCGCCGCAAGCCGGCCGCGAACCGCACGGCAGCGGCCGCCACGGCGACTGGTCCCGAGGCGCGCGTCGAGATGACGCGGGAGGGCCTGGAGGCGCTCCAGCAGGAGCTGCAGCGGCTCGAGCAGGAGGTGCGCCCGCGCGTCACCGCCGCCATGCAGCGCGCGGCCGCCGACAAGGACTTCCGCGAGAACGCGCCCTACCACGCGGCCAAGGAAGAGCTGTCGGCCGTGCAGTCGCGCATCAACGCGCTGCGCGCCACCATCGGCGCCGCCGCCATCGTCGAGCGCGGCAACACCGAGCGCGTCGGCCTCGGCTCCTGCGTCGTCGTGCGCGATCTCGCCGAGGACGAAGAGTTCAGCTACACGCTCGTCGGCCCGGGCGAGATCGACGCGCGCCGCGGCAAGATCTCCATCCAGTCGCCGGTCGCCCAGGCGCTCCTCGACCACATCCCCGGCGACGTGGTCGAGGTCGAGACGCCCGCGGGCATCATGCACTACCGCATCGAGCGGATCGAGCCGTCCAAGTGAACGACGGGCCGCCGCGCACGCCGCTCCTCACCGTAGACGGCGTGGTGGTCGAGGACGGCGCGGTGCTGCTCATCCGCCGGCGCAACCCTCCCTTCGCGGGCCGCTACGCCTTGCCCGGCGGCTTCGTGGACGTGGGCGAAACGGTCGAGGCCGCCGTCGTCCGCGAGGTGCGCGAGGAGACCGGCCTCGAGACCGCCATCGAGTGCCTGCTGGGCGTCTACTCCGATCCCGCCCGCGACCCGCGCGGCCACACCGTCAGCGTGACCTACCTTTTGCGCCGCCTCGGCGGCACCCTGGCCGGCGCCGACGACGCCGACGACGCCCGCTTCTTCCCCCTCGACGCCCTCCCCGCGCTCGCCTTCGACCACGCCCACATCCTCGCCGACGCCCGCCGTGCGCTGAGCGCCGCGGGCTGAGCGGAGCCGCGGCGTGCCAGGCAGCAGCCCGCGGGCCGCGTCCAGCGGTGCTCCCGCCGCGCGGCGCGGCAAACGGCGGCGCCCCCACGCGAGCTGGCGCCTGGCCGGGGCCGTGCTCGCCGGGCGCGCGGCCAGCGCGCTCAGCCGCCGGCTCGGGCGCGGCGGCGGCACGGTCATCGCCGGCCACGTCGTGCCCCGGCTCGCGCCGGGCGCGCTCCGCCACCTCAGCGCGGCGCTCCCCGACGGCGTCGTGCTCGTCTCGGGCACCAACGGCAAGACCACCACCGCGCGCCTGCTCGCCCAGGTCCTCGCCGCCAGCGGCCGCCGCATCGTCCACAACCGCGCGGGCGCCAACCTCCTCACCGGCATCGTCAGCGCGCTCGTCCAGGCCGCCGACCTGCGCGGCCGGCCGCGCGCCGACGTGGGCCTGTTCGAGGTGGACGAGGCCACCCTGCCCCACGCCTTGCCGCCCACCCGCCCGCGCGTCGTCGTGCTCACCAACATCTTCCGCGACCAACTCGACCGCTATGGCGAGGTCCACTACGTGGCCGAGATCTGGCGGCGCGCGCTCGCCGCCCTGCCCCCGGCCGCCACGCTCGTCCTGAACGCCGACGACCCGCTCGTCGCCAGCCTCGGCGGCGTCCATGGCGGCCCAGTCCTGTACTACGGCGTGGAGCTGCCGGCGCTCGCCACGCCGGGCCTGTCGCACGCCGCCGACGCTCGCCTCTGCCCGGCCTGCGGCGCGCCGCTCGTCTACGCGCGCAGCTACTACGGCCACCTCGGCGACTACCGCTGCTCGGCGTGCGCCTTCGCGCGCCCCTCGCCCGCCGTCGTCGCCGTCGAGCCGGCCGAGCTTGGCCCGACCCGCTCCACCGTCCAGGTGCGCACGCCCGCGGCGCCGCTGCGCCTCACAATCCCCTTGCCCGGCCTATACAACGTGTACAATGCCCTCGCTGCCACCGCGGGCGGTCTTGCGCTCGGCATCGCGCCGGACACGGTGGCGGCCGGGCTGGCGCACGTGAGCGCGGCCTTCGGGCGACTGGAGCGCATCGCCGTGGGCGATCGCGCCGTGTCGCTCGCGCTCATCAAGAACCCGGTCGGCTGCACCGAGGTGCTGCGCACGCTGACCAGCGACCCGGCGCCGAAGACGCTGCTCGTGGCGATCAACGACCTGTTCGCCGACGGCACCGACGTCTCCTGGCTGTGGGACGCCGACTTCGAGCTGCTCGACGGCCAGGTGGCGACCGCCGTGTGTAGCGGCACGCGCGCCGCCGATATGGCGCTGCGGCTCAAGTACGCGCTCGTCGAGCCCGAACGCCTGCTGGTCGAGCCCGACGTGGCCCGCGCCTTGCACGAGGCGCTGGCGCGGACGCCGGCCGGCGGCACGCTCTACGTCCTGCCGACCTACACGGCGCTGCTCGCCCTGCGCGAGGCGCTGCAGCGCCAGGGCGTCGTCGCCGGCTTCTGGGAAGACTAGACGCGCCGCGCTTACCCCCCTCTCCCAGAGGGAGAGGGCCGGGGGGAGGGCGCCTCCTCCCTCCCTCTCCCCCTGGGAGAGGGTCAGGGTGAGGGCGCGTCCGACTCCCTCTCCCTCTGGGAGAGGGCTGGGGTGAGGGCAATTGGATCTCCGCCTGGGGCATCTGTACCCCGAGCTGATGAGCACCTATGGCGACCGCGGCAACATCCTGACGCTGCTGCGGCGCGCCGAGTGGCGCGGCATTACGCTGCGCATCGAGCCGCTCGGCCTGGGCGACCGCCCCGATCCGGCCGCCTACGACCTCTACTTCTTCGGCGGCGGCCAGGACCGCGAGCAGGCCGTCGTCGCGGCCGACCTGGTCAGCCACAAGGGCGCCGCCCTGCGCGACGCCGTCGAGGCGGGCGCCGTGGTGCTCGCCGTCTGCGGCGGCTACCAGCTCCTCGGCCGCGAGTTCCGCACCGGCGGCGGCGAGACGCTCCCCGGCATCGGCGTGCTCGACGCCTGGACCGTGGCCGGCGAGCGGCGCAACATCGGCAACGTCGTCGTGCGCTGCCCCTGGGACCCCGCGCGGCGCACGCTCGTCGGCTTCGAGAACCACAGCGGCAAGACCTACCTCGGGCCGGGCTGCGCGCCGCTCGGGCTCGTCGAGGTCGGCGCCGGCAACAACGGCGCCGACGGCACGGAGGGCGCCGTCTACCGCGACGTCTACGCCTGCTACCTGCACGGCTCGCTGCTGCCGAAAAACGCCTGGTTCGCCGACCACCTGCTGCGCCGCGCGCTCGTGCGCCGCTACGGCCCCGACGCGCCTTTCCCCCCGCTCGACGACCGGCTGGAAGACGCGGCCCACCAGGCGATGCTCGCGCGCGTCGGGCAGGTGGGCCGCGCGGCGGTGAGCGTGCAGTGACCGCGGCGCCCTACCCGCGCAAGGACGACGACGCCGGGCTGCGCCGCGGCCTGCCGGCGCTCGCCGGCGCCGCCGGCATCCTGATGGTCGGCGTCGTTGCCAGCCGCGCGCTCGGCTTCGTCCGCAACGCCGTGCTCGCCAGCTACTTCGGCGGCTCCCCCCAGTACGAGGCCTACGTCGCCGCCATCGCCGTGCCCGACGCCGTGTTCCAGGTGCTCGCCGGCGGCGTCATGGGCGCCGCCTTCATCCCGGTCTTCGCCCGCTACCTGGCGGCCGGCGACGAGGCAGAAGCCTGGCGGCTCAGCAGCTCGGCCATCAACCTGGCCGCCCTGCTCACCGGCGCCATCGCCCTGCTGCTCATCGTCTTCGCCCGCCCGGTGATGGCGCTCGTGGTCCCCGGCCGCGATGCCGCCTTTCAGGAGCTAGCCACCGGCCTCGTGCGCATCATGCTCGTCTCGCCCTTCATCTTCGCCATCAGCGGCTTCGCCACCAGCATCCTCAACACCTTCCACCGCTTCTTCTGGGCCGCCCTCGCGCCGCTCATGTACAACCTCGGCATCATCGCCGGCACGGTGCTGCTCCACGACCGCTGGGGCATCTACGGCGTGGCCGTGGGCGTGGCCGCGGGCGCCTGCGCCCACCTGCTGATCCAGGTGCCCGGCCTCGTCCAGATCCGCGCGCGCTACTGGCCCGTGCTCGACTGGCGCAACGCCGGCGTGCGCGAGGTCGGCAAGCTCATGCTGCCGCGCATGTTCGGCCTCGGCGTCGCCCAGGCCAACCAGCTCATCACCACCGTCTTCCTCGCCTCGTTCCTCCTCGCGGGCAGCATGGCCTACCTGAACTACGCCTGGCTCGTCCTCATGCTGCCGCTCGGCGTGTTCGGCATGGCGATCTCCACCGCCGTCTTCCCCACCCTCGCGCGCCAGAGCGCCGCCGGCGAGAGCGCCGAGATGGGCGCGCTGTTCAGCCTCACCCTCCGCATGATCCTGTTCGTCACCATCCCCGCGGCCGTCGGCCTCATCGTCCTCGCCCAGCCCATCGTGCGCCTGCTCTTCGAGCGCGGCTCGTTCACGCCCGCGCTTACCCAGGCCACCGCGCTCGCCCTCGCCGTCTACGCGCTCGGCCTGCCGGGGCACAGCGTCGTCGAGATCGTGGACCGCGCCTTCTACGCCCTGCACGACACCGCGACCCCCGTCAAGGCCGCCGCGCTGGCCGTGCTGCTGAACGTCGCGCTCAGCGCGGCCGTCGTGCTGGGCGCCCTGCACGGCGTCGTCCCGGCCGAGCGCGCCTACGCCGGCCTGGCGCTGGCGAACGCCGCCGCGGCCTGGGTCGAGGCGGGTCTGCTGGTGGCCTGGCTCCAGTCCCGCTCCGGCGGCCCGGGCCTGCGCGGCCTCGGCGGCGACCTCCTGCGCTACGTGCTCGCCGCCGCCGTCATGGGCGCGCTGCTCGCCGGCCTCGCCGACCTGCTGCCCAGCCTGCTCGACACCCGCCGCCTCAGCGGCCAGCTCGTGAGCGTCGGCACGCTGATCGTCGTCGGCCTGGCGACCTACCTCGTCGGCAGCCTCCTCCTCCGCAGCCGCGAGCCGCGCCTCCTCCTGGGCCTCCTCCGCCGCCGTTAGCAACAACCCCACGGCCCGCGCGCGCTGGTATACTGCTTGCACCACTACGGGGTTGCGCTCGGTCCCCGGACCGAGCGGGGAGTAAATCCGCTGTCCCGGGTGATGCATGAGTGCCACTGCCGACGATCCCCTGGCCATCCGGCGCCTGCCCGACCCCCCGCCGCCTGACGAGGCCGCGGACGCCGCGGCGCCCGAGGGGGCGGGCTTCCCGCCGGGCCTGACCGCGCGCTACCGCCTGCCCTCCCTGCTCGGGCGCGGCATGCTGACCGCCACCTACCGCGCCACCGATCTCGAGCTGCGGCGCCAGGTGGCCATCAAGCTCTTCCCGTCCCACCTCGCCGCCGACGAGACGTTCCGCGAGCGCTTCCTCGAGAAGGGGCGCGTGGCCGCGCGCCTGGACCACCCCAACATCGGCCGCGTGTTCGAGGCGGGCGTCGCGGAGGGGCGGCCCTACCTCGTCATGGAGCTGATCGACGGCCAGTCGCTGCGCACGCTGCTCGACCTGCGCGGGCGGCTGCCCCTGCACACCGCCCTCAGCCTGGCCGTCCAGATCGCCGAGGCCCTGGCGTACGCCCACAACCAGGGCGTCTTCCACGCCGACCTCCGCCCCGAGAACGTGCTGCTCGATCGCCAGGGGCGTCCAAAGGTTGTGGACTTCGGCCTCTGCCACGTCGCCGTGGCCACGGGGGTCGTCTCGCTCGACAGCATCGCCCGCCGCGCGGCCTACCTCGCGCCCGAGCAGGTCAGCGGCGACTCCATCGGCCCGCGCACCGACGTGTACGCGCTGGCCGCGATGCTATACGAGATGCTGGTCGGCGCGCCGCCCTTGAGCGGCCCGAACGCCCTGGCCACCGCCTCCCGCCGCCTGTTCGCCGAGCCGCCTCGCCTGCGCGCCGAGCGGCCGGATGTATCGTGGGGGCTGGAGTACGTCATCCGCCAGGCGCTAGCGCCCGACCCCGCCGACCGCCCGCCGAGCGCCGAGGCGTTCCGCGCCGCGCTGCTCGCGCCCCCGCGCGACAGCGACCTCTCGGCCGGCCTCAAGCAGACCGAGTGGGCCTTCCGCTCCGCGCTCCAGGGCGAGCGCGGCAGCACCGACCGCCTGCCGCTGCCCGGCCGCCGGCGCCCCGGCGGCTGGAGCCTGCCGTCGCTCGGCGTCCTTTTGCCCCTGCTCGGCACCCTCGTCGTCGTCGTGGTGCTCACAAACCTGTTCGACTTCCTGCCGCCGGTGCTGCTGCCGCTCCAGTCCGTCCAGGCGCCAGAGCTGCGCAATCGCGCCTACGCCGAGGCCGAGCTGATCGGGCGCGACAGCGGCGTGGAGGTCGTGAAGGCCCACCCCGAGCCGTGTGACAACAACGCACGCGACTACGTCCTGCGCCAGGACCCGGAGCCGGGCACGCTGATGCGCCGCGGCGCCAAGGTGCGCCTCACCACCTGCTCGGGCATCCGCGTGCCGAGCCTCGTCGGCCAGCGCGAGGAGGAGGCGCGCGTGCAGCTCGTGCAGCGCGGCTGGACCGTGCGCGAGGTGCGGACCGAGACGACGGCCAGCGTGCCGCCCGGCACCATCCTCGCCCAGGATCCGTCCGCCGACCTGATCCTCCCCGACCGCCAGCCGCTCGTCCTCACCGTGGCCGAGGCGCCCAGGCCATAAATTCCCAACGGGGCTGGGGGCGAGACTCGGCCTCGCCCCGAGTCTCGCCCCCAGCCCCGTTACCCACTCTCTACCCGCGCTGAGCGCCCGCCCCGCGGCCTCAGCGCTCAGCACTCGTTACTCAGCACTCAGCGCTCGCCTACGCGAGCCGCGTGATGCGCATCGTGAAGCTGCCGCCGGGAGCGCTGATCGTCACCTCGTCGCCGACCTTGCGGCCGAGCAGCGCGTGGCCCACGGGCGACTCGTTCGAGATCCGGCCGTGGCGCGGGTCGGCCTCGGCCGAGCCCACGATCAGGTATTCCTGCGTCTCGCCGTTCTCGTCCTCGACGACGACGTGCGAGCCGAGCCGCACGCAGTCCACGTCCGGGTGCTCGTCGATGATCTGCGCCGTCGCCAGCATCCGCTCCAGGTCCTGGATGCGCCCTTCGATGAACGCCTGGTCTTGCTTGGCGTCGTCGTACTCCGCGTTGTCCACCGTGTCGGTGAACTCCTTGGCCTTGCGGATGCGCTCGGCCACCGCGGGCCGGCGCACGCTGCGGAGCTCGTGCAGCTCCTGGTCCAGGCGCTCGTAGCCCTCCTGCGTCAGGTAAACGGGCTTCTCGGGCATGGTCTTCTCCCGCGTTGTTCCCAGGCTAGGCCGGCGATCCACGGGTCCCGCGTGGACCGCGCCTCGGCCCGGAGCCCGCGCCCCACCGCGATCGGCCAGCGTCCCATCCGCGCCGCGGACCGCGCTGGCGAGCGGCGCCCCGCGCGCACCCGGCCGCCTTACGCCGCGCTCAATCGCCGACTGAGCACAGGCCCGAATAAAAGGACACGAGACCAGGAGTCCAACTCCCAGTCCCGAGCTTCGCTATTAATACCGCACTAGCCGCAAAGTGTCAAGAATATGTGCGGAACCTAACCCCCGGCCCTCCTCCCCCACCCGGCCAACCCTGCCGCCCCCCCTCCCTGATAGGGAAGGGGGCCGGGGGGTTAGGTCGCCAGGAACTCCCGCACCGCCGCGATCAGCGCCGGTGCGTTGTCCTCCTGCACCGGGTGTCCCGAGCGCGGCACCACCACCAGCCGCGCCTCAGGCAGCTCCGCCACCATGCGCTCTGCCACATCCTGCGGCAGCACAGAGCTCTCCGCGCCGCGCACTACCAGCACGGGACAGCGGATCGAGCGCCATTCCGCCCACGTGTCCCAGCTCCCGCGGCGCCCCGTCAGCAGCCCCGGCGCCCACTTCCACTCGTAGCGCCCATCCGGCCGCCGCCGCACCGAGTGCCGCGCCACCTCCTGCCGGTAGTCCTCCGGCGGGTAGGGATCCTGCCCGCGTAGGAAGTCCGCCACCTGGCTTGGGTCGTCGAACACCCCGGGGTCCTCCGGCGCGTCCGGGCGCGGCGCGGCGGGCGCCGGCGCCTGCGGGCCGATGTCCACGATCACCAGCTTCTCTACCGCCTCCGGGTGCCGCGCCGTGTACACGATGCTGTTGCGCCCGCCCATACTCATGCCGACCAGCACGAACCGCCCGAGGCCCAGCGCCGCCGCGAACCGCTCCACGTCGCCCACGTAGTCGTCCGTCGTGTACGAGTCGCCCGGCGCCGGGCCGGTATCGCCGTGGCCCCGCTGGTCGAGCGCCAGCACACGGTAGTCGCTCGCCAGGTCGCGGGCGAACAGGTCCCACGTGCGCGCGTGCGCCATGAAGCCGTGCAGCAGCACCATCGGCGGCGCCCCCGGGTCGCCCCACTCCACGTAGTGCAGCTTCAGGTCGCCAAGCTGGACCGAGTGGTCGCGCGGGCTATCAACAGCCATCTCCTGCTCCTTCATTCTCCCCTAGAACCCGATCACCGACCGCAGCGTCTCGCCGCGCTCCATCGCCTGGAACGCGTCCTCCACCTCCGCCAGCGCGATCCGCCGCGTGATCAGCTCGTCCAGCAGCAGCTCCCCGCGCAGGTACCATTCGACCAGCAGCGGGAAATCGCGCGTCGGCAAGCAGTCGCCGTACCAGCTCACGCGCAGCGAGCCGCCCAGGTCGAAGAAGCGCGACAGGTCAAGCGCCAGCGTGCTGCCGTGGCCCGCCACGCCAATCAGCGTCGCCACGCCCGCCAGGTCCCGGCAGGCCAGCACCTGCTCCAGCACGGCCGGATGCCCCACGCACTCGAAGGCGTAGTTCACGCCGTAGCCATCCGTGAGGGCGCGAATCTGCTCCACCGGATCGCCCTCGGCGGGATTGACCGTGTGCGTCGCGCCGAACGTCCGCGCCCACGCCAGCTTCTGCGGCGCGAGGTCCACCGCGATGATCTTCGACGCGCGCGCCAGGCGGGCGCCCTGGATCACGCTGGTGCCCACCGCGCCCGCCCCGAACACCGCCACGCTGCTGCCCGGCCGCACGCCCGCCGTGTACAGCGCCGCGCCCACCCCGGTCATCACGCCGCAGGCGATGAGACACGCCTGGGCCGGCGGGATGTCGGGCGAGACCGGCACCGCCTGGTTGGCGTGGACCACGGTGTGCGTGGCGAACGTGCCCAGCCCCATGATCGGCGGTGGGAACTCGCCGGCCGGCGTGTGCTGGCGTGGCTGGCCATTCAGGCTCGCGGCGCACAGGTGGAGCTGCCCGATGCGACAGAAGCGGCAGGTGCCGCAGGGCGCGCGCCAGGCCAGGATCACATAGTCGCCCACGCGCGGCTGTACCACCCCCGGCCCCACCGCCTCCACTATGCCCGCGCCCTCGTGGCCCAGCAGCATCGGCAGGCTGGCAATCGCGCCGTTGCGGATGTGCAGGTCGGTGTGGCACACCCCGCTCGCCTGCACCCGCACCAGCACCTCGCCCGGCCCCGGCTCGTCAATCACCAGCGGCTCGGGCGCGACCGCTCCGCGCACCTCGCGCGCGACGATTCCTTCGCCCTGCACAGCCATCGCGTCCTCCCCGGGTGAGCGGTTCGTCATTCGCGGGCGACGCTCGACCGCCCCTCGGCCGGCGCCTCGCCACGTTGTACCACAGCGCGCGGTTCCTGGCGGATGCTCCCGCGTACGCGCGGGCGGCTCCTGTCGCGGCCGCGCCACGCTCTCGCTACCCCCGCACTAATTCCTCCAAGTTCATCACGGCGGCAGGATCGAGCACAACGGGAGCAAGTAGCTCAGCGCCGCAGCGGGGCGCGGCCGTGCGAAAATGGATGGAGCCGGAGCGGGGCGCGTGGGGGAGCTGGGCCACGGCGCCGGTGCATGCCCCGCCGCCCTGCCAGATGCTACCACGACCTGGAGGAGGGGGACGTGATCGGATTGCTCAGCTCGGTCGCCACCGTCGCGCTCGCCGGAGCGCTCGCCCTTCAGAGCCTCGTCGGCATCCCGCGAGCCAGCGCGCAGCAGGCCCCACCCGCGGGGCCGGCCAGCGCGCCGCCCGCCCAGCAGCCCCCGCCCACGGGCAGCCCCGTGATCACCGTTGACGCCGGCGCGTTCGATCCCAGCACGCAAGCCGAAGTCTTGGAGTTCTTGCCGCGCACCGTGCGGGTCCCCGTCGGCGGCGCGATCCACTGGCGGGTCAACGGCTTCCACAACGTCGCCTTTCCCTCGGGCGCCCAGCCGCCAGAGCTGATCGTGCCGGTGCCCGGCACGCAGGATGTCCAGGTGAACCCGCTGGTCGCTTTCCCCGTGCAGCCTGCGCCGACCTACGACGGCACGACCTACTTCAACTCGGGCCTGCCGCAGCCGAACCAGCAGGACTTCGAGTGGACGCTCACCTTCTCCAAGCCGGGCGCCTACGCCTACCTGTGCAGCGTGCATCCGAACATGCAGGCCTTCGTGGTTGTGGAGCCGGCGGGCACCGCCGTGCCCACGCAGGACGAGGTCACGGTCCAGGGCCAGCGCGAGGCGCAGCAGTACTTCGCCGACGCGCAGACCGCCGTGCAGCGCCAGCAGGCCGCCGTACCCGCGGCCGCCACGGGCGGCACCTGGACGGTCTCCATGGACGCGCCCGATAGCCCCCACTACGCGCTCCAGCGCTTCTTCCCCCAGACCCTTACCATCCAGGCCGGCGACACCGTGCGCTGGGTCAACCCGTCCGTTGCCGAGCCGCACACCGTCACCTTCCGCGCCGGGGCGCCCCGCGAGTCCGAGTTCACCCCGATCCCGCAGCCGAACGGCCCGCCCATGATCATGGGCAACCCCCGCGTGCTCGCGCCAGTCGTCCCGCCCAGCCCCTACGACGGCCAGAGCTACGCCAACTCGGGCTTCCTGGGCGAGGGCTTCCCGTTCGGTCGCGACTTCAGCCTCACGTTCTCGCAGCCCGGCACCTACCAGTACGTCTGCGTCCTCCACGAAGACCTCGGCATGTCCGGCTTCGTGGTCGTCACCCCGCGCGGCTAGCGCGCCCCCAGAAGCCACGGCGCGGCCCATCGCCCCCACGGCGGTGGGCCGCGCCCGCCCCCACGCGCGGCATCACACCTTCCCCGGTTTCCCCAGACGGTCGGTCCGCGCCTCGTAGGGGCGGGTCTCGTGCCCGCTCGCGGCCGCAGGCCACCTCACGGACGCACCCGCCGGCTGCCCCAGCGCGCGCCACCGGCCCCGGCGGGGTAGGGGCGGGTCTCGTGCCCGCCCGCGGCCGCAGGCCGCCAAACCGGCGCCGCCTACCGTCGTCCAACCGCGCGCCGCCGGCCGCGGTGGCGAAGGGCGGTACTCGTGCCCATCCCGCCCGGTGTAGGGGCGCTGCTGGCTGCGCCCTGGCTGGCTGCGCCCTACCAGGCTTACCGCATCCGGCCCGGCTGCGCCCGCCTGCCGCACGGCCGCGCCGCGCGGTACACTGGGGCGCCCGGCCCTACCGGCCGGGCCACAGCGCGCGGAGGAGGGGGCGTGGCGAGCGAGGTGTCGGTCGGCTCGGTCGCGGCGGCCGTGAAGAGCTCCTTCACGTCTTGCCTCGGCGATGTCGTCTTCGGCATGGAAGACGGCGCGGTGTCCATCTTCGGGCTCGTCTTCGGCGTGGCCGCCAGCGCCAACGACGGCCAGGTCGTGCTGCTCGCCGGCGCCACCGGCGCGGCCGCGGCTGCCGTCTCCATGATGGCCGGCGATTACCTGGAGACGATCTCCGTGCGCGACACGGCGCGGGCGCGGCTGGCCCGCGAGCAGGCGGCCATCACACAGCACCCCGAGCGCAAGGAACGGGAGATCGCGGCCACGCTCCGCCGCGCCGGCCTGAGCGAGGCCGAGGTCAGTGAGGTCGTCGGCGTGCTCGCACGCGAGCCGGCCCGGCTGCTCGGCGTGCTCACCGCCTTCGACCCCAGCCTCGGCAGCGGCGCCGACGCCAACCCCTGGTCCCACGCCCTCTGGATGTTCACCGCCGACATCTTCGCTGCCGCCACGCCCGTGCTGCCATTCGTGTTCTTCCCCATCGACACGGCGCGTGCCGTGTCCCTCGCCATCACCTCGCTACTGCTCCTGCTGCTGGGCGTCGGGCGCGGCCTCATCGCCCACCGCAACGTGCTTCAGACCGCGCTCGAGACCCTCAGCGTCGCGACCGCCGCCGCCGTCGCGGGCGTGCTCATCGGGCGTGTGGTCAGCGGCGGCTAAGCGCTCAGCCCTCCCCGGCTCGCGCGGGACCACCCTGCGTGCCCCCATGCTGGGCGCGCGCCGCCACCTGCGCCAGACGCCCCACGACGACCCGACGGTGCGTGTAGTCGCGCGTTCGCAGGTTGAACGTGCCGGCGCAGGTGTACAGCGTCAGCCGTGGTTCGGCGGTGGGCTGCAAGAACCCGCGGTCGCTGTTGCGAACCGTGTGGCTAGCCTCCACTACCCAGTCGAAGCGATAGCTCGCCGTGTACACGTACACCACGTCGCCCGGGCGCAGCTCGTGCAGCCGCGCGAAGACGTGGCCGGCGTTAATCGTCTGCAGGTGGCCGTTGTAGATGCTGTTCCCCGGCTGGCCGGGGTTCGCCGAGTCCGCGTGGTGGCCCACGTCGAACGACGGCACCTGGTACTCCCCGCCCTGTAGCCCCATCTCCATCACCGGCGCATCCACGCCGATCCGGGGAATGGTCATCCACACGGCGCGCTCGCCTACCGCCTTCGTGGCCGCCAGACGCACACCGCTGTCCGCGCCGTCCGCGCTGGGCGCCTGCAGCTCGGGGGGCGGCGCGTTATCCGGCCGCGCCGGGCGCGCTGCCAGATGCGCCTGCTCGCGCCAGGGCGCGTACAGCAGGCTCGCCGCGCCGCCGGCGAGCGACAGCAGGCCCGCCGCCAGCAGCGCCGTGGCGAGGGAGCGGCCCCTGCCTCGCCCGCCCCGGCCGCGCCGCGCGGACGCGGCGCCCCCCGCGGACGGGCGCGCCGCGTCCGCGCGTGCCACGTCTACCCCGCGCACGCCCTCGCGGCCCGGCGCGCGCACCAGCGCCCGCGTCGCATCTTCGCCGCGTATGCCCCCACGGCCCGGCGCGCGTACGGGCGCCCGCGCCGCGGTGGCCGCGCGCCCGGGCGCCGGCGCCGCCGTTGCCTTGCGGGGCGCGTTCCCGCCCGCCGGCATCGGCCCTGCGGTCGCCGCACGCTCGGGTGCTGGTGTGACGGTCGCCGCGCGCTCGGGTGCCGGTGTGGCGGTCGCCGCGCGGGCCGGCTCGCCGCCCCAGCCTGGGCCACGCGCCGCCTGCTCCAGCCACGCTGCCCAGTCGGCCGCCGCGCCAGGCGCGTCGCCAGCGTCTGGCGCGGCGCCGCTCGCGGTCGCTGCCGCGAAGGAGCTTTCCCACGGGCCTCGGGGCCGTACTGCGCACTGCATATCTAACGCCAGTGTGCCGGCTGCCGGCGCCGCGCGGGCCGTCTTGTAACGGGTTTGTTCGGCCTGCGCGGCGCTGTCCGCCCCGCTTACAGAGCCGCTACGAGACGCGTCGGCCCGTCCCACGTTCGGTAGGCTTCAAGGCGTCGGAGGCCACTCCACGGCGTGGCGGCGCCCCCACCCCCCGCCGCGCCGATCCACCGCGAAGGAGGCCTGTCCTCGCCTATGCGCAGATGCAAAGCCGCCGCCGCCTCGGGTGCGGCCCTGGCCTTGTTCCTCAGCCTCATCGGGCACAGCCTGGCTGGCGATACCACCTACGGCCTGGTGGATGACGCTCCCCAGCGCTCGCCGAGCGCTGGGGAGGGCGCCGGCCAGGCCGTCGTCGGCCCGCCAGACACGGCGCCAAGCGCGGCCGGCAGCCCGGCGCGCCCCGAGCAGCCCCCGCCGGCCAGTGGCGTGGCCTCGGCGCCCGCCGGGCCAGACGTGGCCCTGAGCGGCGGCGCGCCAGCGGCCCCCGGGTCGCACGCCCCGGGGGCGGTGGGCTACGTCGTCGGTGGAGCGCCAGGCGGCGGGTCGGCGACCGGCCCGCGGCCGCGCGGGCTGCACGGCGCGGTCAACGTCGGCGCCGTGCCCCCCGCCGTCGTGGCCCCCGCGCCCACCAGCGAGCTACGCGTTGCCGTCGTGCCGCCCCGCGTCAGCACGGTCGGGCCAAGCAGTCCCCCGAGCCCATCAGCGAGCGTCTCGCCGCCCCTGCCGGCCCCGACTGGCACGCCCGCCATCCCGACGAGCACGCCGTTCGTCAGCATCAGCACGCCAGCCGTCCGCACGAGCACGCCCGCAATCGGCACGGCAACGCCGGTCCTGTTCCTCGCCGCGCCGACCGTCGCCCCGCCCTCGGGCGGCTCGGGGAGCAGGGGACCTATCGTGTCGCCGCCGGGCGCCGTCACCGGCCCCGCCGGCGCGGGCGGCGCGGGCGTGCTGGCGAGCCTGCAGGCCCACGGTGGCACCCGACCGGGCGGCGCCAGCGCCGCCCCTGGCGCTCTGCCCTGTGGCGGGTCGGGCGGCGCCCCGCCTGGCAGCGTGACCGGCGGCATGGCGAACGGCGCGTGCGGCGGTGGTGGCGGCGCCGTCTGCGAGCGGCCCAGCGCGGCCGCGAGCGGCTCCCCTGGCGCCGACACTAGCTGCGAGCAGGCGGTCGCCCACCCGGCCGCCCCCCGCGCCAGCAGCGCGCCCGCCGCGCCCTCCGTACGCCCGCCGCGCGCGCCCGCCGAGGAGGTCGCCAGCCGCCGCGTGCAGCGCCCCGCGCTAGCCGAAGACGAGATGGCGGACGTCATCGGTGCGCCCGCGCGCGCCGGCGGCCTGCCGCCCCTCGCCGCCGCCCTACCCCTCAGCGGCCTCGGCGCGCTCCTCACCGCGGGCAGCCTCTGGCTCCGCCGCCGGGACTAACATCGGCACACTACCCGCCAGTCGCCCACGCGCAGGCGATTGCAGGTTGCCCGACCAGGGCACGTACGTCGCCGTGGCCGGTTAGCGCGTACCGCGTCAATGCTGCGTGTACGCGATCAGCCAGGCATGGATTGCGCTGGTCCAGTGCATCAAACGCGGCGGCGGCCGGCGGCGCCCACACGATCGGGCAGGGTACCCATGGCGTCAGGGCTGCCCTCTCCGGGCGCCGCGACGCGCCAGCATGGCGTCATGGCTCACCACCTCGCCGCGGGCAAGGGCTGCGCGCGAGGCATCAATCATCACCTGCTCCTCTGGGCTGAGGTCTTCGTCCTCTGCCGGTATGTCAGGCAATAAGCCCGTCCAGCCTGCCCCCTCCACCAGTTGCCCTACACGTCCAAGTTGCGCACCTTCGCGGCGTGCGTCTGGATGAAGGTGTAGCGGGGCGCCACCGAGTCGCCCATCAGCTTCACGAACACCTCGTCCGCCCGCACCGCGTCCTCCAGGTCCACCTTCAGCAGCGTGCGCGTGGCCGGGTTCATCGTCGTCTCCCAGAGCTGCTCGGGGTTCATCTCGCCGAGCCCCTTGTAGCGCTGGATCGGCACTTCCTTCCCGCCGTTCTTCTTCTGGAGCTGCGCCACCAGCTCGTCGCGCCGCTTGTCGTCGTACACCCACTCCTGCTCGTTCCGCCCCGTCTGGATGCGGTACAGCGGCGGCTGCGCGATGTACACGTGCCCGCCCGCGATCAGCGGCTCCAGGTTGCGGAAGAAGAACGTCAGCAGCAGCGTGCGGATGTGCGAGCCGTCCACGTCCGCGTCGCACATGATGATGATCCGGTGGTAGCGCAGCTTCTCGATGTTGAAGCGCTCGCCGATGTCGGTGCCGAGCGCCGTGATCATCGCCCGGATCTCCTCGTTGGCGAGCATCTTGTCCTCGCGCGCCCGCTCCACGTTCAGGATCTTGCCGCGCAGCGGCAGGATCGCCTGGAACCGCCGGTCGCGCCCCTGCTTCGCGCTCCCGCCCGCGCTGTCGCCCTCCACCAGGTACAGCTCGCAGCGGCTCGGGTCGCGCTCCGAGCAGTCGGCCAGCTTGCCCGGCAGCGTCATCCCCTCCAGCGCGCTCTTGCGGATGATCAGGTCCTTCGCGCGCTGCGCCGCCTCGCGCGCCTTCGCCGCGGTCAGACACTTCTCGATGATCCGCTTCGCGTCGTTCGGGTTGTTCTCCAGGTACTCCTGCAACCCCTCCCGCGCCACGCTCTCGACCTGCGTCCGCACCTCGCTGTTGCCCAGCTTGCCCTTCGTCTGGCCCTCGAACTGCGGATCGCGCAGCTTCACGCTCACGATCGCCGTGAGCCCCTGCCGTGTGTCGTCGCCCGTGATCGACAGCTTGTCGTTGTCCTTCAGCACGCCCAGCTTGCGCGCCCAGGCGTTGAGCGTGCTCGTCAGCGCCGTGCGGAAGCCGGTCAGGTGCGTGCCGCCGTCCACCGTGTTGATGTTGTTGGCGAACGAGAACACCGACTCCGTGAACCCGTCGTTGTACTGCAGCGCGATCTCTACCGCCGTGCCGTTCACCTGCTTGTCCACGTACAGCGGCCGCGAGTGAATCGGCTGGCGGTTCTGGTTCAGGTGCCGCACGAACGAGACGATCCCGCCCTCGAAGTAAAACGTGTGCTCGCGGTCCTGCCGGTCGTCCACGAACGTGATCCGTAGGCCCTTCGTCAGATACGCCATCTCGCGGAAGCGCTGCAGCAGGACGTCGTACTGGTAGTCCAGCGACTCGAAGATCGTCGCGTCGGCCAGGAAGCTGATGCGTGTGCCCGTGCCCACCGCCTTGCCGACGGCCTGCATGGGGCCCTTCGGCACGCCGCGCTCGTACTCCTGCACCCACAGCTTGCCCTCGCGGCGCACCTCGGCGCGCAGCCACGTCGACAGCGCGTTCACCACCGACACGCCCACGCCGTGCAGCCCGCCCGACACCTTGTAGCCGCCGCCGCCGAACTTGCCGCCCGCGTGCAGGATGGTCATCACAACTTCCAACGCCGGCCGGCCCGTCTGCGGCTGGATGTCCACGGGGATGCCGCGCCCGTTGTCCTCGACCGTCACCACGTTGTCGGTGCCGATGTGGACGCGGATCGTGTCGCAGTAGCCGCCCAGCGCCTCGTCCACCGCGTTGTCCACCACCTCGTACACCAGGTGGTGCAGGCCGCGCTGGTCCGTGCTGCCGATGTACATGCCGGGCCGCTTGCGGACGGCCTCCAGGCCCTCGAGGACGGTAATGTCGGCGCCGCTGTAGCCCGATTCGGCCTGGCGCGTGCGCGTCACTGGCTCAGCCAAAGTCGTTACCCCCGGTCTAGTAGCCTCGGGCGCGGCTCACGCGGGGCGCAGCTCGCGCGCGGGCGCCAAAGATCTGGCATTAGGTGAGGATGCGGGAGCGCCTCGAAGCGGTGGACGCTGGGCGCCGGCTGCCGTATCGGAACGGCAAGCGGGGGAAGGTCCAGCTCGCGAAATCCGGCGCGCTCACGCCATTATTTTAGCAGACCGGGGCACATATATTAAAGTAGGCGGCGCCCCCCGCGACGACTCTGCAACACGCGCCGGGCCCTTGCCCCGCGCGGCCTCCGCGCGTCTCGTGCTACACGCGCGCCAGGTCCGCCGCATCCCACCAGCGGCGCCTGCCGCGCCGCCGGCCGTCCCAGCGGCACGCGGCCTGCAACCACCCCGCTGTCGCGACTCCGGTTGGTACACTGAGGGTAACGGACTCGCGCCGCGCCGAGAGGAGATAGCCATGACCGCGCCTGCCCGGACCGCGCTCGATCCGCAGGTCCACGAGCTTGCCCAGCAGCTCCGCGTGGACAGCATCCGCGCCACCACGGCCGCCGGCTCGGGCCATCCCACGTCCTCCATGTCCGCGGCGGACCTCATGGCGGTGCTCCAGGCGCGCTACCTGCGCTACGACTTCGCCGGCCCCCGCAACCCCAACAACGACCACTTCATCCTGTCCAAGGGCCACGCCGCGCCCCTGCTCTACGCCTTCTACAAGGCCGCCGGCGCCATCGACGACGCCGAGCTGCTCTCGCTCCGCAAGTTCGGCAGCCGCCTCCAGGGCCACCCGGTCCCCGTCCTGCCCTGGGTCGACGTCGCCACCGGCTCGCTCGGCCAGGGCCTCGCCATCGGCGTCGGCATCGCCCTCGCCGGCCAGTACCTGGAGCACGCCGCCTACCGCGTCTGGGTCCTCCTCGGCGACAGCGAGATGGCCGAGGGCTCCGTCTGGGAAGCGTTCGACCACGCGTCCCACTACCGCCTCGGCAACCTCATCGCCATCGTGGACGTGAACCGCCTCGGCCAGCGTGGCGAGACCGAGCTCGGCTGGAACACCCGCGCCTACGCCGACCGCGCCCGCGCCTTCGGCTGGCACGCCATCGAGATCGACGGCCACGACCTCGACGCCATCAATCGGGCCTACGCCGAGGCGACCCAGCACGCCGCCGGCCCCGTCGCCATCATCGCCAGGACCGTGAAGGGCAAGGGCGTCTCCTTCCTCGAGAACAAAGAGGGCTGGCACGGCAAGGCCCTCAGCGCCGACGAGGCGAAGCAAGCGCTCGCCGAGCTAGGCGGCGAGCGCCACCTCGTCGTGCCGCCCCAGGCGCCCGACGGCGCCAGCCCGCCCCAGCCGGGCCACGCGCCGCTCCAGCTCCCCGCCTACGAGCTGGGCAAGAGCGTCGCCACGCGCAAGGTCTACGGCGAGGCGCTGCGCGCCCTCGGCGCCGCCCGCGCCGACGTCGTCGCCCTCGACGCCGAGGTCAGCAACTCCACCTACGCCGAGGACTTCGCCCACGCCTACCCCGACCGCTTCTTCGAGATGTACATCGCCGAGCAGCAGATGGTCGCCGCCGCGGTCGGCTTCCAGGTGCGCGGCTGGGTGCCCTTCGCCTCGACGTTCGCCACCTTCTTCACCCGCGCCTACGACTTCATCCGCATGGCCGCCATCTCCCGCGCCAACCTGCGCCTCTGCGGCTCCCACGCCGGCGTCGCCATCGGCGAGGACGGCCCTTCCCAGATGGGCCTCGAAGACCTCGCCATGATGCGCGCCGTCCACGGCAGCACCGTCCTCTACCCCTGCGACGGCAACCAGACGGCCCGCCTCGTCGCCGCCATGGCCGACCAGCCCGGCATCAGCTACCTGCGCACCACCCGCGGCGCCACGCCCGTCATCTACGGCCCCGACGAGCCGTTCCCCGTCGGCGGCAGCAAGACCCTCCGCCGCTCCGACGCCGATCAAGCCACCGTCGTCGCCGCCGGCGTCACGCTGCACGAGGCCCTCGCCGCCCACGACACGCTCAAGGCCGAGGGCATCGCCATCCGCGTGATAGACGCCTACTCCGTGAAGCCGATCGACGCCGCGACCCTCCGCGAGGCCGCGCGCGCCACCGGCGGCCGCCTCGTCGTCGTCGAGGACCACTACCCCGAGGGCGGCCTCGGCGACGCCGTCCTCGCCGCCTTCGCCGCCGACCCCGCCTCGCTCCCCGCCAGCGACGGGGGGGCCGGGCGGGGCCAGCCGGCCGCGGCTCTCCCCCGCGTCGTCAAGCTCGCCGTCCGCGACCTGCCCACCTCCGGCAAGCCCGCCGAGCTTATGGACGCCGCCGGCATCTCCGCCCGCCACATCGTCGCCGCCGTCAAGGAGCTGTTAGGAAAGTAACCACTGTCAGAAAGCGGGCTCCGAGCGCACCTTCGCGGCCGAAGGAGTCGCGCCATCGCCGATCGGAGACGGGAGATGACAGCATACCCTCGCGCTATCGTTCTCCAGCCTGGTGAAGGGAAGACCGTCACGGTGCTTGGCGAGCGGTACACCTACAAAGCGATCGGCGCGGATACGGGCGGGGCCTATGGGCTCGTCGAAACCACTGCGCCGGCGGGTTCCGCGGGCCCCCCGCCCCACATCCATCACACGGAGGACGAAGCCTTCTACGTCCTCGAAGGGGAGCTGACCGTCCTGATCGGGGACCAGGTCCGCAAGGCCTCTGCGGGCACGTTCGCCTTTATCCCGAGAGGCTCGGTTCACACCGTCTCGAACGAGGCCGACACGCCGGCCAGAGCCCTGGTGATCCTGTCGCCGGCCGGGTTCGAACAGGCCTTCGCGGAAATGTCGGCGGTGATGCCCCGCGCCGACACGCCACCAGATATGGAGCGCTTGCTGGCCATCGCTCAGAAGTACAACCTCGACATAACCGGACCACCAGGACGCTAGGACTGCAGGAAACGGCCAATACGTTCAGCAGGCAATTCGGCCGGCAGGTGAGTAGAATGATGGCGAGGTCCACTCGTCAGCAACAGCCGGAGACGCGCCATGGCCGTTGAGCACCCCAGCAGTGTGCCCCTGCCGCTCTACCCGGCCCTCTCCCGGCCCGCGCGCCTGAACCCGCACCTGCCGGCCGTCCGCGAGCCGCGCCAGCCCCGCCCCGACTGGCTGAAGGTGCGCTTCCCGGGCGGCCCCGAGTACCTGCGGCTGCGGCGGCTCATGCGCGACCTCGACCTGCACACCGTCTGCGAGGAGGCGCGCTGCCCGAACATGGGCGAGTGCTGGGAGCAGGGCACTGCCACCCTCATGCTCCTCGGCGACGTCTGCACCCGCGCCTGCGGCTTCTGCTCCGTCACCACCGGCCGCCCCCTCGGCCTCGACACCGCCGAGCCAGAGCGCGTCGCCGAGGCCGTGGCCCGCATGGGCCTGCGCCACGCCGTCCTCACCTCCGTCACCCGCGACGACCTGCCCGACGGCGGCGCGGCCATCTTCGCCGCGACGATCGAGCGTATCCACGCCCGCGTCCCCGGCTGCTCCGTCGAGGTGCTGATCCCCGACCTGCTCGGCAATTGGGACGCGCTCGCCGTCATCATGGCCGCCCGCCCCGAGATCCTGAACCACAACACCGAGACCGTCCCGCGCCTCTACCGCCGCGTGCGCCCCAAGGCCGAGTACGAGCGCTCCCTGGAGCTGCTCGAGCGTGCGAAGCTCCTCGCGCCCGACCGCCCTACGAAGTCCGGCCTGATGCTCGGCCTGGGCGAGACCCGCGACGAGCTACTGGAGGTCTTCGGCGACCTGCGCGCCGTCGGCTGCGATATCCTGACGCTCGGCCAGTACCTCCAGCCCACGCCCCGCCACCTCCCCATCGAGCGCTACGTCGCGCCCGACGAGTTCGCCGCCCTGCGCCGCGAGGCGCTGGCCCTCGGCTTCCCCCACGTCGAGGCCGGCCCCCTCGTCCGCAGCTCCTACCACGCCCGCGAGCAAGTCGCCGCCCTCCAGCCGCGCTGACCATGGTAGCCTCTGCTCGCTACCACCTGCGCGCAGCGCTCCTGCCCGAAGGCGACCGCGCGGTCGATTTGTGGGTTGCCGACGGCCACCTGACCTTCACGCCCCAGGACGGCGCCGCGGAGCTAGCCCCCGCCGGCGGCTACGTCCTCGCCGGCCTCGTGGACTGCCACGCTCACCTCACCCTCGACGCCGGCAACACCGGCCTGCCCCTCGGCAGCGCCGAACTCGTCGCCGCCAACCGCCGCGGCTATCTCGACGCGGGCGTGCTGCTCCTCCGCGACATCGGCGCCGTGAGCGACGCCACGCTCGGCCTGCCCGCCGACGACGGCCTGCCGCGCGTGCAGCCCGCGGGCCGCTTCCTGGCGCCGCCCGGCGGCTACTTCGGCATCCAGCAGGAGACGGCCGCCGCCGACCTCGTGGACGCCGCTGCGCGCCAGGCCGCCGCCGGCGCGCGCTGGATCAAGATCATCGCCGACTGGCCCCGCGTCGGCTCCGGCTCGCCCGCCGACTTCAGCCGCGGCGCCGTGAACTACCCTACCGAGGTCGTCCGCCAGGCCGTTGAGGCCGCCCACCGCGCCGGCGCCCGCATCGCCGTCCACGCCATCGCCCGCGGCGGCATCGCCCTCGGCGTCGCGGCCGGCGTGGACAGCATCGAGCACGCCTCCGAGCTAGACGATGACCTGCTGGACGGCATGGCCGCGCGGGGCATTGCCTGGACGCCCACGGCCGCCATCGGCCTCGGCTGGCTCCGCAACGCCGAGGCGATGGGCCAGACCGAGGCGGCCGCCTGGCTCGGCGCCTGGGCCGAGCGCTTCCGCGCGCTCCTCCCCCGCGCCCGCGCCCTCGGCGTCCCCATCCTCGCCGGCACCGACCTGCTCCCGCCCGGCGGCGTCGCCTTCGAGGTCGCTGCCCTCCACGAGCTGGGCCTGAGCCCCACCGACGCCCTCGCCGCCGCCTCCACCGCCGCCCGCGCCTACCTCGGCTACCCCTCGCTCGACGACGGCGCCCCCGCCGACCTCGTCCTCTACCCCGCCGA
>Ga0070741_10007628_pt1 | contig 22262 bp, 15 predicted proteins | sample Coa_R1_4_FD_66440 | JGI IMG/M metagenome (GOLD analysis project Ga0070741, IMG submission 66440) | Surface soil microbial communities from Centralia Pennsylvania, which are recovering from an underground coalmine fire - Coalmine... | ecosystem: Environmental > Terrestrial > Soil > Unclassified ... | reverse complement strand
TGCTCGACTAGCTGCTCGGTGAGCACGTCAAGCGCGCTGGTAGCCTCGTCAAGTAGCAACACGGTGGGAGAGTTTGCCAACGCTCTTGCCAGGGCCAGCCGCTGCCGCTGTCCCCCGGAGAGCGCCCCGCCGCCTTCCGAAACCATCGTCTCGTACTCCATAGGCATTTCCATAATGTCATCGTGAATGGCCGCCGCTTTCGCCGCCTGGATGACGCGTTCCATGCTCATGTTCGGCTCGGAGAGGGAGATGTTCTGCCGTATTGAGCCACTGAAAATGCTCGATCCCTGCATGACGACTCCGAATTGCGCACGCACTTCCTGGTAGTTCAGCGTACGCAATGGAATGTTGTCATAGTAAATCTCCCCTTCACTGGGCAGGTACAGACCGAGCAGCAAACTTCCCAACGTGCTTTTCCCCGAACCGGTTCTCCCTACAATTGCCACCTTCTGCCCTGGGGTGATCGTTACCGAGATATTTTTCAAGACCGGAGCCGAATTAGGGTCGTAGCGGAAGCAGACGTCCTCAAGGCGAATATGCCCACTGAGGGATGGCGGCTGTTTGACCGCCTGTGGGTCCTGCTCAGGCTTAGCCTCCATCACATCAGCAATGCGCTCCAGGTGAGAATGAACCAGTTGCAAGCGTTGGCCGTTGCTTACCAGTGAACTCAGGGGCGTCAGGAAGGCTGTAGCCAGAGCCAGCAAGCCCAGCATTGCGCCAACGGATAGCCCTCCGTCGAGGACCAGATAGGTGCCCGTTACAAGCAGCAATATTGGAGAAAATGTGCGTAAAAGGGTCATTGCGGTCTCAATCAGTGAAACCAGGTAGCCCCGTTTCACAGAGGCATTCATCTGCTCAAAGAAGAGATTGGACCATTTTTGCAAAGCCCGTTGTTCCGCTCCCGAAGCCTTGAGGGTGGTGATGCCTATCAGCGTCTCGGCAGCGTATGCCTGAGATCGCCCCTGCGCTATCAGCTCCCGCGTCGCCAACTCGCGCACTTTGCGGTTCGTTACCACTAACAGGGCGAGCTGCGCCAGGCCAAGCACTATAACGAGCAAGGCGAAGATAGGCGAGGCTATTAGCAGGATCAGCAGGTAAACGAGAACAAAGCTACCATCCAGCACCGTAGAAATAAGCTGGTTACTGATCGTATCGCGAATAATGCTATTGCTGGCCATGCGCGTTAAAATATCGCCACTGGAGCGTTGCAGGAAAAAATTCTGTGGTAGCATGAGCAACTGCTCGAAAAAACTCAGCATCATCTGTGAATCCACCCTTGTTTGTAGATACAGAAGCACTGAGGCGCGTAACAGCGTTGTTGCCAGATGCGCCAACAGGAGAAGAACCAATCCGATAGTCAGGAGACTAAGGGCATCTTTCAATCCAAACGGGATAATCTGATCAACGAAGACAACGGTAAGGACAGGCAGGGCTAGCCCGAAAATCTGCAAAAGTAGTGAAGCCCCCAGAATCTGAATCAATGCGACCGGCGCCAGTTTTACATAGTTTAGAGCGTAAGTACGTAAATTGATTTTCTCTGATTCCGTGTCTCGATTGAACTGTACGCCGGGCTCAAGCATAAGGACGATGCCGGTGAAACCATTGTCGAATTCTTCGGCAGTGACGCGCCGACGTCCATAGGCTGGGTCAACCAGATCGACGTAGGTGGGCGACCAGCGTTCAACAATGATAAAATGATTGAACTCCCAATGGATAATAGCAGGTAAAGTCACAAAGCGAAAATCATTCTCTTGCAGAGAAATAGCTCGGACACGCAGACCATACGAGCGCGCGGCTTTAACAATACTGAGAGCTGAAAGCCCATCGCGGCCTACGCCACAATGGCTGCGTACCTCCGAAACGCTCGTCTTGCGTCCATAATAGCTAAGGATCATGGCGAGGCAGGCGGCTCCGCACTCGACCATTGTCATTTGCTGAAGCACGGGCACTCGTTTGCCAAGCTGCGGGAGTTTGAGCCAGGAACGAAGCTTTCGCGTCGATACAGTGCTCTGGCTCGGCGCTGCTGGCGCTACGGTTTGAGCCGGTTTTGCCGACTCCTCCTGCACAGGCAGCGTCGAAGCAAACACTTCGTCGGTTGTTGGTTCGGCCTCTGGAGGTGGAGATACCCGCCACGGAGCGATCAGGGTTGCAGTCAGAGATGGGTCCTGATCCTCAGAGACCAGCATTCCCAACTCCATTGTGTTGCGCACAAACGTCAGATCACGATGCTCCATCAGGTCCGCCACGTCCGGCGTGGCAGGTTCATCAGGCTTTCCGAGTCCGCTCAATAGAGCGTGGCGTCGCTTCCATGACATGGTATTGGATTGAGTGGTGTGTACATATGTCGTACTAACATCCCCATTCATTATTGAAGGTGTTTGGGAATTCACATCCTGCATCTGCTATTCTCCAATCAATTGATTGAAACCGGGCAGTAGCGAAAGTACACGGCGCGTTCCGACCTGTACCAGGGCGCTTACAAGGCTGCCAGCATACGTCTGGGTTGGCATAGTAGATCCCAGTCCAACGAAAACGACTCGTGATGGTTCCGTGATTGCTGACAGGGGCGTGTTACTCAAAAGATAGCGTTGCCGAATATCATTTGGACTCATGACGGCTGGCTGGACCGCCAGAACGGTAGTTCTGAGCTGTATAGTGGACCCTATGCTCAACAGAACCGTAGCTCCTGCCTGAACTTTAGGTGATGGAGTGGCGGGTAAGAAAACTGCGGCCACCGCTTCATCTCCCCTGATGCTCGCGGTGCTCCCCTGAGCGAGTACAATCCCGGTGCCGGTCGCATACATTGGCACCTGAGCCAGCCATGCAAAGAAGGTCGCACTCAATAGTAAGCCGAGCAAAATCCAGAGAAACAGAAAAAAACGAGGAGCAACCACGCGCGGCAGAATCGTCTTTTCCCACCTGAAAGCATGCTGTTCAAGAGCTTTGGCGCGAAAAATCTGCTGTGTACCCTTTGCCATATCTGCTCCTTAATCGTAAAAAAATCGTACAATGCATCCTGCTTATCTCTCGTAAGCAAATGAGAAAGAAGTTAACGGAAAGACGTTGTTTTGAATCGATCCCGTTCGTTTTTCTAACGCATATAATTTTTCGTCGCTCTGTCGAAAATGATCGTTGCGCGCTTCTCGCTGGCAAAAGTCAACAGTATTTAGAAATGTTCTTCCTCAACAAAACCCAGTTCACGCAAAGAACGCAACTCTTCCAGATCTTCTGACAGAGCTTCGGCCCAACGCTTCTGTTCAATCAGCTCTTTTAGCCGAGCACTGATCATCACCTGCGCATGGACATCTGACCGACGGCAGAGGTAGTAACCATTGCTGCGGGCGAAATGAACGTTGGCGGCAAAGCGTACCGGTCGAACTATTGGCATCTCCTTTCCTTCGCCTCCTTCCTACCAACTAAAAGGATGCACATTTGGTTGCATTTCTTGGGAGAACTCTTGCCGCCTGAGACTGTTCAGTTTGATTTTTTGCTGGTATACTGATTAGCATAGGACAGGTGGGACATCAATCCACCTACAGTAGAGGTAAAAAGGGTGCCAAATCCATAAAACGAGTGATATGGCCATAGCAGCCTGATCATTTGAAGAATGTCGAACAGTAGGCGCTCCGTTATGCTATGACGAGGTGCCAATAGCGTTGGAAAAAACAACATATGGTAGGATTACACCTTTTTCCTGAGCCGAGTCCTGGAGTTTCTCCACAGCTCATTGCATCTAATAGTATTTTGCAGCTCTCTACAGTTGAATTAGAGCAAGCGATCATCAGGGAACTGGACGCGAATCCTGCATTGGAAATGGTTGAACAGCCGACCTGTCCGGTTTGTGGCGGGAAGCTTTCCACAGGCGTTTGCGTTCGCTGTAGCGGGATGGAGGCCGTAACTCCTTTATCTTCATCGCCTTCATCCTCCGACGCTCATTTCTCAGAAGCCGATTGGGGTGCGCCAGATTCACAAGAAGAGGTTGATCCACTCAACTTCGTTGCGGTTCCCTTGACGCTACCAGAGCTGCTGGAAAAGCAGCTTCGACTCATGCTTCCTGAGAGAGAACATGTTATAGCTCTCAATGTCGTAGGAAACCTTGATGAGCGCGGCTATCTCACTATCACTCCTGAGAAAATAGCAGAACTGCTTAACGTCGAGAAGATGCGTGTGGAAGCTGTGGTAAAAGAACTTCAGAGCCTTGATCCTGCCGGGATAGGCGCAAGCACTGTGGAAGAGTGCTTGCTTCTTCAGCTTGAACGTCTGATAGAGCGAGGCGCTACCCCAGCGCCCATCACCCGGGTTGTGATCAATCGCTATCTGCCCCAGTTGGGGCATCACCAGTTTGAGCATATTTGCTCGGCCCTGAATGTCAGCAGGACAGAGGTAGAAGAGGCATTCCTTTTTATTCGCTCCAACCTGCACCCCTACCCTGCCCACCATTATTTTGCCGCTAGTGAGCACTCCGTTGTCGGAAGAGAGTTGCTGATACCATCCGTCCTCATTCACCGCAATGCTGCTGCTGATTACGAAATCGAAGTGATTGAATCGCAGCGTTTCTTATTACGCTTCAACCCGGCATACCGGCGTCTTCAACAGCATCCTGAATTGACGTTTTCACCTGGCGAACGTGAGCACGTCACTCATTTTCTCGACCGCGCCCGGCTCTTCCTGCGCCAACTCCAGCGACGCTCTCTTTTACTGCACAAGCTTATGCTTTTCCTGGTGAACTATCAGCGCGATTTTCTGGATCATGGCCTGACGCACCTTCGTCCCTTGTCACAGAAGATAGCCGCCCAGGAAATCGGCGTCCATGTCTCGACCATCAGCCGCGCAATTGCGAATAAATATGCTCAGCTCCCATCGCGTGAACTGATCCCGCTCCACCTCTTTTTTTCCGCAGAACAGCGGGTCCAACAAGTCATTCGCCAGATCATCGCGAGTGAAAAGGAGTGCCTCAGCGATGCTGCTATTGCCAGACTTCTGAGCGAGCAGCATGGCGTTACGCTATCGCGCCAGATGGTAGCGAATTATCGCATCGAACTGAGCATCCCAGCCGCCAGGCAGCGTGCTATTCTGCGAAAACAAGGGAGGACCATATGAAAGATCAGTTGATAAACTCAAAGGCCCACATTCTCCTCGTCGATCCGCACGCTTTGAAACGCCAGGCCCTCTATAACGCTCTGCGTGAAAACTACCATGTCACTATCTGCTTGACCGCAGAAGAAATGCTCCGGGTTGTCCAGCATGATCGACCCACGATCATTATCATTGATGCCGGAGAGCAAAATATGGAGTTTTTAGGGTTGATTAACGAATACGACAAAGAGATTCCGCTGACTCTGGTCGGGCTGCATCCAGATGATGAGTATGTGGGTGAAGGCTTCCGTCGCAGCGCCCTGAAAATGTGGGTGGAACAGACCATTCGTTCACGCCAGCTTCAGTATCAGATAGTAGACCTTGAAAGCAATGAGCGCGTTGAGAGCTTTGGCAATTTTATTACCTGTAACCGCTTGCTCATTTCTCTATTTTATACGTTGCGTAAAGTGCTTAATACTGATGTTCCGGTTCTCATCACCGGCGAGAGTGGCACGGGAAAAGAATTGATCGCGCAGGGCATCCATAGTCAAAGCGAGCGTAAGGGACAGCCGTTTGTCGCTCTAAACTGCGCGGCAATCCCGGAAAATTTATTGGAGACGGAACTCTTCGGCTATGAAAAAGGGGCTTTTACAGGAGCAATGTCAACAAAAATTGGCAAGCTAGAATATGCGGGCGGCGGCACTATCTTCCTTGATGAAATCGGGGATATGCCGCTCCTCACACAAGCAAAGCTTCTGCGTGCGATACAAGAACGAGTGATCGAACGCGTTGGAGGCAATAAACCTATTTTTTTTCGCGCTCGTATCATTGCCGCAACCAACAAAAATCTACCAGCAGAGATACGAAACAAGACATTTCGCGAGGATCTCTTCTACCGCCTGAACACGATTCATGTGGAATTACCTCCTCTCAGAGAACGCCGTGAGGATATTCCCTTGCTCGTCGAGTATTTTCTCAAAATGCTCGGTGAACGCTATAACAAAAAAATCCCTGGCCTCTCCCCGATGGTCTTAAATGCGCTACAAAAATATGACTGGCCTGGAAATGTGCGTGAACTGCTCAATGTGGTCCATCATACCGTGCTCCTCACTGATAGCCCCCGTATTGAAATGAAGGACCTCCCGCTCCCATTCCGCCTGGAATCGAAGACGACGCAGTTGCTCGACCAGATCGGCAAGATCCCTCTGGATTCTATTGTTGAACAGGTGGCACGCGATTTCGAGCGTCAGATCATTATCTTTGTCCTGGAAAAATTCCACTACAACAAGGTGCAAACCGCCCGCTACCTGGGTATCGACCGAAAAACGCTCTACCGCAAAATCAAAACCCTCGACATTCTCCTGGACCAGGCCGATAGTTAAGCGGAAAGCATCTCGGGCTCAGGACCACTTTGGGCGTTTTGTGCTTGATTACTGCTGATGTGTAGCATATATGCCACGCTCATAAATTCGCTTTCAGGCTCATTGCGTTGCCCTGATAGCGAGAAGTGTGGACAGAATGCCACACCTTGCATTGAGGCGGATGAGGCATTTGCACGCTCACATACGGAACCAATAGACCTGTAAATTTTGAGGGTTGGTCCGATAGCGTTTCACTTCAACAAGCCAACTGTGGAAGTTATGCCCCACCTGCATCGAAGGGTTTACAACGATGTAGCTTGGTAGATATGCAAGTAATTGTGCAACGGTAGAGCAGTAGAGAGATCTGTGCCAGTGATGTCAACTCATATATGACAGGATAAGCTTATTTATTTCGTGAAGGACGCTCTGTATATGAGAGGGACGCTTGAACAGACTCTGCAGGCGATAGCTATTGAGCATGTATTTGCTAGAAGAAGGGTCCATCATGTACAGCCTTCACAGGGGAACTTTTATTTCATTAGCCCTCATCCGCACTATCCCGGTATACGATGAAGACGGATGTTGCGATGATGGCATTATTCCTGTCCGATAGCAGCTATCCTGATCGAGCATACCAAAAAGGAGAAGGTCTCTATGAAGTTCATCCATGTATCAGATCAAGAATGGAACGACTTAAAGCATGCTCTGACGGAAGGCAACCATTCTCCAGGAGCGTTTCTGGTATCTGGTCCTTCAGACCTGATCGCCACACAGGCCCGCTCTATCGTGGAATACTCCTTCCGCCGAGACGACTCTACCAGATATTTCCTTTGCAGCGCCCAGACTTTTCATGTGCCCTGCTATGTCCCATTCGAGAGCCGAGATATCGAGCCTGAACCGGTAGATGCTGCCCATCTGTTTGTAAAGAGATTTACTCCCGGCCAGACGGCCACGCAACATGTGGAGAGCGAAGTTATCAGCGATCTGCTGCAAGCTACCTGTAATAGAGAGCAGTCACCTCTACGCATTTTCATAGAATGTCTGATCGCTCCAGCACAAACTGACCTTTCATTCATCCTGTCTGTTTTGAAATCGGCCCTGCCACAGCACGCTTTGATCGTGATTTTTGCGCATCAGCCGAATAGCGAGTATACGCGGCAACCAGCTTTTGATGAAGGCGGGGCACCAGCAGAAATGCTAGCCACGCTCTACCTATGTGGCGGACGCGTGCAGGCAGCCGCGTGGTCCAGAATAGTTGGGGGAGATCAACTGAATGGTTGCTGTGAAAAACTGATTGCTCTCAGACACGTTGGAGCCGAAACATTATTGTGCTATGCCAATCGCGAGGTTGCCGAGCTTGCCGAGACCATTTTTCAAACGCTAGAGCAGACAAAAAGGCGTGAGCTGGCACAAAAAGTTCTCCGTAGCCTGGCATTCAACAAAGGATATTCGTCCCTGGAGATTGCCGCAGAAACCGGTGAATTACGCACTATGCTCCTGAGCTACTCGCCCCAATTGCTTGATACCGCTCTCTTAGAGCCGGATGAACTGGCAACATATTACCGCTGCTTGCAGGAGGCAGCGCAGAAAGAAAATCAGTATGCGTTGACAGATGTGGCACAGATTAGCTACTTCGTCACGCTCCTCTATAGCAGCAGGAAACACGCCATTCATATTTATGAAACTCTGCAAGGGAAATTTCCTGGCACGATTGACAAAAAAATCGAATGGCTGTTCTGGAATGAGCTTGGACAGAATCTGGTCATCCTGGATCAGAAAGAACTCTGGGAGTACGCGGCGCACAGTTTCTATCTGAGCCGACAAAGCCTGAAGAGTGCTGAAGATATCAGCCTGGAGGAGATACGGTGGGGGACGGCGATGAATGCCAACGGGGAGGCGCTCCTGGCTTATAAACAGCAGCAGGGAGAGAAAGCTTGCTGGCTCGTGGAATGCGCCCTTACAGAACTACAAGATATTGCTTCGAGCCTTTATTTTCGGGTTCATATCAGAACAAATCTGGGTGATGTGTTTTTGCGTACGCTTGGGGATGTGAATGGCGCCATCGCTCAATACGAGCAGGCCATTCTCACGTTATCACAAGCGCCCCGCAAGCTCAATCGTCAGATGGGTCCTAAGAGGGTTCGTCTGTTCAGGCATCGCTCTGCCCTGAAATTAGGGACGGCACTGATCCATGCAGAGCGATATGAAGAGGCAATCCAGATTTTAACAAACTTGTTGCACTATCTCGAAAGATCATCAAGCGAGGATGGAGAAAAGGGTGCGCAGCTTGTACTGAAAACGAGGGAAGCCCTGGCTATGGCACATCTCAAAGCCGGGCATCTGCGCCACGCGGCTGCCTGTTACTGGCACATTTTGCACCACCCCGAATGGCTTGAGCAAACGACGCTGATAGAGGTGGCTAACAAGCTCCGAAGCTCTCGACCCGATATTCATGAACGCCTCCAGCGCAGTATAGATCGCGTCGTTTCCGTACAGGAAGCGCGCATGGCTGCTCTCAAGAGAGCGCAGCAGGTCTTAACAAGTATCGCGTAGCTCCCGCTTCTATTATGGGAGTCAGTGCATTTAGAGGCAGTACATGGTGCAAAATATCAGAACCGGCCAGCAGCTTGGTAATTATCGATTGACGCGCGTCCTGGGGCAGGGAGGTCATGCCGAGGTATATCTGGGCGAACATACCTACCTCGGTACCGAAGCTGCGATTAAAATCCTTCATACGCGGCTGGCTTCGCAGGATCTGGAGCGTTTTCGCCTTGAAGCTCGTATAATCGCTCGCCTGGAGCACCCTAATATCGTGCGTGTGCTGGATTTTGGAGTGACCGATAATACTCCTTACCTTGTAATGACTTATGCTCCTTACGGCAGCTTGCGGCATCTGCACCCTAGAGGAACACAGGTTCCTCTAGAAACCGTTATACATTATATACAGCAGATTGCCTCTGCCCTTCATTATGCACATACCGAGCATAAGCTGATCCATCGCGATATCAAGCCAGATAATTTGCTTGTCGGTCGCTCACAGGAACTGATGCTTTGCGACTTTGGGATCGCGGTGGTGCAAGAGCATTCGCGGGTTCATCATATGCGCGACCTAGCCGGTACGATTGCTTATATGGCCCCGGAACAAATGGCCGGTCATCCCCGTCCCGCCTCAGACCAGTATGCCCTTGCCATTATGGCGTATGAGTGGCTCTGTGGGGAGCGTCCCTTTGATGGCTCGATGGTCGAAATCTCGGCCCAGCATCAACTCCGCCCGCCGCCGCCACTACGCGAAAAAGTGCCCAATCTGCCCGAGGAAGTCGAGCAGGTGATTTTGAAGGCGCTCTCCAAAAATCACAGGCAGCGCTTCGCCGATATTCAGATGTTCGCCGCCGCGCTGGAACAGGCCGTTCAACATCGGAAACCTCTACAATCCGACATCGCCCCCGTTGCTCAGCCGCAGCCGGTTCCCGATGAAATGTTTGGATATCGGGAACCCCGGCTCTATAACCTGCCGGAGCAGCCTGCTTTGCTGGTTGGACGTGAGCAAGAGGTTGCCACGATTAGCAGCCTTTTGCAGAGACCAGATATACGTCTGGTCACATTAACAGGCCCAGGGGGTGTCGGGAAAACACGCCTGAGTATCCATATTGGTGCCAGGCTCAATCATAGCTTCACCGATGGCGTCTTCCTGGTGGAACTGGCCTCGCTCAACAATCCGGCAATGGTGATACCAACCATTGCCGGCGAACTGGGGGTAGGGAAGGTTGGCAATCAATCACCACTGACATTGCTACAGGCTGCCCTTAGAGAGAAGCAGTTTTTACTGATTTTAGATAACTTTGAGCATGTTATAGATGTTGCTCCAATCGTTGGTGAACTGCTCGCGACCTGTCCCCAACTCAAAATCCTCATCACCAGCCGGGTGATGTTGCATGTGCGGGGCGAGCATGAGCTTCCAGTTCCCCCGCTCGCTGTGCCAGATCTCAAGCAGTTGCCCGATCCGCAAACGCTTTCTCAGTATGAAGCCGTTGCTCTCTTCGTTGAACGCGCCCAAGAAGTCAAATTTAACTTTCAGTTAACGGCTACCAATGCTTCTGCTGTAGCTGCTATCTGCGCCCGCCTTGATGGGCTGCCTCTGGCAATCGAATTGGCAGCCGCACGCTGCAAATATTTTCCTCCTCAGACACTGCTCTCTCGTCTAGAACAGGGGCTTATCGTCCTGGCAGGAGGCGCGCGCGATCTCCCTGTACGCCAGCAAACACTGCGTAATACGCTGGCCTGGAGCTACAACCTGCTGGAGCCGGAGGAGCAACAGGTCTTCCGCCGACTTGCCATCTGTGCGAGTGGCTGTACGCTCGAAGCCGCCGAAGTGGTGGCAACCGCTGCCGGCTCGTTCACCGGCGATATTCTTGACATGCTCACGTCGCTCGTGGATAAGAGTCTGTTGAAGCAGGCGGAGGAGGCGGAGGGAGAAATTCGTTTTCAGATGTTATATGTATTGCGCGAGTTTGGATTAGAATGTCTGGCTGAAGCCGAAGAAACAGAGATAACACAGGCGGCGCATGCCAAATACTATCTCTCCCTGACCGAGGAGGCCGAGGCGTATTTATCAGGCCCTGATCAGGGCAAGTGGCTTGATTGCCTGGAACAGGAGCATGAGAATCTGCGTGCAGCCCTTGACTGGTTGCTAAAAAAGGCGGAGTTGGTAGCCGAGACGCAGGAAAACAGCTTCTATGCCGAGCAAGCTTTACGCTTCAGCGCCGCGCTCTACTGGTTCTGGTACATTCGTGGCTATATCCGGGAAGGACGGGCTTTTCTAGAGCGTGCCCTGGCGTATGATAAGGACGTTTCAGCTTCGGTCAGGGCCAGGGCGTTCATTGCCGCGGGCGAACTGGCTTTTGCGCAGGACGAGCAGGATAGAGCCGAAACACTGGGAGAACTGGGTCTCGCGCTGTTTCAGGAACTGGGCGATAAACGAGGCGAAGCGGCGGCTCTTGACCTCCTGGGTGGGATCGCCTGGGCGAGAAATGAGTATGCTCTGGCGCGCTCTCGCTATGAGAGCGCGATCCATCTTTTCCAGAAGACAGACGATCACTGGGGAAGAGGCCGTTGTCTCCAGGTTGTCGCACGTGTCTATAGTGCTCAGGGAGAGTACGATCAGGCACGTATCCTCCTTGAGGAGAGCCTGTCGATTTATCAGGAGTTGGGCGATAAGAAACGAATTAGCTGGGGACTTCTGCTCTTGGCTCGTGTGTTGTTCGCATCGGCAAGCGATCCGGCCAGAGCCTGTGCTCTGGCTGAACAGAGCATGGCTCTTTGCCGGGAACTTGGAGATAAACCTAGTCTGGCTTACGTGCTTAGCCCATTAGGAGAAATCCTTGCTTACCTGAAGAAAAGCACACGCGCTCGCCAGCGTTCTCAGGAGAGCGTCACTATTTTCAAAGAGCTTGGTGACAAAGCAGGGACCGCTGAAGCCCTTCTCAGCCTTGCTCGCGTTGCTGCTTCACAGAATGATCTGGCTGCAGCCCGTGCTTGCTACGAAGAAAGCCTTACCACCCTGAAAACTATAGGTAACAGGGAGCTGATTAGCTATTGTCTGGATGGGCTTGGTGAAGTGCTGGCGGCGCAAGGAGAAACGCGACGAGCCGCCCAGCTATGGGGATCTGCTGAGGTGTTACACGAGTGCATTAGTGTGCCTATTCCTCCTATCTATCAGGAGCCATATGAAAAAGCAAAAGCCTATGCACGTATTCACATGGATGAAGAAGAATTTCTTGTTGCCTGGGTCCAGGGTCGTGCTTTACCTCTGGAACAAATACTTACATATTATGCGAGTGGTTTAGAGGGCGAGATCAGCCAACTTGAGGACGGGTCTGCCCAACAAGGCGCATTGCGTCATCAAAAATCTTCTTCTGGATGAGCCTCGTGAGCCTCAAAAGTTTTGCTGGTTGGTTGGTGGGAAAACAGACGCCACCAGCTTTCTTGCCCTATGTCAGATGGTGAGAAACAGAGAGAAAATGCTATGAATGAGGAAGGTCGAACGTGACGCCAACTCACGCGACTTTGTCGTCTCGTTTCCCCGTTTCCTATGCTCAGCAGGAGAGGGAGTGTTTCCCTCCATCATCACTGACCTGGACATTGCTAATGAACATCGTGATGTACAGCAGCTTGTCAGGTTCGTTGCACGTTCTATTATCAGGTGCGATGTGCGATAAACTCGACAGCGTTGATGAAGGGAAGTCGGACAGGAGAAATTGGAGGGGTTGAGATGGAAAGGCCATTGACGGCACAGGTACGACGCGAGATCATTCACCACAAACGCCCCTGAGTACCTTCAGCCACTATTGCTAACAATTGCGTTCCCATACGTTTGGCTTTTCCCTCACTACGGATATAAGGAAAAGGCACAGAGGTATTGCAGACAATACAGGTTGCGCCTTTGCGATTCACAGTTCCTTCTTGAGGAGTTCCTTTCCTGCCTTGCTTGACAAGAAAATGAATTGAAGCCGGATGTACACTTCTATCCACAACTGGCTCTACCCAAACCCGTCTCCCCTCTTTTTTCGAGAGCCACCACTTGCTGGTGAGAGGCATGCGTGTACTACAGGCGGGATTAGGACAGGTAACGGTGCGCACCCATAGCCAGGCAATTACTGTAGCCTCACCGCCACCATACTCTGCCGGTAGTGGCACTTTGGGATAGAGATGCCCCATTCGTCGCTCTGCCTCATCACGTATCCACTGACCATAGGAGCGGATATCGTGGGCTAACCCGCGCGCACATTCTTTATCACTTGAAATAAGATGCTGCGGTTGATCTGGGGCGACGGGAGGACAGCCTGCAAATATTGGCGGAATTGCGATTAAGGCTTTTGTAATCAGAACAGCGACCGGTTTCAGATCGCTAGAACGTGCCTGTAAACCGAGCCGCTGCGCTTCTAGCGGAATGGAGCCTCCGCCGCAGAAGGGGTCGCGGATCGGGGGAATGGGCGTATTTTGGGATTTACGAATTTCATCTCGTGCTTTTGCCAATACATCCCTGTTCTGGGTGTTTTCCCACTGAACCAGATCTTCTATGATCCCAAATAAGCGTTTTCTTTCTTTCTCCTGAGCCTTTTCAGATGAGAATCGATCTTTGTGTTCAGAAGGATCGTCAACCAGGGATGCAAAGAGGATCGCGCGGCAGGCCGCTAATGGTTTACGCGACCACCAGAGATGTAAGGTCGAGGGATGGCCATGACGAATCGATTTCTCGCGTTTTGCAGCTTCATTAATCACCTCAAGAGGCCCACGACGCCGGTAATAATCAGCGATAGTTGTGCCGGTAGTGGGCGTCGTTGCTGTTTCTCATTTCGTAGGGTATTCATGGATGCAACTTTCTTTTCTCCTTTGGACAAACAAAGAAGCATGAACGCTGCCACGCCTCACCGGGAACGGCGCGGAGGGCTATCGGGCTCCATCAGGCGGTTCTCGGTCGAGGAGGGAGCGGCGTTGTGAGCCCTGAACGGCACTCTGTCTGCGGCCAAAAAGCGTGAAGCCCTGTGACTTGCCCTGCTCGGGCGCGAAGAGCGACATGGGGGCCGTCTGAGCAGATGAAGTGGCTGATGACACCTCTTTGGGCGTCTCATTGAGCATCAGCCGATTTTCCAGTGCCGCAAGAATCGCCAGTTCCGAGCTTTGATAGCCTTCCCCGTGCAGATCTCCCCAGCGCCATTGCCAGGGATTCTCCTGTCCCTCTTCCGCCAATCTGTTTTGAAAGATCTGGATGCCCCAGGAGTGGAGCCGCTGTCGGAAGGCGGGCCAACGATGCAGCACATCGTCCCCACCGGCGGTGTTGAGCCAGGAGAATGGCACAAACAGGGAGGGAGAAGGGGGAACTGGATACTCCTCCTGCTGGAACGGAACCACCGGCAACTTTTTGGTGCGAGAGCGGTCAGCAGAAGCAGCCATTCCCTCTTCCGCTCGTATCTCCTGATGCTGTTTCCAGCGCTGTTCATGGGTCTGGTAGCTCTCATGGGTGGTATCGATCAGGTAGCGGAAGGTCCCATCGTCCGCCATCGCTTTCCTGACCCAGGACTCGTCTGAGGTCGCAGCTCGTCGGACCGTCCCGCGAATGGTAGTGCGTGGAACGTTGAGAAAGGTGCTCACCTGGGTAATCGTGGCCCAATGGGGCAGCCCATCAGCATATGGCTCCTCGTCAAAGAACGTGCAATCGGTCATGAGCGTCTCTCTTTCTGTGCAAGGAATACAAGGAACGGTAGGCAGCAGCGTGCCGGTCACCTACAGCAGAGTTGCTGCTCACCTCATCAGCATACAAAAGCGATCCTGGTAACGGGTGGGTAGTTGAGGGGGGAGAACAGAGGCAGGTGAGGGAGAAGTAGGGGCAGGAATGGGGAAACAATGATTCAGGAACGAAAACATCGGTCAAGCTCTTCCGACTAAATGCTTCCAGGTGGGGAGAGCAGAGAGGTGGGGGGTGGTGCTGCTTTGCGCTCCCCTGCTCGTATTGTGATCTCCCCTCTCTGTTAAAGATCAACTATTCCCGTTTCCATGATCCGCACAAAAATGGCAGCAGCGACGGGACGAAGGGAGCATGCAGTTCGGGGACATGGCCGCCGTTGGGGACAATCCAGAGATACGAGGACGGGATAGCCTGGTACAGGTCGAGCGCGATGGAGACAGGGTAGAAGGGGTCGCGGTCGCCGAAGATGATCAGTGTACGGGCTATAATCGTGGCGAGAGAGGAAGTTGTGAGATTCATATCGTCTTCCTGCTCTGCAAAGGCGCGTCCCAGCCTGAATAGTTCCTGAATCTGCTCATCCCCGCGCGGATGGCGCTTCCGCAAGCGCTGACGCTCTTCCTCGGAGACCTGCTCCCATGTAAAGCTGCGCATGATCTGGCACGCCTGTTCAGGATAGGAGGGGACGGCGCTCATGAGCACCATCGCCTCAACGCGCTCTGGCTGCTGCGTCGCCAGGTGCAAGAGGATATTACCCCCACCACTGGCGCCAATCCCCTGAAACCGCTTGATGCCCAGATGATCGAGCAGTGCCCACACATCCCGCGCCGCCTGTCGCTGGGTATATTCCCCCGCTGGGTTGGTTGAACGTCCATGGCCACGCAAGTCAGGAATAATCAGACGGTACTGGCGAGCGAGTTCGTCAAAGCAGAAAGCCCAATCACTGCTCGCGCCAGTATAGCCATGCAGCAAGAGCAATGGCTCGCCCTCACCGGCATCCACGTAGTACATCTGCATATCCTGAAGCGAGACGATGTGTCCTGCAGGGAGTGAAGTTCTCATCGCATCTTCCTCTGGCTTGAAATCTCTCTACAAGCGGCGCTCTGTTGCTCTGCTGTACGTAGCATACATCTTTGTGAGCAACCTGTCACCTGGCCGTGCGAAGCAGCTTGACGCGTCAGTGAGTGCCGCTGGTATGACAACGGGATGGTGTGATACATTGAACAGAAGTGTTTCGATGAAGCCAAAGAGAGGGGCACCATGAAAGATGCGTGGGAGAATCCGGAGTTTGCGCGTGAATGGGACCAAACGGCTCTCCAGATCAATCCAACCAGAGCTGAGGAATTAGATATCTTGATCCAATTGCTTGAGGCAGGATATCAACAAGGAGCAACGATTCTTGATTTGGGAATTGGTTCAGGATTGGTTGAATCGCTCCTCTTTGCGCGTCTGCCACATGCTTTGGTCGTCGGGGTCGATTCCTCATCGGTGATGCTGGGCTTAGCAGCGCAGCGTCTGGCGGCATTTGAACAGCAGTGTACCTTGATTTCCCAGGATTTTACGGACCTGGAGCGCCTGGTGTTACCAAAAAGGAAGTATCAGGTCGTCATCAGTGTGCAAGCCTTGCATCATGTGCCGCACGACAAAAAACAAGCCATCTTTCAGTTTGTGGCTGATCTGCTCGAACCGGCAGGACTGTTTCTGCTCATTGACCGGATGGCGCTGGATGTGACCCCGTTCGCAGAGCTCTATCGAGCGATGTGGAAACGCTTGAAAGAGGGAGAGGAAAGCAAGGATGACACCAGCCCCAATGATTTCCTTGAACGACTGCAAGACAAAGAAGATTATCCAGCCTCTCTTGAAGAGCACCTGGGCTGGCTCAGACGTGCGGGGCTGTCCGCCACTTGTCTGCACTTACACCTCCACCGTGCGCTGATCGCAGGCAAAAAGGGAGGGGAAACATGATTGCCGACGTGAGATATCCGCTGGAATCGCTGCACACCAGCAGCACGGAGCGCTGGTCGCAGTGGCGGTTATCCTCCATCATCGAATTGAGCGCGCGCGATACCTGTCACTTCGTCACCTCTATGATTCCCGGTCCAGGGCGGAAAATCCTGGAAGTGGGCTGTGGCAATGGCTATCTCTCGCTGGAACTGGCGCGAGCGGGGCATGATGTGACCAGCGTGGATCTCTCACCGGAGATCATCGAGGTGGCAGAAAGAACAAAGGCAGCCCATCCTCTCACCGCTGGCGGTGGCACCCTCACGTATCAGTGCGCGGATATCAGGACCTGGCAGGCCACAGAGAACCGTTTCGATGCCGTCGTGATCAATCGCGCCTTACACCATCTGCCTGATCTGCCATCAACACTCACCATTATCAAACGTCTGCTCGGTAGGGAAGGGCTACTGATCTGCCAGGATTATGCCTATGATCGCCTCGATGAACCGACTGCCGCCTGGATGTATACCATGCAACGCCTGTTGTTTTTGAGCGGGATTTCCGCCGACGATCCCGCCACCGTCCCCGACGACGAGGTCCGCTCGCTTGAGGAGATACGCGTAGCATGGCTGCAAAGAGGGACGGATCATCGGCTCAATGGCTTTGACGAGATGATGCAGGCGCTGCGGAGCACCTTTCACGAGCAGCATTTTTCCTGGGTCCCCTATCTGTTTGTCTACATTGGCAATAGTCTTTGTCATGCCACTGCAGAGCAGGAGCGGGCGTGTATCACCTTTCTCAAGCATATGGAACAGTATCTCATCGAAAAGGAGTCTATCCAGGCGGTTGGGTTTCGGTATGTCGGCTCTGTCTCAACATAAAGTACATGATCGTTGTTGTGTGATAATGGTCTCACCAGTAACGATCATTCCCCTCCACCCTCTCGGCTGCTTTGTGGCATGCAGAAATCTCCTCACGTTTCGAATGGTTCAAAAATTCTCACCTCTCCTTGTTATTTCCGCTCACTTCCCATGATTTCGAGCAGGGACACATAGTTGTTGCGGACGGTTTGCGTATGAGGATGGTCCTGGCCTAATTGCTGCTCATAAATGGCCAGCGCCCGCTGGTACAGCAACTTGGCCTCTCCATACTTGTCCTGAGAGGAGTAGAGTTCTGCCAGATTGTTCAAGCTCTGAGCCGTGGTTGGATGGCTCTCCCCGAGCGCCTGCTCTCGTATCGCCAATGCCCGTTGCAACAATGGCCCCGCTTCCCTCTCCTTGCCTTGATCGTAGTAGAGTGCCGCCAGGTTGTTGAGGCTTTGAGCGATATCGGGATGGCTCTCCCCAAGTTCCTGCTCCCGTATCGCCAATGCCTGTTGTAACAGTGACTCAGCTTCCTCGTACTTTCCCCGACTCCTGTAGAGCTTTGCCAGGTTATTCAGGACGCTTGCTGTGATGGGATGGCTGCCCCGGGTTTGTTCTCGCATAGCTAGCACCCGCCGGTACAATGACTCAGCTTCTTCGTACTTGCCTTGATGCGTATACAGGAGCGCTAGATTGTTCAGACATTGTGTGGTATCGAGATGACTTCCCCCTAATACCTGTTCTCGGATGACCAATGCTCGCTGGTAGAGTTGCTCAGCTTCTCCATACTTGCCTCGATGGTAAAAAAGTGTTGCTAGACTATTCAAGCTTTGAGCAGTCTCAGGATGATTTCTCCCAAACTCTTGCTCTCGTATCGCGAGTGCTTGCTGTAATAGCAGCTCGGCTGCTCCGTATTTCCCTTGATGCGTATAGAGGAGCCCCAGTCTGTTCAAGCTTTGAGCAGTCTCAGGATGATTTCTTCCAAACTCTTGCTCTCGTATCGCGAGTGCCTGCTGATAGAGCAGCTCAGCTTCTGCATATTTCCCCTGCGTGTGAGCACAAAATCCAACATCGTTGAACAGGCGTGCCGCGCTCAGGCGATGTGGCGTTGGCAGTTCGGTTGTTGCAAATATCGGCTGTACATGGGGAGACCAGAGCGTGAGATCATCACGATCATAGGGATCGCGTTCCTTAAAATGGGTGTGTAAGGTGCTCAGGAGCCGTTCTCTCCAGGTGGGCATGCGGTCAGTAGACCAGGCATCCCCCTGCGAGGAGAGACGCTCTTTGGCAAAGGTATGGATCAGGGGATGGCTGACTTCATAGGACTGGTCGGGGCGACGCAGTACGCTTAGATTGACCAGGGAGCCGAGCGCCTGCCGGATCACCCACTCAGGCAGTTCCAGGATGCTCTGCACCAGTTCCCAGGGAAAGGGGGCAGGAGCAAGCAGGCCTAGCAGCATCCAGAGCTGTTGTTCGGTCTCCGCGAGGGAGCCATAGGTGCGCTGAAGCAGCACGGAGACACTCTGATCCCGATGTGTTCCAAAGTGGATGGCCGTCAGCCCTGTCTCCTCAAACCAGTGCAGGTAGTCTTTCACCTCTTCCTGCTGTGCAAAAAGATAGCTCCCGATGAGCTGAAGGGCCAGAGGATAGCCCCCAACCTGCTCGACGAGTCGCTCGGCGCTGGCATGATCCGAGGCGCGTGGACCTGCCAGGGATTGCAGCAGGGTGATGCCTTGCTCTTGGGAGAGTCCCCCAATCTCACGGCAATGGGCCAGATCCGGCATGTCAGCGCGCCGCCGTGAGAGCAAGAGGACCACCTGATTGCCCCCGATCTGCCGCAGCGCGTGCGCATCAGCCAGTTCTTCCATGCCATCAAAGATCAGCAGCGTGCGACGACGACTCTGCGCGCGCAGAGCGGCCTGGTGAGGGTTAGGGCTAGCATCCTCTCCTAAAAAATGCGCCAGATCCTCAAATGCTCTGGCGAGTGAGGGGACGGCATAGAAGGAATGATAGAAGATACCGCCGGGAAAACGCGCGGGCCATGTCGGTTGCGTCAGCAAGCGGTTGAGGGCTTGCGCTGCCAGCGCGGTCTTGCCCATGCCTCCGGGGCCACACAGACCCAGCGTTTTGCCGCTGCCGTCAGCCCACTGCAGGAGCAGCCAATCGATCTCCTCCTCGCGCCCAACAAATGCCTGTGCCTGCGGCGGCAGCATCACAGGTGGGGTCTTTCCTGAGCCACTATCTGATGCAGGGAGCATGAATCTTGCTAGCACCTCAAACGCGAATGCCGCAGCGTGCTGTGCTGCAACAGCCTGCGTGCCTGCTGCATCCGCCTCGGCTTTATCCTCCACCAGATCGGAAATGCCGCGAATGACGAGCCCATGAACGGCGTGGTTCACTCGGACAGCATGCAGGAAGCCGTGTCCTTCCATCTCAATGGCTAGGGCATCACCATAAGTATGTTTGAGCAAGCAGGCAAGACTGGATTGTTTTGACGAGAGCACTTTCTCGCCCGCAGCTATCGCGCCAATGAATACTTGAGGAGTCGGATCAGGCTTGTCACCTTGCAGACGAGCCAGCCACTCCTTCCCGTGTGCTTCAGCCCGCGCTCGTTGCTCTAACGCGTGGCTGGAGTACCCAAGAGACGGACGCGGTTCGAAGTGGCTCCCGGCCTTGCCTGCTTCATAGGCATAGATCTTCGTTGCCACCACCACATCCCCGCGCTGCACGTCCTTGAGGCCGCCCGCAACGCCGACGAACAGGGCGATCTGAGGGTGAAAAAAGCCGATGGCTTTTTCCGCCTCCACTGCGGTAGCCGTACCACCCATGCCGATCTCGGCCACCGCAACGCGCCAGGTACGGTGCGTTCCAGCGAACGTTCCCTGATGATAAATAGTGCCTGACGGATGAACCACTTCTTGTACATCTTGCAAGTGCCGAACCACCGCTTGAAACTCGATAGACAGCGCCGTCAGAACAACCACCTCACGCGGGGGAGGCGCAGCAACATCGTTCATCATCCCTCTTCGATCCTTTCCTTCTGCTCCATGCATCAAAAGCCACTCTTGTCAGTATAGCCGATAGGCTCTTGAAAGGGAATACATGAATAGGACGATTGGTCTCTTGAGCGGAGCCATCCCAAAGAGGGATGGCTTCTTTGTCGTCTGTTTGAAAGGAGAAACAGCATATGGCTGTGAGAACCCCCAAAATGACCCATGACGATGAGGCACTGAGCCTGCTCGCACAGATGTATGCGGGCTGGTTTATGCGCGCCAGCGTCGGCTCCGTCCTACTAGAGGTGTGCGAACGAATCAGAGATCTGCTCTATCATGCGACGAGTCAGCAGGATGCGTATGAACAGTTGGCGCAGATGGTTGAAACGGTGTCAGCTCCCGAGCGCGATTACCAGAGGATCTACGAGCAAGCGCGTGATACTGTGGCCGCCGTCATCGCAGCGGGCGGGAGTGCCGACGTGCTCATCGTTGGGCAGACCGATGGATATCGTCATCTCTGTCTTACCTGTTGCCAGGATGAGCATGCCTTTCAGCATGTGCCGTTCTTTCAGCAGCGAGAACGCCGCCAGCTTCTCTTGCCAGAAGTGACAGGTGAACGGCGCTCGGCCTCTTCCCGATGTCAACGCTGCATGCAGCCCATTGCTCCCGAAAAACTCGTCCTCTTTACCTTTGCTGGGACAGACAAGCATGGACGTGCCTGCCGCTGTAGCGCCTGTAATCGCGCAGGAGTAGCGTTTTTGCTCGACATCTACCGCTGTGACGAGCATTCCCAACAGGTGCTCTTACCGGCTTTTCACCAGATCGCGGCGCCGAGTAGGCAGCGATGTATCGCTCAGGCGACGATGACCTGCTGGGAACACGGCTGGTACATGCTCAACAAAGATTCGCTCCGCCCCTAACCTCGCATACCACCGCGATATTCTGGCAGCCAGCCGGGTACGGCTGGCTTTTTTCTGCTATGTCGTTTTTGGGCATCCCTGTGGTTATCTGACCTGGAAGAACGGGATGCCATGATGGAAGGAGACTCCTATGACAGAGATGCATTCCCAACAAGACCATCAGGTGCAGGAGAAGCGCATGCAAGACCATCTGAATTATGAGATGTCTTTGCTCATCGCGCTTGTGATCGGAGCGCATCCCAATTCCTGCTTTGAGAACGTGTTGAATGCGTTCACTATCGCCTCGTCGCGACTCTTCAAGCTCGCACCCCCGAAGAAGCGTATCAGGCGGTGCGCCAAAAGATGACAGGGCAAGGCAAACGATCACGCTTTGTCACCTTGCATATCGAGAACGGGTTGCGGGCCACGGAACCGGGCGATGTTCTGCTTGATGAAGAGGTTGCCTGGATGATCATCTCAGACACACAGATCCGTCCGATTGTCTGTCCGACGGACGTGCCCTGGAAATCGTATCGCCATGATGGGACTATCTGGTGTGTCAGGTGGGCTCCTCAGGGAAACGCTGTGGCGGCGATTGGTCAAATGGTCTCGATTCATACGCCTGACAGGACCGATGAACACGTTTCAACAACATCGTATCGCCGCCATCGGTATACCGGTCATGCGGTAGCGTGGTCGCCCGATGGGAAACATATTGCTTCGGGAGGACAGGAGGGCGCGGTGCATATCTGGAAGCCAGAGCCGTTGGGAGGATATGCCAACGCGGCAAAGGGCTCCATGCTGATTTGTCGGTCAGAGGCAACCCCCCATCGGTATGCGAGTGTGGCCGCGCTTGCCTGGGCTCCTGATTCCACCACACTCCTGGCAGC
>Ga0070741_10007627_pt1 | contig 22269 bp, 19 predicted proteins | sample Coa_R1_4_FD_66440 | JGI IMG/M metagenome (GOLD analysis project Ga0070741, IMG submission 66440) | Surface soil microbial communities from Centralia Pennsylvania, which are recovering from an underground coalmine fire - Coalmine... | ecosystem: Environmental > Terrestrial > Soil > Unclassified ... | reverse complement strand
AACTCGATCGCCGTCTTCGGGAAATTCCGCCACAGATCATCCTTGTCGCGTGCCATCCGCCACCTCCGTGTCGGTGGTCAGATCGCACACAATTGCGGCGGAGCTATGGGGATAGGCATGCCTAAGGAACGAGTGTATTGACTTTGCACACACTGCCATCGCCGACGACTCATCAAGAGGGGCTCGCGACGTTTGCGAAGGAACGCGTGGATTGGTTCAGCGAGGTCACCATCCTATCTACGCGCTTTATGAAAATTTCCAGACAGCACTGCCGCTGGCCAATAGCGGTCGAACTTCATCCCGAGTTCTGCTGCTGGGAAGCGAGGCAGGTCAGGCGTGAGCGCTCCCCAAAGAACTTCCACCAGACCCTCCTGCTTAACGAAACGGCGCCGGAGCGGCAACGTTAAGATCTGCTGGCATTTCTTCGGTCTTGCGCTACGATTTTTTGCTGGGCAGTGGAGGCAAAGCGCGAGGCGCACGTAGATGTGCACCTACCGAAGCCCGATGCAGGAGCCGACAGATGGTACCGCAGGCGGACGGCAGTTCGCAGGTCCTGTGGGAGGACGGCGAACGCATTGTACGCCGTGGATGGCGGGTAGACGATAACGGCAAGCGGCGCGCCGTGCTTACCATTCTACCCGCTGCCGATAGCCGAGCAAGCCTGGAACGCCTCAGCCATGAATACCAACTAAAAGAGGAGCTAGACGCGTCATGGGCGCTGAGGCCGCTGGAACTTGTGAGCCATGCCGGCCGGACAATGCTGGTCTTCGAGGATGTCGGCGCCGAGCCGCTTGATCGGCAGCTCGGCGCACCGATGGAGGTGGGGCGCTTCTTGAGCCTCGCCGTCTCGATTGCCGAGGGCCTTGGCAGACTTCACCAGCAGGGGCTCGTCCACAAGGACATCAAGCCAGCCAACATCCTGGTAGACCCCGTAACTAACGACGTGCGGCTGACCGGGTTCGGGATCGCCTCACGCTTGGCTCGCGAGCGCCAGTCACCTCAGCCGCCCGAGACGATTGCCGGTACGCTCGCCTACATGGCGCCCGAGCAGACCGGAAGGATGAATCGGTCAATCGATTCCCGCAGCGACCTCTACGCCCTTGGCGTAACCTTCTACCAAATGCTGACCGGTGCGTTGCCGTTTACCGCCGCCGACCCAATCGAATGGGTGCACTGCCATATCGCCAGGCGCCCGATGACGCCCGCCGAGCGGCTGAACGATATTCCCGCCGTGGTCTCGGCGATCGTCATGAAGTTGCTCGCGAAGCTGGCCGAGGATCGATATCAGACCGCCGCCGGCCTCGAAAGCGACCTTCGCATTTGTCTGTCGCAATGGGCGGCGCAGCGCCGAATCGACGACTTTCCACTCGGAGGGCACGACACTCCCGACCGCCTGCTAATTCCGGAGAAGCTCTACGGACGGCGGCGCGAGGTCGAGAGCCTACTCGCCGCTTTCGATCGCGTCGCCAGAGGTGGCGCTCCGGAATTGGTTCTGGTTTCGGGTTATCCCGGCGTCGGCAAATCGTCGGTCGTCAATGAGCTACAGAAGGTGCTGCTCGCGTCTACGGGCCTGTTCGCATCGGGAAAGTTCGATCAAAACAAACGAGACATTCCGTTTGCAACTTTCGCCCAGGCCTTCCAGCGCCTAGTCGGAATGATCTTGGCTGAGCCGGAGGCAGAGCATGTACGCTATCGCGACGCAATCCTGGTCGCGGTCCAACCCTACGGTCAATTCATCGTTAACCTGGCGCCCGAGGTCGAGCGGCTGATCGGCAAGCAGCCGCCGATTTCGGAGGTCGCGCCTCAGGACGCTCTGCGAGTGTTCCAGCAAGTTCTGCGGCGCTTCATCGGCGTTTTCGCACGACCAGAGCACCCGCTGGTCCTTTTTCTTGACGACCTGCAATGGCTCGACACAGCCACACTGGACGTCCTTCAGCACCTGTTGCTGCAGGAGGAAGTAAAGTCCCTATTACTCGTCGGAGCCTACCGCGATAACGAGGTCGGGCCGGAGCACCCGCTCGCACGTCGTCTGGAGGCGATTCGCCGGGCTGGCGCGCCGGTCAGCGAAATCCGACTCGGGCCGCTCGCTTTGCCCGACTTGCGCGCGATGATCGCCGAAACGCTGCACTACGCGGACGTGCTCCCTCTCGCCGAACTCGTGCACAACAAGACAGCGGGAAATCCGCTCTTCGCAAGCCAATTTCTCACTGCGCTCAAGGACGACGGTCTCATCACCTTCGAGCCCGGCATGCGACGGTGGATGTGGGATGAGGCAAGCATTGCCTCTCGCAGCTTCACGGACAACGTCGTGGATCTGATGATCGAGAAGATCACGCGATTGCCGGCGCCATGTCGTGAAGTGATGCGGGTCATGGCGTGCATCGGTAACACCGTGCGCGCTGACACGCTGGCCGCGGCCCTGGACGCAACTGTCTCTGACGTCCACGCTGCCCTTCGCCACGCGGTCGACGCCGGTCTCGTGACCCTGCAAAGCGGGGCATACACCGTACTGCACGATCGAATTCAGGAGGCCTCTTACGCGTCGATCGCAGAAGCCGAGCGTCCCAGCGTACACCTCAACGTGGGCCGGCGGCTTCTCGCATCGATGCCGCTCGAAAAGTTCGGGGAAAACTTGTTCGAGATCGTTAATCAGCTCAATCGCGGCATCGTACTCGTCAGCGATCGCGATGAACTCGATCGTATTGCCGAGCTCAACGCGAAGGCGGGTCAGCGTGCCAAGGCCGCGACCGCAATTGACACCGCGCTCGCGTTGTTCCGCACCGGCGCCGCCGTGCTGGGCGATTCAGGATGGCTGCGGCGTCGTGCGTTGGCCTTCAGACTCGCCTTTGAGCAAGCCGAGTGCCAGTTTCTAATGGGCGACCTGGAACAGGCTGAAGCACAACTGTCGGATCTGGTCGCTACCGCCGAGGGGCCGCGTGAGTGTGCGGCCGTCGCGTGCTTACGGATCATGCTGTACGTTACACGAGGCGAGCCCGCCAGATCAATCGAGGTGTGCCTCAAGTACCTCGAAAGCGAGGGCATCCATTTCACTCCTCATCCATCGCGTGAAGACGTCGAGAACGAGTTCGAGCGCATGTGGCGAGCGCTTGGCGACCGCTCTATCGAAGACCTCGCGCGGCTCCCCGAGACCACCGACCCGACGATACTCGCCACGTTGGACGTGTTGGCGGCGGCAGCGTCGCCCGCCTGGTTCACGGACCAGCTACTGCCCGCGCTGATCGGTGCACGCATCGCCAATATCTCCATCGAGCACGGTAACGGCCCGGCCTCGAGCTTCGGTTACTCGATGCTCGGTATGAAGCTGGGGCCATTCTCCGGTGACTATCGAACAGCTTACCGTTTCGGAAAGGTGGCGCTCGAACTCGCTGAGCGCGGCAGCAATCCTCGCACTCTGGCGCGCGTGCTGTTCGGCTACACCATGTTCACGCGGCCGTGGGCCGACGATCTTAGCGGCTGCCGGGAGCTTCTGGAACGTGGTTTCGAGGCCGCGGAGCGCGCTGGAGACGTGACGTACGCGACGTATCTTCTCTACCACGTCGAAGAGTTGATGCTGATCGCGGGCTCGCCCCTTGAGGAGACCGAAGCTGCCTGCCGACGCGCCCTCAGTTATGCGCGCAAGCTCAACTTCGATTTCGCCGTACTCCAGATTCAGCCGCAACTGGCCTTGACTCGGATGCTACGGGGGGACTCGGTGCGCTTCGGATCATTCGACAGCGCCGAATTCGACCAAGACATTTTCGAACGCACATGTAGCGGGGTGCCAGCATTGACCTCGCCCCTTTGCCGGTACTGGTTCCGCCGCCAGCAGGCGCACTTTCTTGCCGGTGACGCTAGGGCGTCGGTCGCTGCGGCGGACGCCGCTGGGCCACTACTGTGGTGCGCCGACGTCTTCCCCCAGTTCGCAGACTATCACTTCTATGGGGCGCTTGCTTGTGCCGAATGTCTGGATAGCCCTGATGAAGGCGCGCAACCCAACTTGCGCGAGCGGCTCGAGGCACACCTGACGAAGCTCGCTCAGTTCGGCGAAAACTCGCCGGTCACGTTTGGTAGCCGCGCCGCGCTGGGCGCGGCAGAGCTCGCGCGCATCGAAGGCCGGGAGCTAGACGCGATGACCCTTTACGAGCAGGCCATCCGCTCGGCACGCGCGGCCGGCTTCGCCCACATCGAGGCGCTGAGTTTCGAGCTGGCTGCGCGCTTCTACGCAGCCCGTGGCTTCGAGACTATCGCGACGAGCCATAGGCGCGAGGCGCGCGCCGCCTACCTGCGTTGGGGAGCGCACGGCAAGGTGCGGCAGCTCGAGCAACTGTTCCCCGAGCTTCGTGACCAGGTACATATCTCGGGCACCACGACTTTCAATGCGCCGGTCGAACAGCTCGACCTCGCGACCGTGATCAAAGTCTCGCAAACCATTTCAGGCGAAATTGTCCTCGAAAAGCTGCTTGACACGCTGATGCGTACTGCGATCGAGCATGCTGGCGCGACCCGCGCTGTGTTGCTGCTCTCCGCCAAGGCCGAGCATCGGATCGTGGCCGAAGCGGCAACCAACGTCGACGCCGTCGTGGTGCGGTTGCTCAACGACTCCGTGACAGCATCTGTACTACCGGAGACGGTTTTTCGCTACGTCCTGCACACACAAGAGAGCGTGATTATTGATGACGCCACCATCATGAATCCGTTTTCAACGGACCCATATATCGGCCAACGCCGGGCTTATTCAATTCTTTGCCTGCCACTCTTGAACCAAGCCAAGCTTATTGGAGTGCTCTACCTCGAGAACAACCTCGCCCCTCGCGTGTTCTCGCCGGGGCGCACTGCGGTTCTGAAGCTAATCGCCTCGCAGGCCGCGATCTCCATCGAGAATACCCGCTTGTACCGCGATCTCGCTGAGCGCGAAGCGCGAATTCGGCGCCTGATCGACGCCGACATCATCGGGATATTCTTTTGGGATTTCGATGGGCGCATTACCGACGCCAACGATTCGTTTCTTAAGATGATTGGGTACGACCGTCACGATATCTCACGCGGACTGCTGCGGTGGACAGATCTGACGCCCGAGGAATGGCGCATTGCTGACGAAGGACACTTCGCAAATCTGAGGGAGAGCGGCACTGCGCAGCCTCATGAGAAAGAACTATTTAGGAAGGATGGCAGCCGGGTTCCGATACTAATGGGCAGCGCAATGTTCGATCCAGCGCGGAATCAGGGTGTCGCATTTGTCCTCGACCAGAGTGATCGCAAGCGCGCCGAAGAGGCTGCCCGCGAAAGCGAGAAACGTTACCAACAAATACAAGCGGACTTTGCTCATGCCACGCGGGTTTCGATGCTCGGCGAGCTTACCGCCTCCATCGCCCATGAGGTCAATCAGCCACTCGGTGCAATCATGGCGAGCGGGGAGGCCACCTTACGTTGGTTGGCGCGGCCCGTGCCCGAGGTCGACGAAGTTCGGGAACTCACGAGGAAAGTGGTCGCCGATGCGCGACGGGCGTCTGAGATCGTCGGCCGCATTCGTGCCATGGCGACTCGCCGCGAACCCGCACAAGCACTGCTTTCGCTCGACGATATCATTCGCGAAGCGCTGCAATTTCTGCGTCACGAGCTAGAGTCCCGAGGTGCCTCCGTCTCTCATTTTCCCGCATCGGCACCGTACAAGGTAATTGCTGACCGAACCCAACTTCAGCAGGTAGTCGTCAACCTTGTGGTCAACGCCGTGCAGGCAATGACGCATGCCGAGTGCCCCAACCGCAAGATAAGCATTCGCACCGTCGCACGTGACCCCGGCACTTTGCACTGCTCGGTCGAGGATAGTGGGCCCGGCATAGAACCGCGCAATGTCACACGCCTCTTTGATAGCTTCTTCACGACTAAGGAAGGCGGCATGGGAATGGGCCTGCGCATATGCCGTTCAATAATCGAGCGACATGGCGGAGAGATTGCTGGCGACAATGCTTCGTCGTATGGCGGAGCGCGATTTTTCTTCACGCTGCCCATCGCTAGAGCAGATTCCGATCAAACGGCATCGTATCCGGCTGCGGCGAGGTAGTTGCTGCATTCCTCGGCGGTGAGCATCGGCAAGGCGCTGGCGATGGCAAGCCAGAGCTCCTCGACGCTGCGAGCGGCAGCCTTTTTCAGGAGCGCCTTGAACTTGGAGAAGGCCATCTCGATGGGATTGAGATCGGACGAGTAGGGTGGCAGGTATCGCAGCTCCGCACCGGCTTGCTCGATGGCCTTGCGGATCGGCTCCGGCTTGTGCGCGGGCAAGTTGTCCATCACGACGATGTCGCCCTGCTTCAACGTCGGCACCAGCACCTGCTCGACATAGGCCAGGAAGGCAACGGCATCCATCGCGCCGTCGATGACCATCGGTGCGGTCATGCCGCATGGCCGCAGCGCGCCGACAAACGTCGTCGTCTTCCAGTGGCCGTGCGGGAGGCTGGCCAGGCAGCGCGTGCCACGATGCGAGCGGCCGCGCAGGCGAGCCATCTTGGTGGAGGCGCCGGTCTCGTCGATGAAGACCAGCCGCGCCGGATCCAGATCAGGCTGCGCGGCGCGCCAGGCCTGCCTTGCGCGCGCCACGTCCGCCCGCTCCTGCTCGCTGGCGTGCGCGGTTTTTTTTGAACGTCTGGGCGTGGCGATCCAGACATCGCCAGATCGTGCTCGGCGCAAAGCGCTCGCCGTGCGTCCGTTCCAGGTGCTCGGCGATCTCCGCCAGCGTGATGTCGACCTTGGCGGCTATCAGCCCCAAGACCTCCTCGGCGTGAGCCTCGATCCGCGCCGAGCGCTTGTCACCACCTTGCGGGCGCGGTGCGCAACTCCCCGTCTCGCGCCACAACCGCGTCCACTTTACCACCGTCGAGGGCGCCAACCTGAACCGATCGGCTACAGCGCGACAGCTCATGCCAGCGCCAACAGCTTCCACGGCACGCCAGCGAAGATCGTTGGATAGAGGCTTTGTCATGTGGGCTGGCCTCCTCCACCAGCCCACATCATGAATCACTGTTCGCCAGGAAAGGGAATCCCCCGCGATTCCGTCCGGTGGGAAAATGCTCTAGCACCAAAGAGTAGCCCCTCCATCTCAGCGATAGCGAAAAGGGCCGCCAGAAGGTATGCGCGGTGGCAAGCAGTGGTTACTGGTCAGGGCGCCTCGGCAGATTGCCGCGAAAGGCCTTGAGAGCGCCGGTCCAACCGATAAGCTGGTTGAATAGCGCATTCAGCGCCTCGAGCTGAAGCTCGCGAGGCCTGAAGTGTGTGAAGTTCTCGAAATCTTCGAACAGCGAGAGTGCCACCTGTTCTCTCACATCCGCCATCTGGAGTTCCGCCATGACACCGCGTAGGTGTTCGACAGCACGAACGCCGCCGGAAGTTCCATAACTTACGAATGCTGCAGCTTTGTTGTTCCACTCCGCAAACAGGAAATCGAGTGCGTTCTTGAGCGCGCCCGAAGTCGAGTGATTGTATTCCGGGGTCACGAACACGAATCCGTCGAGACGCCCAATCTTGGCAGCCCAGTCTTGGGTATGATGCTTGCTGTACTGCGCGAGTAGTGGCGGAGCAGGCTCGTCCAGCAGCGGCAGGTTAAAGCGTGCTATGTCGACAAGTTCAAATTCAGCGTCATCTCGGTTCGATGCGAGATCGAGGATCCATTTTGCTACCGCCTCATTCAATCTTCCGGGGCGAGTGCTACCGGTAATGATGCCTATTCTGATCACGACGTGGCTCCATCAAATTGTCGGTGACTGCTTTTGTTCCTAAGATCGGCGAACACATCTGGACGTAGCGCCGAGGCCCTCGATTGTCGTAGCTGTAGACTCGCGGATGCTGTCGATGGGTGCAGAGCAAGGGGCGCTATCGGCGCGAGCACCATCGATCAAAGGCGTGAGGAACGCGTCAACGAGGCTGGCGATGTCGTCGGCGGCCGTATCGAGGGCAAAGTGTCCGCCGTCGACGAAACGGACTTGTGCTGCCGGCACATCCTTTTGAAACGATTCCGGCTCGGAGTGATCGAAAGAAGGGTCGTATTTGCCCCAGATAACAAGCAAGCGGGGCTGCGTCTTGCGCATCCAGTCTCGCCATTTGGGATAGGATTTAACATTGGACCGATAGTCGTAGAAGAGTTCGATCTGGAGTTCGGCTTGCCCGGGCGAGCTGAGAAAGCGAAACTCGTCAGTCCACAAATCCGGATCGTAACGTTCTAGATTGGGATCGCTTCCGACATGCCGGAGCCGTGTCGCGGCTAGCGACAACAAATTTGCGCGCAGTTGGGGCTCGTTTTTAGCGCGATCGGCCCAAAACGCGCGGCGCAGAGCCCAATTCTCACCGAGGCCCGTATCATGTGCGACCGCATTTTGGACGATCAGGGACTGCACGCGGTCAGGGTGGGCCAGCGCAATCCGAAAGCCCACGGGCCCGCCATAGTCCTGCATATACAGGCTGTATTTGCGAAGGTTCATGACCTCCGCGAAACGAGTCATGCGAGCTGCGATATTGTCGAAGCTGTAGGAGAACGCTGCGCGGTCAGGCCAATCGCTGTGCCCGAAGCCGGGATAGTCCGGTGCGACCATGCGATAGCGGCTGCCGAGCCGACGCAGGAGCGGCTCATACATCCGCGAAGACGATGGCAGGCCATGAAGAAGAAGCAGGACCGGACCATCTTTGCTTCCCGATTCCCGATAAAAAATGTTCAAGCCGTCGACTTGAACCGTTCGGTAGGAGACAAGGGCTTCCATCGGACAACGCCTGGAGCTCAACCAAAGCAACCGAGCCTTCAAGTTTCTGCAACGTCGATAACGGCTTGGGCGAAGGCTCTTGGTGCCTCCTGAGGCAGGTTGTGGCCAATGCCGCCCTTGATCAGCCGATGCGAATATGGGCCAGAAAACTTCTTGGCGTAGGCGCTAGGCTCAGGATGCGGCGCGCCGTTGGCATCGCCCTCAAGCGTGATTGTCGGAACGCCGATTGTTGGGGCCGCGGCGAGTCGCTTCTCGAATGCGTCGTACTTCGCTTCACCGTCTGCCAGGCCGAGCCGCCAACGATAGTTGTGGACCACGATGAGCACGTGGTCTTGATTGTCGAAAGCTGCGGCACTGCGGGCGAAGGTTGTATCGTCGAAGTTCCATTGCGGGGAAGCGAGCCGCCAGATGAGATTCGAGAACTCGCGCCGGTACTTGTCGTAGCCCAGACGACCCCGCTCCGTCGCAAAGTAGAACTGGTACCACCATTCGAGCTCGGCCTTCGGCGGCAAGGGTGTCCTCCCGGCTTCCTGATTGCCGATGAGATAACCACTCACGGAAACCATGGCCCTGACGCGCTCCGGCCAAAGCGCCGCAACGATATTTGCCGACCGCGCCCCCCAATCAAAGCCGGCGAGTGTCGCCTTCTGGATCTTCAGCGCATCCATGAAATCGATGACATCCGTCGCGAGCGCCGAAGGTTGGCCATTGCGCATGGTCTCGTTTGAAAGAAAACGGGTTGCGCCATAGCCGCGCAGATAGGGGACGAGAACACGGTAGCCTGCCGAAGCCAGCAACGGCGCCACGTCTACAAAACTGTGAATGTCGTAGGGCCATCCATGCAGAAGAATGACGCACGGCCCATCCGCAGGGCCGGCTTCGGCGTAGCTGATATTCAGCAACCCCGCTTCGATCTGCTTCAGCGAGCCGAACGATGTATACGGCCCCGGCTTGATGACCGGCAACTGCCCGGTACTCGTGCTGTCGGATTGTGCTGTTGCGGAACCTATCATTCCAAGCTGAACCGCGGTCGCGGCGGCTGCCCCGACGAATTGGCGGCGATGCAGGAGGGCTTTGGTTGAGATGTTCATATCTTGCGCCTCAGACTGTCGCCTCTCCCACCGGCCTATTGCACGGCGGGTTCTAAAGGCTGGGATTGCAAAGACGAGATAGCGTCGATCATTTCTTTGGTGGTGATGATCGCGCCGGCATAGTTCGGCATGTTGATGTCGAGCGCGGCGTGCATCATCTCGTCCGTGTAATCTGCCGTCGCATCCCTGACGACCGTCACGTCGTAACCGAGCTCTGCGGCATAGCGCACAGTTGCTTCGATGCAGGTGTGCGCGACGAGCCCGATGACAATGAGCTGGTGGATGCCGTGCCTCTTGAGCTGCAAGTCCAGGTCGGTGTTGGCGAATCCACTGGAGCACCAATGCTCCCCGACGACTACCTCGCCTGGCCGAGGTGCGAACTCCGCGCGGATCTCGCCGCCCCATGTGCCGTGTTCGAAGCTCTTTCGGAGCCATGCCGCCTTCTGAATGGGCGCAACGTATCTCCAGGTTTCATAATCGCTGGGACGGTATCGATGATGCATTGCGTAGAAGACATGAAGCCCTGCATCCCGTGCAGAGTTCAAGACCGCGAGCATGTTAGGGACGCAGTTGTTCGCCTCTGCGACCCCCCGGATGCGCGGCCAGATCTTGCCACCCTCGGAGATGAAGTCGTTGTATGGATCAACCACCAGGAGAGCCGTAATCGCCTTGTCATAGATATGTTTCTTCATGGCTTGTCTCCGCTGCCGGATTCGGCGAAACCGATTGCCCCACCGTCAGGTCTTCAGCGCCGCCCGCTCGACGCTGGCTGCAAAGAGAGGCGTTTCGCCCCGGTTGTGAGCAATGGAGGCGGGCTGGCGTTGCGCGCGAAACTGATCGAAGGGGATGCCCTGTCGCGCGAGGAACGCCAGCATCTCCTCGGTCGCGTATGATTTCACCCTGTTCTTGAACTCGCACTTCCCGCCGCCGATGTCCTTGACACTGAGCTCCCAGGTCACGTGGATGCTTGTGCGTCCGTTGGGGGTGAAAACATCCGAATCGGAGTCAAGGACCAAGTGATCCTTGTGGCCCAGCGTCTCGACGTAGTGCTGCACCATCAGACTGCCGCCGATCACCTCGACATTGATGGACATCCGCTTGCCATCCGATGTGGTCGTAAATCCCGCGGCGAGGTGTGCAGGAGAGCAGTCCCGATACTCTTGCTCCGGAAGGCTGAAACACCATGCCGGAATGTCGACCTTGTCGATCGGAGCGTTGATGACCGCAGTAAAGCTTGAATCGACAATTTGTCTGTCATCCATCTCACAACCTCTCGTGACTCGAGGCATGTCTCGAAGCATTGGTCGTCTCCCTTCTGTGTGTTTGCCGTCCGGGACGCTTATGGATGCTGCGCGTAAGCGGAAGCACGACCACGTGATGACGGCTGGGCTCCAAGCTGACCGACGTGGTAACCGAGACGATTCTCGACGTCGCCTGGTTTGTGGAAACCTTTTTCCATCAGCCTCTTGAGTCGCTCTTGCGCGGCGGGTCGCTGCACCGAGGCAACAAACGCTTCCCACTCCGGAGCAATATCCGCGTCCGAAGGCAAGCTTGCGAGGTCTACGAGATGTTTTGTCTCCCTGATCGCCTGCTTATCAAATGACGCGATCCGCATTGCGAGCGCATCGACGAAGGCGTCGAGTTCGGAGTCCGGCAGCGAACGGTTCACATAGCCATAGAGCTCAGCGAGGTCGCCCCCGATGTCGTTGGCGCTCAACAGCACCTCGAGCGCTCGGCCGCGTCCGATTAGACGGGGCAATCGTGCCATCGGTCCGCCACCTGGGACTAGGCCCGCACCGACTTCCCATTGCGACAGAATGGCTCTTTCGCGACTCGCGAAGCGCATGTCGCACGCAAGAGCAAGTTCGCTGCCGACGCCGGTGGCGCGTCCTCGAATGGCGGCGATCGACGCGACCGGGGCGCGGCTGAGCCGCGCGAGCATGTCGGGCAATGGCTGCAGACCGGTTTTCCCGGGAGGGAAAGCTTCCGACTTCGCGAGGAAGTCGTAATGCGTTATGAAGAAGCCATCGACCGCGCTGTCGAAAACCACGACCTTGACTTCGGGGTCGCTCTCAACCGCGTTGACGATCGCTTCCAGCTCCGGAATTGTATCCGGCCCAAATATATTTAATGGCGGATGATCGAAGGTGACTCGCCAGTACGATGGGGAGCTTTTTTCAAGACGAAGCCGGGGCGCTTTTGGTGAATTGGTCATATTGTCCATCTCTTTCGTCACAGTACGAGGCTATGGGACGACCCGTCCGAGGACGCGCCGGCCGTTCGTCACGTGCTTGCCCTAAGACGCCTGGCGCAGAGATCGGAACGCCGCGCGCATCTCTTGTGCGAAAAGCTGTGGCTCCTCCCAGGCCGCGAAATGGCCACCCTTGTCCACCTCGTTCCAGTAGATCAGTTTGTGGAAACTCTGCTCCGCCCAGCTTCGCGGTGCGCGGTAGATCTCGCCCGGGAATATTGTGACCGCGACCGGCATGTTCGGGATGTCGATCGCATTGAAGGGACCGCCGTCGCCTTGCGCCGCATCCCAGTAGGACCGCGATGAGGAGGTGCCGGTGTTAGTGAGCCAATACAGCGTAACGTCGTCGAGCATCTCGTCCGGTGTCAGCGCGTGCTCCGGCTTACCGCCGCTGTAGGTCCACTCGGCAAACTTGTCGTAGAAGAAAGCGAGCATACCGACCGGCGAATCCGCGAGGCTGTAGCCGATCGTCTGCGGCCGGGTGTTCATCATCTCGGCATAGCCGAACCCCTTGTGGTAGAAGTATTCGAGACCTGCGAATGCTTTCTTCTCGGCCTCCGAAAAGCTTGCTGGCGCCGGCTCGCGGTTGCGGATGAGGCGCAGCACGCTCGGCGGCACGGTGCCCGGCATGTTGGTGTGGATACCGAGCAAACCCGCGGGCGCCTGAACCGCCATCACTTGTGAGATGATGGCGCCCCAGTCACCCCCCTGCGACACATAGCGCTTGTAGCCCAGGCGCTGCATCAGTGCGTGCCAGGCGCGCGCGACGTGATCAGGACCCCAGCCGGTGCTCTTGGGCTTGCCCGAAAAACCATAACCTGGGTAGGTGGGCAGGACGAGATGGAACGCGTCCTCGGCCTTTCCATCATAAGCGGTGGGATCGGTGAGAGGGGCGATGACCTTCAGAAGTTCGAGTGGCGAGCCCGGCCAGCCGTGCGTCATGATCATCGGCAGGGCGTTCGAATGACGCGATCGGACGTGGATGAAGTGAATGTCCAGGCCGTCGATCTCCGTGATGAACTGCGGCAGGGCATTGAGCTTTGCCTCCGCCTTGCGCCAGTCGTAGCCGGTGCCCCAATAGCGAACGAGCTGCTGAAGCTTCTCGAGCTGCACGCCCTGCGATTGATCTGAAACGGTCTCCCGGTCGGGCCAGCGCGTCGCGAGCACACGCCGCCGAAGCTCGGCAAGCTGTTCGTCCGGGACATGGACGGCAAACGGGCGAATGGTGGCATCTACGTCGGCGGCGCCACCTGATCCCGAGGTCAACAGGCTCAAAGCTCCCGCTGCGGCTGACGTGGCCAGCACGTCGCGCCGGCTCGGCGAAGACGATGAACTCACAGTCATGATGATTCTCTCCCTGACATCCGCGAGCCGATTTGGCCCGTCATTGACAGGTGAAAGATGCGCGTCGCGATCGGTTCACGCGATTTATCTATCGGGTTGCGAACGGCATACCTTGGTATGGTCTATCGGTACGGGCGCAGCGCGCGCTCCGGATCGCGCTCATTGCGATCCCAATGGCGTCGATGATTTTTGATTGCGGTAGGCCCCGGCAGAAAGTTGACGGCACCAGCCTTCATGGCACCGAAGGACATTGGCACGTGTAGACGACGTGGAAGCGGCACTCGGGTCGCATCCGGCTGTGCGGCGCAAGCACGATTACACTTCCATATGAGCCATGCAAGCCAAGGTACAACTGCCCCTCGCGCTCCGTTGGCACGATAGTGCGTAGGCTTTCTAAGCTGACACGGATTGGCGAGGAGTATGCCATGAGCGGATTACACCACGATGCACCAACGCCTGTCGATCCCGCAGCGTTTGATCTCCAACGCTCCAGCGACTTTCAGGCTGCCCTCTTAGGCATGGCGGGACATGACCTGCGGCAGCCGCTCCAAATCATACAAAGCGCGTACGAATGGTTAGGTAGTCGCGTCGCCCACACGACCGAGAAAGCACGCCTGAAGCGAGGCGAGCGCGCCATTGCCAAGCTCACGGAGCAACTCGACCGCTTGGTGGGCGCGTTGCATCTTTATGAGCATACCCAGAGCATGGAGATTGCGGCTGTTGCGCTGGCGCCGCTCTTTTGGCGTATCGCCAATGAGAACGAAATGGATGCCCTGGAAAAGGGCATCGACCTTCGCGTCCAAGCGACGCATCGCGCCGTGATGAGCAATCCCGTGCTTCTCGACGGCATCTTGCGAAATCTTGTGCGCAACGCCGTGAAGTATACCGAGGCTGGTGGGCGCATTCTGATTGGCTGCCGGCGTTTCGGCAGGGACATACGAATAGACGTCTACGACACGGGGGTGGGCATATCGCCCGATCACCTGCCACACATTTTCGATGCCTTTCGGAGGGTAGATTCCACGCACCCGGATGGCCTTGGCATCGGGTTGTTTGTGGTGCGGCGGGCTGTGCATCTGCTCGGCCACCGCGTCGAGGTGCGCTCACAGCCCGGTTACGGGTCGCGCTTCTCCGTGTTTGCCCGGGCGGCCGGTCAATGACATACCCCACCCCACAACCGAAGAATGACCAAGCTATACCTTGGTTTGATCGGCGCGCCCGATGTCGGCATGATAGTTATCCTCCGCGAAGCTCTCATGCGGAGAAAGCGTTCGCATGTCGCAACCGACGACCGAGGAATCGATTGTTCACATCGTCGATGACGACGAGTCGCTCCGTCGCACCATGGATAGCCTTTGTCGCTCTGTCGGCCTACAAGCCCGCACCTATGGCTCGGCCCAGGAGTTCCTTGGTGCGAAGCGGGAAGACATCCCGGGATGCCTGGTGCTCGACGTGCGCCTTCCGGGCATCAGCGGGCTTGAGTTCCATTCGCAGCTAGCGCGACTCGGAATCAACCTACCGGTCATCCTCGTTACTGGTCATGGCGACATCCCCATGTCGGTCAGCGCGATGAAAGCTGGCGCGGTCGATTTCCTGCCCAAGCCGTTCCGCGATCAAGACCTTTTGGACGCCATAACAGCAGCGATTGAACGGGACCGGCGGCGGCGGGCGGCTGACGCGGGCGCGACATTGCTCCGAGATCGCTTCCTGACCCTGTCCCCGCGCGAGCAGCAGGTCATGATGCTGGTGACAGCAGGCAAGATGAACAAACAAGTAGCTGGCGACCTGGGCTTGAGCGAGATAACAGTGAAGATCCATCGAGCTGCCGCAATGCGCAAAATGGGCGCTAAGACGCTCGCCGATCTTGTGCGCATGGCCGAGTCCTTAAGGCCCAAAAGTCCTTGAGAGCGCGCAAGTATCCTTGCGTATGATGCCAGCACGTTCGCGCATGTGCGAAAGTCGGCATGAGGCCCTGCCGCGTTTACGCGGTCAACCAGGAAAAGCCGTAGGTGTCAACAGAACCTCTGATCGCGGTTATAGACGATGATGAATCGATGCGGGGTGCTGTTGTCGCGCTGGTCCGGTCCTCTGGATACGATGCCCGCGGTTTCGCTTCGGCCGAGGAATTCCTTGCATGCCAAGCCGTTCACAGCTTTACTTGCATCATTACGGACATCCAAATGCCAGGCATGAGTGGCATTGAGCTCAAACACCACCTCGCTGCGTCTCAATACCCGATGCCGGTGATCATGATCACGGCGCGCCAAGATGCAGGTCTTGAGGAAAGCGCCATTGCAAGCGGCGCGTTCGGTTTCCTGCAGAAGCCATTTGAAGCGGACACCCTAATCGATTACCTCGAAAGAGCTGTCGGGGAGTAGGTTAAGATAGCCGCTTGCGCGGCCGGACCTATCGTTGCCCAAGTTTCGGTTTGGGAACCGAGGTGCTATGATTACGGTGGTAGATCGCCACGGCGAGCAGAGCGAGCACGCCAAGGTGAAAGACAGCGCCGGGCGGGTACGGCGAAATCCCCACAGCCGCCTCTCTATGCCCCAACAATCGACCGCCAGGTCGCTGTACCCATTCCATGCCGCGGCGTTCTGCTTGGTCCGTTGGCGGCGACAGGGACGACGCACAGTGCGGGTTACGTGCCGCCTGCCTGTGGCGTTCCTCCGCGTCGAAGTCTGCACGCGCGGCAGTCGACACTCCTAGACTGTCCTGCCACTAGGCGTCGGGTTCATACCAAGGTGTGAGCCCGCCAGTCGCACGTACGATTGGCCCGCTGCGACGCCCTGATCATTTTCAAAGCCGGAAGCTGGATGACGCATAGCGACCAAGGCCCAGCTCGCGTTGAACGAAGGAGGCTGGTTATGTCCACGATTTCGTCGTCACCCACCCGGCGCAGCGTTCTCGCGGGCACGGCCGCAGCTGGTGCCGCGAGCTTCCTTCCCACGCATTTGGCCGGGGCGGGCGAAGCAAGCCGAGGTCGAGCAGCCAACCAAGGAGACTCGCTGATGGGTACGACCAAAGCTGACGCAATCCGGCCCTTCTCATTCCATGCTCAAGAAGCGGAGTTCACCGACCTGCGGAAGCGCATCATGGCAACGAAATGGCCCGATCGCGAGCAGGTGCGGGACGATTCACAGGGCGTGCAGCTCGACACGATTCGGAAGCTGGCGCGCTATTGGGCGACAGAGCACGACTGGCGCAAGGTGGAAGCGCGGCTCAACGCCCTGCCCAACTTCGTTACCAACATTGGTGGGCTCGACATTCACTTCATCCATGTGCGCTCCAAGCACGAGAACGCGTTGCCGATGATCGTCACCCATGGATGGCCAGGCTCCATCATCGAGCAACTCAAGATCATCGAGCCGCTGACAAATCCGACGGCCTACGGCGGGAGTGCCGCGGACGCCTTCCACCTCGTAATACCGTCGCTGCCGGGATACGGCTTTTCGGGCAAGCCGACGGAGCCAGGATGGAACCCGGTCATCATCGCCAAGGCGTGGGCAACGCTGATGGAGCGCCTGGGCTACACGAGGTACGTGGCGCAGGGCGGTGACTGGGGCAATGCTGTTTCCGAGACTATGGCCCTGCAACAGCCGTGGGATTGCTCGGCATTCACACCAATATGGCTGCCACGGTTCCCCCCGATGTGTCGAAGGCACTCGCCTCTGGTGGCCCGGCGCCCGCCGGTCTCTCCGCTGATGAACAACGCGCGTGGGATCAGCTCGACGACTTCTACAGAAATGGGTTGGGCTACGCCCTCGAGATGAACAACCGTCCGCAGACGTTGTATGCAATTGCCGATTCGCCGGTTGGCCTTGCGGCGTGGATGATCGACCATGATATCCGTAGCTACCGGATGATTGCTCGCGTCTTCGACGGCAAGTCGGAAGGGCTGACGCGGGACGACATCCTCGACAACGTCACGCTCTACTGGCTGACGAACACCGCGATCTCCTCGGCACGCCTCTACTGGGACACCCGGCATAATCTCCCAGCCGGCGGGTTCTTTGATGTAAGGGGCATCAAGATCCCGGTCGCCGTGAGCGCGTTCGCGGAAGAGATCTACCAGGCGCCAAAGAGCTGGGCCGAGAAAGCATATCCCAAGCTCATTCATTACAACAGCTTCCCCAAGGGCACGCATTTTGCGGCGTGGGAACAGCCGAAGTTGTTCGTGGACGAGATGCGCGCTGCGTTCAGGGCGTTGCGGTAACTCAGTGTCGGCGGCGGATGGGGCGACTAACGTTCGCGTCATTCGCCGCTGAGGTAGCCGGCGCAAGCACAGCAACACCGTGCTGAATTTCAGAGTGTCCGTAACACAACAATGGAGCGAGGAGGCGGCGTCTTGTGGCTAAGCAAGAGCGCCCGTTCTCAGCATCGCCAAGGTCCGCCGTGACCGGAGCGGCGCGTGAGACCAATTGTGCCAGTGTCCAGACCAAACCTTGGTATGAACTTGGCGCGAGCAGCCGCAGGCCTCACTCGATCGTACCGGCTACAGGCAATGTGAAGAAGAATCTGGCCCCGCCCTGTGAGCACTCGTTATCGGCGCCGATGCACCCACCATGCGCCTCGATGACCGAGCGGCAAATGCGCAGCCCCATACCCATGCCGCCGTCCTTGGTCGTGAAAAAGCTGTCGAAGAGGCGCGCAATGTGCTGAGGCTCAATGCCGGGACCACTATCCTCGACCGAGCAGTGCAAGGTGGCGAAATCGTCAGCGACAGTTCGAATAACAATATTGCGGTTCCTGCTACCGGCTTGCGCAATCGCCTGCATGGCATTGACCACCAAATTGACAATTACCTGCTGCAGCTGCGTGCGATCAGCAAACACCTTTGGCGAGCTCAATGCAGGGAAGTGCAAGGCGGCGACGTTACGCGACTCCAGTTCGTGACGGAGAAAACGCAGCGCCTCCCGGATGACGTCGTCGAGCGAGAGCAGCATTTGCTCGGGTGCACGCCGGCTCGCCATAGCACGAACGCGGTCGACGATCTTGGACGCCCGCCGCGCATCGGCGACCATCTGCCTTGTCAGTTCCCGAACCTCTTCGACATTGGGTGTGGGCCGTGTCAACCAGCGCAGGCTGGCTTCGCCGCCCGCGGCGATCGAAGCGAGCGGTTGGTTGACCTCATGCGCAATGGAAGCGGTAAGTTCGCCCAGCATCGAAATGCGCGCAGCATGGGCAAAATCAGCCTGCAGGCGTTGAAGCTCTTCCTCAGCGCGAACCTGTTTGGTCAGATCAATGACGCCGACGAAAGTGATCGGCAGCCCCTCGGTTGTCTGCGGCCTGGCGGTCGCAAACAGGGCATCGATGGTCCGCCCATCCCGCGTCACGAGTTTTGTCGTCTCCTGGTAGAACTCTTCACCACGCCACCGGCTTTCCACGGCGCGACGTAAAGTGTCATGGCTCTTCAACCAAGCCCAAGGCGAGGTACCAAGCAGCTCATTTCGATCCCGCGCGCCGAATAACTGGACCGCGTAGTCGTTGACTTCCTCGAACTTCTGGGCGCCAATGACATTTGGCAAAAAGTCAGGGTGATCATCAATGTACGCGGACAAATCATTCACGCCCTGCGCCCGCAAGTCTCTGAGCATTGCGACTAAAGGCTGCGCATCGAGCTGCCAGAGGGCAACTGGCAGATTGTCAAAGAGAAGCCGGTAGCGCTGCTCGCTCCAGCGCAGTGCCTCCTCGGCCTGCTTGCGCTCGCTGATATCGATCACGCCGAGCAGGCTCATGCCCGGTTCGCTAATCGAGCCGACGCGCGATGCGGTGTAGAGTACGTCGATGACGCGGCCGTCGAGCGCGAACAACTTCGTTTCTGCAGCATAGTTTGGGTCGCCGCGGTAACGCGACACCATGGAGCGCCTGAACGTCGGGGAGTTCCGGGGAAAGTAATCCGCAATAGTGGTACCGACGAACTCGCTCGGATCTCGGCGGCCCAGCATCTTAACTGTGTGCTCGTTGACCTCCTCGACAATGAGCATTTCCATGCAGCGCTGCACGAGGCCTGGATGAGTATCGAAATAGGCTTCCAGGTCCGCGACATCTTCTGAGCGCAGCTGCTGGAACAGCTCCAACAGCCTACTCGCATTCAGCTGCCACAGAGCTACCGGCATGTGATGGAAGAGGTGGCGATACCGCTGTTCGCTTCGTCGCAATTCCTTTTCGGCCGTCTTGCGTTCGGTGATGTCCATTACGGCGCCGGCAAACTGCAACTTCTCGGATTCGTCAGGCAGGGCATGGCCGACGACATGAAGATGCTTGACCGATCCATCCGGCATCAGCAGTCGATGCTCTAAATCGATTGTCTCCTTGTCTATCGCTGCTCGGTCGATCGCCCGTTGAACCAAGGCAAGGTCACCCGGGTGCACTCGATTGAGCACCATATCGATGTTGATATTGGTTGTTGGTTCATATCCAAAGATTCGGAAGGTTTCCTCCGACCAAAAGAGTTCCCCGCTCCCCGCACTCCATCCGAAGCTGCCAGTGCGGCTTAGCTTCTGCGCCTCGGCGAGATAGGCCTCACTGCGCTGCAGCGCAGTCTCCGCAACCTTGCGGTCCTCTATATCAAATCCAACGCCATACCATTTGACTATTGTGCCCGCCTCGTCACGCAGCGGTACCCGCCGAATGGAATGCCATCGATACGTTCCGTCGGCACGGCGAGCACGCACTTCGGCCGAGAACGGCTCTCCGGTTGCCAAGGAAGCGCGCCATGCGCGATCAGCGCGGTCGATGTCATCCGGATGAAAGTCGGATCGCTTCTCGCTTTTCGCTCCCCTGAACCCGGTGTATTCTTGCCAAGTTTGATTGACGAAAGTCGACCCACCATTCCGATCATAGGTGGAAACTAAAGCGGGTAGCGTGTCGATGGTGAGTTGGAGTTCGCGCCTCGCATCGGCCAGATCCGCCTGGCTCCGTCGTAGTGCTTGCTCACTGCGCTTTAGATCCTCGTTGGCTGCAGCGAGTTGAGCCGTCCTTTGCGCGACCCGCTCGTCCAATTCATTGGCGAGGCGCTTCTGTTCGCTCAGCAATCTTGCCTCTTGGAGCCCAATTACAGCCTGATTTGCCGCGACGCTAAGGACAAGGCTTTCGGTTTGCTTCGGGAAATCTACACGCTGGCATCCTGCCACGAGAACCCCGATTTCGCCGTGCAGCCCCAGTTGCAAGGGCACGATCGTGATGTCTCGGTTGCCGATCGGTCTTCTCACCGATTGGGGCCAATTCTCCTGGTCTTCGACTAGCCAGCGGCTGAGAATGTCGATGATCTGTTGTGGCTCGCTAGCCGCATCTCGCGAGTGAGCGACCCGAGCCATCTGGATGCGCGTTTCGCCGATTTGATCTTTCAGCCGCGCATAGACGAAATCCAGGCGCAGCATTCCCAGGAGAGCGTCGAGCAGTGTACGAACGATCTGAGATGGGTCAGCGCCCTGCCAGAGGGCGGGGAGAGTGAGGAGACTTACGAGATCGTTGATGCAGCGCTGAAGCCGCTTGATCTCCTCGGCAGGGTTTTCTAGCGGGGCTTGCACTTAAGCCATATTCTAGCCGGTGCGTCGTTCGCGAAACTCACGCAGAAACTCATTGGGCGGCACAAAGAACGGATTCTGCTGGAGGACGCCTCCGATGATGATCATCGGATGTGTGCGCATGATGTCAACGACCGTATCTCCTCCAAACTTCGCAAGATCATATACGCATACAACCGCATCATCGTGCCGACTCCACATATCATTCACACGCGATTCGAACTCGACGAGATCAACCACGTTGGAACGACCCTCACCCGCCCAGTCCATCTGGCATACAATGCGACTAAGCCGAAACCCGTCTCTGACGTTGTTGATTACCAACTGCTCGAACACCTCGAGCATACGATCTGGATCGAAACGACCGTCCTGAAGGTACGCTTCAACGTTGGTCCGAAGCTCAAGCTGGCCGCTCTCTTCTGCGACCGTCGTGTCGATCCCTACCGAAGCTAGCCGGTGTAGATGGTCGTGACGCTGATCCGGATTTACGACGTGAACCGCCTTGTCGCCACACTCAAACCCATCCTTGATGAATGGAAGCAGCACACGGTACTTCTCATCGTCGCTGTTGAAGAACGCGCAAACGTGACGTACCTCGCTCAGCTGGGATCCTGCAAAGGAAATAGGTGCTCTCTGCACGGTTCACTCGTCCTGCAGTTCCACGCAACGCGACGATCGATATAGCATGGGCCAACAGGCGTTGGAATGGTTGGTCCTTTATCCGTAAGCTTGATGACGCGGGTGGCATCTGAGGCGAAGGGCGAAACGGTGTGTGGCCCCATTGATCTGCGTCCGTGGCCCGGGTGCGTGTCGTCGCGTCAGGCGGGCAGTTTACCAACTGGACGTGACGCCGACTAAGCGTGACGGATAATACGCCCTCGTGAAATCTCAGAACCGCCCTGCACCCGAGGTCTCACGACGCCCAAAAAAGAGGCAGCTCGCGCTCGACCTTACAGCTTAGCAACGCGACGGATAGGGGAACGCCCGGTTTCGCACCAGGGGAACACCCGAGTAATACCGTCGCTCTTAAGCTTTGACCTTTGGAATCCACCGGTAGGAGCAGAGCGACTTGCTGCGTCCCACCTCGTTCCTCAATCGACAGTCAAGCATTGCGACGATCTCCTTCGCAATCCACCCCGGAAGCCTTGCCCGGATTGCATCGCTCCACTTCCGCGCTTGGCTGTTGGTTGCGCGCACGCGCACAAAGACCGCGATCTCCTCAGGCTTGAGGCCATCGGCCAGTGCCGACTCGATGAAGGCCGCCACCGCGGCGCCTTCCTGTTCCGGCGTGTCGAACACGGAGATGATTG
>Ga0070741_10007624_pt1 | contig 22278 bp, 19 predicted proteins | sample Coa_R1_4_FD_66440 | JGI IMG/M metagenome (GOLD analysis project Ga0070741, IMG submission 66440) | Surface soil microbial communities from Centralia Pennsylvania, which are recovering from an underground coalmine fire - Coalmine... | ecosystem: Environmental > Terrestrial > Soil > Unclassified ... | reverse complement strand
ACCTGCACCATCAGCATCAGCTTCGGACCAGGTTTCGGCGGCACGATAACGGCTACGGCAGTGATCAACGGCCCCGGCGGCGCACTGTGGCAGCAGGTACCAGTCACCGGCAAGGGCGACTGAAACTCGCCCCCCTCTGGAGTGATAGGGAGAGGTCGATCAAAGTTCGATTGAACCGTGGACGAGCTTCAAACCTCTCCGAGTCCCGAAACGCGGTATAGAATTGCGATTGTTACCGTCGTAGCGCCACGAGTGTTCCCCCACCCTCGCTGGACAGCTCGACTGGATCAGCAACGCGTAGTTTTTCGGGCTGACCGCCGCCAAGCGAGGTTCGCCATGGCTTTCCACCACAGAGCACCACACGCTGGGACACTTGCCGTCCTATTTGTTGTCTTATCCACAATCGCTTGGGCGCAATTCGAGACGCGAAGCAGCACTCCCGTCATTTACGCGCCGCAAGCTTTGGCCATCGGAGACTTCAACCACGACGGCAAGCCGGATGTCGCCACCACTGCCTACACTTACGGTCAGGTTGCGGTGTTGCTGGGGCGGGGTGACGGAACGCTTCAATCAGCGGTTTATTACGATCTGATCAACAGCTCTGCTGAGTGGATCGCGGCCGCCGATTTCAACGGCGATGGCAACCTGGACCTTGCGGTCGCGGACAGACTTGGCTACAACATTAGCATTCTGCTCGGCAATGGAGACGGCACCTTCCAATCGCCGGTGCAGTACCCTACGACGGAGTGGCCCAGCTTTGTGTCGGTCGGCGATTTTAACAATGATGGCAAGCCCGACCTGATTCTTGTCGATCGACAGTATGTGAGCGTGATGCTGGGGAACGGCGACGGTACGTTTCAGCCGCCAAAGGACAACAGCATCCTTTCTCCCAGCGATACGGGCAACCTGGGACTAGGAGACTTTAACCATGACGGCAACCTCGACGTGGCAGTGCCCGAACCACCGGGCAGTTCAGGGCTCGGGATTCTGTTGGGCAATGGCGACGGAACCTTTCTGGAGGGCGCACAGTATGCGGTAGGCTCGGGCAGTTGGGTTACGGTGGGAGATTTCAACGGCGATCACAAGCTGGACTTGGCGGCAATCGTCGCAGGGAGCAATCCGGTCCAAATCTTCCTGGGAAACGGCGACGGAACCTTCCAATTGGGGGCGTCTTATTTCGCCAACTATTCCGCAGGTTTGAGCAACGCCGACGTGAATGGCGATGGCAAGGTGGATTTGCTACTTGTCACTTTAGTCTTGCCTAGCGGACTCACCCGGTTCACGACGATGCTGGGTAATGGCGATGGTACCTTTCAGCCGCCTCTCAGCTACTCCTCCTTCCCCCAAGCCACAGACATCGGGTTGGGAGACTTGAACGGTGACCACCAGCCCGACGTAGTGGTTGCCGACTCTCTGGGCAATGCGGTGGATGTGCTGCTCAACACCGGCGTGGTCAGCTTCTCGCCGACGACTCCCCTTAGTTTTACCCCCCAGCTCGTAGGCACCAGCAGCGCTCCGCAAAACCTCACGCTCAGGAACACAGGTACAGTGGCGCTTTCCATCGCTTCGATTTCAACCAAACCCCCATTTCACCTTTCTACAACGTGCCAGTCGAGCGTACCTCCCGGAGGTGACTGCACGTTGTCAGTGACTTTCGAGCCTAGCGTGATCGGTTTCAAGAGTGGCGTGGTTTCGCTCAACGACAGCGCCTCCAGCAAGCCCCAAGCAATTGAACTGAATGGCATCGGCACGGTGATTAGCTACTCTCCGACGAAGTTGAGCTTTGGCTCGCTGAAGGTTGGCACCAAGAGTGCACCCCAGGTGGTGACGGTCACCAATACCGGCAGCACGACAGTGACGGTCACAAAAATTAAGATTGCTGATGTGATACCGCCGGATTATTTCCAGACCAACAACTGCGGCAGTCAAATCGCTCCCGGTGCCAGTTGCACGATTAATGTCACTTTCAAACCCACGCGCACTGGCCCACGAACGGCCACGTTGGAAATCTTTGACAGCGGCGGTGCTAGCCCCCAGCAGGTTCCGCTCACCGGCACTGGTACTTAGGGGCGGGGTGGCCCGGCCATTCGCGTTTTTTGCGAATGAGTGGACCACCCGCACCGGTCGCAAACGTTTGTGCTCACGTTGGCATCATATGTGCCGAATTTCCCTCGGAGGGCCCAAATTGGAATTAAGACATGTCTTGCTACTTCTCTTGGCGTTCGCACCTGCGGCGCTGGCGCAAGGAACATACACCGAGATCGATTTTCCGGGAGCATTTTCAACCCAGGCCGTTGGCATCGATAAAGCAGGCGATATCAGCGGATGGTATGAGGACCAGAACGCCGCCACGCATGGATTCGTGCTGCGCAATGGCAACTACACCAGCGTTGATTACCCGGGAACCACCGGGGGCACGGCCCTCTACGGCATGAATGATATGGGTCAGATTGTGGGCGCAGGTGCTGCCGGACCTTTTATCTACGACATGAACACCCGGACTTTCACGCTGATCAATTATCCGAATTCCAGGTCGACTTCGCCGTCTGCTATCAACAATGCCGGAGTCGTCGTCGGACAAGTCGACACCAGCAATTTGTATGGTTTTGCGTTGAGTGGAACCAAGGGCATGATCGTCGAACCTCCGGCAACCGTCTACGGGACGGCGAGCGGCATTAGCAGCGGCGGCGTTATTGTCGGTTTCGCGAGCAACTCGTCGGGCACCGTCAACTTCACATACACCAAGGGCAAGTACTACCCGATTACAATTCCTGGCACCTCGAGCCTGCAGGTTTATGGAATTAATCCTACTGGTACTGCCGTTGTGGGGACTTACGTCGACGTTTACGGTGATTACACCGGCTTCGTTTATCAGAATAAGGTTTTGACTCCGGTGCAATTCAACAGCGCGCAGACTATAGCTTCTGCCATCAATAGCTCCGGACAAGTCGTCGGCCTCTTTGGATACCTCGGCGCACCCGACCTGCACGGGTTTTTATGGACCCCTCCCAGGAATGCCAAGTAATGAAAGATGACCAGGCCGGGCGCTTGTGTGGGCCTGGCCTGGGTCTTCGAATGTTTGTACGTTGTAGTCAATCGCGGCCAATAAGTCTCCGGTCGAAGAGGCCATGCTGCGCCGCTTTCTTACGACCCTCCAACAAGTCCGCATAGACGCAGCTACTCACGTCGGCATCGTATATGCCGCATTCTGCATGGAGGTCAGTATGAAATTGTCGAGATTAATTTGGCTGTTCGTGTTGGCAATGGCGCCAGCAGCGCTGGCGCAGGGAACATACAGCGAGATTGACTTCCCCGGAGCGTTCTCCACTTACGCCGTAGGGATCGACAAGGCAGGCGACGTCAGCGGATGGTTCAAAGAGAACAACGGCGATATTCATGGTTTCCTGCTAAGGAACGGTACTTATACCCGAATTGACTACCCGGGAACAGCAGAGGGAACGCAACTCGGCGCTATGAACGACTTGGGCCAGATCGTGGGGGTTGCCGGGGTGACCTTCATCTTCGACATGAACACCGGAACCTTTACCGACATCAATTCGAATCTGTCGCCTTCGGCCCTCAACAACTCCGGAGTCGTTGTGGGACAGGTCAACACTAACGGCGGTTTGTATGGCTACGTGCTGAAAGGCACAAAGGGAATGGTGATCGAACCTCCCCAAACGTTCTTTGGCATGGCCGCCGGAATCAGCACCTCCGGTGACATTGTCGGTTATGCAAGTGGCTCGTCAGGCAATATCAACTTCGAGTATTCAAAAGGGAAGTATTCCCTAATTACCATTCCCAATATTACGAGCCCAGTGGTGTATGGCATCAATCCTGCGGGCACGCTGGTGGTTGGGAGTTACGCGAGCGGGACAAGTTACGCAGGTTTCGTTTATGACGGAAAGACTCTCACATCCCTGCAATACAACGGCGCCGATACGGTAGCGAATACGATGAACGATTCTGGGCAGGTCGTCGGGATCTTTGGTTACGATTCAACCAACAACATTCACGGCTTTGTATGGACACCGCGGCTGAAGGCGGCGAAGAAGTAAGCAACGCTGCCGAATACCCCACTCAAAGAAAAACCCCGCTCCTTGCAATAGCGCAAGAGCGGGGTTCGAACAGGCACGATTCAGATTAGGGGGTGACGACCGCGATGTTGACCGGATTCGCGATCGAGTAGGGCGATCCCTGCACGCGCTTAACGCTGCTTGATGTCACGGTAAAGACGAACAACTTGCCCGTGGATTGGCTCAAGGCGTAAAGGTGATTCGCATGATCCCACGCAATTTGATCGATCTCGCTGTTGGTCAGCAACTGGGTGTAGCGAGTGATTGCATTCTGGCCGTTGAAGTGGAAGACCTGTAAACCTCCCGTACCGGCGACCGCAAGCAAATCTCCGGCAGGCGACGCTTGGAGATCCAGCACCGTGGTCACGGCTGTTGACGGCATGTTGGTGTAAGCGCTTCTGGTAGTCAGTCGGCCCTTGCTACCTGCCGTATAAACCGCGAGTTGCGGCGGCCCGGTAGGCTGAAAGGTTGATCCGTTCAGCGACTGCACAGAGATCGCGACGTGGTTCTTTCCATCGCTGCTGGCCAGGGAGGGGCAGAAAAAGTCTCCTTGTGCGGCCGTCGGCAATGCTGGGTTGATGTTCAGGTCAGTCAACGATCCTTCACTATTGCGTTGAAAGCCGTAAATCGCCGCCATCCACTTATAGCAACTTGCCCCATAAGCGTAGGTGTTGTTGCCGAGGAAGCTGAGCGATCCAACATATTCCGGGCTGGCCTCGCGGGTCACGCCCATATAGGTCAATTCACCGCTGGAAGAATCTACGCTGAAGAACTGATATGGATTGTTGGCGCAACTATTGCCGTAGAAATCGAGATCGTACAGTGTCCCAGTGCGATCGAGAAACAACGTAAACGGACCACCGCAGTGGCCCTGGTTGTAACTCTGGGCGTCGATCGAGCCAACCTGTTGCAAGCTTCCGTCAGCGGCAATAGCGAACGACGTGATGTCAATGCCGTTCTCGCCAAAGAGATATTTCGAGGTCCCGGCCAGGTATTGGACATTGCCTTCGAACGGCGAACCTCCAATGGCCGTCAGCTGACCATTCGAGGCGGCCGAAAAGGCATTGATTTCGTAATTATTTGCGCTAGGACTGCTGGACACGTACACGTAAGCGGCAGGCGTCTGCGCCCAAACTGGCGCAGCAACGCAGAGCACCGCGGCTGTAATGATAAGACAGGCAAAAATCGTGGACTTGTGGCTGCTGGATGCTTCTTCTACTTCTGTCATACTCCCTCACAACATTCGGTTAAGGTTAGATTCGGCCCCAAGCTGGCTTTCTGGCTGGGAAATACAAGAATTGTTGTGAGTAGAAGATTGGAACAAAACGTTTCGCAGAACTATCGGGGGTACTCTGCAATTCAGCAACGTGAGTTGCTGTATGGCGACTAAGGCTCGGTAAAAAGGAACATAGGATGGGACTTGTCGCTGCAGCTAGCGCCGGTAGACAGTCACGTTTCAGTGCGGAGAAAGGGTAAGTAGCTTAGACCTGCTGTCCTCAAAATAACGCCGAATTCGAGTTGAATGTGGTAAATACCAAGCGTACAGTTCTCGCAATGGGGTGAGAAGGCTGAAGTCGGGGCAGTCGCGGGTATTCGAGCAGCAGAACCTCGAGCGACTGAAGAAGTGCTCCGATACCATCTCGCGAGCTGAGAAGGCGATTCGCGAGGCCGACCAGTTAGTTCAGGAAAGCCTCGAGCTTACGCAAACAATCTCGCAAGCTGCGGCAGGCCGTCAGGGACTCAGAAAGCTTCGCGCAGGCGCTTCAAAGCAGTTATAAGCTAACGTAGCTTTTGATTAATCTGCCGCCGCTCGCTATCGGTTAGAGTCGCCTGTCTCTGCAGACGTGATACGGTGTCGTAGGTGCGGCGGGCATTCTCCCGATTCCGCATTTTTTTCTTGCTATCATCCGCATCGGCGGCGATATGGGTCAGGTAAGGGCGAGATCCAGATCCGTTACCGGGAAACTAAATCCTGTCCGCTCGACGCGGCTCAGGACATCTTTATCGGGTTTCAAGACTCCGCTCTTCGTCCTGCTTTTTCTGCCGGTTTCCGCCCCACATCAACAAACCTGCCTTGGCCGCGCCGCATCCACCATCACTGAGTGGAGGCTGAATGAGCAAGAAAAACGGACTGGCCGATCCGTCACGGCTAAAGCCCTTCGATGAAGATGACAAGCAACTGCTCCGAGTGGTGATCGAGACCCCCAAGGGAAGCCGAAACAAATTCGCGTTCAACCCTGACGAGCGTGTCTTTGAACTGAAGAAGGTTTTGCCATCAGGAATGGCGTTTCCCTATGACTTCGGGTTCGTGCCCTCGACCAAGGCAGACGACGGCGATCCAGTCGACGTTCTGGTGCTTATGGATGAACCGGCTTTCCCGGGATGCGTGCTGATGTGTCGCCCGGTTGCAGTAATTCAGGGAGAACAGTTCGACGACAAAAGCAAGCAGCGCAATGACCGCATCATTGCCGTGGAACGAGAAGCTCACAGTTGGGCGCACGTCAACGATGTCAGTGATCTCGGGAAGAAATTTCAGCAGGAGCTCGAAGATTTCTTTGTGAACTATCATCAGCTCTCGGGTAAACAGTATCGTGTTCTGGGCATGAAAGGTGCCGGACAGGCCCGCAAGCTCGTCAAAACTGAATTGAAGTGATCTCACCGACCACCGCCAGCCCGGCACACGTGAGCCGTCGTTTTTCACAACCTTAGTTGTGTACATCCCCAGCCCATGAGCGGCCATCTCAAAGCTGTTTAATCCAACAACTAAAGAGGAGCTGCTATGAAATTGGAAAGCTTGCGCGATCTATTTGAAATCGAACTACGATATGCCTATGACTGTGAGCAGAAGCTGGTGAAAAAAGGGCTGCCCACCATGATCGAGAACTGCAGCTCGCCAGAACTACGCAGCGGTTTGCAGCAGCACTTACAGGAAACTCAAAACCATGTGCGCCGCTTAGAGCAGGTGTTCGCGATAATCGGAGCGGAACCCAAGACCGAGGGTAATGACATTTTCGATAAGATGGCCAGCGCCGTTAAGGATTCGATATCTCACACCGACGATGGGTCAGCTATTCGGGACGCCGCCCTAATCGTGAATGGCAACGGCGTTGAACATTATGAAATGGCAATTTATGGATCGTTACTGTCGTTCGCACGCCAGCTCGGTTTCCAGGATGCAGCGAGCCTGTTGGAGCAAACGCTGAACGAAGAAAAGGCAGCGGACGCGAAGCTCACTCAGATCGGAGAGTCGTTGATTAATACACAAGCTGCCCAGGGACGGCGGGCAGCTTAGAACTGCAAAACGGGCGAGACCCTCCTGTTGATAGAAGATTAGGACCTCGCCCTCTCTTGTCTGATATCTGCTAAGCCACACGGCCCACGGCTTGGCGATCGTTGGCCATTTCCACAATGGGGCGGGGGATACGCACGCGTCGTTGCACGCGCGACTTCCTTTCAATGGCATCCACGAACACCAACTCGTCAGTTGTGACGATGGGGTCACTCACAAGTTCGAACTCTAAGCCATAGAGCTTCATGCACTTTTCTTGAGCAAATCCTAAGCGTTTAAGACGTTCGCAGAGATGACTAGTATTGCTGATCATCAGGCACCTAAAATTTCCCCTCAACCCGGGGGATGGCTGGGTTAATAAATGTCTGAGACGTTGAACGCGTATTGTAGCCGATTGGTCAAGCCATTAGATGTGATTGGGAGCGGACGGGTATCTGAGGGAACGGCATTTTTTGTGTCTGCCCCGTGCATACTGTTGCAATTGACAGACTTAGCTCTCCTGCACAACAATACAACAAACTACAACTTAGCTTGGAGACCCCAATGCCTGACGAAATGGAACAGGTCGGCGATGTACACCCCGGCGCTGCCGGGAGTACTGGAAAATGGATTCTGCTTCTGCTAGCGGTGATCTACGTCGCCGGTTCGCTCTTCTTTCTCTTCAACTTACGGTCGCGCCTCGACGATCTAGGCAAAACCGAAAACGCCAGCAGCCAGCAAATTGGGGAACTGAGCAAGCGTATGCAGTCCGCCGAGGCCGACTCGGAAGCACTGGCCAAACAACTCGGTCTAACTAAGAAGGAACTGGCACAGCGTTCCGCCGAGCTTCTGCGCGAGCAAAAGGCGGCAGAGGAACGGCTCTCCGCAGAGCAGAAGCAACAGATCACACAAGTCAGCGGTGATATCGCGAACGTAAAGAGTGACGTCGGGGGAGTGAAAACCGACGTTGCTTCAACCAGAGCCGATTTAACGGCCACGCAAGCCAAACTACAGAGCACGATCGGAGACTTGGGTGTGCAGAGTGGTTTGGTCGCGCGCACCCGGGATGATCTGGAAGTGTTGAAGCACAAGGGCGACCGCAATTATTACGAGTTCACGCTTGTAAAAGGGGCGAAGCCGCAAGCCATTTCTACAGTCGCGCTGGAACTGAAGAAGGCGGATCCGAAACGCGGGAAGTTCACCCTGAATGTCACTGCTGATGACAAAACGATCGAGAAAAAAGATCGCAATGTGAGCGAGCCCATCCAGTTTTATACCGGGCGCGATCACATGCTCTACGAACTCGTGGTCTGGTCCGTGACCAAGAAGCAGGCGACCGGATACCTGAGTACGCCCAAGAACGCACCTGTACCAGTAACTCCCAGTTAATTTGGCATGCTTCCCGGCGCCCACGTTTTGCTGACCATCGTTCTGCGCACGGCGGTGATTTACATTGTCGTGCTCGCAGGCGTCCGGTTGAGCGGAAAACGGGAAGTCGGACAAATGACTCCGTTCGATCTAACGCTGCTGCTGCTGATCAGCAATGCGGTGCAGAACGCCATGACCGGTCCCGACACCTCGCTGCTGGGTGGCGTGGTAGCGGCAGCCACCTTGCTTATACTCAACTACTTTGTCGCCGAGCTCTCGGGAGGGAACCGGCGCTTTCGCAAGTTCGTGCAAGGCCAACCAAGCCTCCTGGTTCACGATGGTCAGGTGATTTCATCCCACATGGCCAAAGAGCACGTCAGCATGGATGAGCTTGAGCGTGCCATGCGCGAACACGGCATTGCCAGCACCCATGACCTTGCATTAGCGGTCCTTGAAGTGGATGGCTCGATCAGTTGTTTGAAGTACGACGAGATCAAGCCGGACGCAACCACACACCTGGTGCGAAGAAAATTCCTGCAGAAGCACTAATAATCTATTTGCTCAACACGAGCGGGGACGGCTGATCGTAAGGCTGAATGATCACCTTTAAAGCCTTTCGGCTGGCAAACACATCGGGGGTGACGGGGAAGCTGAAGATCAGTGTTCCCTGAGTCTGGCCGCCGGGGTTGATTTTCGCTTCGCGCTGCAGCGGCTCGAGCGCATTCTGTTTTAGGGTTGGAAAGGCCTCATAGTAGCGCGCGAAATCTACCGGCGAAGCGGCTTCGTCGGAAAAGGTACCATTGTCGGTTTCAAGATCCGCCTTGATGGTGTGAATCCAGAAAGGCTTCTCGCCGTTGTTCTTGAACGAGACATTCACAGCAGCCATGACCGAACCCTGATTCGGGATTTCGACGGAAACTAGCTGGTCGATCGCTCCTGACGCGGATGGTTTGGCTCGCTGCGTGAAGGCAAGAATCGCGCCAATCACGACGACAATGGCGACCCCGATCCCTACAATTCGGGCCGGAGGCAGATTCTTCTTTGCAGTGCCGAATTCCTCGCCAATTTCGAACTTCATCCCTGGCTGGGCTGAAGCGGGAATTGCCGGAGTTGCGGGCGCTTGGACCGGAGTTTCGTCGGGCATAACGGGCCGTTGCTCCTGATTCTACTTACTTTGATGCAAATCTGAACAGGATGATCGTAGTGCCACCACAATGACCGCTAACGAATACGAAGGCCTCTGCTGTCTGTTTTCCCTTCGTGTTCCTTTGTGTCCTTCGCGGTTCAAGAGTTAGATCCACATTGACGAACTACGCTGGCCAGGCATGCTTCATTGCCTTGGCGAATTTTACCGCGGGTAGAGTATTCAATACGTCGTCTTTCGTCAGCCACGCACGACGGGCTTGGAGCACGCCAAAACGAATCTTCTCCAGATGCGAAGTATGGTGCGAATCGGTGTTGATGACAATCTTCACTCCGTACTGCTTTGCCAAACGCAAATGGCGGTCACATAAATCCAGCCGGTCCGGGTAGGCGTTTAATTCCATTGCGACTTTGTTCTGTGCGGCGGCTTTCAGCACAGCGTCCACGTCGAACTGGTACGCGTCGCGACGCAGCAGAATTCGACCGGTGGGATGACCAATCAAAGACACGTTAGGATTGCTGACGGTTTTCAGCAAGCGATCTGTCATCTCCAGCGGGCTCTGATTGAAATGCGAGTGAATGCTTGCGATAACAATATCCATTTGTTCCAACACGGAGTCAGAGAGATCGAGAGTTCCATCCGCGAGAATATCGACCTCGATCCCGGCGAAGATCTTTATGTCATCAACCTTCGCTGCCCGAATCCGCTTGATGTGCTCCAGAGCTCGGGCATCATCCAAGCCATTTGCGAAAGCGAGGTTCTTGGAATGGTCGGTGATGGCCATGTATTTGTAGCCGCGGGCGCGCGCCGCTTCAGCCATTTCTTCGATCGTGTTGCGACCATCGGTTTCAATGGTGTGCATATGCACATCGCCCTGCAGATCCGACTGCGAAATGATGGGCGGCAATGCATGCTTTTCGGCAGCGTCAATCTCGCCGCAGTTCTCGCGCAATTCTGGGGGCACATAGTCCAGCTTCAAAGTGCGGTAGATTTCCTCTTCCGTTTTGCTGGCGACAGGCTTTTCGTCGTCGAGGCGAGCCAGGCTGTATTCGCTGAGCGTGTAGCCCATCTTAAGCGCACGTTGGCGTAGCGCAACATTGTGAGCTTTGCTTCCGGTGAAATATTGCATGGCTGCGCCAAAGGACTCGGGCGCGAGAAAGCGCACATCAACCTGCATGCCTCCGCGCAGACGGAAGCTGACCTTGTTATCGCCGCGCGCAATGATCTCCATAAGTCCCGGCAACTTGATAATGTGGTCGATCAGTTTTTGCCGCTCGTTATCGTCGCAGCAGGCCAGTCCGGTCACCAGAATGTCGAGATCGCCAACGGTCTCGCGGCCACGCCGCAGCGACCCGGCGGGCGTGACTTTCTCCACTCCGGGGTAGTTGCGGAGGTGCTCGACAATCTTGCCGGCTTGCGCCTCGGCCGAATCCAGCAGAAAGCGGCCGGCGATACGCCGATAATCTTCGATCGCCTTCAGTAACTTGGTTTCGTGCTTTTCTCCCATTCGGGGCAGAATGCGAATCTTGCCTTCGCGCGCGAGTTTCTCCACGCCTTCGACGTCGCACACCTGATAAGCGCTCCAGATCAGGGCGATGGTCTTGGGTCCCAAGCCTTGAATCTTGAGCAGATCAAGCATCGTAGGGCGATACTTCTTGAGCATCTCTGCGTGCAGGGAGAGCCGTCCCTCCTTGAACATTTCCTGAAGGTTCAGCAGCATGCCTTTGCCGATGCCAGGGATTTCCAAAACCTTCTTAGGTTCGCTGATCAGATCTGCGATCTGCTGCGGCAAGGCCTCGATGGCTTGCGCCGCGTTGCGGTAGGAACGTATGCGGAATGAGTCCTGCCCGTCGATCTCGAGCAGGTCTGCCGTCTCGTAGAGAATTCCGGCAATGGCCTTATTGTCCATTCCCATTCAGATTAAATCATCAGGAAGGGAACGGGCGCGAGCAGGCAGACGAATGCCCTCGGCGATATCGGAGACGAGTAGCGGGAGAGACTTAAAGTGCTACTTCATCATACTTTATTGACATTGGCGGCTTGCGGGCCTTTTGGACCCTGGGTGATCTCGAATTCCACCTGATCGCCCTCTTGCAGGCTTTTGTAGCCTTCGGCGGTTATGGCGCTGTAGTGGACGAAAACATCCGGTCCACCTTCGCGTCCAATGAATCCGTAACCTTTAGCATTGTTGAACCACTTCACAGTCCCATTCATACGTTCCACGAACGCCCCCTCGGGCACGTGCTGCTCCGAGTCGTGCCTTACGTTGAGGCCATTGTGCGTCCAGTCAACGCCAGTGTCAAGATAAGTTACGATCAAAAACCCTGTATTTAGGCCCGAGAACGATACCTATGCCAAAGCCATAAGATTCCGCAGATGGTCTTGGCATCTTTAATGACGTTGCGCGTCGCCCATTCGACTGCCTTGGTGAGCGGCACGAACTTGAGCTCGATTACTTCATCTTCTTCGGGTTGTGCCTCACCAGCCTGCAACTGCTCCGCGAGGTAGATCGACATGGTCTCTGCCACGAACCCGGGGCTGGCGTAGAACTTCAAAATGCGTTTCCAGCGCAGGGCCGAGTAGCCGGTTTCCTCAAGTAATTCGCGTTTGGCCGCCACCACCTCGCTCTCACCTTCGTCCATTCTTCCCGCGCACAGCTCCCAGAGATACTGCTGAGCAGCATGACGGTACTGGCGTACCAAGAGGACGCGCGGCTCGCGCCGGCTGGTATCGACGGGCATGACAACAACGGACCCGGAATGCCGAACGATGTCGCGCCGTACCACGATGCCCGAGGGTTCGCGCACCTTGTCAGCGGTCACCCAGAAAACCGGGCCGCGGTAAACCACGGGAGAGGACAAGAGTTTTGCTTTACCTTGCTTTTTTGCCATGAGAATCAATATACGGTAAGCAAAATTCCAACCCAAGGAAAAGCAGCAGGATCAGAAAGCCCAGAACTTTGCTCGTGTTCCGGAGCCCTGATATGCTGCCCGCGATGGTGAAGAAGCCGCGAATTGCGATTGTGGGCCCGGGAAGGCTGGGTTCAGCGTTGTCATTGGAGCTCCAACGGGCGGGATACAAGGTTAGTGAACTGATTGTGAAACGACGATCCCGGCAAGTTGCGGCCTTAGCTCGCAGATTGCGAGCGCAAATTCTGCCGCAGGACAACCCGGACATCGAAGCCGACGTGGTCTGGTTCTGCGTTCCGGACCGCGAGATTGCACCGGCAGCACGGGTGCTGGCTTTGAAACGTGACTGGAAGGGAAGAGCTGCATTTCATTCCAGTGGAGCGCTGCCTAGCACTGAGCTGGAGGAACTCCAGAAACGGGGAGCGACAATCGCTTCCGTTCATCCGCTTATGACGTTCGTACGGGGAACGGTGCCCTCGCTCGATGGAGTTACTTTCGCTGTGGAAGGTGACGACCTCGCATTAAGAATCGCCAAGAAAATCATCCGTGATCTTGGCGGAGACCCTTTTGAAATGCGCGTTCAGAACAAAGTCGCGTACCACACATGGGGTGCGTTCACGTCACCTTTGCTGGTCGCTCTCCTTGTAGCTGCGGAGCATGTGGCGGGAGCCGCAGGCCTGTCCGTTGCGGCAGCCCGAAAAAAAATGCTGCCCATCCTGCGGCAAACGATTCAGAATTACGGCCGGTTGGGGCCGGCGCGCGCGTTCAGTGGACCCCTGGTTCGCGGAGACGCAGAAATAGTCCGCAAGCACCTGAATCTCTTAAAAAGAATTCCCGAAGCAAAAGACGTGTACACCGCGCTGGCGCGGATTGCCATCTCGCATCTGCCGGTCCAGAGACGGGCAGAGCTTCGCAAAGCCATAAGCGAGCACTGATCTTACTTGCTCAATCCGTAGACCACGCCGTTGAAGTTGCTGTCGGTTCCGGCGCACCAGACCTGCAGATGGGCGCCAGATCTCTTGCTGTCGCAGGCGTCCATCTCGGCGTTGGTGGTAACGTCAAGCGACCAGGTTTGGCCGCCATCACGGCTGAAATAAATTCCACCAACTGCGGAGTAGACGTTTCCGCCGGCGGCCCAGCCAATTACGGGTGAAACGAATAAGATTTGGCGAATCGGCCAGGGATCGTCTAGCGTACGAGTGCTCCACGTTTTTCCGCCGTCCGTAGTGCGATGGACCCAGCCCTCCACATTGGGCGAAATTTCACCGCCGCCCACCCATCCGTTCTTATCGTTGAAGAAGAACGCCGGGCCATCAAAAACAGAATCAACCGACGGCCCACAACTCCAGGTTTGGCCGTCATTCGGACTCGCACAATAGGTAATTCCGGAGGCGCGTGCGTGCAAGTTCGGCAAAAGACTGAACTGATTTCCAAACCACCCGCCATTCGGATCGGGGACATCCTCCGTCCAGGAATCTGCAGTCTGTCCGCCAGTCAGGGTGTAGTGGGCGGCGTTAGCAGCGTTCAGGTTCAGACCATCCATGACCAAACCGTCGTTTGTGTTTGCAAAACGCGTACGGAAGGACCACCCCGAGGTTGTGAGAACAATGTCAGAAGTCCAAGACACGCCGCCGTCGTGGGTCCAGCGGATAATTCCTTCGAAAGTGGAATCATTGAAACCGGAGATAACCACATTATTGGCATCCAGAGCGGCCACTCCATACCAGTAGTAGGGAAATCCCAGGTTCACGATTTCGGTCCAGGTGTTGCCTCCATCGGTCGTCTTCCACACCTGTCCAAGTTCAGCGGCGGCGTAGCCAACCTGGAGTGTGGGAAAAACCAAATCATGAACGACCACTCCCGGAAGACTGGCTAGCTGCTTCCACGGGTTCGCAGTTGCCGGGTCGAGGGTGTACTGATGTTTTGAGGATGGATGGGCCGGTCGACTGGCTGAAAACTCGTGCTCTGCCCCGAGGACGGGAAGACGGGCTGAAACATGGTCTACATTCTGCGCTGTCGCGGGCAGTGCCAGTACTGCGAGGGCAACAACTGTGAAAAGCCGCATGGGACCTCCGGTTTCGCGCGCGATTATATATTGGAAAGCATTGCCAGGAAAATGAAGGAAGGAATTATGGGAGCATGATCCTGCGGATTTGATGGGCTTTCCCAGTTTGTGGGTCACAGTCCACAAGAACGGCACAAAGTTTCACGTCCCCCGAAGCAGGTTCGAAACGGGCTGGCATGTTGGTACGAAAGCGCTCAAGGATCAGCTCTTTCTTCACCCCAATCACGCTGTCATAAGGGCCGGTCATTCCCACGTCGGTGATATAAGCGGTTCCACCCGGCAATACGCGTTCGTCCGCCGTCGGAATATGCGTGTGCGTGCCGACCACGACCGTTACGCGTCCATCCAGATACCACCCCATAGCCATTTTCTCTGAGGTGGCTTCCGCATGGACGTCGACAAAAATGACCTTCGCCTGTATCTGTTTCAGAAGCTGATCGGCTACGCGAAACGGGTCGTCATTCGAGGCCATAAAAACCCGCCCTTGAAGATTCATCACCGCGTATGGCACATCGCCCTTCGTGCCTTGGTACATGCCCGCACCCGGCATTCCCGGTGCATAATTCGCTGGTCGAAGCAGACGGCGAGCGGGACTGTGGGGATTTCCATTTGCCGATTCGAAGTAATCGATGATCTCTCGCTTGTCCCAAATGTGGTTGCCGGTCGTGATTACGTCAATCCCAAGCTCGAAAAGGTCTTCCGCTAAGGGCGCCGTGATGCCGAAACCGGCAGCTACGTTTTCACCGTTCGCAATCACCAAATCGACATTGTGGTCCTTCACTAATCCGGAGAGCCGTTCTTTGACGATGGTTCGGCCGGGCTTTCCAAAGATGTCGCCGATGAAGAGAATTCGCATGAAGATAGACCGGCCAATGTTATACCGGAGAGTCTTTGATGGTAGCACGCACGATCAGGTCGATTGCGGAAGCAATTACTGCGCCAATTCCGCAGTCGTCAAAAAATCGTAGTTGCCGGCGGGATTGAGCGTGAGGTTCTTTACACGTTTTGTGTGCACCAGCACGTTGTCCCAATACCAAAGATTGATGTAGGGACAATCCTGCGCCAGAATCTGCTGGATCTCACCGTAGAGTTCTTTGCGAGTGTTCTGATCTAACTCACTTCGTGCCTGATCAATTAAGACATCCACTCGCGGGTTGGAATAAAACGTCCGATTTGCGCCACGCGGCGTGAACCTATCCGAATGAAAGACATACTCGAATATGTCGGGATCCTCATTGCCGCCGACCCATCGCAGTGAGTGCACCTGGTACTCGCCTCGGGTCACGTCGGCGAAAAACGTGGCGAACTCGAAAGTACGAATATCGAGAGCGATGCCGATCTCGCGCAATTGTTGTTGCAATACCGCGGCTAGCAAGCGCGTGGTTTCCTCGGTCGAGGTTTTCATCGTGAGGTGAAAACGCACTCCGTTGATTTCCGGATATCCCGCTTGCTCCAGCAATTGACGTGCGATGTCGGCATTGTGATCGTAATGTGGCACGTCACCGTCGTAAGCCCAACTTTGCGGTGGCAGCAGGCTATAGGCGGGCCGCGCAAAATCACGGAGCAGGAAGTGAATCATCGGACCGCGATCGACAGCGTAGGCAATGGCCTGACGCACACGGCGATCTTTCAGGATGGGGTCGCGAACGTTCAGAGCGAGATACGACAGGACGGTGCCGGGACCGCGTAGTACCTGCAAATCCGGCTCCCGTTCCAATGCCAGCACGAGGTCGCCGGTAAGCGTGTTTCCGAGCCCGATATCGGCGCTGCCTTTCCGCAACTCTAATGCGCGAGTGGTGGCATCGGGAACGACCGCAAACCGCACGTGTTGGATGTGCGGCTTACCACCCCAGTAAGCTTCGTTGCTCTCGATCGCGACTTCCTTATCTGGTTCGGCACTTACAAAGCGAAATGGGCCCGACCCGATCGGATGGTTGCTGATCTCGCTTCCGCTGCCATAAGGAACAATGCCGATCGCACCGTCGGAAAGGTTCCACAGCAAAGTGGCGAAGGGTTGCTTCATGTGGAACACCACCGTGAAATCATCCGGCGCGTCGATGTGATCCACAAACCTGTAGGCAGCAGCCTTGGTGCTGCGAACTTTGCCCTGTAGCAGGGAATCGAATGTCCACTTCACGTCGCGGGATGTAAGGCTGTGCCCGTCATGAAAAGTTACACCGCGCCGCAGATGAAAGATGTACGTAAGGGGATCGGGAATGTCCCATCGCTCCGCCAATTGCGGCTGTACATTCAGGTGTTGGTCGCGCGTGAGGAGATCGTCAAAGAGAAGGCTGTCGATTCTTTCTGATTGCGCATCGAGTCCGACCCGCGGATCGAGATTGGTGGGGCTGTTTTCGATCAGCACAACGACGGTGTTGGCACTTGGTTTTGATGAGCAGGAAAGACAAGCCAGAGAAAGTAACACAAGTAAAAGAACTGTAGCGCTTCGGCGGGTACCTGCGAGCCCCCGAGGCAAACTAGGCATAGGATATCTTCCCGAGTATCGCTGGCCTGGTTGCACCGGTAGCTGAAGGGATATTCGAAGGCTGGCGATGCCAAGTCTGATACGCCAAGACAGCGAAGGCGATGGCTTCCTTGGCTTCCGATGGAATGCCGAATTCATCGGAAAACCTGATCTCCAGGCCGAGACGTTGGACTTGGTTCGCAAGCATCCCCATCAAAGTTGGGTTGCGGGTACCTCCGCCGGCGACGATGAGCTCTCTGTAGTGGTCATTCCGCCGCAAGACAAACCGCCGGATTGCGTCAGCCACGGACCTCGCCGTGAGCGCGGTAGCGGTGGCCACAATATCGGCAGCATTGACGCGTCCGCAGCGCCGAACGAATGTCGACGCGAATTCACGGCCAAATTCCTCGCGGCCCGCGGTCTTAGGTGGGCGTTGGCGGAAGAAGGGCATTCGCAACATCTCAGCCACCGCCTGCTCAAGAACTCTTCCACCAGCGGCGATCCGGCCATCACGATCACACGGCAGGTGAAATAAGCGCTCAGTCACTGCATCAATCACCATGTTGCCGGGGCCAGTGTCAAAAGCAGTTACATCTTCCGGTGATGCGCCGGCTGGAATGGCGGTGAGATTGGCAATACCGCCGATGTTCTGCGCAATTCGGCCGACGTTCGGGTCTCGGTATACAAGAAAGTCGAGGAAGGGAACCAGTGGGGCGCCGCGGCCGCCCGCTGCCATGTCGGCTGGTCGAAAATCAGAGACGACCGGAACACCAATTCGCGAGGCAAGCACTGCTCCTTCTCCCGTTTGCCATGTTACAGCCACCTTCCGTCCAAGAAATGAAGCAGCTTCGCCCTGGTGATACAGAGTTTGCCCGTGACAGCCGACCAGTTCGGCTTTCTTTCGTAAGCGCTTTTGCGTCGCCAGCACAGCTTCGGCATAAAGCTCAGCGAGCAGGATATTCACCCTGGCAAGATCAGCCACACTGGCGTGCGCAGCATTCATCGTAGAGAGCACAAACTCGCGCACTTTCTTCGGATAACGGAACTCGGAATGCCCCAGCGGCGTAAGCCGGAGATCCTGGAAACCGGCTGTGCGCGTGTAATTCTGTGCGTTCCGAAGGTCAACCAAAGCTACATTGATACCATCCGCGGATGTACCGCTCATCACGCCGGCAACAATCACGCCCGGCTCCTGCGGTTACCGCGTTGTGCGTTCATCGCCTCAACTCGGACCTGCTCGGCAAACTCCCACAATTGCCGCGCCAAACGCCCAGCTTTGTCCGAAGTTGAAGAGCTGCTCATGGCCTTTCGTAAATTGCATTTCTTCTTGCAGGCGAGAACTCTCGCGATGGATTCTCGGCATTTTCGAGCAAAAGCAGAGTTTCGCTCAGCTTCCTTTACCAAGACCTCATAGCCTCGAATCACGTGCTCTTCCACATGGCAGATCAGTGCCAGGTTTCCGCCAGCCCGGACGTGCCCCACTGTAGCGTCTTCGATCGACACTGTTTTCAGCACGGCCCCCATTTCCAGATCGTCGGAAATGATCAGGCCGCGATATCCAATTCTTCTGCGCAAAATCTCCCTTATCCACTCTTCAGATAGAGACGCCGGAGTTTTTCCGCGGGTGACGCTCGGATACGCAGCATGCCCGATCAGCACCATCGGAGCACTGCTTCGTAGGGCGCGATAAGGAGCGAGGTCTTCGTCCCAGAGCCGCTTCCATGTCTTACGCACGCTAGGAAGCTTGTCATGGCTGTCGAGGTCCGCTTCTCCCAGGCCGGGGAAATGCTTCAGCGCGCCAAGAACGCCCGCGCCTCGCAGACCAGCGAGGAATTCCCGGGCGTACGTTATCACTTCGCGAGGGTCCGCTGAGACTACGCGAGAACTCATCACCTTACGGGATTTTTCGAACGCCAGGTCCACAACCGGCGCGAAATCGGTGTTGAAACCAAGTGCGCGGCAGCATCTGCCGATGATTTCGCCGTGCTTGCGAAAGAGCCGGTTCTCTCCGGTTGCAAACACCCCCGCTGCCGATGGCGAAGGCCCGAGTACGTCGCGAAATCGATCGACACGCCCGCCTTCCATATCAACGCAGGTGAACAGCGGCATTGAGACGCAGGACTGGCAATCTTTCAAAAGTCGGCAAGTTTGGTCCGCATTGGCGATGTTTCGGGCGAACAGAATCACGCCGGCGGGCTGAATTCGCTTTAGAAGAGTGCGCAACTGCGACGAAAGTTGTGTTCCGTCAAAGCCGATGACCATTAACTGGCCGATGTCGGCGAGCAGAGCGTTAGATTTTCTGCTACTCAATCTGCCTCTTCAGTTCGGCAAGAAGATTCAGCGCCTCAAGCGGAGTAAGTCGATTGAGATCGACTTCACGTAACTTTTCCAACACCGGTTGTGATAGGGGAGTAAAGATCGTTAACTGGGCCGGACGTCGCGGTTGCAATTCGTCGTTGGCCAAGTGATCGGTCAGACGCAGTTCAGCATTTTCGTGTTCCGCCAACACCTCGCGGGCGCGTTCGACGACCTCGTTGGGCAAGCCGGCAAGTTTCGCGACCTCGATGCCATAGCTGCGGTCGGCGGCGCCGGGCTCGACTTTCCTTAAGAACACAATGCCACCGCCAGTCTCTTTGACGGACACGTGGTAATTTTTCACTCCGGAGAGGCGATCAGCAAGTTCGGTAAGTTCGAAGTAATGGGTTGCGAAGAGTGTCTTCGCACGGGTTCGCGCGTGGATGTACTCGACTGCCGCCCAGGCAATCGCCAGACCGTCGTAGGTGGCCGTTCCCCGTCCTACCTCGTCAAGCAAGATCAGCGACCGCGGCGTCGCGGTGTGCAGAATGGCTGCGGTCTCGGTCATCTCGACCATGAACGTCGAACGGCCGCGAGCAAGATTGTCGCTGGCGCCAATGCGGGTAAACACGCGATCGACAATTCCTAGCCGCGCCGAAACCGCCGGCACAAACGACCCCATTTGCGCCAGGATGACGATCAGCGCTGCCTGGCGGAGATACGTCGACTTGCCGCCCATATTCGGCCCCGTCAGAACCAGTACCGTATGGGTCGTGGAGTTAAGGTAAAGATCGTTGGGGACGAAGCGCTCGCTCATATCCTGCTGCTCGATCACCGGATGGCGACCGCCGATGATCTCGATATCAGCGGAATCTTCGAACTTTGGGCGGCAGTAATTTCTCATTGCAGCTGCGTGAGCAAAGGACCCGAGCACGTCCACCTCCGCCAGCGCCAAGGCGGTATGGCGAATGCGGCGCGCTTCTCCGGCAATGATCGAGCGCAGTCCGGCGAAGATCCGCCTCTCGATTTCCACGATCTTCTCCTGCGCATCGAGAATCTTTGCCTCGTACTCTTTCAATTCCGGCGTGGTGAAGCGCTCGGCATTCACCAGCGTCTGCTTGCGCTCATAATCCTGCGGGACCAGATGAAGATTGGGTTTAGAAACCTCGAGGTAATAACCAAACACCGAATTGAATTTCACCTTAAGAGAGGAAATTCCGGTTCGTTGCCGCTCGCGCTGCTCGATTTGCGCCAGGTACTGTTTGCTGTTGCGGCTAAGATCGCGGAGTTCGTCCAGTTCCTGGTCGACTCCGCTCTGGATGACACCACCATCACTTAGCGAGATCGGCGGCTCCGGCACGATGTTCTTATCAATCCGCTCGCGCAGATCAGTCAGCTCGTCGATGTTGCCATGCAGCGTTTGTAGCCGTTCTGCAGCAAAGCGAGACAGTGCCGAGCGAAGTGCCGGTAACTTATGGAGCGATGCAGCTAGTGCGAGAACATCGCGTGGATTCGCTGTTTCGAGCGTCACGCGGCTCAGCAGCCGCTCCAAGTCGAGGATCCCATCTAGAGCGCGCCGTAACTCCTCGCGAGCAATCAGGTCTTTTACCTGAGCCTCAACCGCATCGAGGCGCAACTGAATGTCGTTGATCTCGATGGAGGGGCGCAGCATCCATGAGCGCAAGAGGCGTTTGCCCATGGGGGTGACGGTCGCATCGATCGAGCGGAATAAAGTGACTCCTTCATCGCTTGCCGCAAACAGAGGCTCGATAAGTTCCAGATTTCGGACTGTCACAGTATCGAGGACCAGGCAATTCTGCCGCTCGTAGAACCCGATGCGGTCAACATGCTCCAAAGTGCCGCGCTGAGTGGAGCGTACGTAGTGCACGATTGCGCCCGCAGCGGCGGCGGCCGCAGGCTTGGCGGAGAGGCCGAATCCCTCAAGAGATAAAACGCCAAAGTGATTTTCGAGCAGGGGAATGGCATGGTCAGGCGCAAAAATCCAGTCATCCAGCGGCGTCTGCGCGAAGCTCCTCGGGCCGCGTGAAGACGGGCGTCCGTCCGGCTGAGCGGAGCCCGATAGTTCAAGATCAAACAGCGGCGCAGAGGAGCCATACAGCAGTTCTTTGGGTCTGAGTTGGTGCAGCTCCTCTTCTATGCGCTTCGCGGCATCCTGTCCGCGGAATTCCGTGGCACGAAATTCCCCGGTGGACAAATCCAGGGCAGCGAACCCAACGCGATCCTCAATCCTCGCGATTGCGGCAAGAAAATTGTTTTCTTCCGAACTGAGCGACGAGTCAACCGCCGTGCCAGGCGTGACGACGCGCGTCACTTCTCGCCGCACCAATTTCTTGGCAACACGAGGATCTTCTACTTGATCGCAAATAGCGACCTTAAATCCCTTGCGGATGAGCTTGGAAATGTAGCCTTCGGCTGCGTGGTAAGGCACGCCGCACATGGGAACGGCGATACCTTTTTCCTTGTTGCGGGACGTCAGCGTAATCTGCAGTTCTCGCGAAGCCAGAACCGCGTCATCAAAGAAAAGCTCATAAAAATCTCCCAGGCGGAAGAACAACAATGCTGTGGGATGTTCTTTTTTGATCGCAGCGTACTGCCGCATCAACGGCGTGGACGGCTCAGTCATTTGCAGTGGGTTCGTGGGCGGATTATAGCAAAGGGGCGCGGCCGG
>Ga0070741_10007623_pt1 | contig 22279 bp, 19 predicted proteins | sample Coa_R1_4_FD_66440 | JGI IMG/M metagenome (GOLD analysis project Ga0070741, IMG submission 66440) | Surface soil microbial communities from Centralia Pennsylvania, which are recovering from an underground coalmine fire - Coalmine... | ecosystem: Environmental > Terrestrial > Soil > Unclassified ... | reverse complement strand
CTTGATCCCGACGATGTTCATGACCCGGGTCAGATTGTAGGCGAGAACCGCGAGGGCCATCTCGGCGGCTACTTTTGGAAGCGTTTTTGTGAGGAAGTGCGTCGCCCCCATGCGGGCTTTCATCGTCCCGAACGGTTGTTCGACTGTCTCGTGCCGCTGCCGCATGGCCATGGGGTTCAGGGTCAACAGCGGCGGTTCGATCTGGTCTCCGCGAGGTCCGATGTACCCTCGGATTCGGACGCGACAACGGCCATGGCAAACCGACGCAAGGGGCCAAAAGCTGCCGCCAGCAGGTGCACCATAAGTCGCGCACACTGCTCTCATTTGACTCCAATTACCATCGAGTCTGGGCCAACGAGCGGTTCGACGCGCATCTCTGCAAAGCCCGCCTCCCTGAGCCACCCCATACACTCCACGCCCGTGAAGTCGAAGCCCTCCCGTGTCTCAATCAGCATGTTCAGGCTCATCAGCAACCCAAAGGCATTGCGCCGACGGTCATCGTCGATGACGGCATCGTAGATGATCAGCGCCCCGCCAAATGGCAGGGCCTCGTAGGCTTTGCGGATCAGCGTCCGCTTCTTCTCGAGGCTCCAGTCATGCAGGATATGCCCCATGATCAACACATCCGCCGACGGCATCGTTTGCGCGAAGAAGTCGCCGGCGCGGAACGAAAGCCGTGCCGAGAGACCGTGCTGTGCCGCGTAGGCATCGAAAAACGGCCTGACCACCGGCAAATCGAAGCCGATGCCATTGAGATGGGGATGTGCCTGGGCAAGCTCGACCGCTAGGCCGCCCTGTGCGGTGCCGATGTCGGCGAAGCTCTTGTAGTCAGCCCAAGGGAATTTCTCGGCCATGGCGTGCGCGGCGCCAAGACTTAATCCCGTCATCGCCTTGAGAAACTCCGAAAGGATCGCAGGGTTGCAGTATATCTCATCGAACAGATCGCGGCCCTGCTTCGCCTCGTTCTGAGGCTCGCCGGTACGCAAGGCTTCGGTTAGCGAGCCCCAGAATGGATAGAGCCGCGCGTTCGCCATTTCGAGCATTCCGCCAATATAGGTTGGTTTGCGGCGATCGAGAAATAGCGCGCCAGCGGGCGTGTTGGAGTAGAAGCCGTCGTTACGCTCCAGCTGTCCAAGCGATACCAGCGCATCGAGGAAGTCGCGTACGCCGCGCGGATGAAGCCCTATTCGGGTTGTTAGAGCGTTCGCGTCGAGCGGTCCGTCGGCGAGCAAAGTGAACAGGCCGAGTTCGACTGCGCTCAGCAGGGTCTTTGAACCCCAAAACGCGAAGCCGAGCTGCATGATGGCGTCCGGCGTTACCGATCCTGTCGCGCCGAGGTCCTGCGATTGAATTTGCTGGTTCATGGCGAGGTCTCCCGATGGGTAGGGAATAAGGCCACACTAGCTTCAGAGCACGCGGTTGTTCTTGAAGCCGTATTGATTTTTCATGCTCTTTCCATTGACATGTCGACTGCGGCTGGAGCCAGCCCGCTGGAGAAGAAGGGTGCGCTTCCATTTCGAGAAGTGCGTTTTAGATACTGACCGGCGCGAACTGCGGCGCGGCGAAAGCTCTGTGCCGGTGCAGCCGCAGGTATTCGACCTCTTGGTTTATCTGATCGAGAACCGTGACCGAGTCGTCACCAAGGATGATCTATTGAAGGCCGTCTGGAACGGCCGCATTGTCTCCGAATCAACGCTGATCAGTCGCATAAATGCAGCGCGCCGTGCGATCGGCGATGACGGTGACCAGCAACGACTAATTGGCACCATCGCGCGAAAGGGGGTTCGGTTCATTGGCGAAGTGGAGAAGCGGTGGGTCACGAGTTCCTTACCCGTTGAGGGACCGTCCGACCGTCCCGCCAGAATGGCACTCGTGGATCGTCCGTCAATCGCGGTCCTGCCGTTCACGAACCTATCGAACGATGCTGAACAAGACTTCTTCGTCGACGGGATCACGGAGGACCTCGTCACAGCTCTCAGCCGCATCCGGCAGTTCTTCGTCATCGCACGCAACGCGACGCTGCGATACAAGCGCGAGCCACGCGACGTGCGCGAGATCGCAGCGACGCTCGGCGTACGCTATGTTGTCGCAGGCAGCGTTCGCAGGGATTCCGGACGCGTCCGAGTTTCTGCCCAACTTCTCGACGGTGGTACTGGCAATCACGTCTGGGCGGAGCGCTTCGACCGCAACCTCGACGATATATTCGCCCTTCAGGACGAGGTCGCTCGCGAAATCGCAGGACAGATCGAGCCGGAGGTTGGTCGGGCCGAATACGACCGGAGCAAGGCTACGCCGCCGGAAAACCTCGGCGCTTGGGAGTTGTTCCATCGGGGAATGGCGTTGATTGCGCAACGCACGCGGGACAGCAATGCCGAGGCGCGACGGCTACTCGAACGTTCGCTCGCGTTCGACCCCGGTTTTGCGCCCGCTCACGCCGCGATCGCGTGGAGTCAGGCAGAGGATCTCTTCTTTCTCTATGCGGCGCACGACCCGAAGGACATTCTCGATCGTGCCCGCCGCGCGGTGGCGCTCGACGACCGTGACGCTTTATCGCATCTGGCGTTGGCTTGGAGCCTGACGTTCAGTCGCCAACCAGAGTCCGCGATCGATGCGGCTAAGCGAGCGACCGCACTCAATCCAAGTTTTGCGCACGCCTATGCGATACTTGGCCGAATCCTGATCCACTCTGGCCGCTGCGACGAAGGAATTCGACAGGTCGAATGCGCACTCCGGTTGAGCCCGTTCGCACCGAGTGCGCGCCAGTATCTTAACATTCTTTCCGTCGGGCATCTCTATCTAGGTAATGACACCAAGGCCGTTGAACTAGCCCGCGAGGCCATTCAGTCATTCGACACCTGGGCGCCGCATATGATCATCACCTCAGCACTCGGCCATCTTGGTGATCGCGAAGGAGCAAAACTGCAAATTCTCGAGACGCAAAGACATCGGTCGGATTTTTCAATTGCTCAGGTGCTGCGGGATTACGTCGTTTTCGACCCAACTTGTCTCAATCGGTTGCTGGCCGGGCTTCGCAAAGCAGGCGTTGCAGAAACATCGAAAGTGGCGCGACCGTTCAGCCGAAGTACACGCGACTGACATGCTCCATGCTCGCTGCGAGAAGTCGGCAGGTCCGCTATGGGGTCATTTGCAGACCATCCGCTAGCCGCGACGGCATCTCCATTCCACCCCCGAAAGCGGACATCAAAGCAGCTGACGAGTATCTACGCTAAGCGCCAGTTCCGGACTCTTGCGGTGCAGCAAGGAGGATTGCGCGAACGCGCGATGAATGCCGGCGATAAACTCGCGCTCGACAGCTAGCGGGCACTTGCTCGGCGCAGGTTAGTGTCGAAGAGCCGCCTCCCCGATATCCCTGACCGATCTCGGCTTCGGGTCCAATAGGTGACACCGCCCAAGCTATTCAATCACCTCGTCGGCGCGACCTAGCAGCGTTTCGGGAACAGTCAGGCCGATCGCCTTCGCGGTCTTCAGATTGACGATCAGCTCATATTCCGTGGGCTCCTGCACCGGCAGCTTGTTGGGCTTCTCGCCACGGAGGATGCGATCCGCATAGGTGGCAGCTTGCCGAAACAGCTTGTCGAAGTTCGAGCCATAGGAAATCAGGCTACCGGCGGCGACGAACTGGCGCAACGGACTAACCGACGGCAATCGATTGCTAATAGCCAAATTGAAGATCGTCTTGCCGTGCAGAAGCATGAAGACGTCCGGGATGATCGCAAGGGCGCCGTACGGAGCAGCTGCAATCTTTCCGATCGCGTTTTCAATGGCTTCCTTGTCGCGGACCGGTGAACGGATCAGCGTCATACCAAGGCCTGGCGCAATCGCTTCCATAACAGGATAAAATATCGCGTAGGGCGCGGTATCGGGATTGTAGAGAACACAGATCCGCGCCGCAGACGGCGCGACTTCTTTCAGAAGCTGCAGCCATTTCCCAGCGATCGCAGCGCTGAAGCTGACGAAGCCGGTGAAATTGCCGGAGGGATTGGCGTAGCTCGCCACGATGCCATCTGCGATCGGGTCGGAGAGACCGGTAAAAACGATCGGAACGGTTTCTGTAGCTTGCTTGAGAGCCCGCGCAGTCGGCGTGTTGGTGGCGAGGATGAGGTCGGGATTGACCGCGACCAGCTCTTTCGCAAAATCGCGCGTCCGGGCGGCATCGCCTGCGCCCCATCTGACATCATAGCGAACGTTGCGGCCTTCTTCCCAGCCGAGCTCGCGGAGCCCTAGCTGGAAAGCTGCAACCCGGTCCTGGCCGGTCCTGTCGTCCACGACGCCCATCAGGATCGCGACGCGCTTTGCCCCGTCAGCCGCCCACACGCGCAAAGACCTCGACAGTGCTACGGCTGTAAGTCCAGCACCGATAAGCAATTCTCGCCGCTTCATCCGATCGTCTCCAACACAGGAATGGCCGCGAACTGGTCACTCGAAAGTCCGAAATTTACAGCCTGTTGCGATCGATAGCGAGACGATTGGAATGCCCGCTTAGGCTCGTCAGGAGCCCGGCATTGTCAGCCTTCTCGAGCTCAGTCTGCTCTACCTCCATAAGCCGACCTCGCGGGGCCGCGTGGGAACGTCCGAGATCCGTATTCCGCTGTCCCGTGCGCCACCCAAAGGTGATACATTGCAAGCAATTGTTCCAGAGGAACGCTCGTGCCCACCGAAAAAGTTGATCGGCGCCTAGCGGCCATATTGGCGGCCGATGTAGCCGGATATTCCCGGCTGATGGAGGTCGATGAGGAGGGCACGCTTGCTCGCCTTAAAGCTCATCGGCGATCGCTGTTGGACGCGAAGATCACTGAGTATCGAGGGCGCATTGTCAAGACGACGGGGGACGGACTGCTCGTGGAGTTCTCGAGTGCTGTTGACGCCCTTCGCTGCGCCGTGGAGGTTCAGCGCGGCATGCTCGACCGCAATGCCGACGTACCGACGAACAAACGTATCGAGTTTCGGATCGGTGTTCACCAAGGAGACATTATCAACGACGCTGGCGACATTTTTGGTGATGGCGTCAACGTGGCGGCGCGATTGGAGGGGATCGCGGAGCCGGGCGGCATTTGCGTATCTGGCCGAGTCCAGGAGGATGCTCGCGGTAAACTCGACGTTGCTTTCGAGGACATTGGCGAGCGAAGGCTAAAAAATATCGAGCGACCCGTCCGGATTTACCAGGTTCGATCCGGTCCCGCAGCAAGCCTGAAACCCAAACTGCCGTTGCCGGACAAACCATCCATTGCTGTTCTGCCCTTCCAGAACATGAGCGGAGACCTGGAGCAAGACTACTTTGCGGACGGTATTGTTGACGACATCATTACGGCACTAACCCGCACCAGGTGGCTATTCGTGATAGCGCGCAACTCAAGCTTCACCTTTAAGGGCCGGGCGGTTGACGTCAAGCAGATCGGTCGCGAACTAGGGGTGCGGTACATCCTGGAAGGCGCAGTTCGCAAGTCGGCTGATCGAGTGCGCATCACCGCCCAACTAGTCGAGGCCGAAACCGGCAGTCACATCTGGGCGGAGCGATACGATCGCCAGGTCACCGATATTTTCGCCGTCCAAGATGAAATCACGGAGCGAGTCGCCGGGGCAATTGAGCCTGAGTTGCTGAAAACGGAGGGAGTTGCGGCGATTAACCGCGCTGAGGATCTTACCTCATGGGATCTGGTGAGACAGGGTATTTGGCACTTCCATCAAGTTACGCGTGAAGGTGCTTGGCGTGCCCGGGATCTGTTCCGCCTGGCAACCAAAATCGACCCGCGATTTTCCGAGGCGCACCTTTGGCTTGGCCGCGCGACCGGATCGCTGCTGGCCTATGGATGGAGCGATGATCCGGTCGCCGATCTCAAGGAAGGGCGCGATGCTGCAATAATGGCCATCAAGCTCGATGACCGAAATCCTTATGCGCATTACGCGATGGCCATTACCAGTGTTTTCAGCGGAACTCTTGAGTACGCAATAATGGCCGCGGAGACCGCGATTGAGCTAAGCCCGAGCTTCGCCCTGGGTTATTATGCCCTTGGCTTTGCACGGCTCAATTCGGGCCAAGCTGCCGCCGCCGTTGATCCCTACGAGCGTGGACTGCGATTAAACCCACATGACCCTCAAAACTTTGTCTGGCTGCAGGGATTGGCGCTTGCACACTATTTTGCGGGAAGGCCAGAGGAAGCGTGGCAAATTGCAAGTCGATCACTGAACATCAGGCCCGCATGGACACCTACTTTGGAGATGCTAGCGATTTGCTGTGCGGCGCTGGACCGGACTGAAGAAGCTTCGATGTATATCGAGCAGATGCGTGTCCTTGAAGAGCCACCCGACACGTATGCTCAATTGAAAATCCGCAAACCCGAGTGGGCCGCAGAAATGTCCACGATGCTGCGAAAAGCTGGGTTGAAAAATGCCAGTGCAGGACAGCACAGTGAATGACCGCTTTGGGTCAAACACGGAAATACTCGCTCCGAGCAGATGTTTTCCGCTTCTCACCCAAGAGCGGAAGTTGCGCGGATAGCCGCCACATCCGGCGTAGCCGCTTCAGGCCTTGGTAGCCCCGCACGCCGCATCGCAGTCGTTAGTCGTCCTCGTCGGGGCAATGGATCGGCGATGAAACCGGGCGGCATGGCCGGCGGATTGTCCGCGTCCGCACGATTGCAGTCGGACAGGGATCACCCGGCGTGCGGCAGTTGCAAGCACGGAAGCCGCCAACAAAAACTGCCCCGCTTCGTCTGGGGTAGATGAAACCGAAGCGGAGCGAGTTCGTGTGGATTTCCTCAGTGCTTGAACTGCACTCGTGACCGAGCAAATCGCTGCCGATTCGGGCGGTGTGAAGGCGGCGACGAAAAGCAAAACCCCCGCCGGGGGTTGGTAATCCGGCGAGGGTCTCGAGGACGCGAGGTGACGCAATAGGGGTTCGGAGGCCCAAGGGGGTTGACGCCTCCGGATCGCGTCAAGGAAGTGCTGTTGCGTAGCGCGTTACCGATTTCAACCAAAGGACTGGCGATTATGCTCAGACTTTTCCGCCCCAACATCGTCGCGCTGGTGGCGGTGGGGTTGGTATGTGCTTCTTCGGCTTCAGCGCAGTCGCCGATCGGCGCGTTTCCGCCGGGCACGTTTCAGAACCGGGCTGCGCTGGATGCGCCGGGCGGTAGCTCGCCAACGTTCACGCCCGGAGCGAATGTAACTCGCAAAAACAACGGCTTTGCACCCGGCACCATCACGTTTACGGGCCTGAATGGAGGAACGAATTACCCCTCCGGTGCCCTAGTTTTGGTTGGGCTTTTTCAGGATCAATCTGCACTGACCCTGACCAGCCCTCAGATCGGCGGCAATGCCGCAAGTATTGTGTCCGGCAGCCAAGACAGCTCGACGAAATGTACGTTCTATCAGGCAACGATGCCGAGTTCGTCCTGACACTTTCTCTTTACGAACGGGGGCGGCGTCAACGTAGTGAGTGCGGTTGGCGGCTATTTCACCGGTCTTTCGTCATCGACGCCGACCGCTACCGGAACGAGACTTACGGCAATCAACCGGATCCTCAATTCCTGTCAGCATCCATAACCGTTCCATCAGCGGCTTCGGGATAGCTTTTGTCGGCACCACTAGCGCAACTCCTCCAACAGCAGTCACCGCGACGAACACGACGTCGAGCTCCGGCGACACCTTCGCAGCCCTCGCCGTTAAAGGTGCGATCAGCCTATCGCATACGGCGACTGCCGGAAGCTGGATGGGTGGCAGCGGAATAGGCGGAGTGAGAGGTGTGACGAATAACATGAACTTCATCGCCTGCATGTCGGCGGCGGCGTATCACTAGCGCCTTTTGATCAGACTAAGCGCAGCCTGTTGCGTCGGCGATAGGCCATGCAGCCAAGCCCGACGAAGCCGAGTAGCATCATTGCCCAGTTGGAGGGTTCGGGAACGGAAGCCATTATTGGGGATACGCCTTCGAAGGAAAGATTGTCCGGCAACGTGACGACAAACTCGAAGCCAGGCAGATCATGTTGATCACCCGCGCCGTGGCTGAAAATCAAATTCGAGAAAAAATCGCGCGTATCGTCTGAAAAATTAAGAGTAGATCCCCGTTCTGGGTGAACACGCAAGGATAGGCGCCGGTTCGTTTTCAGGATTGCTTCGTGGGCCGACCAGATGGTTTCGTTGGCTGGAGCGGCTTCTTCTCTCCGGAGCGCAGCGAGGTCGGCAGAACCGGAACCCTCGCTTCCTTGTGTTCTGACGCGCCGGTGTTGAAATTTGATCACACCATCAGCTCTGCGCTAAGCTGTTTCGCGATGCCAGAGCCGATCGACAAACTGCTCCTCGCACGCGCCTTTGATCTGGCATGGGAGCAGTTCTATGGATCATCCGTTAACTCCGCCCCGCTACCCGAGGACATCGCGCGGCCCGCACTTGCAAAATTCTTGGTCGACATGGCCAAGAGCGGGGTAAGGGAAGAAAATGCCCTCGCGGCCGCCGGTGTCTTGCACCTGGTCGCCCTTACAATGGAACGACCAAAGAGATAAGCCGGCCGCATCCCCAACCGCCACGATTGTAAAGACCGCCAAGCGCCTCATGTCCTGCCTGATCGTCATGGCCCGCATTATGAAATTTCAGGAAGCAACGCGCTTCTTCTGTCGCGTCCTATCATTGTCCGCTTGCAGCTCGTACGAGGCGCGGGCAGTGCCGTAGATCAACGTGTACGCGCATACTTCGACGCCATGATCAGAATCGGTAAGGCACGACCTCGCCACAAACACTGAAGGACAAGACGGGACCGTGCAGGCCGTGACGCTTGGGCACGCACAACCCATTAGTTAAGTTCGCGTTGGCCGTTCCTTTTCTGCAGGTAGTTCCAACGATTGCTCGTCCCTCTCTGATGACTGCGCTCACCATCGAACGGAGGGAACACTTCAGGAATGCTTATCACCAGCGACCATGAAATGTTGTGTTCCTTAGCCGATGTCAGAGGGATTAAGCTCGCGCTCCGCAGAACGCGCGCAGTACCAGGTAGAAATTTCAGCACATCCGGGCGTGATCCGATCGGGAAGAGAAGCGGCCTGGCTTCAGCCCAGCCAGTGCCATGGCGCCCAGCCGCCGGTTCGCCTCCAAAAGATCATAGCCGCTTAGCCTTGCCGATCGCGGGGATGGCGTTTGTCTCGTCGATATTGGGCCGCATCTCGCGAGCGGCCCATGCCCACATCATCGCGTCCAGGCTTCGCATTCAAGCCGGTCGGCTCCCGGATTTTTTGCCTCGGCTGCCCTCGGATCAGGTTTGACTTCTCAAATAAGTCGCGTGCATGCCATCGGCGTGACGGGCGCCTTTCGCCGGTTGAGCCGTACCTGTACGCATGGCCCCATTCCGCAGCACGTACAATGGATGGAGACGGGAATGCTTGTGTCCTTCAAAACCCCCGCGTAGAAGGGGCTTTAGAAATCAAGAAACTCGAGAGGATCAGATGTTCAAACTCACCGGCGCGGCATTGGCCGCGAGTCTTGTATTTGCAACGCAGGCGATGGCCGCGGACGCGCCGTCCGAAATCAAGATCGGCACGCTCTATGCGTCGTCAGGCCGCTTCGCCTCGATCTCGATGCCGGTCTACAGCTCGCTGAAGCTTTGGGTCGAACAGAAAAACGCGGATGGCGGCGTCTATGTCAAGGCGTTCGATAAGAAACTCCCGATCAAGCTGGTTTCGTATGACGACCAGAGCAACACGGCGACGGCCTCGACGCTGTATAACCAGCTCATCACCCAGGACAAGATCGATCTGCTGGTGGCCGATTCCGGCTCGGTATTGACCGCTCCCGCCGTGGCGATCGCGCGCGACCGCAAGATGTTCCTGTTCGATCAGACCGGCACCGGCGCGAGCTTCTTCTCCAAGGACAATCCCTATATTGCGCTGATGGCCGATCCCGTGTCGACGATCTGGCCGAGACCGATCGCCGATTTCATCACCCATGATGGCCCGGGCCTTGGTATCAAGAAGATCGCGATCCTCTATGCCACCAACGAATTCACTGGCACGCAGGCGAACGCTTTCCGCAAGTTCGTCAAGGATTCGGGCGCTCCGATCGAGATCGTCTACGATCAGGGAATCCCAACCGAAACCACCAACTACACCGTCATCATTAACAACATCAACAGCACCAATCCTGATGCGGTGATCCACTTCGGCTATGCGCCGAACGACATCGCCTTCCTGCGCAACGTCCAGGACGTCGGCATCAAGTTCAAGATGCTGTTCTCGATCTATGCAGGCCTCGAGACGGAGCTTCTGGAGAAGAACGTCGGCGCCAAGGGGCTGGAGCACATCTGGACCTACGTGCCGCCGTCCGAACTCGACTATCCCGTCAATTTCGGCATGAACATGAAGGATTTCCGGGCCACGTGGGAAAAGAAATACAACGACGGCAAGATGGAGTTCGGCTTCAATGCCGTTGCCGGATACACCACGGCACTGGTGCTGGAGAAGACGCTGTCGGTTGCGACCAGCCTCGACCAGATGGAGCTGCGCAAGGCGGTGTTCAGCCTCAACGGTCAGCTCAAGACGCTGGACGGTACATTCGCGCTCGACGACATGGGCGGACAGATCGGCGAGTTGACGCCGCTCGGCCAGCTCGCGCTCGACGACCACGGTCACATCAAGTTCGTGTCGATCTATCCGCACGAGACCGCTACCGGCAAGCCGGTCTATCCGGCGCCATGACGCCAGCTGGGCTGACAAACAGGCAGGCAACGAGGCGCGGATGCTGATCTACGCGCTCGTCGCCGGCGTATTGTTCGGCCTGTATTTCAGCCTGGTCGGCATTGGGCTCAATCTCGTGTTCGGCGTCATGCGCATCGTCAATCTCGCGCATGGCGACATCCTGATGCTCGGCGCCTTCATCGCCTTCGGCGTGGTGGCGCTTGCGGGTATCGACCCGCTGTTCGCGGTGCCGCTCGCCTTTGTCGTGTTCGTGCTGGCCGGCCTCCTGCTCTACTGGGTGCTGGTCCCGCGGCTGCAGGGATCAAGCAATCCCGAGATGCTGTCGATCATCCTGTTCTTCGGCCTGTCGCAGGTGATCGAAGCCATCACCACGATCTTTGCCGGCACCAGCGAGCGCTCGATCCAGAGCCGGCTGCTCGGCACGGTCTTCACCACCATCAAGGTCAAGTTGTTCGGCGGTAAGGCGGGCGGAGCAGGGCCGATCCAGATCTTCGGACAAGGCTTTCCGGCGCCATGGGTGGTCGCGGCGGTCGCAAGTCTGATCGCGATCGGTCTGGTCTATCTCTATCTCTACCGCACCAGGCTCGGCACGCTGACCCGCGCCGTAATGTCGCGGCGTGACGAGGCACTGGCCACCGGCATAGACGTCGACCGCGTGTCCGCCGCTGCGTTCGGCATCGGTTTGGGGCTAGCGGCCGTCGCCGGCGTGTTCGCGCCCTTCATGTTCGGCTCGGTGACGCCCGCCTTCGGCGCGGACGCGACCGTGACATCTTTCGCTATCGTCGTACTGGGCTCGCTGGGCAATCCCCTTGGCACGGCGCTCGGCGGCATCGTCTACGGCGTCTGCTACATGCTGGTGCAGACCTATTTGAGTTCATGGGCCGATCTGCTGCCCTATGTGCTCTTGATCCTGATCTTGCTGTTGCGCCCGAGCGGCCTACTCGGAAGGCGGGTGCGCATTGCCTAGCGCCCTCAAGCACATTCTGTTCATCCTCGCGCCGCTGGTCGTGGTGTTCGCGGTCGCGCCCGGCGTCTATCAGAACCACTTGCTGCTGTTCAATTTCGTGATCTTCCTGATCCTCGCGCAGGGCGTGAACATCATCTACGGCTTCACCGGCTATCTGCCGTTCGGCTATGTCGGCTTCTTCGGCGCCGGCGCTTACGGCTTCGCCATCATGGTGATGCATCTGCACTCGCCTGCGCTCATCGCCGTACTGGTCGGGGGCCTCGTCGGCGTGGCGCTCGGATTGATGCTGACGCCACTGCTGCGGCTGTCCGGCGCCTATTTCGCGATCGCCAACCTCGCGGCTTCGCTCGCGGTGCTGCATTTCGTCGCCAATCCCGCGCTGGAGAACATCACCAAGGGTCCCTATGGCGTCTCGCTGACCGGCACCTTCAACCCGAACGATGCCTATACGACCGCGCTGGTCGTGATGGCATTGACGGTCTGCGCTGTCGTGTATTTGAAGAACTCGAGCTTCGGCCTCGCACTGCAGGCGGTGCGCGAGGACGCGGTGTCGGCGTCGATGGCCGGCGTCCACGTGGTGAGGATGCGCGTCATTGCCTGGCTGGCGTCGGCGTTGGTCGCGGGTCTCGCGGGCGGCATCTACGCCTGGTACGTCTCGGTGTTCTATCCTGACAACGTATTCTCCGGCGAGTTCTCGATCTTCGCCATCGTGTTCGCGCTGTTCGGCGGCGTCGCCACCATCACCGGCCCGATCGTCGGCGTCATCATTCTCTATGGCATCTACAATCTGATCGGTTTTACCACCCCGCAATATTTCCAGCTGATTTACGGCCTGCTGATCATGGCTCTGGTGCTGTTCCTGCCGGCAGGTCTGGTGTCGCTTGCAACGCGGAGGGGATGGCATGTCCCCTGACGCAACACCGATCCTCAATGTGACCAAGCTGGTGAAGCGTTTCGGCGGCTTCCGTGCGCTCGACGGCCTCAGCTTCCATGTCACGTCAGGCGAGATCCTGGGGCTGGTCGGTCCCAATGGCTCCGGCAAAACCACGGCGATCAACATCATCTCCGGCCTCTATCCGCCCGACGGCGGTGAGGTGATCTTCGACGGCGTATCGATTGGCGGCAGGGCGTCGCATCGCATCGTCCATGACGGCATCAACCGCACCTTCCAAGTCCCAAAGCCATTCCTGTCGCTCACCGTGCGCGAGAACGTCCGCGTTGCGCTGGCCTATGGCCGCGCCTCCGTCACACCGCCCAAGGTCGAGGAGTTGCTGGAAGAGTACCACCTCACAGCCGTTGCCGATCGCCCGGCCGCCGACCTCAACAGCGCGCAGCAGAAGATGCTCGATCTGACGCGCGCGCTGGCGACACGGCCGCAGCTATTGCTTCTGGACGAGCTCGCCGCCGGCCTCAACCCGACCGAGCTCGACTGGATCGGCGGTCGCATCAAGGCGCTCGCCGCGACCGGCATGGCGATCATCGTGGTCGAGCATCTCATGGGCTTCATCGAGCAGATCACCGATCGCGTGATCGTGCTCAACGCGGGCAAGGAGATTTTCGGGGGCAAGCTTGCCGCGGCGGTGCGCGAGCCGGAGGTGATCGAGGTGTTTCTGGGAGGCGAGCATGTCGCCTGACGCTGCGCCGCTGCTGACTGCCCAGGGCGTCGATGCCGGCTACGGTACCATGCAGGTGCTGTGGGGTGTCGATCTCGACGTGCGCGCCGGCGAGACCGTGCTGCTGCTCGGCGCCAATGGCGCGGGTAAGACCACATTTCTGAAATCGCTGGTGGGACTGATCGAGGCGCGGCACGGCTCGATCCAGCTCGGCGACACCGAGGTAACCAAAATGCGCTCCGCCGACCGCATGAAGCTCGGCATGACCTATATGTCGGAGCTTGCGGTCTTCCCTGATCTGTCGATCGAGGAGAACATCCGCGTCGGCGCGCAGGCGCTGGGCCATGCCGATCCTGGTGCCCGCGCCGACGAGCTCTATGGTCTTTTCCCCGTTCTGCGCGACAAACGCCGCGACGCAGCCTCCAGCCTCTCTGGCGGCCAGCGCAAAATGCTCGGCATTGCCAAAGCACTCGCGGCCGAACCGAAACTGCTCGTGATGGATGAGCCGTCGGCGGGCCTATCGCCGCTGTTCGTCAAGGAAGTACTCCGCATTCTCTCGGGGCTGCACGGCATTGCGCTCTTGATCGCCGAGCAGAATATAGGGTTCCTCGAGGTCGCAACGCGCGTGTCTGTGCTGGAAGGCGGACGCATCCGTTTCTCCGGCACGGTTGCCGAGATGAGTGGCAATGAAGAGCTGCACCGCGCCTATTTCGGGCTGAAGTGATGCGAACGATCAGGATCGGGTCAGGCGCAGGCTCAAGGGAAGCGCTGCGTCGGCAGCTTTTTTAGGATTTTCTATTTTTAGACCCCAGGAGCGATCGGCCGGACTTTTTGTCTGCGCCGGCGCGCTCGGAAAGACTACCTGAAGGTGATCGATTTTGATCCGATGCTCCACTCCAGTTTGCGTGGATCATCGACCTTCTCAGTTAGGCCCGGCGCGGGCCAAGATGCGCCCCAGCCTGTCTTGGGTTCGATGATGTGGTCGTCACTATAGGAGTGAAAGCGTGTGAGGTCGCTGCTTCTCCCAGGGTATCGGCCTCGAAGCGGAACGTGACCTTTTCGATGGTTTGTTCTGAAGCGTTCCCGACAATGAGGTGGATCGGAAACTTGTCGTCTTCGCAATCCTTGCGTTCCGTCGAGATGATGAATGCTATGTTTTTGACGTGTCGGTCGTGGGTGTACCAGCCGTACCCGAGAAGACCGAGCCAAAACACGGCGACGAGTCCGAATAGCTTGCTGAACGCGATCAGAAGCCATTTAAAGACAAGCCAAGCGATCTGTCGGAATGATTCAACTGCCCCGGGCACGTGGGACGTATAGCCACCGTGCATTAGCGCCCCGAGAACCGCAGCCTCCAAGTTAGATGCATCTCGGTGCTTGTCCACAGTCCAGACCGGCGCACCCTGAATTGACACTATGAAAAAGCCGCCGCTGATGCCCCAGCGACGGCTTCTTTACTCGGTGACTGTGTGGACCGGCAAAAGGTCACAGCTACATTGGCCTCAAAGCGTTAAGATGGCGTTACCGCCCTAGGCGCCGGTGATGGCTGGCCAGCCGCTACTTGCCCGCTTCGAGCCGGGCATTTTTTATGCAGCTTCGTCGGGTCTGAGCGATGCTTTGGCTCTCTCAAGTAGCTGCCTCCGGGCCTCAAGAAGGATGAGCCGCTCCCGGATAGCTGCCTCTTCGAGCCAGAATGAAGCATTTTCGCCATCAATTTGTGCCCTTTGGCGACAAATTCCTAGTAGGGCGCGGTGATGCTGTATCCTATCCATCCGTTAGTCCTCCTGCTATTCCGGCAATAGCAAGAAGCGCGCCGGGGAAATGTGCACTATTTAACAATTCGCGATCCCTCCTCCCGCGGTGTTGTATCTGAGTGACAGGTAGGCGCGGATGAGGGTGAAGTCCAAGAGTTAAACCAATGGAAAGCTCTGAACGGGCCAAGCAGACGCGGTCGGCTGAAGAATTGACCGGGATGATCCGTGAAGACTTAAGCAAGGTGGATGGTTGCCCGAACGATGGTGTCAATGTCACGGTCTACGGCATTCCCTGGAATGCGCTGCTGATGTTTGGTGCGGAAGCCGGTCCGGTCCCCGGAAAGGCCGAGCTGCAGCAGTTTTTCCACATCATCACCGAGCGCCTGCAGCGACTATACGATGTGGCGTAGAGTCCCGGCCGCTGCGGAGGCCGTTAGAGAGGGCCGGCTGAAGTGAGCAAAGACGCTTGGTTTGACCTTCTCATTGTCACCGGCGGTTTGCTCGCGCTGTCCATGGTGTTCATTGCGGTATTCATGGGATAGGCGGTTACTGCCGCGACGTAGCTGCGTTGCGTTAATCTCGGGTGGACGGAGGCAGTACCGGAGCGGCAGCGTCCAAGAGTTGTTGTGTGAATTCCGACACACGTCAAAACGCGAATCACCTTAGGTTGTTATCGCCGTCTTGTACGGCGCTTCCTCCCTAAACTTGGTGCCCGTCGCAAATGGCGGGCTTTTTTGCCGAAGCTAGGGGTGGCTTTCGCGCGTCCCTACCAACCGAAAGAATGTCGGATCTGGCGCAGCACGCTCAGTGTGGCGTCCGTGTATTTGCCGAAATTCCAATATTGGTCGGCCGCAAACGCGGCACCAAGAACGAATATCGCCGTCCAGCCCAATTTGCCCAATTAGACGCCTCAAAAAAGACTTCCGTGAAAAGCCCGCTCCCTCGCTGTAGCGGATGAGCATTCTAGCGGATTCGGCTTACACTGCGCTTACAGATGCCCGAACGACTCCCTTCCGCACTAACGATCGATTGACGCCTATAGGATTGCTGACTTTACCTCAAAAACAAGCAGCCGAAGTCGCGCGAATCGGAGACAATCCCGACAAACCGCGGGGCCCTCAATGCCGGAGGCATCTGGTTGGGACGCGCTATCGAGGCCGGAGCAACGCGCTCTTATCAAATTGTTCGGCGGGGGAAGTTTAAGGCAAGAACCGTCGACCGTCGTCGAGCGCCTACGGTCGCAGGCGCTGGTCGATGAACACGACACACTCTCCATGCGCGGACTGTTCCTACTCACTCTTGCCATACGGCGCCAGCAAGGTATCGTTGCGCGGCGGTTTGCCAAGGACCGCGGGGCCAGAACGGGTTTTTAAAAGACAAGAACATGAGCGAAGCGCAGAACTGGCATGTTCATTACCTCCAAAATGGTGACGCCCAACTGGAGCGCACCCGACTGCTGTCTTCGAAGAACGATGCCCTGGTAGCAGCATGCGCATTGCGTAAGCGCCATACGGTTCAATATGTGCGGGGGCCGAACGGCGAAAGATTCGACGTCGACTGGATCATGAAATGGTGCGCGCAGAACGTCGAGTAATGCGGGTCATCGTACCGCTGGGCTAAAGGCGAAGAAAACCCGGCGATGCCAGCAATTGCCAGGAGTTGGTAGAGCACCTGTGATCGTTGAGTGCGCCGCCGGCTACCGAGACCAGAGCCGATCCGGCAATCAGTGCGACAATGCTGCGATGGAGAGCTTCTTCTCGTCGCCGAAGACCGAGCGCATCGGCAACAAGACCTACCGGACGCGCGACGAAGCAAGAGCGGATTGTTCGACTACATCGAGCGCTTCTACAATGCCAAACGTTGGCACTCGACGATTGGATATTTGAGCCCTATGGAGTTTGAGCGGCAGGCCGGATTAGCTTAAGCCGGTGTCAACAAAACCGGGTGCAGGCCAAGCAGCGCAGGCAGTCGTTTTAACCTCCCAATGGTGAAACGTGCCTACCGCGTGGGCTGAACGACTCGAAGGTGGGACTACAGCGGCGGGGCTTTATAAAAAAGAGCACTAGCAATGCCGATCACGATTGATATGAAGTATAGAGACGACCAGAAATAACCTCTGTACGAAGCATGACGAAACTCCAAATAATTGTGCCTGCACCGCAACGATTGGAATGCAGTCTGTCCTAATTCGGCTTTGTCGCCGCCCAAGGCGGGATTAGCCGATCAGGCTTGCTGGCGCTCTATTGCGAAGTATCGACATCGCTGCGGCAATTCGATCGACCAAGGGATTTGCCCCTTGATCTTCCGATGTGCTGACTGATCTCGACTTGACTTCCTGAGAGCCAGCAGGCTTTTGGACAGCCGAAACTGGCGGCCGATCGCCCGCATTTTCGACGCCTTCGAGCACGCTCAATAAGAAGGCGATCATTTCGTTGGACGATGAATTTACTGACATGGTTCAGTCCCAAGCCACGCCGTCTTTTTTCGCCTCTTGCATCATATGGGCAGTGGGGGATGCGTACAGCCAAGACAGCCTTCGTCCACAGACAAAAGACCGCCCGAAAGCGGTCTTCTCTGTAAGGGGACCGGGATCAGGCTACGCGAATGCCCTCTCTGCGGCGACAGGCCATGAAGCCTAATCCAACGAAGCCCGCGATCACCATCACCCCAGTCGGGGTTTCCGGTCCTCCCGGGACGATGGGGAGGGCACTAAAATTATCCACTTCGAAGGCGTCCATCTGCGGCGAATTGGTAAAGCTCGCAGAAAGGATCGAATCCCCAGGACTGGAAACGAACTGCACATATTGGGAGAAGCTTTGATTGCCATTAGTAACGGCAAATCCGAGACTCGATGCACTAAAGTCGTGGGTCCCCGTCGAGGACGTGATCGTCAGCTCATTGTATGTATCGGGGTAGCCCCACAGAAAACTTAGGTAATTCAACGGAGTTGCGAACGTGAGTGTCGCCAAGTTTCCAGAACTCGTACCAGCGAAAGGTGCCACCAAAATCAGCGCCGGCTGGCATGGCGGCAATCGGCTGGCCAGTGCTATCTACCGTCCCCCCTGTCAATGTCGCAACGCTGCCATTCTCAAGACCTGCCCCTGAGAGAGACAGAAACGGCCCGGTACCCCCGCCAAGGCTTCCCACAACGTTCGCATGGGCAACACATGAAATAATGAGGTTCAGAGTGAAAGCCACGGCTACGATGGAGAGTCGCATCGATCAGCTTTTCGCCAGCTGGTGTGGGCCATTTCCCAGCGGTGCGTGGTCGACTAGATCGGCTGCGCCAGGTGAACTTTGCTCTGTGGAGGTCCAATTGATGAAGTCACCGATCCTTCATCTACGACATGATAGCCAATCAGCCGTCCCAGCCCGCCTTGCGAAGGCCTTCAAGTATGTGTTGGTGGTCCTCTGGTCGAAACCACGGTGCGCGCTGGCGGACATACATCTCGAACGACTTCGGTGCGACGGCGATGCTGTTCTGCAGAGCTTGTTTGGCCTCGTCGAACCGGCCGGCCTGTCCGAGCGCGGCCGCAAGTGAACGGGTGCCAAGTTCGGGATGGGAGCGGACAACTTCTCTCGCGGCTTCAATGGATGCGTCATATTCCCCGAGAAAGTAGTGACCGATGGAAATATGCAGCCATCGATGTTGTTGCCGCCGCAGATTGCGTGGATCGAGCCGCATGGCCACGCGAAGAGACTCGATTCCTTCGCGAGGCCGCCCGGAAAACACGAGGGTCGAGCCGAGACTCTCGTGAGCAATTGCGTAGTTTGGATTTATTATGAGCGCTTGCCGCGCCTCGATCAGCGCGCCATCATAGTCTCCCCGAACGAATCTCGTGGAACAAACGCAACAATGGGCAAGGGCGTCCATCGGATCGAGAGAGATCGCCTTTTGCGCAACCGGTAGAGCTTCCTCGAAAGCGTCCGACATGCTCCTCGCCTGATACAGCCAAGCTTCAGCCAAGGTCGCGTAGGCAAGACCGGCGTAAGACGGTGCGAAGCCCGGATCGAGATCAATTGCATGCTGGAAGAAGCTTTTCGCTGCGTTGTTTTCTGCCTTGCCGATGCGATTAGAGTGCCAAAGCCCGCGCTGGTAAGCCTCCCAAGAACTGAGGCTTTCCGGCGATTTTCGGACGGCGCGCCACTGTTCCATTTGTGCTATGGCCGGTTCGATCGCGACGGCTACAACCCCAGTGATTTCGTCCTGTACAGCAAAAATGTCGGCTACGTCGCGGTCGTATCGTTCCGCCCATAGATGGTTGCCGGTCGCGGCGTCGATGAGCTGAGCGGTGATACGAACGCGGTTACCACTACGTCGCACGCTACCTTCGAGCACATACCGAACTCCGAGCTCGCGTCCGACCAGCTTAATATCGACAGCTCTACCTTTGTAAGTGAAGCTAGAGTTTCGAGCGATCACAAATAAAGACTTGAAGCGGGAGAGCGCGGTGATGATGTCTTCGACCACGCCGTCCGCGAAGTACTCCTGCTCCGGATCCCCGGACATATTTTGGAAGGGCAGAACAGCTATGGATGGCTTGTCGGGCAAGACCAGCGCGGGCCGGATCGCTGCGTCCGCTTCCGCACCGGAGCGCACGGCGAACGCCCGGACCGGCTTTGACATGTTCTTTAGCTGCTGCTCACCCCTATCCTCGAAGCGAAAGTCAAGCTTCCCTTCGACTTCGCTCTGCACTTTTCCCGAAATGAGGATGCCCCCAGGGGCGGCCAAGCCTTCGAGGCGAGCAGCGATGTTGATGCCATCTCCAAAAACATCGCCATGCTCATCAACGATCACATCGCCAAGGTTAATCCCGATCCTAAGCTGGATTGGACGGTTCGCGACCTTGTCCTGAATATCTTTCGCGCAGCGAACAGCCAAAACCGGGCTGGCGAATTCCGCGAAAATGCCGTCGCCTGTGGTTTTTATGAGACGACCCTGAAACTGCGTCAGCGCGGGTTCGAATACCTCGCCCTTGAGCCGCCCGATTTCGGCATAAGTCGCCTCTTCCGCGCGCTCCATCATGGCCGAATAGCCGACCACGTCGGCCGCCAGAATCGCCGCCAGTCGTCTCTGTATCTGGGCCTTGGTCACCAATGCCCCCGCTCAGACGAAATGGTAGTATCAAATCACGTCGCCCGGTTGAGCGGCTAGAGAAATATTCAAGGTAAAGCGACCTTTTGAGACCGTTGGACACGGGAGGTCGCTCCGGGTCCAGAACTCAGCACTGTCCGGTCTGCTGTCAGCTCCGGACGCGCCGTCAGCGCCGCAATCTGACGAGAAGGGCCAATTCGGAAGTGGTCGCTTTTATTCAATTACCCTGTCGGCACGGGCGAGAAGCGTTGCGGGCAATTCAAGGCCAAGCACCTTTGCCGCCTTGAGGTTGATCACCAGTTCAAAACGAACGGCTTGAATAAAAGGCATGTCCCCCGGATTGGCGCCGTTCAAGACCTCCACCGCTTGCTTAGCCAGCGTGCGAAGCACAGCCTTCCCATCGACCGCATATGACATCAACCCACCGGCCTCTACTTGATCAGAAGAGCCATAAATCGCGGGAAGGCGAATTTGCTGAACCAATTGAACCTGTAAAAGACGATGGCGGTAGTGCTCAGTCTCGGCCGAGAATAGAATTCCATCGACCTGATCCCGTTGAATGGAACCAAATATGCGTCGGTACTCCGCTTCAGCTACGTTGCTGCCCAAAGCCGCATTTACAAAAGAAATCCCTTTTTTTGCGCCGCCTCTTGTGCCGCTTTAGCCTCAGTGCCGTTCTCTCGGATTGAAATAAAAACAACGTTGACGAGCTTGCGTACAGCTTCGGCAAGTAGCTCAAGGCGCTTACCAAAGATTTCCACTCCGGCATCAGCGCTGACGCCCGTGATGTTGCCGCCCGGCCGCGCAATGTTCGATACGATTCCAGACCGAACGGGATCGCCGGTCGCAGTTGCAATCGGAATTGTGTTCGTAGCTGCCTTGAACCTAAGAGTTAGCGGGATTCCTCCGGTCAATCAAATCCGGCTTCGTACCGACGACTTCGTGAGCGAGAGATTCGTAACGCTCAAGTTGTCCCTCTGCCGAATACCGTTCGACAATAAGGTTTTTTCCTTCGACATAGCCAAGCCGTTTCAATTCATCGAAGATAACTCCGATGATAGGGTCAGTTTGCATGTCAGCCACTTTCATGGCCGACACTACGTGCGCTATCCGTTTCTTCATCGTCGACTATTGCGCGATCGTGAAGCCTACTGTCATCGCGCTGTGTTTAAGCCCAGCGCCACGCCGAACTTTAAGATAAAATCGTGCGTTTCATATCTGCCCTATGGATCAGGACGCAATACTACAGCGGCCTAAACTCAATGCTAAGAAAACGCAGGCCGGATTGGCCGCGACTCCAGGCGAATACCGCCTCTGCTTTGGTCCCACACGCTTTTAATTCATCGAAATAAATTTCAGTTTGTGCATGACTTTTGAGCTCTTCAACTTTCGCGGAGGGCGCCACCTGCGCCATACGCTTCTTCGAAGTCGACTGCTGTTGGATCGGTGAAGTTTGTTGTCCTCGAGCGCTTGAATATAATGCCGCGCCACCAAGACCTAATATGAAATTGCGTCGTTTCATTGTCGTCTCCTGCTCAACAGTTGACGCACATCGGCTTCGAGCTAACTACGGTTCTTTGGATCAAGAATGCTCCATTAATCTGCCTGGTTTCAAATTAGAGTTTTTCTGAACGCGAATATTTAGGCTGAGAGTATTCTGGTCCTTTAGTTCGTACGCCACGCCGCCCCGCTTAGGCGCACCAGGACCACCGGCAGCAGTCATTGTCCCCGTGTAGTTCTGATCGAGCTTCATGTAGAGGACTTCAGCCGAGAAGGTCAGGTTCTTGACAGGGGTCCAGCGGGTGACCACACCCGCCATGCAGACGGCGAAGTCAGGATTACATACGAAATCCGCCGAGACAGCTCTAGTGACAAGAATCACTGCGCAATATTGCCCCTTCGCCGTCGTGAGATTTAAGCCGACGCCGCCGGCAGCGGCGTTCGGACCGTTGTAGTGCACCCAAGACCCGCTGCCGAAGAAGCTGGACGACCAGTAGGGATCCCAGTTGTGGTTGAACGCACCACGGACGCCCCAGGATTCGGTCAGCTTCAGGTCGCCCGTACCGCCAGCGAACACCGGCAGATACACGGCATCGGTCGTCGCACCGAAGCCCAGGCTCTGATAGGCGCCAGGGCGGTTGGTGCCGCCG
>Ga0070741_10007622_pt1 | contig 22280 bp, 22 predicted proteins | sample Coa_R1_4_FD_66440 | JGI IMG/M metagenome (GOLD analysis project Ga0070741, IMG submission 66440) | Surface soil microbial communities from Centralia Pennsylvania, which are recovering from an underground coalmine fire - Coalmine... | ecosystem: Environmental > Terrestrial > Soil > Unclassified ... | reverse complement strand
GGGGGTGCCGGGGCCGGGGGCGGGGGCGGGCCGAACATGGGCGTGGCGAACGACCAGCCCATGGCCTTCAGGTGCTGGATCAGCGGCCGCAGCACGGCCACCGTCTGCGAGCGGTCGCCGCCGCCGTCGTGCAACAGGATCACCGACCCGGGCCGGATCTTGGGCAGTATGCGGTTGAGCAGCTCGTCGGCGGGCGGGCGTTCGTAGTCGTGCGGGTCGATGCTCCAGCCCAGCACCCGCATGCCGTTGCCCCGGGCCACCGAGATCACCTCGGGCCCCAGGAACCCGCCCGGTGCCCGGTACAGCGGGGGCGCAGTACCCAGGAGCGACGTGAGATAGCGGGAGCACTGGTCGATCTCGGAGACCACGACGTCGTGGGGCTTGGTGTCCAGGTGCAGCATGTGGTGCTGGGTGTGGTCGCACAGCACGTGGCCCTGGTCCCGCTCGGCCTTCACCAGCTCGGGGTAGCGCTGGGCCACGTAGCCCACCACGCAGAACGTGGCCTTGATCCCCTCCTCGTTCAGGATCTGCAGGATCTGCGGCGTCCAGCGGGGGTCGGGCCCGTCGTCGAAGCTGAGCGCCACCACGCCGGCCAGCTCGGGCCGGGGCGCCACCGGCTCGGTCGTGCGCTGGCGGCTCACCAACTCACCGCTCAGGGCGCCGTACGTCGACTCGTCCGCCCCGGGCTGACCCGGGTACCACAGCGTCTTTTCCACCTCCGGCAGCCCGCCGGGGGCGACCTCGACCTTCTGGGTGACCACCGGCTCGGTCTCGTCGGGCCCGGGCGTGGCCTCCACCGACTGGCCGGCCCGCACCGGCGTGGTCCAGCTCGCGGTCACGCCGTCGACCTTCAGCACGGGCGGGTTGAAGTCGGCGTCGACCACCTGGTGGGTGAGGGCGGACAGCAGCCGGCCGTGGGGCGGCCGGGCACCGGTGGCCCGGATGGCGCTGTCGACGGTGGTGACCGGCCCCGGCACCTGCTCGTCCACGCCGTTCACGAGCACGTGCACGAGGGGCGGGCGGGAGTGGGCGGGCTCGGCCTGGAGGACGGCGAGCGACGCGCCCAGGAGGGTGGCCGCCGCGAAGGCGGCGACCCTCGGCGTCAGGACGCGGCGAAGCCGGCGGGTGCGGGGCACGCGAACGATGGCGTCCATGGTGGCGCAACTCGCATGAGATCAGCTCTCATGTGTTGTAGCGGTTCATCGCCGCGGCCACACCCTCGCGCATGATGGCCTCCACGGCGTCGGCCGCTTCCACCACCACGATCTCGAGCTCCGTGCGTTCCGCCTTGGACGGCTTGCGCAGCACGTGGTCCGCCCCGAACTGCTTGCCCGGGGGCTTGCCCACACCGATGCGCACCCGCAGGAAACCGTTGCCCTTCAGGTGGGCCTGCAGCGACTTCAGCCCGTTGTGCCCGGCCGTCCCGCCGCCGACCTTGACCTTGAGGCGGCCCACGGGCAGGTCGAGCTCGTCGTGCACGACGATCACCCGCTCCAGGTCCTCGATGCCGTACCGGCGGACGAGCAGCCCGGCAGCCAGGCCGGAGTCGTTCATGTACGTCTGCGGGAAGGCCAGGGCCACCCGCTGGCCGTCGACCTTGACCTCGTCGGCCAGCGCCCGCTCCTTGCCCAGGCGCAGCCGCCCGCCGTGGCGCTCGGCCAGGAGGGCGACGACGTCAGCGCCCGCGTTGTGGCGCGTGCCCGCGTACTCGGCGCCGGGGTTGCCGAGCCCGATGACGAGCCAGTCGGCCGGCGTGCCCGTGCGCTGCCGGAACAACGACCAGCGCTAGCCGGCTTCGGGCTCGGCCGACCCGCCCGGCTCGCCCGACTCGGCCGGGGCAGCCGCCTCGCCCTCGCCACCGACCTCGCCCGCCGGTGCCGTGGCAGCCTCGCCCTCGGGTGCCGCCTCGCCTTCGGCTGGAGCCTCGACGTGCGGCGGCTGGGCCACGACGATGACGGTCTCGCCGTCGACATCGGTGCTGACGCCCGCGGGCAGGGCGAGGTCGTCGACCCGGATGGCGTCGCCGATGCGCATGTCGCTCACGTCGACCTCGATGCTGTGGGGCAGGTCGCCCGGCTTGGCGTGCACGGTGAGCAGGTTCAGCTCCTGCATCACCATGCCGTCGCCCCGGTTGACCTCGACGGCCTCGCCCACGAGCTGCACGTTGATGTCGGCGGTGACGACCTCGTCCCGGTTCACGAGCAGGAAGTCGACGTGGATGACGGTGCCCCGCACCGGATGGCGCTGGAGGTCCTTGGCCATGGCCAGCTGCGTGCGGCCGCCCAGGTTCAGGTTGAGAAGGGCGTTCAAGCCGGCGTCACCCGACAGGGCGGCCCGCAACTCCCGGCCTTCGACGGCGATGGGCACCGGGTCGCTCCCGTGGCCGTACAGGACGCCCGGGATCTTGCCCGCGGCCCGAAGGCGCCCCGCGGCGCGGGACCCGGTCTCGCGGTTGGCTTCGGCGGTCAAGGTGATCTCAGGCACGGCCGAACAGGTTACCGGCTGGCGCTTTGACCGCGCCTAACGGGTCGGGCCCAGCTCAGGCCTAGCTCTGGTTCTCGCCGCCGAAGATCTCGGACACGGACGTGTCCTCGAACACGGCGTCGATGGCGTCGGCGATGATCCGGGCGGCCGACAGCACCTCGATCTTGTCGATCTGCTTCTCGGGCGGCAGCGGCAGCGTGTTGGTGACGATCAGCCGGCTGATGGACGAGTTCTTCAGCCGGTCGGTGGCCGGGTCCGACAGCACGGGGTGGGTGGCCGCCGCCCACACGTCGGCCGCGCCCGCCTCCATCAACCGCTCGGCCGCCGCGCAGATGGTGCCGGCCGTGTCGATCATGTCGTCCACCAGGAGGCAGAGCCGGCCCTCCACCTCGCCCATCACGCCCAGGGCCTGCACCACGTTGGACTGGCCCTTGGCCCGGCGCTTCCAGATGGACGCCAGGTCGGCCTGCAGGTGCTGGGCCACGACCTCGGCGACCCGCACTCGGCCGGCGTCGGGGGCGACGACCACGAGGTCGCTGCCCACCGCCTCGGTGCGCAGGTGCTCGACCAGCACGGGCACGGCCGTGAGATGGTCGACGGGGCCGTCGAAGAAGCCCTGGATCTGGCCGCTGTGGAGATCGACGCTCACGATGCGATCGGCGCCGGCGGCGGTGAACATGTCGGCCACCAGCTTGGCGGTGATGGGCTCGCGACCCGACGCCTTGCGATCCTGCCGGGAGTAGCCGTAGTACGGCGCCACCGCGGTGATGCGCTTGGCCGACGCCCGCTTGGCCGCGTCGATCATGATCAGCTGCTCCATGATCGAGTCGTTCACGGGCCCGCAGTGGGTCTGCACGATGAACACATCGGCGCCCCGGATGGACTCGTCGTAGCGGCAGTGGATCTCGCCGTTGGCGAACTCCTTGAGGTTGGGCTCCCCCAGCGTGACGCCCAGATGGTCGGCGATCTCCTCGGCCAACGTCCGGTGCGAGCGGCCCGAGTACAGCTTGAGACGCTTGGTTGGTGTGAGCTCCATCAGCCCCCCTGGTGATCGCCAGAATCGTCGCCGGCTGTGAAGAATGGTCCGGTCACGGTACCCGGCGCCACATGGGCGCCCGGCGGCAGCACGGCGAAGGGGCCGACTTGGGCGGTTGCGCCCACTGCGGCCTGCCGGCCCACGGTCTGCTCCACCACCGCGCCGTCCCCCACCGTGCAGTCGACCAAGCGGGTGTCAGGCCCGATCTCGGCGCCGGCGCCGATGCGCGTGTCGCCCTGGAGGATGGTGCCGGGGAAGAGGGTGACGTCCGGCGCCAGCTGCACGGAGGCGTCGATGTACGTGCGCTCGGGATCGAGCATGGTGACGCCCCGGCGCATCCAGCGCTCGTTGGTGCGGTCCCGCAGTTCGGCCTCGGCCACGGCCAGCTGGGCCCGGTCGTTGACTCCGGCCGCCTCCATGGAGTCGTGCACCACGAGGGAGACCACCGGGTAGCCGGCGTCGTGCAGCACCTCGATGACCTCGGTGAGGTAGTACTCGCCCTGGGCGTTCTCGGGACTGAGGCGGCGCAGGGCGGGGGCGAGGATGCTGCGGCGGAAGCAGTAGATCGACGTGTTGACCTCGTCGATCTCGCGCTCCTCGTCGGTGGCGTCGCCGTGCTCGACGATGCGCGCCACCCGGTCGGCCTTGTCCCGCACGATGCGGCCGTACCCGTTGGGGTCCTGCACCTTGGCGGTGAGGATGGTGGCGCCCGCGTCGGCGGCCCGGTGGGCCCGCACCAGCGCGGCCAGCGTGGGGGGCCGGAGGAGCGGCGTGTCGCCCGGGAGGACGACGATGTCGCCGTCGTCCAGGTCGTCGTCGGGGAAGGCGGTGAGGCCCACGGCCACGGCGTCGCCCGTGCCCCGCTGCACGTGCTGCTCCACGAAGTCGAGGGTGAAGTCGGGCGGGGTCAGCTCGGACAGGGTCTTGGTGACCCGCTCGGCCCCGTGCCCGACCACCACCACGGCCCGGTCGATGGCCAGCTCGGCCAGGGCATCGATGACGTGCATGACCATGGGCCGCCCGCACAGCAGGTGCAGTGGCTTGGGGCGGGCCGACCGCATCCGTGTGCCCTCCCCGGCGGCGAGGACAACAGCGGACAGCGGGCGTTCGGTCATGAACCAGTTTTACCGCGTGGGGCGGGTACTCACGGGCACTCGGACGCCCGTGACCGATGGCACCTTGCCCGTGCCTGCCCGGGGGGACAGACTGGACCCATGTTGGGTGGCTGCCGGCAGTACGGGAACACGCACCGCGACTTCGTGGCCCACGCCCAGCGGGCAGGCGGCATCGTGCTCCTGTGCATGGCCATCTGGGCGTTCACCGGCTTCGGCAGCTTCTGGCCCGTGTGGGTGCTGCTGTTCCTCGGCCTACGCCTGGCCAACCACGCTCGCCACGTCTACTCCCGGTCGTGGCAGGAACCGGAACTGGACGAAGAGCCCGTCCCCCGGTAGCGCAGGGGGACGGCAGCGTCGGCTCGTTGCAGCAGCAGCTCGGCGTCGGTCCCGGGCCATGGCCAGGCTTCGCTGTCCATCTGCCGGCCATCTGCCGGAACGACCCTCGTCCGGGCGTGGGCCAGGACGGGCGAGTCACGTGCGGCTGGCTGGCGGGGCAGGACTCGAACCTGCAACTTCTTGATCCAAAGTCAAGCGTTCTGCCAATTGAACTACCCGCCAACGGCGCGTCTCAGGGTACCGGGCGCCCTGCGTGCGGGAGCGATCCGGCAGTTCCGCTTCACCCTGACGCACTTCGGTCGAATGGCCGGGGCGGTGGCGGCCCCAAGTTCGCCCGGCGCCCGCCTGCCCACTAGGTTGTCCCCCCGCCATGGGTTCGTTGATCAAGAAGCGCCGTAAGCGCATGCGGAAGAAGAAGCACAAGAAGATGCTGAAGGCCACGCGCTGGCAGCGCCGAGCGGGCAAGTAGCGCTCGCTCGCCGCCGGCGGCGACTGGGCACACCGCCCAATCCCAGCCGGCCAAATCCCAGCCGCCCGATGTCAGCTGACGACCGCCTCCTCGAGGCGGTCGTTGCGCGTCTGGGGGGTGACAGCCAGGGTCAGCCCGTAGCCGGCGGCCAGCGCCACCGCCCCGCCCACGGCGTCGAGCAGGTAGTGGTTGGCGGTGACGACCACGGCGAACACCGTCAGGGCCGGGTAGGCGGCCAGCGCCCACCGCACCCACGCCGCCCTGCCCCGCACCACCGGCCACAGGGCGAGCGTGGACCACAACGCCCACCCCACGTGCAGGCTGGGCATGGCCGCCCACAGGTTCTCGGTGTCCTTCATCGACCCGCTGTCGAACGGGCCCATGCCCCCGATGCGGGCGGCCGTGTCCACGAATCCGAAATGGTCGGGCAGCAGCCGGGGCGGCGCCAGGGGGTAGAGCCAGAAGCCCACCAGCCCGACCAGCAGCATCCCGAAGAAGGTGTTGCGCCACAGCCGGTACCGCGCCGGCATCCAGCGCCACAGGGCGAACAGCCCCACGGCCGGGCCCACGAAGTGCACGGTGCCGTAGTAGATGTCCCAGAACTCGACGAACCGGTGCCACTGCAGGAATCCGTGCTGCACCCACGCCTCGTGGAACAGCCCCAGCGAGCGCTCGGCGTGGATGACCTGCGCGGCGTGGTGCCGGGCGGCCGTCTCCGTGCCGGCGGCCTTGGCCCGCAGCAGCTCGAAACCGGAGTAGGCGACGTACACGCACACCGCCTCGACGGCGCCCCGCCACCAGCGCCGTCGTCCGGACATGGGGCGCGATCCTATGAGCGCACCACGAGCAGGCCAGGGCCCTCGAACTCGCCCTCCACGAACCAGGTCGACCCGCTCCCGGCCAGGCACGGCGTCGCCCCTGTGAGCTCGCCCAGGCGGTCGCGCCACCAGGCCAGCTCGGGTTCGACCACCAGCGCGGCCGGCTCCAGGTCGTTGGGACCGTCGCCCGCCGGCCCACCAAGCGCGTCCCACGCCGCGTACACGGCGCGGGTGGACACGTGCAGGGGCGGCGTGAGAAGGGTGAACACCAGCGGCGGCCACGGCGGGGGCACGGGCTCCACCACCTCGCCCACGCCTCGCACCCGGGCTCGGCCCCCCACCAGGCAGAAGGGCACGTCCGCCCCCAGCGACGCGGCCACGGCCAGGTCGTCACACCCGGCCCACCGCAGCACGGCGGCGGCGTCGGCCGATCCACCGCCGAGCCCGGCCCCCATGGGGATGCGCTTGTCCAGCTGCACGTGGGCCCGGCGGCCGACGGCGACCAGCGCCCGGCTCACCAGGTTGTCGGCGGGCAGGTCGTTCTCGCCGTCTTCGAACACGAGCTCGTCGTACAGGTCGACGGTGACCATCTCGGCGTCGATCAGGTGGTAGCCGTCGTCGCGCACGCCGATGACGCGCAACGACCGGGTCAGCTTGGCCGGGGCACGGAGCCGCTCGGGCTGCACTGCGCCAACCTCCCCCACGCCACGACATCCAGCTCCTCGGCCCTCGCCTCCGGCCGCACCCCCGCGGCCGCGAAGGCGGCGTCGTCCACTCCCAGCGAAGCCAGCGACCGGCGCAGCATCTTGCGGCGCTGGCCGAAGCCGGCCCGGGCCAGGGCGAACAGGCGCTCCTCGTCCACTCCGGTGACGGCCGGGGCCGGGCGCCGGTGCAGCGACACCAGGGCGGACTCGACCTTGGGCTGGGGCACGAACACCGTGGCCGGCACCTTGCCCACCACGGCGGCCTCGGCCCAGTACGCCACCTTCACCGACGGCAGCCCGTACGCGGGGTCACCGACCCCGGCCGCGAGGCGCTCGGCGACCTCCCGCTGCACCATCACCAGCATGCGGTCGATGGCGGGCACACCATCCAGGAGATCGAGCACCAGGGGCGTGGCCACGTTGTACGGGAGGTTGGCCACGAGGACCCAGCCGCCGGCCCTCGCCCCGTCCAGAGCCCCCTCGCCGAGCACCGCCCCCCAGTCCAGCGCCAGGGCGTCACCCTCCACCACCCGCACCCCATGGGGCTCCACGACCGACCGCAGGACGGGGAGCACGTAGCGGTCGAGCTCGATGGCGGTCACGGAGGCGCCCGTCTCGGCCAGGGCCAGGGTGAGCGACCCCAGCCCGGCCCCGATCTCCACCACCCGGTCGCCCGGGCCGACACCGGCCAGGCGGGCGATGCGCCGCACGGTGTTGGGATCGGCCACGAAGTTCTGGCCCAGAGCCCGGCTGGGCCGCAGGCCGTGCCCCTCCAGCAGGTCGAGGACCTGCCGACGGGAGAGGGTCACCACTCGACGCGAACGTCGATCACCCCCGTGGACGTGGGCTCCAGGGCGTTGAAGTCGGACTTCGACAGGTCCACGATGCGCCCGGCCTGGAACGGCCCCCGGTCGGCCACGCGACAACGGATCTGCTTGCCGTCGGCCAGGTCGGTCACCGTGAGGATCGTGCCCATGGGGGCGGTGCGGTGGGCGCACGTGCCCGGGGTCGTGTCGTACCACGACGCCTGGCCCGTCTGGCTGTGGGCCGGTGCCGGCTTGGCCGTGGTGGTGGTCGTGGTGGGCTTGGGCTTCGGCTTGGCCGTGGTGGTGGTCGTGGTGACCCGCTTGGTGGCCGCCGCCGCGACCTGGGCCGCCATGGTGGTGAGCGTCGTCTGGGTGACCGGGGCTTCGGTGGTCGTGGTCTCCAGCACGGGGACGTCGACCGCCGCTCCCTCCGCCGCGGCATCGATCGGGGCGCGGTGCTCCGAGCGACTGGCCCGGTCGGAAACCAGGCGAGCAGCGAGCTCGGCGGCTCTGGGGGCGCGCACGGCTTCGACTGCCGTGGTCGCCGTCCGGCTTGGACGCGTGGCGAGGAGTGGCACGACAAGCAGCGCACCGCAAAGCAGCAGCGGTACCGCGTACCGGCCCCTCGCCCCAGTGCTCTCCCTCAGGACTCCACCCTTCCCGTCGGGACACTCGGGTCTGACTTGGGGGGAGAACCTAGGGCCCGAATTACAAATCGGGCAAGTTGAAGACGGAGGCGGCGCTGGCCCAGCTGGCCGCCTCGACCTCTTCCACGGCCACCCCCTTGGCCGCGGCCACCGCCGCTCCCACCACCGGGACCCACGCCGGCCGGTTGGTCTGGCCCCGGTAGGGCACGGGCGCCAAGTAGGGCGAATCGGTCTCGACCAGCAGGCGATCGAGCGGGCAGAGGGCGGCGGCCTGGCGAACGTCGTCGGCCGCTTTGAACGTCACGATGCCGCTGAAGGACAGGTGAGCACCCATATTCAGGCAGCGGCCGGCCTCTTTCTGACCGCCAGTGAAACAGTGGAAGACAGTTCGGGTAGGGATGCCTTCAGTGGTGAGGATGTCGAACGTGTCGTCCCAGGCTTCACGGGTGTGGATCACGAGTGCGAGGTCGCGCTCGTGGGCCAGCGCAATCTGGGCGGCGAAGGCCGCTCGCTGCACGTCACGGGGCGAGTGGTCGTAGTGGTAGTCGAGGCCGCACTCGCCCACCGCCACCACCTTGGGATCGTCCAGCAGGGGCACGATGGTGTCGACGCCTTGGATGGCGTCGTGGGGGTGCAGGCCCACGGCCGCCCACACGCCGTCGTGGGCGTTCGCCACCGTCAGAACCGCGGCAGAGTGTGCCATATCGGTCCCCACGCTGATGAGGCGCGTGACGCCCGCCAGCCGGGCGTCGTGCACTGCATCCTCAGTGATGACATTGTGTGGGTCACCAAAAGGAATATGGCAATGACTGTCAGTCCAAGCCACGATCAGGACTCCCTGTTTTTCTCATATAGCGGAAACGTTCATCGGCGGGAAACCCGAAATAGGCGAAGCGATTGACGACACGCGTAGAGTACGTAGGACTGCTGATTTCCCGTCGAAACCCAATGGGGGTATTGCATGACGTCGACCGGTATGGCACGGAAAGTGGACGACCTCGGTCGCATCGTCCTCCCAGTGGAGACCCGCAGGCTGTTCGGCATCCAACCGGGGGATGCCTTGGAGATCTCTGTCTCTGAGGGAACGATCGTGCTGCGAAAGATCGAGACCGGATGCGTCTTCTGCGGCTCCCGGGACGGTGTGCGTGAGTACAAGAGCAAGCTGGTGTGTGCGTCATGCCGGAGCGAGTTGACAGGCGACACGCTCGTCAGTCAGGACGTTGCTCCCGCTCACGAGTCGGGTTGACCCTGCCGCAACGCTGCGGCGTACACAGTCTTTTTAGAAACACCTAATTCGGTCGCAACAGAGGAAATTGCTTCCTTCTTGGTGACGCCAGTAGCGAGACATGCGGCGAGTGCATTCTCGATGTCCGTTTCAGTTGGGGCCGCTCGGGGCGGGGCGCCTTCGACCACCACCACGTACTCCCCGCGCGGCTCGACGGCCGCGGCATGGGCCACGGCCCCGCCCAGCGTCCCCCGCCAGATCTCCTGGTGGAGTTTGGTAATTTCTCGAATCAACGCGACCCGTCGACCCGGGTCGCAAGCACCGGCCAGGTCGGCCAAGGTGGCTCGCAACCGGTGGGGTGCCTCGTAGAGAACCACGGTGCGCGGCTCCTCGACCACGGCTCGTAGACGCTCGGTCCGGGCCGAGCCCTTGCGGGGCAGGAATCCCTCGAACACGAACCGCTGCGTCGGGAGCCCGCTCACCACCAGCCCGGCCAGCGACGCCGACGGCCCGGGCACCACGTCGACCTCGATGCCGGCCTCGACCGCCGCGGCGACCAGGTGCTCGCCCGGGTCGGAGATGCCGGGCATGCCCGCGTCGGTGACAACGGCGACGTGCTCCCCGGCGGCCGCCAACCCGACGAGTTGGGAGACGGCCGCCGCCTCGTTGTGCTCGGCCATCACCACCAGGCGCCTGCCCCGGAGGCGCACTCCGGCGGCGGACAGGAGCTTGCGGATGCTCCGCGTGTCCTCGCAGGCGATGACCGTCGCCGCCTCCAGCTCGGCCACGGCCCGGGGGCTGAGGTCGCCCAGGTTGCCGATGGGCATCCCGACCAGGGCGATGCGGGTCATCCCTTGATCTCCAGGTGGTCGCCCGGCGACAGGTGCCAGCGGTCGAAGGCCCCCGCCTCGGCCTCGATCACGCTGCGGGCCCGCAGGCGCGGCACGGTGGCGCGGTAGCGGCGGAGGCGGCACACGGTAGCCAGCACCCGCAGGTCGGCGTCGCAGAAGGCCACGTCGATGGCGAACCGCATGCCCACGGTGTGGACGGAGCGGGCAGGCCGGATGAGCAGGGCGCCGTCCAGCCCGTCCCTGCCGAGCAGGCCCTTCAGCCGGTCGGGTCGCGACTCGGCCACCTCGAGCGCAGCCAGCACCTCGCCGTTCCGCAGGAGCCACGGCATGGTCTGCCCTACACGTTGAAGCGGATCTCGAGCACGTCGCCGTCGACGACCTCGTAGTCCTTGCCTTCCACACGCAGCTTGCCGACCTCCTTGGCCGCGTGCCAGGAGCCCAGCTGGAGAAGTTCGTCCCAGTGGATGACCTCGGCCCGGATGAAGCCCCGCTGCAGGTCTGAGTGGATGACGCCCGCGCACTCCGGGGCCTTGGCTCCGGCCCGGAACGTCCACGCCCGGGACTCCTTGTCGCCCGTGGTGAGGAAGGTGCGCCGGCCCAGCAGGTGGTAGGCGGCCCGGGCCACGCGGGGCAGGGCGCCCTCGCCCAGGCCCAGGCCCTCGAGCAGCTCGGCCCGCTCGTCCGGGGGGAGCTGGGCCGCCTCCGCCTCCAGCTGCACGCTCACGGGCACGACCTCGTCGGGCGCTGCGCCCAGGGCGTCGGCCACGGACTTGACCAGCCTGTCGGCTTGGTCGAGCTGGTCCTCACCCAGGTTGATCACGGGCAGGACGGGCTTGTTGGTGAGGAGGAAGAAGGGCTTGAGGTTGGCGCGCTGCTCGGCGTCGAGGGCGGAGCGGTAGATGGGCGTGCCCTCGTGGAGGGACGCGGCCGCCGCTTCCAGGGCCGCCACCTCGCCGGCCAGCGACTTGTCCAGCTTGGCCGCCTTGCGCCGCTTCTCCACCTGGCTCTCGACGGTGGCCAGGTCGGCCAACACCAGCTCCAGCTCCAGCACCTGGAGGTCGTCCAGGGGGTCGGTGCCGCCGACGACGTTGGGATCCTCGAAGGCCCGCAGCACCAGGCAGATGGCGTCCGCCTCGCGGATGCCGGCCAGGAACCGGTTGCCCAGGCCCTCGCCCGTGGACGAGCCGGCCACCAGCCCGGCGATGTCCATGAACTCGACGGTGGCGTGCACCGTCTTGCGACTCTTGCTCATCTCCGACAGGGCCAGCAGCCGGGCGTCGGGCACCTGGGCCACACCCGTGTTGGTCTCCGTGGTGGAGAAGGGGTGAGCGGCCACGGGGGCGGACCCACCGGTGAGGGCGTTGAACAGCGATGACTTGCCGGCATTGGGCAAGCCGACGATGGCGATGCGCTCCATGCCTACGGGGTGCTCTGCAAGCTTCGCTCCATTTCCGAGCGAGGCTAGTGCGCCACTACCCTTTCCCTTCTTATGTCGAAGAAGACGGTCAAGCGCAAGCTGCGGAGCAAGAAGAAGGCCAACCACGGCAAGAAGCCGAACTGCGGCCGGGGCTAAGCACGGCTGCGTGTTCGCCGATCTCATCGGTTGAACACGATCACGGGGGGGCAGGACATGCGCAGTTCAGCCGGTCTGATCCGGCGCGCCCTGGGCGCGCTGGCGATCACGGTGGTGCTGGCCGGGGCCGGTGCCGGGTGCAACAAGGACACCGGCACCACCACCGAACTGAAGCCCGCGGCGGTGTCGTCCACGACGAGCACGAGGGCAGCGCCGACCACCACGGCAGCGCCCACCACCAGCACTACCGCGGCTCCCGCTCCGGCCGCGGCCCAGGCCCGCTCGACCACGAGCACGACGGCTCGCACGCTGAGCAACAACAACACGTACGTCAACTCGGACGGCAACACCGTGCACTCCCCGGCGTACTCGTCCGACGGCCAGCCACCGGCGGGCGCCACCGCCCAGTGCAAGGACGGGACCTACAGCTCCTCGCAGCACCGCCAGGGCACCTGCTCCGGCCACGGCGGGGTCAGCCGCTGGCTGTAGGCCCTCTCGGCCACGCTGAGCCGTCACCACGTCGGTCGATCGCGGCCACGACGCAGTCCTGGCCGGCGACCCGGCGGTAGCGTCGGCGCCGTGCCGGATCTGGATGCCCTCCTCCTCGGTGACTCGCCTGAGGTGTGGGCAGGCCTGGGGTTCGCGGTCGACGACGGCCAGTGCGTGGTCGGCGGCCTCCGCCACTGCTTGGGCGGCGACGGCGACGGCGTGCTGGCCTGGTCGCTTGCCGAGATCGACGGCCTGCCCCGCTTCGACCCGCCCCCGCCGGCGGCGGCGCCAGCGGCCGAGCACCGGAACGGCGTCACCGGCCTCGACCACCTGGTGGTCGCCACGCCCGACCTGGGCCGCACCATCGACACGCTCGAAGCCGACGGCATCGAGCTGCGCCGCCACCGCGGGCACCAGGCGTTCTTCAAGCTGGGCGACGTGGTGCTGGAGGTGGTGACGTCGCCGCAGGTCCCCGCCGGCCCGGCCCGCTTCTGGGGCCTGGCCTTCACGGTGGCCGACCTGGACGCCACCGCCGCCTACCTCGGCTCCCGCCTCCTACCGGCCAAGGACGCGGTGCAGCCCGGCCGCCGCATCGCCACGCTCCACAAGGACGCGGGCTCGACCATCCCCACCGCCTTCATGACACCGAGGACTGCAGCACCCCGCTGAGCACCGACGGGCGGTCGGTGATGATGCCGTCCACGCCCACGTCGAGCAGGTCCCGCATCTCGTCGGGCTCGTCGATGGTCCACACGTGCACGGCCACCCCCATGCGGTGGGCCGCTTCCACGAAGGGCCGGTCCACGATCACCGTGTCCTGGAAGTGGTGGGGCACCTGCAGAGCGACGTGGCGCATGGGCGGCGGGTCGGTGCCGTCCTGCACGGCCCGCCAGAACATGGCCGTGGCCATGGTCCCGGCCGACGTGGGGATCTCGGGGGCGGCGGCCGAGAAGGCGTCGGTGGCGGCGTCGAGGAAGGACGCCACGATCACGTCGTCGGTGCGGCCGTGCCGGCGGAGCACGGATGCCAGGGCGGCTTCGTAGGGCTCGACGTCGGGCGCCGTCTGCTTGATGTCGAGGTTGAGGATGATCCCGGGGAACTCCTCGAGCACCTCGTCCAGGGTGGCCACGCCCAGCGACCGGTCGGCCGGCGCCCGGCCCCGCAGGTCGGGCCAGGCGAAGGCGTTGTCGAGCGACCGGACCTCGACGAAGGGTAACGAGGCGATGGCGCCGGTGCCGTCGGTGGTGGCGTCGACGGTGGCGTCGTGGCACACCACCAACTGGCCGTCGGCGGTGGCGTGCACGTCGAGCTCGATGGCGTCGGCCCCGTTGGCCAGGGCCTGGCGCATGGCGTACAGCGTGCTGGAAGGCGCCTCCTTGGCCCCGCCCTGGTGGGCGTAGTTCAGCACCCGTCGCGCCAGCCAGGCGTTGGCCATGGCCCGACGGTACCGCGGCCCGGCTACAGCAGGCCGGCCCGGCGGGCCAGCGCGTCGAGGGGTTGCTGGGGGCGGGCGCCCACGTGGCTGATGACCTCGGCCGCCGCCAGCCCGCCCAGACGGGCGCACTGCACCAGCGGGACACCCCGGACCAGCCCCACCAGGAAGCCGGCCGCGTAGAGGTCGCCGGCGCCGGTGGTGTCGACCACGGCCTGCACCGGCTCGGCCGGTACCGACACCGTCTCGTCCCCCGCCACCGCCACGGAGCCGGCCGCGCCCCGCGTCACCGCGGCCACGTCGACCAACCCCCGCAGCTCGTCGAGGGCGACGTCGAGGTCATCGGTCTTGTAGAGCATGGAGACCTCCTCCTCGTTGCCGAAGAGGATGTCGACGTGGGCCTCCACCAGATCGAGGAACTCGTCGCGGTGCCGGCTCACGCAGAAGGGGTCGGACAGGCTGAAGGCCACCTTGCCCCCGTTCTGGTGGGCGGCGGCGATGGCCTGGCGCAGGGCGTCGATGGCCTCGGGCGGGTCCCACAGGTAGCCCTCGAGGTAGGTCACCTGGGCCCGGCCCACCACCGCGGGATCGACATCGGCCGCCGAGAGCCCCACCGCCGCGCCCAGATAGGTGCTCATGGTGCGCTGGGCGTCGGGCGTGACCAGGACCAGGCAGCGGGCTGTGCCCGGCCCGTCGGCCGCGGGCGGGGTGGCGAAGTGGACGCCGGCGGCCCGGATGTCGTGGGTGAAGACGGCACCGAGCTGGTCGTCTCGCACCTTGCCCACGAAGGCGGCCGAGTTCCCGAGCGACGCCACCCCGGCCACCGTATTGGCCGCGGAACCGCCCGAGACCTCGATGCCCGGGCCCATCTCGCCGTACAGGCGGTCGGCGGCGTCGGCGTCGATGAGGGCCATGGTGCCCTTTACCAGTCCGTGGGCGGCCACGAAGTCGTCAGCCGCGGGGGTCAGCACGTCGACGATGGCGCTCCCGACCGCGAGCACGTCGATGGGGGGTGTGTCAGCCATGGCCGCCAAGCTACCGACCCGGCGGCGGCCATTACCCTCTAGCCGTGCCCAACGAGTCTGTGCCCGTCGAGCCTGCGCCCTACCGCCTCCCGCGCACGGTCGAGCCCCGCCGCTACGAGCTCACGCTGGCGCCCGACCTGGCCACGGCCACCTTCACGGGCGAGGCCGTGATCGAGGTCGAGGTGCTCGAGGCGGTGGACCGGATCGTGCTCAACGCCGCCGACCTGGAGGTGTCGTCGGCCCAGTTGGACGGGGCTGAGGGTGCGGTGTCGCTCGACGCTGAGGCCGAGCGGCTGATCGTGGCGCTGCCGTCGCCGGCCGCACCCGGCGCCCACCGGCTGGCCATCCAGTTCGCCGGCACCATCAACGACAAGCTCAAGGGCTTCTACCGCAGCACGTTCAAGGACGCCGACGGCAACGAGCGGGTCATCGCCGCCACCCAGTTCGAGCCCACCGACGCCCGGCGGGCGTTCCCGTGCTGGGACGAGCCCGATCGCAAGGCGGTGTTCGCCGTCACCCTCGTGGTCGACGACGGGCTGCTGGCCGTGTCCAACTCCCCGGTCGTCGACCAGTCGGTGGATGCCGGCGGGAAGCGGTCGGTGCGCTTCGGCGACACCATGAAGATGTCCACCTACCTGGTGGCGTTCGTGGTCGGCCCCCTGGAGACCACCGAGGCGGTGGACGTCGACGGCACGCCCCTGCGGGTGGTGTGCGTGCCCGGGAAGCAGGACCTGGCCGGGTTCTCGCTGGAGATCGGCGCCCATGCCTTGCGGTTCTTCTCCCGGTATTTCGGCATCCCCTACCCGGGCGACAAGCTCGACCTGGTGGCCCTGCCCGACTTCGCCATGGGGGCCATGGAGAACCTGGGCGCCGTCACCTTCCGGGAGTCGCTGCTGCTCATCGACCCCGAGCTGGCCACCCGGGTGGAGCTGGAGCGGGTGGCCGACGTGGTGGCCCACGAGATCGCCCACATGTGGTTCGGCGACCTGGTGACCATGAAGTGGTGGAACGGCATCTGGCTGAACGAGGCCTTCGCCACCTTCATGGAACTGCTGTGCGTCGACGACTTCCGCCCCGACTGGGAGCGCTGGGTCACCTTCGGGCTGTCCCGGGCCGCGGCCATGGTCACCGACTCGCTGGAGTCGACTCGGCCCATCGAGTTCCCGGTGCGCAAGCCCGAAGAGGCCGAGGGTATGTTCGACGTCCTCACCTACTCCAAGGGCGCCGGCGTGCTGCGCATGCTCGAGCAGTACCTGGGGTCTGAGCGGTTCAACGCCGGCATCGTCCGCTACATCGCCGAGCACCAGTACGGCAACACCGAGACCACCGACTTGTGGGACGCCATCGAGGCCGTGGCGGGCGAGCCCGTGCGGGCCATCATGGACAGCTGGATCTTCCAAGGCGGCTACCCCGTTGTGTCGGTGGAGGTGGGGTCCGAGGCCAACCAGCTGGCCATGTCCCAGCGACGGTTCCGCTACGTCGAGCACGACGACGACACGCGCTGGCAGGTGCCCGTGCTGTACCGGGCGGGCGTGGCCGGCGAGGTCCACACCGGTCGGTACCTGTTGACGGAGCAGGAGGGCACGATCACCTTGCCGGGCAAGCCCGACTGGGTGGTGGTCAACGCCGGAGGGTCCGGCGTGTACCGGGTGCGCTATGCCCCCGAACTGTTGCGGGCGTTGGTCACCGACCTCACCAACCTGGACGCCCTGGAGCGCTTCAACCTGGTGGGCGACACGTGGGCGTCGGTGCAGGCCGGCACCACCGCGGTGGCCGAGTTCGTGGAGCTGGTGCGCCTGCTGGGCAACGAGACCGATCCGAACATCTGGTCAACCGTCGTTGCCGCCCTGGGCATGCTCGACCGCATCATCCCGCCCGCCGAGCGGCCCAAGCTCCAGTCATTCGTGCGGGCCCTGGTGCGGCCCGCCTTCGAGCGGTTGGGCTGGAGCGCCAAGCCCGGCGAGAGCGAGCGGGACGGCGAGTTGCGCGCCCTCTTGGTCGTCGCCCTGGGCTGGCTGGGCAACGACGGCGACGTCCAGCGCAAGGCGGCCGAGCTCCACCAGGCGTACATGGACAACCCGCTGTCGGTCGACCCCGACGTGGCCGGAGCGGTGGCCACCATCGTGGCCCGGTCCGGGGGCGAGGCGGAGTACGAGCAGTTCCTGTACCGGTTCCGCAACCCCCGCACGCCCCAGGAGGAGATCCGCTACCTGTACGACTTGGCCGAGTTCCGGGTGGAGCCGCTGTTCCGCCGCACGCTCGACATGTCGCTCACCGAGGTGCGCACCCAGAACGCCCCGTTCGTGCTGGCCTACGCGCTGATGAACCGGGAGCTGGGCACGCTGGCGTGGGCGTTCGTGAAGGAGCACTGGGACGAGATCGTGGCCAAGTTCGTCGACAACCTCGTTCCCCGCATGTTGGAGGCGGTCACCGTGCTGTCCGAGCCCTCGGTGGCGGCCGACGTGAAGTCGTTCCTCAAAGCCCACCCGCTGCGCATGGGCCAAAAGACGGTCGACCAAGCGCTCGAGCGGCTCGACGTGGCCGTGGCCTTCCGCCAGCGCGAGGCCGCCGCCCTCGGCTCCGTCTTCGACGACGCCTGACCCCCCGCTGCTTCTCGTAACGCTGGCGCCGTCATAGTGGGCGCCAGCGTTACGAGAACGGTTTGGGTTCGGTGGGGGGTGGGGCCAGCTTCTCGATGCGGGCGCGCACGCGGTCGAGGCGCTCGACGGCCTTGGCGTGCACGGCGCCGGCCTGCTCGTACAGGTCGGTGGCCTCCTCGATCCCGATCTCGCCCGACGCCATGCGTCGGGTGAGTGACTCCAGTTCGGCCACCAGTTCCTCGTAGCTCAGCGCGTCGAGGTCTCGCCCCGCCTGTTGCTCGGTCATCGTTCCTCCACCCGGGCGCCGAACCGGCCGGCCGCCACCTGCACATCGATCTCGTCGCCCCCACCCACCTGATCGGGCCGGCGCACGACCTCGCCCGTCAACGTGCTGCGCACCACGGCGTACCCCCGCTCCAGCACCCGCACGGGGCTGAGGGCTTCGACCTGGCGCCACTCCGCGGCCAGCCGTTGGGCGGCGGCGTCGACGGCCCGGCCGGGGTGCAGCATGTCGATGCGGTGCCGCAGGTGCTCGAGCCGGTCGCCGGCCCGCACCACGCCGGCCCGCAGCGCGCCGGCTCGGTCGACGGCCGCCAGCCGCACGGTGGACCGCTCCAACCGGTCGGCCAGGGCCCGGCGGGCCTCGGCCAGCAGGGCGTCGATCTGGGCGTCCAGCAGGGCCCGGTCGGGGACGACGGCGCCGGCGGCCAGCGAGGGCGTGCCGCAGCGGAGGTCGGCCACCTCGTCGCACAGCGGGCGGTCGCCCTCGTGCCCGATGGCCGACACCACCGGCGTGGTGCACCCGGCCACGGCCCGGCACAACGCCTCGTCGCTCCACGGCAGCAGCTGGGCGGCGTCGCCGCCACCCCGAGCCAGGATGATGACGTCGACCTCGGGCCGGCCGTCGAGGAACTGGAGGGAACGCACGATGGCGTCGGCCGCGCCCGCGCCCGTCACCAGGGTGGGAAGGAACTCGATGGGGTAGCCGGCGAAGCGGGCCGCCACCACGGACTCGATGTCGGCCTGCACGGCGGCCTCGGTGCCGCACACCACCCCGATGAGGCGGGGCAACCTGGGCAGCGGGCGGCGGGGCCGGTCGAGCAGGCCGTCGGCCACCAGCCGGGCGCGGACCTCGGCGATGGCGGCGGCGATGGCGCCCTCGCCGACCGGCGTCACCTCCTCGGCCACCAGTTGCAGCTGCCCCCGCTCGGGCAGCCACTGCACCAGCCCGGTGACGGCCACCCGCTCCCCCGCCACCACCCGGCACCGGGCCTTCTTGCCCGCCGGGCACCGGATGGCGAGCTGAGCGGTGCGGTCCTTCAGGGTGAACACGATGACGCCGTTGGGCCCCCGCCAGGGCTTGACCACTTCGCCCTCCACCACGATGCGCCCGATGCCCGCGAGCGACCGGGCCACCTCGGCGCTGAGCTTGAGCATGCTGATGCGACGAACGGCGGCGGCGTCGGGCGGGAACAGGGACAGGGAGTCGGTGTCGGCCACTGGGTGTCCAGCGTACGGGCGTCGACCAGGGTAGGGTGCTCGGCGAGCACACCCGACGGACGGGATGTTGAACCAGCGGTCGGACGTCGCTGGGTCAGCGAGCGGAGGTCGGTCAGGTGGGCTCTCGCGGAGGCCCGGCCCGCCACGAGCCTGGAAACAGGTATCGAGCGCGCCGGGCGTCGCCGCTCCTCCCCGTCGGCAGGCAGCCCGGCGCACCCGAGATCAGAGCGGCACCGTGCTGCTCGACTCGCCGTTGATCTCGCCCCACTGGTCGCGCACGGCGCCGGCGGCCACGAAGGCCGAGTCACCCGCCCCCAGGTTCGCCGGTGCCACCCATCGGCCGTCGACGAGCGCGGCATCGACCTGCTGGCGCGTCCCGTCCGCCCGCACCACCGTGACCACGGCCGAGGCGATGGGGGACGACGAGGCCCACGGCCGGAACGAGCACTCCTTGCACACGTCGGTTCGGCCGTCGTCGTGGATGAAGTTGGGCGCCGCCGTCGACAGGTACGTCCGGGGGTACACGGCACTGGCCTGGAACGACACGGCGCCACCCGGCTCGGCCCGCAGGCCGGTGACAGCGATGCCATCCCAGGGCGACACGGTGAAGGGCTGCGACGTCAGCTGGTAGTCGTTGACCTTGCCGCCCTGGTGGATGTTGCCCTTGACGGCGAAACGGTACGTGCCGTCGGCCACCTGGCGGGCGGCGCCCGTGGGGAACGGGTCGAAGGCCTCGAAGTTGGCCGTCCACGTCCACTGCTGCCTACCGGTGCGGTCGTCGGCCACGCTGGTCACGCCGTTGGGGAACCGGAGGAACGTCTGCACCTCACCCGACTGGTCGGCGAAGGCCGCCCACGAGCCGTCGGGTTGCTGGCGCTCGACGGTGACCAGCGGGTTGTCGATGGCGTTGGACCCGCCCACCCACGTGAACGTGGCCGCGTCGAAGCGCTTGATGTTGGCGGGCTGGGTGACGGCGCCGGCCGGACCCACGTCGTCGGGCAGCGTGGCCAACCACTGTTCGTACGCCGCGCTGGACGCCCGGCCCAGCGCCGCGGCAGTGGCCTGCTCGCGCTGCTCGTCGGCCTGGGCGTACGTGTCCAGGGGCTCGGCCGTGATGGCGGGCCCGCCGTCGAGGGCGGCGGCCATCTTCACCAGGCGAGTGACCATGTAGTCGGCCGTGTGGGGGCCGTAGGTGGTGAGCGACTTCCGGTAGCTGTCCCGGCTCATGTACTCCCGGTAGCTCACCGTGTAGCCGTTGTAGTCACCCGTGTGGCCCAGGCCCACGGGGAGGGCGAACCCCTTGCAGGTCGTGTGGGCGAGGGCGCACACGTCCTGGAGTTCCTGCTTGGTGAAGTTGCCCTTGATCTGCGCAGGGTCGGTGGGCTCGGAGTTGGCCTGCACCGCGTTGCTCGGGTCGTCCCAGCCGGCGGCGTCGTTGTGGATCTGGGCCTTCATGTGGTCGAAGGCGGCCTTGCTGATGGTGAGGCTGCGGTCCTTGGGGTCTTCGCCGTGGTTCTGGGGGTTCTCGCACTTGTAGGTGGTGGCATCGACCTGGTCGCAGAACGTGTCCCAGGGGTAGCCGTCCCACTCGTTGTGCTGCATCTGATCGGTGCGGCTCTTGAGGTTGAGGATGAGGTCGACCTGGGCCTCGCACGAGCACGACGCCAGCAACACCTGGCCCAGGCGAACGGCCTGGAGGTGGATGCGGTTGTTCTCCTCCACGCTCATGAAGGAGGGAGGGGCGTAGTGGTCGGGAACGGGGATGCCGGCCGCCTTCATGGACTCGTAGATGGGCGCGTCGGGTTGGGCGAAGCCGCCGCGCTCGCAGTCTGGAGCGCCGGGCGCCCCGGGGTTGCCGTCGAGCGTTGTCTGGCTGCGGCAGTTGGACACGCTCGGGTACGGGTGCGACACCGGTCCTGGCACCCAGTTCTCGATGACGCCCACGGGGAAGTCGGCCGTGTACGGGACGACCACGCCGGGGTCGCCGCTGCCGATCTGCTGCCATCCCTTGACCACGTCCTGGGCCAGTTCGTACGCGCCCCGCTCCATCTGGGCGAAGCCCATGTGGGCCCACTCGCGGTACACGCCGTCGGGCAGTTGCTCGGGCGTGTGCGTCTGGCCGTCCGCCGACCGGAACGTGCCGTCGTACGGGCCTTCGCTGCTGCCCACGTCGCCCTGGCTGAACACCATGGTCGAGCCCGTGGCCCGGTCGACGTCGCGCTGGAGGGCGCTCAGGTAGTCAGCGCTCATGAGGTTGTAGCTGTCGAGCGACTCCGGGTGTTGGCCCCAGTTGACCCACGTGGCCAAGGGCTTGGGCGCCGCCGCGTCGGTGATGTCATCGAAACGCATGACGGTGAGATCGAAGTCGCCGAAGTGGTTGGGGTAGCCGGCCGGGGTGCCATCGTCGGCCAGGTCCGGCCCGACGATGTTCCCCTTGAAGGCCTCGTGGTGGACCCTGGTGGCGCCCATGCGCACGGGCACCATGTGGGCAGCCGCCTCGTTGATGGCAGCCGCCGCCTGCCGGGCCTCGTACTCGAACATGCGGAGGTCGAAGGCGTCCTGGAACAACTGCACGCCGATGGCCGGCGTGACGTTGTAGGGCGACGAGTGATCGTGGGTGGCCGACCACAGGATGTTGCGGCGGGTAACGCCCAGCTTGCTGGCCGGACCACCGGCGAGCAGCTGCTCGACCCGGCGCTGGAGCAGGTCCTGGGCCAGATAGTTGTCCGCCTTCACCAGCGCCACCGCCTCGCCGTTGCCGCCCCGGACCACCAGAGCCCGGATGGACATCCGGGACTGGACGCCGTAGCTCTGCTGGTTCTTGGTCTCGTACAGGTTTGGGTCGAAGGCGCCCCCCTGGGCCTGGCCGGCCACGTCCCGGTTGTCGGCGTACTGGCCCTGGCCGGCGCCCACGTTCCAGGTGGCATCGACGTTGCCCACGCCCGCCATGGCCACGCCTTGCGAGCCGGCCAGGCTCCCCTCCTTGGCGATGGAGGCCAGCGCCGGGGGGAGGGCCAGGCAAGCAGCGAGAAGCGCGGCAGCGAGGGCGACGAGGCGGCGCATGGGTCAAGCGATTCGACGTGCCTCGGGCCCGACCCTTCCCGATTTGCACACCTCTTGCAGGTTCGGACGGATCTGTGCCGAATCCTGGCGGCATGCGCAATCGGTTG
>Ga0070741_10007621_pt1 | contig 22281 bp, 20 predicted proteins | sample Coa_R1_4_FD_66440 | JGI IMG/M metagenome (GOLD analysis project Ga0070741, IMG submission 66440) | Surface soil microbial communities from Centralia Pennsylvania, which are recovering from an underground coalmine fire - Coalmine... | ecosystem: Environmental > Terrestrial > Soil > Unclassified ... | reverse complement strand
CCCGGTACGTTGGGCACGCCGGCACGAATGTTGTTCTCAATGCCCATAAAGATGGTGCCGTAGATTCCGCCGAAGGATTGTCCGGCGTAGTAAATGCGGTTGGGGTCCAGGTCCTGCAGGCCGTCGCCGTCAGCATCAATGCCGCCCTGGATCGCGCGCACCACTTGCATAAGATCAGCAGTGGTCTGCTGCAAGGCATCGCGTGAACCAATGGTTCCCTGTGGACTCAGAACAAACGTGGTTGAGCCTTCCGTGCTGGCGATCTGGCCGTTGCCGTCCTGATCAAAGCCGCGACCGCCTTCTGAGAACGTGGTGGCCGTTGCGCCCTGATTCACCGTGAGCGTGCTGTTGGGACCAAAACCATGGCCCACAACGTTGATGGCGATTGAGGCAATGCCGTTGTGCGCCAGCGTTGAAGCCACCGCGAACGGCGCGCCTTGTTTGCTATCACCAAAGCCGTGGCCGAAGATCACCACCGGCCAGCCATTGCTGGGACGCGGACCGGAAGGAATAAACAAATTGAAGAAGAGGTCTTCCGTGCCTTGCGAAGGAACGCTCTGGGTGGTGGGCACCTGAGGAATAAAGACGTTTCCGTTCTGCCAATGCTGCCCGGTGAACTTACCGAAGGCCATAGTAGCAACCGCGCCGGGGAACACCTGCAAAGCAGCCAGGTTGCCGGCCAGGTTTTGCGGAACCAGCGGGCCAACCGTCAGCGCCTGCACGTTCCAGGTAAAACCGGTGACCGTGTTCACTGGGAAGACAGTAGTTTCGCCATTGGTGCCCAGCTTGAAGGTAACGGTTGGTGGCGCAGCCGCTTTAATCTGCTCGCGAATGCTCTCCAGCGTGGCCGTTGCGCTCTCCGTGGTAAAGAGAGTGGCGGCGGCAACATCATTATGGTCGAGGCCGGGAACCAGGCGATGCAGGTTTCCGTTGTCGAGCAGCCTCTTCAATATACGGATATAAAGAAGCTGTTGCGGATCACTGATGTGGCCTTCATTCAGATCATGGAAGCCTTTGGCCGCCTCAATTGGATTACCGTTGGCATCGTGTACGCCGTTGGTCACGATCAGCAGATAGTTGGAATCCTGGTCCAGGTGAGCGTCCGACTCAGCAAACAAGGTGAGTGAAGCCGGGTCCCACACCACTTGATTGATGCCGATCACAGCGCCGGGTGCACGTAGACCATCATCATCAAAATGACGGCCCAGAAAGAAGCCGCGCGGTAGTTTGACCAGGAACACGTTCTTGCTGCTGACGGAGTTCACGTCAATCGCACCGTCAAACGGAATAGAGATCCGCGGCTGCAGGTTGAAGCCGTCAAGCTGGTTTAATAGCGTCAGATCGGCGCAATCCGAAGGGTTGGTGGCGCAGTTTGGCAGCGGCATGTTCACCCGCAAACCAGTTCTTTGCTGGAAGTCCAGAACGGTGAAGCGGTCGCTGGGGAAAGGCGACTGCGTGGTGGATTGCAGATTAAAAACTGGGTGCGTGGCAGCCGAAGCCATCGCAGGCATTAATACAAGCGCCGCAACCAGCAAAACAGTGATGCGGCCAGGTAATGAATATTTTTCAGTGAGGGTCGTATGCATGGCGGTGGAACACCTCCGGGGGAGTTGCATAATAGGTAGGCGAACACCTTAGACCTTATGAAAAGGCTTGTCAATGGCTGCGATGATGAATTCCATCGATGGTGGGATATGCCTGAGAGATTACTTAGTAATTAATACTTATTAAGTTAGTAGATTTTGGATAGATAAATCAGCCTTTGCGACGAGGCCTTGGCACAAGCTCTCCACCACAATTCGGGCATACATTCTTCATCGCGGCTGAGCAGGATTCGCAGAAAGTGCACTCATAAGAACAGATCATGGCGCCACCGGAAGCTGGCAATGGCTGATGACATTTCTCGCATTCTGTCTCCATCTGTAGCGCCATCAGTTCTCCTTATTTAGCGAATGTGAATGTTAGCTAAGAACGGGCTGCCGAATTCCGTCATGTCTCCGGATTTCTTGCCCGCCACCGGCAACAGCCGCGCAGACAAAGGCTTATGCCATTTCACCGCCAGGCTGGCCATATCCGCGATGATCTTTTCCAATTCCTGCTGGGAAATATCGCCCGGCAATGGGACTGCGTCCAGCCCGGTGCTGCATACGGAAGAATAAGACATCAGTGAATCGCGGCTGATCGCGCCGGACTCCCAACGCTGGGCCAGGACTGAATCTTCCAGCACCGGCAACATCAATCCGCTGTAACCGACCTGCCGCACGGCCACGCGCTTTACAGCGCTGGTAATGGTATAAGCCACGCTCAGGCTGCCCGGCGAGCCGATCTCGCCATGCAGCAGCGTCTCAAATGCCCCGCCAATGGAAATCTCTTTGAGCGGCACCGGCGTCAGGTCGATGCCCTGATACTTCCATCCGGTGATTGATGCCACGCGTTGCGCGATCCCTTCTACCCGCTTGGCCTGAACTGTAAGGGCCGCTGTGAGCTGATCGCCAGCGGTATTCAAGTCACCTTTTGCTCCGGCAAAGACCTGCTGCACAATGTTTGTCGACTCCAGCCCAAGAGCAAATCCATGGCCGCTATCAATGGTGTGCGAAACCGGAAAGAATGGCGCAATCGCCGGCGGAAACGCGCCCGCGGCAAAATGAAAGTTGCCTTCGCTATGCGTGGTGTGGTCTTCCAGATACTTCATCACCCGCGCCGCTGCTTGAACGGCATGCCAGTGAATTCCAGAGTCGTCTGCCACGGCAATGTAGCCATTGAGGTTCTGGGTTTCCGCCAGAATATGCGCCAGCAAGTCTGCCTGCTTGGGATCGTCAGAATCCTGAGTCATCGCCGCGCCAATATCGGGCGTAAAGCCTTGCTGCTGGGAGAGCTTGTCATAATCGCGAAAGAATTCGAGCGCCTGCTGCTCGCTGAGACCTTTGGTGTATTCCGGAAAAGACTGCGTGGTAATGCGAATGGTCTCCACTTCATATCCGGCCTTGGTGAAGGCCTCTTTCGCGGCAAGCAACATCTTCATCGCGTCTGCCACTTGCTCGCGATACTTGGCCCGATCCAGCCGGACGAACGCAGTGATAGCGCGGATTTTAGGCACCGCGGGCTTGCTTGAGTCTGGGCTTTGTGCGTGGCAGAAAGGTGAGATGAGAAATACGGAAAGCAACAAGGCGGCGAGTCGTTGGTGCATGGCGTGGAATCTCCGCCACCGATTCTACACAAGCTTCTTGTGCTTACTGCATCAGTTCAGCGGCGCTGCAGTTCTTTGCCAGCATGGCCTGGATATCCTCCGGCACGCGCGTAAACTCCAGCCCGTAGCGGAAACCTTCACAGGTGCGGATCACAGCTTCAAGCCGCGCCTCAGTGGCGGAGTAAGGAAAAGTCATCTCAAGCCCCACGGTTGTGCCGACGGGAATCGAGACGGGAATGTAAGCACCAATGCCGCCGCGGCTCAGGCTATTGGCGCGTCCAAACGCCTGGTCCTGCTTGCTGTCATGAGGAAATGAGACCTTGAGACGGACGTCGATTTTGTATCGCGTCCAACGCCGTAACGCCTGGCCAAATTCCTGCTGGGTCGTGGGGGACTCCATCCAAGCTTTTCCCTTCTTCCGTCAACTTGCCTCTAATTTTCGGCATTTGCGCAAAAAACTTCAACGGTACCGCAGGCGGTGTACCACGGCAGCCATCAGTGCGAATTCGCCTGGGCTCTGCGCTCCATCTCGCTAAGCAGCGTCCGCCATGTATCGATCTCCAACTGGAACTGGTGTTTCAATGGCGACTGCGTGTTGTCGACAAAGGCGAGATTCGACTGCATCTGGTCTACCAGCGCGCGCATTCGCCTTATGTCGTTCTCCATCGCCTTTGCATCATCGGTTGAACCAAAGCGCTTGAGCTGCGCGCTTTCTGCGCGATTCGCCGTGTTGGCCTGTGAAGTTGCCGCCGGTGAAGATCCGGGCGAGGGTTGCTGCATGGCGGCGAGCAAAACCGCGCACATAAGAATGAGAAAGATGATTGCCGGCCGGAATGACATTTGTGCCTCCTGATTACTGCTTCAGTTCAATCGTAAACACCTGTGAGGCAGGCACGCAATCCGGCACGATTATTGCGGTTTGGCGGCGATCGTGTCCTTCACCACGACTCCGCCTTTCATCACAAAGCCCACGTTTTCCAGCGCACGCACATTTTGCAGCGGATCGGCGGTTACGGCGATCACATCAGCAAACTTGCCCGGCTCCAGCGTACCCACGTCCTTGGCGCGACCAATCAGGTCAGCGGCGCTGCTGGTGGCTGCGCGGATGGCCTGCGCCGGCGTCATGCCGAACTTCACCATGTAAAAAAACTGCTTGGCATTATCGCCATGCGGATAGACGCCAGCATCGGTGCCAAACGCCATCTTGGCTCCGGCTTTTACCGCGCGTTCAAAGTTCTCTCGCTGCAGGCGCCCTACCATTTTTTCTTTATCCACATTTTCCTGCGGCAGCCCGAACTCAACTGCTTTACCCAGAATGTAATCGTCGTTGTAGATGTCCATCACCAGGTAGGTGCCATGCTCTTTGGCCAGGCGGATGCCTTCGTCGTCGATGAGGCTGGCGTGTTCAATGGAATCAATGCCGGCCAGGATTGCGTTCTTGATGCCCCTGTGTGCCGTGCGCGTGCGCAGCAATCTTCCGGCCAGCCATGTGCGCCTCTTCTGCCGCGGCTTTCAACTCTTCAAAGGTAAACTGCGGCGCTCCTGGACTGTCTCCTTTGGAGAGCACGCCGCCTGTAGCCAGGATCTTGATCACATCCACGCCGTATTTCACTTGCGCCCGCACGACATGACGAATCTGGTCAACTCCATCGGCGATCTGGAAATCCCGCTCTTCAGGAAACATGGTAACGCGCGTTTGCGGCGAAAAATTATTGAGATCACCATGTCCTCCGGTGATGGAAATCGGTGGTCCGCTGGCCACAATACGCGGCCCAGGAATGAAGCCTTCGTTAATGGAGTTGCGCAAGTCCACAGCAAGAAACGGCAGCGAACCTAATCGCGCACGCTGGTGAAGCCGGCTTCCAGCGTCTTGCGTGCATTCACCACGCCAGCAAAGGCGCTATCAAACGGTGTGTCTTTGAAGTTATAAATCTCCTCATAGCGATCAGCGCGCGCTCCCAGGTGCGTGTGGCAATCAATGAGGCCGGGCAGGACCGTGGCATGTGAAAGATCAATCACGCTCACGCCAGAAGGAATGGTTACTGTTGAGGCCGACCCAACGCTCTGGATGCGATCTCCCACAATGACAATCACCATGTTCTCGCGGACATTGTCTGAGGTGGCATCAAACAGCCTGCCCGCGCGAATGTAGATCGGTTTTGGCGGTGCGGCGGGCTGTTTGGTTTGCTGCTGGGTTTGCTGCGCCAGCGCAGGCGTGATCGTCATCAACAACGCAAAAATAACGAGAAGAAAGCGTTTCATCCATGCTCCTCAAAAAAGTACCGAGAGCATATATGAAGATTGAAGCGGGCAGGCTAGGGCGCTGCCGCAATGCAGGTTTCACATAATGAAAGAAAAAAGGTTATCTGCCTGACTCGGGTGAATAAGCGAGGGTCTTCGCTTTGCTCAGGATTTCGGCAGGAGGCCCACGATCCTAAGCGCCCTCAAGTTTGGAACGCAGCGACAATTAGAGGGAAAGGCGGCGAGGCACATGACAGGCCGGGCCGCTTGGCTCAAGGCTTACAATCTCAACAGGAGCTATGCTGTCGAAGCGATTTGGAGCGCAGCGACAAATGAAATGACTACTTTTTGGCAACCAAAAGTACACGAGAGAAATTCAGCCAGATTCTCCAGCGATCGTATTCCCTGTTGTGTGACGTGGCCGTCACAACGGCGTCTTCCACGCAGTTTTTGCTGAAGATTACCTGCAGCTTCGATCCCAGGTTCACCATGGGCCCAATCAGCATGGTGGCATCGCGTTCGCCCACGGGAAGAATTAGGTCGCGCTCCTGGAACGGAATGCCATTGCTGGCAATCCCGCGCAGTATGGCAATGGTCCCGCCCTCCGGCACATGCAGCGGTTCCGGTCCAGCCGCAGTTTCACCTTCCGGTTTTACTTCAACCTTGGGTTGCGTTGCGCCGGCTACCGGGCTGGGACTCATCACAGTAACTGCGGGCACGCCCAGTTCCCAGTCTTCCGGCGGGAAGTAGATGCCCCAGAAATTCTCAGGCCGGTAGAGTTCAATGCCGTATTCACGCTCGCCGGAATCAGCCCAAACTACCTGGCCCACGCGCCACTTATACGGCGCGAGCATGGCCACACGCACTTCCATCTTGGGCTCAAGCGGCACGGTGGAGCGGATCTTGGCCCCATGCCGGTTCACCAGGATTGTTTCCGCGGCCCCGCTTACGTGTGATCCATCACTCTTCTGGCCGGAAACTGCCAATGCCAGTGAAACCAGGACACGTGAGCTTCTACGACCGCGTTCACTTGCGATCATCTGCACCATATGTCTTTCACGACACGTTCAGAATTTAAGGAAAACTATAGAACCTTCGGCCAGTATCCGCTATATTACTGCAACCTTAGTCCTCTTCCCGGCAAAAACCAGAAGAGCATTGGACCTCAGTAACCTCGCTTGTTAATACCTTGCTGACATCTTCAGACTCAATTCTTTCACTGCCAATCCCGCGATTTCAGGTCTTGCCTTTACCCAGCAGAATCAGTGGGCTTAGCGATTATGAGTATCTTTATATACCTGTGACCCGCATCCTCTACATCCAATAGGTTCTGTCCAATGTCCGGTACTGGATTGCTTCCGCGATGTGCTTACTTTCGATCTGCGCAGCGCCTTCCATGTCGGCAATTGTGCGCGCGACTTTCAATATGCGGTCATGCGCTCGTGCGCTCAGTCCCTGCTGCTGCATGGCCCGCTCCAGCATGCGCTCGCTGTCAGTACCCAGATCGCAATATGCCCTGATCTGGCGGGAAGTCATCTGCGCATTGGAATAGTTGCGTTCCCCGGCTGCGGCAAAGCGGTTCAGTTGCACTTCGCGGGCACGAATTACACGCTCGCGAATTTGTGCCGAGCTCTCGCTCTTGCTGTCGCTCCCGCGCAGCTCTTTGTAGTTCACCGCTGGAACGTCAATATGAATATCGATGCGGTCCATTAACGGTCCGGAGATTTTTGAGACATAGCGCTGGATCATCATCTCCGTGCACTGGCATTGCCGTTGTCCTGATCCATGATAGCCACAGGGGCATGGATTCATCGCGGCTGCCAGCATGAAGCGCGCAGGAAAGGTCAGCGACATGGCCGCACGCGCAATGGTCACCGTAGCGTCTTCAAGGGGCTGTCTCAGGACTTCAAGAACGTTGCGCGGAAATTCCGGCAGTTCGTCCAGAAAGAGCACGCCGTTGTGCGAAAGTGAAACCTCGCCCGGACGCGGGATGATTCCGCCGCCGATCAGCCCGGCATCAGAGATCGTGTGGTGCGGTGCGCGGAATGGACGCGCATTCACCAGGCCTGCTGTCGCGTCCAGCACGCCGGCTACACTGTGGATCTTTGTGGTCTCCAGCGCCTCTTCAAACGTGAGCGGCGGAAGAATGCCGGAGATGCGCTTGGCCAGCATGGTCTTGCCAGAACCCGGCGGGCCGATCATCAAAATGTTATGTCCACCGGCGCATGCGATCTCTAGAGCGCGCTTGGCCGTGAACTGCCCGCGCACCTCTTTAAAGTCGGCTACGCCGCTTGGCTCCGTGGTTCCTAACATCTGAGAGGGATCGACCTTGACAGGAGAAACTCCGTTGCCGCTGTTCAGCAAGTTCACCACATCAATCAGCGACTTCACCGGATAAACGTTTACGCCGTTCACCACAGCCGCTTCCCGCGCGTTGACCTCAGGCACAATCAGGTTAGGAATCTTCTTTGCCCGCGCCGCAATAGCAATTGGCAGCGCGCCGCGCACGCCGCGAAGGCCGCCATCAAGCGAGAGTTCGCCCACCATCACGTACTCAGCCAGCTCTTTCTTTATCAGTCCGCCATACGCGCCCAGGATTCCCATAGCCATGGGCAGGTCAAAACCAGAACCTTCTTTCTTTATGTCGGCAGGCGCCAGATTGATGGTGATCTTGGTCTGCGGTACTTCGTACCCGCAATTTCTCAGCGCGGCGGTGATTCGCTGACGGCTTTCCTTTACCGCCGTATCAGGCAGACCCACTGTAAGGAAATTTTCTTTGGGGTCGCGCGATGGGCTAACGTCAACTTCTACTTCAATAATGTTGGCGTCAATGCCATAGACTGCGGCACTCTGGGTCTTAAAGAGCATATTTGCGGGCGTTCTCCTGTGCTGGGGAAAGCCATTCTACAGGAGATAGCAACAAAGTTCAGAGCTTAGGCATTGCAAAGCGCAGTCGCGGGACACCAGAAAAGCAAAGCATGAGTTAGCCGCTGATGAATGCTGATAAATCGCTGATCGGAAATTCGGAGAAAAATGTATGGTTGCAACAGAGCTATCTCACCAGCTTCGCCGGATCGGGATTTCAGAAAAAAATGATGAGAGGGGATCCCTCGCTACGCTCGGGATTTGGATTTTGAAAGGCTACGCCAGTTTAGATCGTTCGACTTGCGGCATTCGCCGCTTGCTCACGATGACAGATTGAGGCGCGACGAATTTGCGTCGCGCGAAGTTATTTTAGCTGCGGAATTGCCTCCAACTCCTTTTCATCGACTTTCTTAAATCCCAGATGCTTTTGCAGCCAGCGGACGCGGTCAAGGCGGGCGGCGGCGTTGAGAGCGTGAGAGGCGTCATAGATGGTCATCTGCTTGTCATGGGAGCTGAAGGCGTCAAGATAGCGCTGGCACTGGGCTTTATAAGCTTCAGGGGAGACGCTGGGCGGGTGGTCGCCGGAAGCAAATTGCAGGAAGATGCTTTCATTCTGGGTGTGGCCGAGGAAATAGACAGGATCGTCAAAGGCGTAGTCGTGAAAATAATTGCGGACGCGGTCTGCGCCAATTTCCTTGATATGCGCGATGGTTTCAGGATCGCGGCTGGCGAAGGCATCTTCTTCATAGAAGTAACCGCTAGCCATGAGCACATAACAGCAGATACGCGACTCAACGCCGGCCAGGATTGCGCCAACGTGAGCGTCCCAACTGTGGCCGACATAGGCGATGCGCTTGGGATCAACGTCTCGGCGGAGGCGGAGCACGTCAACGGCGCGGCGAAGGTCAATTACCTGGTGAACGGCGGATTCGCTCTGCTGCTGGGCGGCTTCCAGTGGATCCTTTTCTTCAGGAGCGTAGCCGTGGCGGGCTTGCGGAGCGTCGATCAGCAGAGAAACCACGCCGGCGTGAGCGAGGACGATGGCTTCGTCGAGAAACTCATCTTTGTTGGCGAGCTGCGAGCCCTTCATGAGCCAGTGTCCCCAGATGATAGCGGGATGATCGTTACCGCCGTGCGGAATGACTATGTAGGCAGGCACGCGGTCACCGCTATCGCCAGCGTAGTTGAACTCGATGAGCATCACATCGCCGCGCTTTTCTATGTTGGTTTCACGCTGCTCCAGGCCGGATTTGGTGTCGTAGTCGAAGCGCGGAATCAGGTCTGGATACGTGGGCTTTGGAGGCTCGTCAGAATTTTGCTTTGCGGATTCAGCGGCAGGAGAAGGCGTTGGAGATGGAGTCTGGTTGCTTTGGGCCGGGTTGCTCTGAGACGGGTTGCTCTGAGACGGGTTGCTCTGAGACGGGTTGTTTTGAGACGGGTTGTTTTGAGACGGGTTACTTTGAGATGGAGTGCGATTGAGCGTAGGTTTGTCCGATTGCGCAAATTGCATTATGCCCGGCGTTGGAGAGGGGCTTGGCGTAGGTGTAGGTGTTTCAAATGGAGTTGGGCTCGGTGTTGGTGTGGGCGTTGGGGTTGGAGTAGGAGCAAAAATGCTGAGCGGTGGCGTTGGAGTTGGACTGGGTGTAGCAGTTGGTGAAGGCGTTGGTGTTGGAGAAGCGGATAAAGGCGGTGTAACTGGAGTAGGTGTTGGCGTAGGCGTGGTTTGGGCCGCTACCACACCAGCCAGAGCTAAAACGATGATGGAATAACGCAACATGTGCATACAGCTTCCGAATTGTGTCCGTTTCGCGCTAATAACAATGTACCTCGAAGAGTGTATTTATTGGGAAGATGCACCCAGCGGCCTTTTCGGTTTCATCGCTCGTCTTTTTTCATGTCGATGAATTTAAGTGACTGGTTGACATAATATTCGTATTCCTGGCTGGTTGCTTCCCCGCGTTCTTTGCGCTGGTTCTGCACCATGAAATCCAGATCAAAATACACACTCAGGTGTCCAAGATCGTCCTGCTGGTCAGTCCAGGAGAGGCCGTCATAGTTGGCCTCTTGAAAGATATACGGCACCTGCGAGACTCGCGCTCTATGGCTGTTTCAGCAGGAAAGCCAATCGCATTCAGGCAGTCTTCCATCAGAAGAAGCTGGCGCAAACGCACGTTGCCGATCTGGTCAGCATCAAAGCCATGCTCGATGCCGGACTTGATCTGCTCCTGTAGCAATGCCACCACCTCAGTGACAGTTTTCATTGCGGCGACCATCTTACACGCTGCGCATCGACCCGCAATAAAGCTGCATGCCAGGGCTGAAAGCTATGCTAATCTCATGCCCAGGTTTACCGTTTCCAGCGGAGCTGACATGAGCAGTACGGAACAGACGGCCACGCGGAATTTCGCCCCGCAAAATCCTGAGACTTTCTTTGCCGCGCAAAAACGCAACCGGCGCGCAACGTGGCGCATGTCTGCCCTGAGCGCTTTCGCGGCATTCATCATGGGCGTACCGCTTACGCTGGTGCTCACGCCGTTGCTCTATGCGCTCACCCTGGCGGGTGCGGAGATCATCAACCATTTTTCTCCGTTGCCGCCGGAGTTCTGGCAAAACGCCAATGACCTGGCAAAGTTTGGCGCGCGCGTAGCCGATTACGTTCTTAACCAGAAAGGCACGCTTAGTCTTCAAGAGCTAGCCATCGGATTTGCGCTGGTGCTGCTGCCAGGAATGCTGGTGGCCTTTGCGCTTTGGATCGGCATGTTGATTCTCTTCCGTCGCGGCGGGGTTGGCGGCGCGCTGGCCAGCCTGAACGCGCGCGAGCCCAATCCATCTGACCTGAAAGAGCTGCAACTTGCCGATGCAGCGCAGGAGATGGCCATCGCCGCCGGATTGCCCGCGCCCAAGCTGATGCTGGTGGATTCTCCCGGCGCGAATGCCGCTGCAATCGGAACCTGCGCTGCCGACGCGCGCATTGTGATCTCACGCCGCCTGCTTGACGATCTTGATCGCGACCAGCTTCAGGCCATTCTGGCGCACCTTGTCGGCTCCATTGGCAATGGCGATCTCAGAATCGCCTTTACCGTAACCAGCGTGTTTGAAACTTGCGGCCTGCTGGTAAGTTTGATCAATGCGCCGTTTGGGCATGAGTCCCGCAGCCGCATCTGGCGCGTGTTGCGCTATATTTTTGCTCGCAGCACGCCGGAGCAGAAGGCCGCTGAAGCCGCCGCCATTGCTGAATCGCTGGCGGGTTCGCTCGATACCAATAACACTGATATTGATCGCTATTTCAACGCGCCGAATCCGGGGCTCATCCGCAAGCTGTTCCGGATATTCTTCTTTCCATTTCTCTTTACCAATCTGGCGGTAGAGATTACGCTCTGGTTTTTCCTGAACATCATGCTTGGGCCGTGCATGGCGCTGCTTTGGCGTACGCGGCGTTATCTGGCGGATGCCAGCGCAGTTGAGCTAACGCGCAATCCTGATGCGCTGGCCCACGCCTTGCAGCGGCTGAGTGAAGACACCACGGCGATTGCCGGCGGCGAATGGGCAACGCATTTATTTGTGGTGAACCCAACCGGTGATCGCACCCTGCGCGGCGAAGAGCCGAGTGAAGACCAAAAGCGCAAGATGATTCAGGACTGGACATCAACCGCGCATCTTTCTTCTGTGCCTTCCCCTGCTGTCGCTCCCGCCGGAGCGCCGGTTTCTCCGCAAGATTATGCCAACGTGCGCAAGCAGATGATGCTTACAGCCATGGCGGTGGCCAAAGGTGATCCGCAGGCCATTGCGCGGCTTGAAGCGATTGGAGAAATCGCAGGCGGCATGCAGGCTCTGGGACTGCACGCCATGCCCAATCCGGCTGACATTATTGCAGCGCAGAAAGGCGACCGCGCTGCGCTGGCCCGCCTTAAAGCGCTTCGCCTTGAGCACCAGCCACAGGCCGATTCGCGGCGCGGGCAGTCTGGCTTGCAGATCCAGAGCATCCTTTCGTTTCATCCGTCGCTCAAGAGGCGCGCAAAAAAGCTGCAGCGCATGGGATCGCACCTGATCGCGCCGGAGCAAAAAGCCCGTGCCCCTCTCGTGATCTTTATGACCGTGCTTTACCTGATCATTGTGCCGCTGCTGACGATAGCCGCTGGGCTCATGCTGGTGGCAATTGGCATGATGATCGGCCTCAACCTCATGATGCTGGGGCTATGGCTCACGGCAATCCACTGGATTTTTGTGTGGTGGAACGGCAGATAAATTTTGGTCGTAAGCAGGGTGGCGCGTGAGCGCCACCCTCCTGAAATCACTTCTCATTCGGACTTGGCGCAGTACTTGCTATGCCAAGGGGAAAGCGTGATTTAAGTTCAGTCGGCGGCAACGGAGTTGACGCCTGTCCCTGAGCAATTGGGTTCACTTGTGCGCACGTAATCTGTGTGCCACAACCGCCGGTGCAGGTGCATGTGCTTGGATCCCACGAACCACCCTGGCTGATGCAAAGCTGTTGCAGATTGGGATTGCATGTGGGAGGTGGGGCCGAGCAAGTGCACGTGCTCGTGTTCCATACATTTCCGTTATTGGTGCATGTAGCCTGTCCTCTCGGATCTGGGCAGGTAACAATATTGGCACAACTGGCGCTGTTAGAGCTGGAAACAGCAAGGCAGAATTGGCGGTCATTCTGGTTGGAAATGGAAGAGCACTGACTTGAATCGTGCAGTGATATTCCCAGGCATAGAGCGCGGCTGTTTGCATCTGCCACATTGTTACAGTTAGGCGATGGATTGGTGTTGCCGCTGGAGGCGCCGTAACAGAATGCCTGCATCTGTGGATTGGTGATGTCTCTGCAGTTCGAGGAGAAATTGGGAGCCAAGGCCATGCCGAAACAAGCCAATTGCATATTGCGGTCCGTTATCGCTGTGCAGGGGGTTTGTGAGACAGTGGAAATCGCGGAGCAGGTCTGCCTGTCGTTGGGATCGCTAATGTTGGAGCATAGCGAGGAATTCCGTCCAGCAAGGCCATTACACGCGTTCAATTCGTCCCGGGCGCTGTTGAACGTGAAGGGGCTTCCTGAAGATGCAATGTTGCATCCTCCGCCACCATCATTGAGCCAGAGTTGCTGGATCAGATAATTCTGTCCGCCTAATGTCATATTGGCTTGCGCGCCATTCGGCGTAGTAAATGTAGGACCAAAGTTGAAATTACAAAGGTCGCCATTCTCGCCTGAGCCGCTGTTATGGAACCACGCATTCAAATCTGGATCGGTAACCGTTTCTGAGAGTTCATGCGCCATAGTGTTGGCCATGGCATCCGCCCCCGGATTTCCATTAGGGCTTATAACAGAATTAAGAGGAGCGCATGTGACACTGGAATTCGGATTATTAATGCATTTGGGAAATGCATCTCCCACAAACGCATATTTGATGTCGCTTCCGCCCAGGGTCGCATGAGTGTGAAAGCCGCAAAATTGCACACAAAATTGACCGTCTGCGCCAGTCTCGTTCACATCTCCGGAGGAAAGAACAAAGTACACGCCATTGGGATCCCTCGGCAATCCGCGGCTGGATATCGCAGTGGAAACCACAGTTTGCAGGCTGGCATCAGTCAGTGTCGTCCCTTGCGAATAACTGTCAAATGCCTGGGTACCTAGCGTGACAGCCCCGCTGATATTGGCAGGGGTAGAAGATCCAGCGGGCTTGAACCCGTAAGCAGTATTGAGAGCGAAGTAGGGTGTTTTAGTCAGCGAGGAAATAAAGTTCGGCAGTATGGTAAGGGCTGAATTGCTGCTCCAGTTGCCATACCAGATGAGGTAAACCGTGGTGCTTGCACTTGGCGTAGTGTTTGTTACTGGGTTCATCACGGGGCCGCCGTGATATTCAATTCCGTTCCCCGTAGCCTGGGCGTGTAATGCTGGCGGCAGCAATATGCCGGTTATAAGCAAAATGTAAAATGCGTGTATGGCTAAGCGAAAAAAAATCTTGTTTGCATTGATTGTCCGCATAGGTCTCCTTGGCGCCGCTGGAAACAGGTCCAGGTTCACTGGGCTTGAATGTGAGAAGAAAATCTGATGAAACAGAGCGGTCGCTTCTTAACGCGCTAAAATTCTAGAACTCTGGAATGGAGAGACCCAAGAAAAAAAGCCTATTTCGTAATGCAAATATTCCCAAAATGAAAACACATTGCAATCGGAATGAGATGTGCGGATGGCTAAATTCTGCAATGATCATTTCGCCCAAGCGTTCAGGCTGCCAGCTCTCCGGGTGAAAGTTCATCCACGTAGCACCAAATCCAGGTTTCGCCCGGCTCAATGGAGCGGATGAGCGGATGTTTGCTGCGGTGAAAATGCTTGGTCGCATGCTTGTTCTTGGATGAATCGCAGCAGCCAACGTGGCCGCACTCCAGGCAGAGCCGCAGGTGGACCCAGGTATCGCCGCTCTTGATGCATTCTTCACATACGTGCTTGTCTGTTTTGGTGATCTTGATCTGTTGAACGTGAGTGCAATCTTCTGCCATGAGTGGCTCCTTATATGTAGCGCGAAACCGCTTTCATCACGCGACAAGTGTCAGGACACGACTTTAAGTCGCGCCGTCAAAACTAAAACAAATCTCTATGCCGCTCCCGCCGCTGGTTCTTGTGATCTCTCCAGCGCCTTGCGGTCCCACTTGCCCAGCGTTGCTCCGGCTTCGTATGTGCTTTGCAAAAATTCCAGCAGCGTCTCCGTGGGTGAAGCTGCGGTGCGCACCTGCTCATGCATCAGTAGAAATTCGCCCATTTGCTGGTTATAAAACGCAGCGCCAGGACGGACCTGTTGCCGGGCAAATCCCTGCGGTTCAGGAGCAGCATAACAATAAAATGCAGCGTCTTTCAGGTCGCCGCCACCGGGCCACCAGCCTGCGCTGATTACCTCATGCGAGTACGCTTCCTGCATGATCTTGCGCAAAATAGGATCGGGATCATTGCGCGGCGGCGCCGGACGGCCAGAAAAGCGCGTGACCGCCAGATCAAAACTGCCCCAGAAGAAATGTGCCGGACTGGACTTGCCGACGAAGCGCGAGCGGAAAACGTTGAACACATCGTCAATCGACACCAGCGCGCGCCAGAAGCGGCGGGCATATTCCTTATCATAAGCGGCGTGCACGTGGTCCTGGTCGAAAGCAATGGGGTTGGCGACCTCCACCGGCATTTTCCAGATTTTTACGTCGATCTTAAGCGCGTGAAGCGCCGACATAAACTCCTGGTAGAAATCGGCCACGGAGCGCGGCCCCAGCGGAATGATCTTGCTCGCCGGATCGCATGTCTTGATCTCAAGCTGGTGCTCAAGAAAATCAAATTCAATTTCAAAAACCCGCTCGCCATAAGGAACGGCGGAAGTTGTAAGCCCGCGCGCGCTTACGTGCAGGGCCGCATTCCACCAGTGGTTGACTTTGGGTGTAAGCGCCAGCCGTACTTTGCCGACAATCTGCGTCCACATGTGCAGCGTATCGCGAGTTTCCTGCCATGCATCGGGAGGCAGCGCGGGCCAGCAGGCAGGCGAGTCAGAAACAGCAGTGCTGCGGTTTTCAGTTTTCTCAATTTTCTCAACCATGGCCGCTCCAAGAAAACCAGTATAGTCGTTGGATGACGAAACACTGGTATTGCGATTCCTCTATCGGCGCGGCTAGGTTCTCAATTCCACCACCGTCGCTCCCGCCCCACCCTCATTCTGCTGCGGTTCGGAGACGGTTTCCACGTGCGGATGCTTTTGCAGATACTGGCGCAGGGCCTTGCGCAGAATGCCCATGCCGCTGCCGTGGACGATGCGCACCCGCGTAAGCCCGGCGAGGAATGCACGGTCCAGGAATTTTTCTACCTCGCTGGTCGCCTGGTCCACGGTCTGGCCGATCACGTTGATCTCCATGGGCGTATTGGAGTCTTCTTTCAGCGAGACGGAGATTCCCTTGGCACGCGCTGCTGCCACCGGATTGACCACTGCGCGCTGTCCGCCGGAGCCTGAGCCGACGGAAAACACTTCCGCAACGTCATGACGCGGAATCTTCATCTTCATGGCGCCCATCTCGACTTCAAAGGTATTCTCATCGATCTTGCGCTTCACCACGGCGGTACGGCCCAGCGACTTGAGCTTGACGGTATCACCCTCAGAGATGTGCTTGACCTCATGCGGACGCGCATTTGGATCATTCACATCTGCTCCCGTTTTGTGCGCCACCACGCCGGCATCAAACTGCTCTTTAAACTCGCGACGCAGGCGGGCGATCCGCTGCTCCGCCTGCTTGGAAAGCTTCTGCGCCGCGGCGCGGTCCTGCACGGCGCTCACGGCCTCGCGCACCTGGTATTCAAAGTCCTTGAGCAAAGATTCCATCTTGCGTTCATAATCGCGCGTCTTCTGCCGCTGCTCCTGCTGACCTTCAGCCTCCAGGCGCTTCAGTTCGCGGCCCAGATCTTCTTCGCGTTTTTGTGTGGCGCGCCGCTCGGTCTCAAGTTCGCGCAGCTCATTGTGCAGGCGGTCGAGAAACTTGCTGACATCCTGCGTCTGCGTGGTAAGGCGCTGGCGCGCCGCATCCGTGATCTGCCGATTGAGTCCCAATCGTTGCGCGATGTTGATGCCCGCCGAAGCTCCGGGCACGCCGACGCGCAGCTCATACGTGGGCTGCAGCGTGTGCTCGTCAAAGCCCACGGCAGCGTTGAGTACTCCCGGCGTGTTCGCAGCATAAACTTTCAGCGACGTATGATGCGTGGAGATCACGCTCAGCGATCGGCTGTGAAGAAAATGAGAGGCAATGGCCACGGCCAGCGCCGCGCCCTCTTCCGGATCGGTGGCCGAGCCCAACTCATCGAGCAGCACCAGCGAGTGCGCCGTCGCGGTGCGCGAGATGAAATCAATGTTCGTGACGTGCGCGGAGAAGGTGGAAAGGTTCTGCTCAATCGACTGGTAGTCGCCGATATCGGCCAGCACGGCGTCAAACACCGGCAGCCGCGCCGTATTGGCCGGCACCGGAATGCCCGCCTGCGCCATGAGCACCAGCAAGCCCACGGTTTTGAGGCCCACGGTTTTGCCGCCCGTGTTGGGCCCGCTGATGATGAGCTGGCGATGACCGCTATCCATTTCAAGAGTAAGCGGGATGACTTTGCCACCCTTTAGCTTGAGGTTGCGCTCCAGCAGCGGATGCCGTGCTGCGCGCAACTCAAGAAAGGCGTTGGCCAAGTCAGAACCCGTCGGCTCTGGACGCACGCAGTCATAATCCAGGGCAAAACGCGCTTTGCCGATCTGCAGTTCCACCTCAGCCATCACATCGGCTGCAACAACAATTTCGTCAGCGCGCTCGCCCAGGCGCTCCGTCATCTCCTGCAGGATGCGCCGGACCTCCGCCTGCTCCTCTTCCAGCAGCCGCACCAGATCATTGTTCTGCTCAATGGTCTCCAGCGGCTCAATGAAAACCGTTTGCCCGCTGGAGCTTGCGCCGTGCACCACGCCGTTTACGCGCTTGCGCTGCTCGGTTTTTACCGGGATCACGAAGCGCTCGCCACGGATGGTGACCAGCTCGTCCTGAACGGCGCCGCCTTCGGCCAGCCGTCGCAGATATCCGCGCAGCGACTCCTGAATGAGCCGCTTCTGCTTCTCCACGTCGCGACGAATGCGGCCCAGCTCCGGCGAAGCACGATCGTCAAGCGTGCCGTCCGGCTGGATCTTGTTGCGGAAATGGCGCAGCAGCAGCGTGAAATCGGCAATCTGGTCAGCCAGCTCCAGCATGCCGCGCCAGTGCTCTCTTACGGCGTCCGCCGGATGCAGCGCCATCTCGCGCCACTCTGAGGCTTTATCGACCAGTAAAAGAAGATCTCTGATCTGCTCGATCTCAAGCGTTGCGCCAGGGATTTTGGCCTTGGCCAGCAGGTTGCGACCGTCGAACAGCCCGGAGAAATCAAACCTTGCGCCGGCAAAGTAGAAGCGGCGAGCTTCATCGGCCAGTTGTTGCTGGCGGTCAATCCACGCGCGGTCTGCCGAAGGCTCCAACTGCGCTACGCGTGCTTTTCCCAGCGGCGAGCTGACATATCCGCCCAGGAAGTCACGGAAGTGCGTGAATTCCAGGACGCGGGAGGAAGAATGCTGAAGCGGCGAAGGGACCATGCAATATTGATGGTATCGCAAAGTGTTAGGCGCTTGACGCGATGCAGGCTTAGACCGTGAAAAAGCCCGGAAAATCGTGGGGAAGTAGGCTAAACTTTAGCAATGTCCTTTCCCGTTACCCGACTTCGCCGCATGCGCCAGACCGACTCTCTGCGGTCACTGGTACGTGAGACCCGTCTTACGCCCACAAGCTTTATTTATCCTCTGTTTGTCTGCCCCGGCGAGGGCGTGCGCAAAGAGATTAGCTCCATGCCCGGCGTGTTTAACATCTCGGTGGATGAAGCAGTGAAGGAAGCGGAGGAAGCGCACTCGCTGGGAGTGGGCGGGATTATTCTCTTCGGCCTGCCGGAGAAAAAAGACGAGACCGCTACCGGGGCGTGGATCGATGACGGGATCGTTCAGCGCGCCACCCGGGCCATCAAGCGCGAAGTGCGCGACCTGGTGGTGATCGGCGATGTCTGCCTGTGCGAGTACATGTCGCACGGCCATTGCGGGATTGTGCAGAAAAAAAATTCGCCGACAGCGGGTGGGACTGCACGCCGAGGCAGTAACGGCGAACGCGGCAGCGGTAATGGCGGTCGCACAGCAGTAGCTACGCAGGCTGCGGCGGAAGCTGAATATGAAATCCTGAACGATGAAACGCTGGAAATCCTGGCCAAGACCGCTGTCTCTCAAGCACGCGCCGGAATGGATATTATTGCTCCGAGCGATATGATGGATGGAAGAGTGAGCGCGATTCGCAAGGCGCTCGATCATGCCGGCTTCCTCAATACGCCTATCCTTTCTTATGCAGCCAAATTTGCTTCAGGATTTTATGGCCCATTCCGTGAAGCCGCCGACTCCGCTCCGCAGTTCGGTGATCGCCGCTCCTACCAAATGGATGGCGCCAACCTGCGCGAAGCCATGCGCGAAATCTCGCTCGACGTGAAGGAAGGCGCGGACATGATCATGGTGAAGCCCGCCATGCCCTATCTTGATGTGATCAGCGAGGCGCGCCGCCGTTTTGATCTGCCGATCGCCGCTTACCAGGTTTCCGGCGAATACTCAATGCTGCAAGCAGCTATCCGCAACGGCTGGCTTGATCGCGATCGAGTCATGATTGAATCGCTTACGTCCATTCGCCGCGCGGGAGCTCAACTCATCCTTACTTATTTTGCGAAAGACGCAGCCAGGCTGCTGGGCTGAGAAAAGAAGCGCATGACACTCACTGAAACACCGTTTGAAAAAAGTTTTGAATCTGTTTTCAATGCGGTGTTGTTTGTTTTCCTTATTGCACCTCTGGCACTGACCGTTCTTAAAAAGAAAATACCCATTATCTTCACGCCTGTTTGATCGCATTGAGATCTATGGGTTTCTTGCAATGTGGCTGGGCGCTATCTATGCGGCTTTTATCTATCTCCGCCATGCGAGTACTACTTCAAGAATGGTCATGATTTTTTGGGCATTCGTCTCTGTGATCTGCTTGATTTGCAGGTACACATATAAGAAGACCGCCACATCCAAGCAACCGCAACCTTAGCGGAGCAGACTCAAATACTGAGCTGAAAAAAGAAATTCACTGACGAACTTCTGTAAAATTGGCTTCGGTCCATCTGCGGAGGAGCCATGTCTGTGCCAGTAAAAAAAGACCAGAGAGATATAAGAGGTCAATTCACAAGTCTTCTATTTACAAATTTAGTGATCGCTGCGTTCCTGAGCATTGCTCTGGCAAGTTCCAACGCTGCGTTGGCGCAGGCACCGGCAGCAAAGACCACCTCATCCATGGACTCGGCCATCCGCACGCTTTTTTCCGGCGTGACTTTTGACCAGACAGCCATCTCTACTGATGCCAAACAGGTGGCCTGGGTGGAAAACGACAAGGATGGCTCAGCGATTTATGTTTCTGATATCGCCACGCCCAAGCCGCGCCGCATTACCGCAGGCGGGCATGAAGAAGATAGCATTGCGTGGTCGCGTGACAGCAAGCAAATCGCTTTTCTCTCTGACGCCGGCAAACCGGGGCAGCAGGAGCTTTACGTTGTAAATGCCGCTGGCGGTACACCGCGCAAGCTCACCAGCGTAATAGGCTTCTTGGCTTCGCCCGGCTGGTCGCCAGACGGCAAGACCATTGCGCTTTTATTTACTCAGAATGCTGTGCGCGCGGCTGGCCCGCTGGTGGCGGAGAAGCCGCAGACCGGAGTGATTAAAGAAGCGGTCACAGAGCAACGGCTGACGCTGGTAGATGTGGCTACAGGCAAGCTGCGCCAGATCTCACCTGCGGATATGTACGTTTATGAATATGACTGGTCGCCGGACGGCACGCGCTTTGTGACCACCGCGGCGCACGGCAACGGCGATGATAACTGGTACATTGCGCAGATTTATACCATCGCGGCAGCAGGTGGAGAGATGAAGTCTATCTACACGCCGCCTATTAATTCGCAAATCGCCATTCCTACCTGGTCGCCGGATGGAAAATCTGTTGCCTTCATCTCCGGCATCATGAGCGATGAGCCGGCAGTCGGTGGAGATATTTTTCTGCTTCCATCTGAAGGCGGCGAAGCCAAGGACATTACTCCGGGCATGAAAGCTTCAGCCAGTTGGCTGACCTGGATGCCCGGCGGGAACAAGATTCTCTTTGGCGAAGATGTGGATGGTGAAAGCGGTGTCGCCACTGTTGACGTTGCTGGCGGCAACATTGAAACACTGGTTCACGGGCCTGAACAGCTCACCGCCAATGGCTGGGGCAGCGCCATTTCACTGGCCAGTGATGGCAAATCTGCCGCTGTGATTCGCCAGTCGCTGGCGCATCCGCCGGAGGTGTGGGCGGGAACGCTGGGCAAATGGCAGCAGATCACCTCGCGCAATGCCGGAGTGAAACCTGCATGGGGAGAAGCAAAGAGTATTCACTGGCAGAATGATGGATTCAACCTGCAAGGGTGGCTGCTCTATCCAGAAAACTTTGACGCAACAAAAAAATATCCCATGGTGGTAATGGTCCATGGCGGGCCAAGCGCCATGGTTCGCTCTTCATGGCCAGGGTCGCATAGTTTTGGCATTGCGCTCTCAGCCGCAGGATACTTTGTCTTTATGCCGAACCCGCGCGGGAGCTACGGACAGGGAGAGGCCTTCACCCGCGCGAACGTAAAAGATTTTGGCTACGGCGATTTTCGCGACATCATGACCGGCATTGATCAGACATTGAAGGATGCGCCCATCGATGAGCATCGCCTTGGCATTACCGGTTGGAGCTACGGCGGTTATATGACCATGTGGGCGGTCACGCAGACCAACCGCTTTGCCGCCGCTGTCGCAGGAGCAGGGCTGGCGAATTTCCAAAGTTATTACGGAGAAAACCAGATTGATAAATGGATGATCCCGTTCTTTGGCGCATCTGTGTATGACGATCCGCAGGTCTATGCCAAGAGCTCGCCGATTACGTTCATCAAGAAGGCAAAGACGCCCGCGCTGGTCCTTGTGGGCGATAGCGACGGCGAATGCCCAACGCCGCAATCGTATGAGTTCTGGCATGCGCTCAAAACGCTGGGAGTAAAAACCGAGCTTGTGGTGTACGAGCATGAAGGCCACGCCTTTGCTAGCCCTGCGCACCAGCGTGACGTAATTGAGCGCGTGGCAGCATGGTTTGATCAATATCTCAAGTAAAAATTGATCCTGATATGCACAGAAAAATCGCGCTGGGCTAAGGCATTTGGGCCATAGACCAGAGCACCTGCCGGTGTACTCTGAGTGTACGCCCCGTCAATCCATCAAAGAGGCAGTTATCCAGTGGCCCGTGCCAAACGCACTTCCCGAATCCTGCTTGTGAATGGTGAAAATACGGTGCAACATCTGCGCGCCCTGATGTTGCGAATGGAAGGCTACAACGTTGATACTGCGGCCGAT
>Ga0070741_10007620_pt1 | contig 22282 bp, 21 predicted proteins | sample Coa_R1_4_FD_66440 | JGI IMG/M metagenome (GOLD analysis project Ga0070741, IMG submission 66440) | Surface soil microbial communities from Centralia Pennsylvania, which are recovering from an underground coalmine fire - Coalmine... | ecosystem: Environmental > Terrestrial > Soil > Unclassified ... | reverse complement strand
CCAACCAGACCTTCCGCAGCCGCATCCATACTCAGCCGCTTCCGGAGGATATCCATGGATCGTAGAGATCACTGCATTGCGTCCATATTCTTGTCGGCTGCGCTCATCATTCCGATCGGGGCGACGGCGATGCCGGCGCCGCAAGACGATCACGAAAGGCACGAGCGCGAGGAGCACAGCCGCCGCTATTACGCCCGGCAAAACCGTGACTATCACAATTGGAGCAACCGGGAAGACCGGATGTACCGGGAATGGCTGGCCGAGCGGAATTACGGATATGTGGACTATGACCGCCTTGATCCACGCGACCAGCAAGATTACTGGAGATGGCGTCATAACCGGGAGAAACGGTACCGCCATGAGGAGCACGAAGAGCACGAGCACGAGCGCCGGTAGGCTCGCCGGGCCTGATTCCACGGCAGAGGTTTGACCTCTGCCGCTTGCCTTTTTGGGCTATAATGCCGGGCATGCCTGCTGCACCCGGAGCCACCAAGGCCGTCGGGATGGTCCCTGACGAGCTGAAGTTCGAACCGAAGTCCAAAGGACTTGCCACCCCGCGCAAGAAAAAGCCGAAAGAACTTGCCGTCATCACGGAGTGCTGCACCGGATGCGCCGGCTCTCCTGCCTGCGTCGAATACTGCCCGGTGGAAGACTGCATGTTTTGGGTGCCGGACGAAGATAATCCTCCCTTTGGACGAATCCAGGTGGACCCGATTCTGTGCATCGGGTGCAAGAAGTGCATCAGCAAAGGCCCGGATGGATGCTTCCTGGATGGTTGTCCGTGGGATGCAATCGTGATGGTGGATACGGCAGAGGTGGAGAAGGAAGTTGGAGTGATGGCGATCTAGTAATCAAGATTGGTCCTCGCCAGATCACCCTTTACCCAAAAGGACAAACAGCCGCCGGTTTCGTCAAACCTGCCTGAACTATTTCGAGCGGTCCTGGATCGCTTTTTCGGTTTCCATGGCCTGCTGGCGGACGTCGTTCGAGATGTCAGGCAGGTCGCGTTCGTAGGGTCGGATCGCAGGCAGATCGTCCGGCTGTCCGATCAAGTACAGGGCGCGCAAGGCCTCCCAGACTTGTTCGGTGGCGGGATCGACCACAGCGACTTCTGCCCCTTGGGCCACATTAGCTCCGGTCTGCGCCACCGAGCGGATGCGCCCGGGAATCGGGGAGCGAATTTCTACGATCGTTGACGAGGTTGCCGGCGCCAGTTTCGCGATCAGGCCTCCCTGGTGAATCGCGGTGCCTGCACGGTCGGAGTCTGCGATTCGCCCGGCGCTTGGAGCGGTAATATGGGCGGGTTGCAGCAGGGCTGCGATTTGCGGCCGTCCAGTGGCATCCCCGAAGCGGACCAGTGACAAAGCCGCGTTGCCGCGCACCATGGGCGATGGGTCTTGCAGCATCTTCAGCAAGGTCTGGTGGAAGCCTGCGCCGGACGTGTCCTGCCCCATGACCCACGCGTCTGTATTGCGGACCTCTTCCACTGGATTGTCCGCCAGGCGAAGCAGATCCGGATACCAGCGCTGGGCGTTGACATCCCCGTGAGACATGCGGTCGCCCAGTTGCACCAGCGCATGTTGGATGTGGCGGGGCTTCTTGTCATCCTGCAGATACTCGGTTAACTGCCGGTCGGAAAGGTGGCGGCCGAACCAGGTGTTCCACCAAAACAAGAACGGCATGAGGACGATCAGCCACCCGGTGAGGAAGAACAGGATTTTTTGGTTGCGCGACATGCCGCGCTTTGACTTGGGCGCAGGAGACAATCCGGCCGCTGACGTGGGCAAGGTTTCAGTCATGTATGTGTAAGAGAGCGCGAAAGGCCACTAAAAGTTTACTCTACGCGGCCATCGAGAACGAGACAGGCACGGGCAATCACTCGACGTCGGCGTCGAGGATGCGGTTCTGCTCGAGATAGTGCGACATGGCGTACTGGGCCAGAAGCGGCGTCTCCAGGCGGATTTCAGCGCCGATCCATTCGCCTTTGGCGTGAGGAGCGTCGGGAGGGTGGTTGCAGCGGCCGCCGCTGCCGAATTGGGGGCCGAAGTCGGCGGACTGGATCTGATCGAACTGGTGGATTTCCCGCCAGGCTCGGTCGCCTATGGTGCCGGAGACGTCGATTTTTAATTTCAGGACGGGCATGGCTCCAGGCCGGGGCTCAAGTCAATGGTACGGTTCGGCGGCACGACGAAGCAGGCCGCTTCTCGCGAAGCGGATCAGAGTGCCCACCCTCTCGCAAAGAACGCGAGAAGGGTAAGGCACTCCGGGTCGTCAGCTGTGCGGGAACCACTGGTAGAGCATGAAATACACTATGACGCCTGTTACCGATACGTACATCCATAGTGGCCAGGTCCAGCGGGCGATGGCGCGGTGCTTGTCGTACCGGGCGCGCAGGCCGCGAGTGAGAGTGATCACCGCCAGCGGAACGATGACGATCGCCAGCATCACGTGCGAGATCAGGATCGCAAAATAGATTGGTCGCGCCCAGCCCTGACCCAGGAACAAAATATTGCCCACCTTCCAGTGAAAAAAGAGATAGCAGGCGAGGAAGAGGGCCGAGGCAACAACGGCCGCGATCATGCACCGGCGATGGGCTGCCATGCGCCCTTTCGCAATAAGCACGCGGCCGGTCAAAAGCAACACCGCGCTGGTTCCATTCAGGCCCGCGTTGAGAGCGGGGAAGTAGGCGTACTGTTCGGCAATCACGCCGCCGGCCTCGTGGTGCGGCGATTGACCATCAGCAGGGCCAGGGCGAACATCACCAGGGAAAACAGGACCAGGGTGGCCATCGCGGAGTTAACGGCGAAGGTGCTGTCCTGGGCAGGGTAGAGGAGCCAGCGCAATGCTTTTACGCCGTAGGTCAACGGATTCAGGTGCATGATGGCGCGAATCCATGGGGAGGCGCCGTCCAGAGGGAACAGGGCCCCGGACAGCAGCCACAGCGGAATCAGGAACAGGTTCACGATGCCGTGGAAGGCTTGCGAGGAATCCATGGGCCACGCGATGGCGAAGCCCAGGGCCGTCAGGGAAAAGGCGACTAAGAACACGACTACCGCGACCAGCAGAACCTGAATTGGATGCAACTGTACTCCGGCGAAGGGCGCGAAGATCAGGAACAGCAGGCCCTGGACGGCCGAGAGGGTGGTTCCGCCCAGAACCTTCCCGAGCACAATAGCAGTGCGCGGGACGGGCGCGACCAGGACGGAGAGCAGGAAGCCTTCCTTGCGGTCTTCGATCACTGACATCATGGTGAAGATCGAAGTGAAAAGCACGATCAGGATCAGTGTGCCGGGATAGAAATAATCCAGGTAATGCTGCTGCGTTCCGCCTGTCGAGCGCAGAGAGTTCCCGAAGCCGGAGCCGAGCACCAGCCAGAAGACCAGCGGGGATGCGAGCACGCCGATCACGCGTCCGGGTTGGCGGTAGAAGCGGACGATCTCGCGCCACCAGAGGGTGTAGGCCGGCAGTATGACTCCCGCCGATGGGCGAATCATAGGACGCGGCAACGTTGCTGCCCGGGTTGCCATGCTTAACTCGCCTTGGCCGGAGGCGTCTTGCCCGGGCCGGTTTGTTTTTTGCCGAGCAGGCCCTGGTCGCGGGCTTCCCAGTACGCGTTCATCAGAAAACAGGCGGAGAGCGTTAACAGGATCAGCGTCATGAACAGGCCGTCCACGGTGAAGGAAAGCGGAGACAGGACGATCATCCCGCTGGCGAAGATCCAGGCCACTCCCGCCAGGGGCAGCAGGCCGAGCACCAGAGAAAGCACCAGAATCATGGGACGCAAGTTACCTCCTCTTCATCTTTTTCTGCGTGGGGTTGAACTGCGAATCGGGATCGGGATTCTCACTCCAGAACTTGTGGCCGGTGCGGTGGATGAAGACGTCTTCCAGCGCGGGCTTGCTGACGGAAATCGCCTGAATCTCGCCGGGGAAGGCTTCGACGACATCCGGCACGAAGCGGTGCCCGGATTCCTGCTCGATGCGGACCTGACTGCCAAGCACCGTGGTCGCAACCTGAAAGCGGGCGCGAATGTGCTCGGCGAGAGAATTGGCGTCGCGGGCGGCGTCGAGCAGGATGACGTCGCCGCCGATTTCGCTCTTCAATTCCGTGGGAGTGCCCAGCGCCACCAGATTCCCTTCATTCATGATGGCGAGCCGGTCGCAACGCTCGGCTTCCTCCATCAGGTGGGTGGTGACCAGAACGGAAACGTGTTCTTCATCGCGCAGGATCTGCAGGTATTGCCAGAGGTCGCGCCGGGCACCGGGATCGAGGCCCGTCGTGGGTTCGTCCAGTAAAAGAACGCCGGGATGATGCAGCAGCCCTTTGGCCAGCTCGATACGGCGCTGCATACCGCCAGAGAAAGTCTCGACCCGCTCCCGGGCGCGATCGGCCAGGCCTACCCGGCTGAGGATCTCTCCCACCCGTTTCTTCAGCGCGGAACCTCGAAGTCCATAGAGATGGCCCTGGTGCCAGAGATTCTCATAGGCGGTAAGTTTGGGGTCAACACTCTGCGCCTGGAAAACGACGCCGATTTGACGGCGTAGGCTGGCCGCATCCTGGGCGGCGTCGCAACCCATGACCAGGGCTCGGCCGCTGGTGGGGATCATCAGGGTCGAAAGAATGCGGAACAGCGTGGTCTTCCCGCTGCCGTTGGGGCCAAGCAGGCCGAACAACTCGGCCGGACGCACATCGAATGAGACGCCATTCAGGGCAGTCCGGCTTTCGTACCGGTGAACGAGATTCTGAACGGAAATGACCGGCGGGACGGAAGCCTTCACTTCCGGTCCAACATCCCCTAGTGACGCGACTTTCGAAACCAAATTGGAACCCCGGAGAACTACCATCAGTTTACGACATTCGGCGCAGGATCAGGGCAGTTACCGTTCCTGAAATGCCAGTATTCATCTCTCGATGCCTGCGAAGACCAGTCAAGCTGCGCTCGACCGAACAGCCGACTACGGCTGTCTCTACGTAATCTCTGGATCTTTCTCTTCTCAGACGCCTGTTGCTGATCAGGCGGCAGACGGATTGCGCTCCGCCTGTGGCACTCTTTCATCAAATGCCACTGGAACATGACGCCAGACCTGGATCGCGAGAACTACCGTGGTAGCGAGCAACAGTGCGCCCACGGCAACGTGCGTGACCGTGGAGATCACCATGGGGAGTTCCGGTTGGGCGGCGTCGCGTCCCCAAGAGACGCGAGTCAGAAAAGCCATGAAGCCGAGGCAAAGTTGGGCGATGACCAGCGAGAGCATCATGATCGCGGGACGGCGGATGGCTTCGATCTCGGAATAGACGCTCAAAGCCCGAACCGCGGTCCAGGCCAGCACGAAAGATACAACCGCTGCGTGTACCACGTGAGGCCACCAGCTGAGGCCGTGATGGCGGAACATAGCTCCCAGGAACAGTTGAACGTAAAGCACGAAGATCGACAGCAGGGTCAGCGTGAATAGGCTCGGACGGCGGAGGTCGAATTCTATGCGCGGGACCTCCTCGACCCATTTACGGCCGGTAAATACCGCCATCGCGACCGCGATGCAGAAAAAAGTCTGTGCCAGGGCGGCGTGAGCGGAAGATATCGGCGGGGGCAGGAAGAACAATACGGTCAGCCCCCCGAGAATTCCTTGGGCGATCACGGTTCCGAGCGCGGCGACTCCCAGGAATCGCATCCAGCGGCGTCTTTCGGCGCGCCACGTCCAGATGGCGAGAAGAATGGTCACCAGCCCGGCGGCCTGCGCGATCATGCGGTGGGTGTGCTCAAACTTGACGCCGCCCACCAGCCTCGGGATCTTGTACAGGGAACCAAACGAAGTGGGCCAGTCGGGAACCGAAAGGCCGGCGTCGTTGCTGGTGACAAGCGCGCCGGCGATGATGAGAAGGAAAGTCCAGCAGGCAAGAAAGACCGCTAGCCGGTGGAGGCCGCGGTGGTACGTGGTTGCGATGCCTTTCAGAATAATGCCTCTTGGGTCCCCGGCAGGAATATCCTTCGCTGCTCGGACTAGCCGCGGGCAGGCTGCACAGGGAGCGCAACCTGCTCCGGCTAACCGAACATTTTAACAAAGCGGGCGGCTATTCACCGGCTGCTTTGAAGCTTTGATCCACCGTCTTGGTCTCCTTGGGGGCGACGGTGACTTTCTGCTCCTGCGCGCCGAACTTCTCGTGCACGAATCCCAGAGTGTAATCTCCCGGCGGCAGGCCCTTGATTTCATACTTGCCGGACTTGTCGGTAACCGCGAAGAACGGGTTCTTCACCACATTGACGTACATCTTCATCCAGGGGTGCTGGTTGCACTTTACCGGCAGCATGATCTCTTCCCGCGCGAAGGTCTTTTCCAGTGCGGGCGAGGAGGGAGGCTGCGATTCGTTCCACTCGCGGTTGTCTTTGGGAGTGGGATGAATGTTGTGCGTGGTGGGATCGTCATTCTTGATCTGAACCGTCTGGCCGGCCATCACGCCGAGCACGTGGGGATGATATTGGCAGCCCTTCTGATCGAGTACGACCGGCTCTTTGGGGACGTCGAAGGTGCGGTTGCCCAGGCCGTCTTTGACGTACACGAAGACGTTGGCAAGATCTCCTCCGCTGACCACAACGTTCTCGGCTTCGTTGCTGCCCTTGCAGCCGGGATCCTGGCTCATGTCAATCTTGGAGGGCTTGGGAGCGGTGCCATCGAACTTCACCGTGCCTTTGACCGTGGCTACGGTGGCAGGATCGATCGGCGTGGCAGCGGGTTGTGCCGCCTGCTCTGTCGCGCTGTTGCTGGATTGCTCGGTATTTTCCTTCTTGCTGCATGCCGCCAGGGCCAGTAGAGCGCACAGCGCTACCATGGCGACGATGATTGTCCAATGCTTTCTATTCATGATGTCTCTCTCTCCTGTGGGATCAGAAATCAGTCCGGCTTCGGACCGGTAAGGGCACGAACGTTTCGTCTCGTGCCCTCCCGCAACTGTCGTATTGCAGGAATCTCTGAAGCGGCAATTCTACCGCGATCCTCCGCTGCCCGTTGTGGGATGCGATTCCTCCGCCGCCTGTTTGCGGCGACTTGGTGACTGCACGGCGGCTTTGGCCCGTGGCATCGATGAAGCCACGCGGCGCTGTTCTTCCGGCGTGAGCTGGAAGATATAGTCGGTCAGCAGTTTCCTGTGATCTCCGGCAAAGCCGTTAAAACTCGGCGGAGTCGGTCCGGAGAAGACCCATTGATTGTTCACCTGCCGGAACAGGCCGGACGGCATGGATGTTCCCGGACTCACGGCTTGCGGGTCGGTGATCCAGCGCTCCACCCAGTCGGGCTTCAGGCGCTCCTTGGCCATCAGGAAATTGGGCGCGGTGGCGATCTTGTCGTGCGCGGGATCGCCCGTGGCATGGCACTTCAGGCATGGCGCCGCGGTGCTCGAAAACAGGCTGCGCGCCATATCGCTTTCCTTGGCGGTGAGCGTCGGCACCTGCTCGGGAATGTAGGGAAGCGGTTGCTGAGACAGCGCCTCGAAGAAGCGCACCAGTTTTCTAAGCTCGTTGTCCGAGAAAGAGAAGGTTGGCATCCGCACTTTCAGATACGGACGCACGCCATTGCGGTTGGTGTCGGTCGTGCTCAGCGCGGGGTTCGAGAGGAACCTGCGCAGCCACTCGGGATCGACGCGGGCTCCTTCGGTCAGCAGCTTCGGGGGCAGTTGCTCCTGCGCATCCTGATATTGCCTCAGGCCCATCAGGATCGTTTTCTGGCCGGGAATGAACTGGTGGCATCCCATGCAGTTGTACTTCTTGACTACCCACCAGCCTTCCTGGATATCGTGACGATAGTCTCCGGGCTTGTACTGGTAGCTGGCGGGAAGGGAAGTCTCCTGGCTGCCCATCAGGAAAGTAGTGAGATCGAGCACCTGCTCTTTCGTGAGGTGCACGTTGGGCATGCGCAGAGCTTCGGTTTCGCTCTTTACCTTACCTTGGTCGTACACGTTGGGCTCCGCGAGTTTGTGCTCAAAGAAGCCTCTATGGTTGTACCAGGGGCTGGTGGCAGGGCCATCGGGCAACCGCGCCAGATCCTCTTTATCCTTGATCGGTTCGGAACCTTTTCCTCCACGCTGCGAGGGTTCGGTAAACAGCGCGAAATCGAGGCGCTCGATCGGCTTGCTGCCCTCGTAGGTCAGTTCCGTACCGATTCGGCCCTCATCTTCCATCCCTGAAATCTCGTGGCATCCGCCGCAGCCATAAAAGCGTACCCACTTCTTGCCTTCCTCTTTCAGGTTGGGATCATCCATGAAGGCAGCATCGGGGTAGGAAGACGGCTCCTGTTTCTTCTGGGCGATCAGATAGCTGGCAATGTCCTCCGCATCCTCGGGGCTGAGGCGCAGGCTGGGCATCACAGTCATGTTCTGCACCTGCAGTTCGTGGCCGTCGTTCGGGCACTTGCTGTGCGCCAGGTCCCACTGGTAGGGGAGGCCCTTCTTGGCGTAATCCTCCGGGCCAATGTCCTTCTTCTCGTAGGGACAGTAAGGGCGCGTGCGCTCGCGGGCGTTATGGATCCAGCGGACCAGGTAGTCGTAGTTGGCCTTCTCACCCACGCGAGTCAGATTCGCGGCGAAGGTGCCTCCCATCATCTGATCGCCTTCTCCGATGGAATGACAGGCCAGGCATCCCCGGGTTTCGAAAAGTTCTTTGCCGTGCGCGGCATTGCCCGGCTTGTGCTTGGGAATGGAGTCACGGAAACCGGATTGCCAGATATATGCCGAAATTGCCTGAATCTGATGATCGGTCAACCGGAAGTTCGGCATCTTGGTGGTCGGCCGGAAATCCGTTGGCTTCTTCAACCAGACCGGAATCCAGTTCCTGTTCAGCTTCAGCCGCACATCCTTCAGGTTTGGCCCGATCTTTTTCATGTCCTGCATCAGGCTGTGGGACTGGAAGTCGAGCTGTTGCAGCCGCGCGTCCAGCTTGCTGTTATCCACTCGCAAGTCGACGGCCTGCGTGTTCAGCTTGTTGGCTTCTTCGTTGGATTCCGCCGAGTCGGCCTGCTTCATCAGGTAGGCGGATTGCTTGAAGTTGTCCTTCTTCTGAGTCTCGATCTGCTTGATCTGCTGGCCGATCGAGTTCAGGTCTTCGGGCTCTTTGTCGTATCCCTCGTAGCGATGGCAGCCATTGCAACCGCGCTGGCGGAACAAGTCCTTGCCGGCGTTGATGGTTTCAAACTGCACGTCCCCGCTGGCGAGCAGCATGTCGGCGGAGTGGCAGGTCTGACATCCCGCCTGTGCGTTCTCCTTGGGAAACAGCGGCCAAAGCCAGTGCTCATAATTTCCGTGAGCCTTCTCGACGCTGGTCGTGGCTCGCCCGTTGCCCTGATGGCAGGGAGAGCACCCGAACTTGTCAGGATCGTGAATCTTCAGCAATTCGGGCTGGGGATGACTGGTAAGCGCGGTAGCGTATTCGTCGGGCTTCTTCGCGCCTTTGGAGGTCATGGCGGCCGCCGTGACTTTCACCGGTTCGCGCGCGTTCATGTGGCAGGATTCGCAGCGATCAACGATGTTGGCTTCCGCCACATTGATCTGAACGATGGTGGGATCCCATTCCGTGGCGCGCTTCTTCAGGCCGTCGATCTGCGGCGCCGTCAAGTCGACCAGGTGATCGGTGACGTATTCATCCATCCGGGCGCGAGCCTCGGTCACCGGCTTCAGCACCTCGCCCAATTCCAGGCTGAGTTTCGTGCGCTCGTCGCGGATCTCGTTGTATGTTTCTTCCAGTTGCTTGAAGTCAAATTTCTTCCTGCTGCCGTCGGGGAATTCGACCGTCGCCTGCTCGGCTTTGTACTTGTCGATTTCTCTCTGCTTGCTGGCCTTCGAGGACGCGCTCTCGCTGGTCTCGAGTTCGTAAGTTAAGGCATTCACGTAGGCTCGTCGATCCGTGAAGACAGCCTGAACTGCAAGCAGGCGGGCGCTGGCGTCATCGAGCTTCTTTCGGATTTCGGCGGCTTGCGAAGCGGCGTCCTGACTCGCCTTCTTCCAGGCGGCATTCAACGTCGCATATTCGGAGTCGCTCTCCACCTGCTTTTCCGAACTCTGCGACTTGGATCTCGCCGTGTTCAGAAAAGCGCTATAGCGAGTCTTCCATTGATCCTGGAACGCCTTCCAGGGGCGCTGTCCCCAGGCCTCGTCCCACAACGCCCAGAAGAGCGTGACGATCAGGATGATCGTCGCGATCACGTAGTGCGCGGCATAGGACTTGCTGGTGATCGGATCCTGCTCGGGGATGGGTTTCTCGGGCACCGCTATCTCCCTCTACCGAATGATTTCAGATTGCAGATTGCCGATGGACTGCTCGCTTCCGCCACGGGAGCGGACAAATCTGAATTCTGACTGCTGCAATCCGCCTTCATATGTTGAACCACGGCGTAATCCACACGTACTTGATGTGCCACAACAGGCGCAAGGCCATCTTCAGGGGCAGGGCGACCATGGTGAGCAGCATGAATTGCATGAGCGAGAACTGCAAGAGGCTCATGCGCTGGAAATCCTTCGCCATGCGCCGGCGGAACAGCGAATACACCAGCCCTCCCCCGACCAGGTAGTAGCCGATGACTACAATCCCGCCAAAGATTGCCTTGGCCAGGTTCGAGGTGATGCCGAAAATGTCCGGCAAATCCCGGTTCACTTCATAGATCAGGCGGTTGTGATCCCAGGTTTGTCCCGGCCAGAACCATTGCCACCCCGGGCCGCGGATGAATGTGCCGATAATGATCATCGCCACCCACAGAATGATGAAGCCGAACAGGAATGTGGAGATGGAAAACTTGCGCTGCTTCCAGGTGTAGTAGCCGCTGCCCAGCGGGTTGGTGTCGATATACGGGATCACCATCAGCCCGATAATGATCATGGTCGGCATGACGACCCCGGCAATCCACGGATCGAAATAGACCAGCATCTCCTGCAGCCCCAGAAAGTACCAGGGAGCCTTCGCCGGATTCATCGTCAGGTTGGGATTGGCGGGTTCTTCGAGGGGCGCGTTGAGCGTGATCGACCACACCATAAGGATGATGGTGACAATGATCGCCGCCAGGAATTCGATGCGCAGCAGGAACGGCCAGACGTGAACTTCCTTTTGCCAGCCGGGCTTAAAGGGCCAGGTCTTGCGGTGATGGGTCTTGGCCAGCGCGGGATCGGCTTCGAGCTGGGTGATGAGCTGGTCGTTGGCGTGCGCCTGCTTCCACGCGAGATAGATGTAGAAGATGAGCAGGGGAATCAGACCCACGATGGGAACGTTGTCGGGGGCGGAGCAAATCTCCCAGAGTTGTCGCCAGTCCATAAAGGTTCCTTAAAAGGTTCCTTACGCAATGCCCTTCGTAGAGACGTAGCTTGCTACGTCTCCCTTACTACAACCAGACTTGCCTCTATCGGCAGAGACGTTGCAAGCAACGTCTCTACGAATCATTCCCCTGCAGCCTTCGGCCCCCGGCGCGGCTTGTCCGCTTCTTCGGTCAGCATCACGGGCGCCGGGCCCGAGATGCCTCCATCTTTTCTTACGCGCCAGAAGTGAACAATCATCAGCACCGACGCCACGATGGGTATGCCGATGCAATGCCAGATGTAGGAGCGCAACAGGGCATTGGCGTCAACAATCGATCCCCCCAGCAATCCGAAGCGCACGTCGTTATACGGCGTCATGCCTAACTGCGCTCCGAACGGGCCTTCATGGCCTAGCAGAGGAGTGGCGCGGGCCATATTGGTCCCCACGGTGACGGCCCAGAATCCGAGCTGATCGTCAGGCAGCAGATATCCGGTGAAGGAGAGCAGCAGGGTGAACACCAGCAGCAGGACGCCGATATTCCAGTTGAACTCGCGCGGCTTCTTATACGAGCCGGTCAGGAAGACCCGGAACATGTGCAGCCACACGCCGATCACCATCAAGTGGGCGGCCCAGCGGTGCATGTTGCGCAGAATCTTTCCGAACGGAACATCGTGCTCCAGATAGAGCACGTCGCGGAATGCCTGCACCTTCGTGGGATGGTAGTAGAACATCAGCAGTACGCCGGTGTAGGTGAGGATGATGAACAGGTAGAACGTGATTCCTCCCATGCCCCAGGTATAGCTGTAACGCACGGCATCGCGATTGATCTTGGCCGGATGCAGGTGAAGAAATACGTTGGAAAGCACGCCCAAAGCGCGGTTACGAGGCGTGTCGTCGTGCTTGTGGCGGAAGATCGAGGTGTAAACCTGGGTCTTCGTCGGATCTTTGAGGCCCTCAATCTGCTCTTTGGCTTTCGCGGGAATATCGGTCTTGAGGGCGTGAATGTCCTCTTTCACGCCCGTGGTGACTTTCTCGAGCAGTCCCACCTTGGCGCCGTTTTTGCCATTGCCGCTGCTTGCGTTGTTACCGCCGTTCGGGTTGTTTGCGTCAGCCATATTTAGTCTCTAAATTTCTCTTGCTTCCGGCATTCGCGGGCGCCGTCGCCCGCGCGCATTAGCATCACACTCCGGTCAGGAATGCTCCCGGATCGTTGAAGTGGCTCGGCTGTCCCTTGGGCCAGGAGTAGAGCTTGGAGGTGTCGACCAGGATTTGTCCGTCGGGCGCCAGTTCGACCCGGGCGCGATCCATGGGTCGCGGCGCCGGGCCCTCGAAGTTGATGCCCTCGCTGTCATAGCCACTGCCATGACACGGGCACTTGAATTTGTTCTCGCTGGGCTTCCAGTCGGGCGTGCAGCCCAGATGCGTGCAGCGCGCATAGATCACAAACAGGCGGTCGGGCGTGCGATCGACCCAGATGCGGTATTTCTGCTGGAACTTGGTGTCGACCCCCAGCGCAAATTCGGAGGGGTAGCCAATTTTGAAGAGCGTATTCGGTTCGAACAGAGTGCGCGGAAGGAAGAAGCGGAAAAAGGCGAGAAACCAGGCGGTCAGGAATCCGGCGACCATGGTCCAGACGAAGCGCCGGCGGCGCCGATCGACCTCGGTGGAGGGGACGGTTCCGCCGACCCCCGCAGCGGCGGCTGCTTTCGAGGTGCCGACGGCCGGGGTGCCAACATACTTCGTCGCATCCGCCGCCGGCTTGGCTGCGGCTTTCGCTGGGTCCGGATTCGGATTGACCTTGGGGGTCTCCAACTCCGCCATGAGCTTCCTCCTCCTCTGCCTTGTATGACTGGGCCCTTAATCTAATCCGGCAGCCGCGGCGTACTGCGGCGCTGCCAACTTCCTCCCGAGAGTGCGAATCGGAACGGGCGCAGGTAACTCCTGCCCTAATGCCTGCTGTACCATTTCTGTGAGCGCCTGGATGAACCGGGGAGAGTCATTGAGCCCCGCGCTCATCTCAAATTGAGTGATGCCGAGCTGATAAGCCTCTTCGCGCGCTTCGTGATCAATCTCCCCGAGCGTTTCCACGTGATCGGAAACGAAGGCGATGGGCACGATACAGACTTCGCGCACGTGCTCGGCCGAAAGAACTTTCAAAGTTTGATGCAGGGAGGGCTGCAACCAGCGGCTTGCCCCCACTTTGCTTTGATAGCAGAGGCGATGCGGGTTGCTCCAGCCCCCGCGCTCCATCAGCAGGCGTACGGTTTCTTCGATCTGCCGCTGATAGGGGTCACCCTTCTCGATGACCGACATCGGCACGCTGTGCGCGCTGAAAACAATTTCTGGCCGGCTGGGTGAAGCGAATCGCGAGAGAGCCTCGTTAACTTTTTCAACCAGCGCGTCCAGATAAGCCGGCGTTCGATGGAAAGTCTCAATACATCGAACCGGCAGGTCGTCATGAAACAGCCGGTTCCACTCATTCAGGCTGGATCCAGTAGTGGTTGAAGAATACTGCGGATATAGCGGCAGTAAGATGACTTCCTCGCACTGCGCCGCCCGTAGCTCCGCGATTGCCTCGGCGGTAAAAGGATGCCAATAGCGCATGGCTACAAAGCAGTGAGCATCCATTCCATCGCGCCGCAGTTGGCTCTCCAGCGCCCGCGCCTGCCGCTCGGTGTTGCGGCGGATGGGGGAACCTCCACCGATCACCGCATAGTGATGCTGCACCTTGCGCGAACGCGTGGTCGAAATCAGCTTGGCCAGCGGTTTACGGCCGATGCGGGCGAACGGGAAGTCGATGATATCGGGGTCGCAGAACAGGTTATAGAGGAAAGGCTCAATTGCTTCCAGCGTGTCAGGTCCACCTAGCTGAAAGAGAACTATCCCCACACGCCGGTTTGTCCGCGTCATTCCCCAGAATCCCCAGAACGGGGAGCACTTTACTCCCAATGCAGCGCGGGAGTCAATGGCGGATTGCGGGAAGGCGGGCGGCCACGATTTCCCGGGCGCCGCTGGTGAGGGTGGCAGCCCTGAGGTAGCATGCGAGCGGACCTGTTATGCCTGAGCTGCCGGATATCGCCGCTTACATCAGCGCGCTGGAAGCGCGCGTGCTTGGGCAACAGCTCGAATGTGTGCGGATGAACAGCCCTTTTCTGTTACGCAGCGTGGAGCCTCCGCTATCCAGCGTGGAAAAGCGCGCGGTCGAGAGCTTACGCCGCATAGGGAAGAGAATCGCCATCGGTTTCGAGGGAGATCTCTGGCTGGTGTTGCACTTGATGATTGCTGGCCGCCTGCATTGGAAAGCGCCTGGAGCGAAATTGGGCGGGCGACAGAACCTGGCCGCCTTCGACTTTCCCAATGGCTCGTTGCTCCTGACGGAGGCCGGAAGCAAGCGGCGCGCCTCGTTGCATGTCGTGCGCGGAGACGAGAGCCTGGCCGCCTTCGATGCCGGCGGCATCGATGTATTCGCCGCCGAACTCGATCAGTTCCGCTCCGTCCTCACGGCGGAGAATCACACCCTGAAGCGCGCTCTCACCGATCCTCGACTGCTGAGCGGAATCGGGAACGCCTACTCCGACGAAATCCTGCACGCGGCGCAGCTTTCGCCCGTGACGCTCACCCAGAAGCTCAAAGATGAGGAGTGGCAGAGACTGTTTGGCGCAACACGCCAGACATTAAAACTTTGGATGGACCGCCTGATTGGCGAGGCGAGAGCTGCGTTCCCCGAGAAGGTGACGGCCTTTCGCAAAGACATGGCTGTGCACGGAAGATATGGCATGCCCTGTCCCAGATGCGGAGACAAGATCCTGCGAATCCGCTATGCCGACAAAGAAACGAATTACTGTGCGCGCTGCCAGACCGGAGGAAAGGTGCTGGCGGACCGCAGCCTGTCGCGCCTGCTGGGATCGGACTGGCCGAGAACATTGGAAGAATTGGAAGGTCTGAAGCGGCGCTGATCACGGGTGCCTTACGCCTGGACCGGTTTCGTCCTGGTCTGCTCCATCTCTTCAATGACGGCATCGGCAAATTCCGAGGTTCCCGCCTGGCCGCCAATGTCGCGCGTGAGTTTTTCCCGGTGGCGGTAGACGCGCTCCAGGGCATTCCGAATCTGGGTGGATGCGTCGTGTTCGCCCAGGTGCCGCACCATCAACAGGGCGGAGCGCAACAGCGCCGTGGGGTTCGCGAGATTTTTCCCGGCAATGTCCGGCGCCGACCCGTGGACTGCTTCGAAGACCGCGCATTCGTCGCCCAGGTTGGCGCTGGGCACAAATCCTAGGCCGCCCACAAAGGCCGCACACAGATCGGAAAGGATGTCGCCGTAGAGGTTCTCCATCACCAGCATGTCGTATTGGTAAGGGTTCATCACCAGCTGCATGCAGGTGTTGTCCACGATGTGCTCCCCGTAGGTGATTTCCGGGTAGCGCTTGGCTACATCACGGGCGCAGCGCAGAAACAGGCCATCCGACATCTTCATGATGTTGGCCTTGTGGATGGCGTGAATCTTCTTGCGCTGGTTCTTGCGCGCGTACTCGAAGGCGAACTTAGCGATGCGGGTGCACGCTTTCTCCGTCATGATCTTCAGGCTCTCCACCACTCCCGGTACGACCTCGTGCTCAAGGCCGGAGTACAGGCCTTCGGTATTCTCGCGGACGATGATGAGATCAACATCAGGATAGCGCGTCGGAATGTGCGGCAGGTTGCGGATGGGGCGAAAGTTGGCGTACAGCTCGAACTTCTTGCGCAGTGCGACGTTGATGCTGGGGAACCCGCCTCCCACGGGAGTTGTTACCGGGCCCTTCAGGCCCACATGGGTGCGCTCCAGCGATTCGATCAGGTCTTTCGGAATATACTCGCCGGATTTCTCGTAGGCCTCCGCGCCCACCGCGAAGGTTTCCCACTCGAACTTCACGCCCGTGGCTTCCAGGATCCGCACTGTAGCCTTGGTCACCTCGGGCCCGATCCCGTCGCCGGGAATCAGGGTTACTTTATGAGCCATGATGATTGTCCCCAGAATCAGTACTCAGCACGAATGCAGCGATCAGATCTAAACTGTCTTGACCTTCACCAGATCCTTCAGTTCGTTCATGAATTCCTTGACATCTTTGAAATCGAGATAGACGGAAGCGAAGCGCACATAAGCGACTTTGTCGTAGCGGCGCAGACGATTCATGATGAGTTCGCCAAGTTCGCTGGTCTTGCGCTCGCGCTCGGCCGATTCGAGGACGAAGGATTCGGCCTCGTTCACGATCTGCTCCAGTTTGCTGATTGGAACCGGACGCTTCTCGCAGGCTCGGAGCAGGCCATTGAGCACTTTCTGGCGGTCAAATTTCTCCCGCCGTCCGTCTTTCTTTACCACCATGTAAGGGATTTCGTCGATGCGCTCGTAGGTCGTAAAACGCTTGCCGCATTTCAGGCACTCGCGCCGCCGCCGGATGGAGTCGGCTTCCTTGCTCTCGCGCGAGTCCACAACCTTGTCATTCTCAAACCCGCAAAAAGGACATTTCATGGGCGCTGGGATACTTGGCGGCGGAATCCTGCTCGAAACTACCCACCCGGGAGATATACGCCCCCTCGTAGCCTCGAAGTCCCGCCGTTCTGATGATACTGGAAATTGTAACAGTTACCGCGAAGCCCTAAGGGAATGGGCGTCAGCTGCGAGCGGCTGGTGAAGGCGGAAGCGGCGCAAGAAAAGAGCGCTCGCACCCCCTGCGGTACGAGCGCCCGTTTTCCTCATGCCTTCCCGGTGACGGAAGGCTTGAAGTCTGCGATCCTGAACAGGTAATACAACTCACCTCCGCCCTGGGATCTGAACAAAAGTGTGTACGAACAACTGGCCTCATTTGTCAGCGGCATGTCTGAATTTTGTAAAAAATGTACGGGCATGCAAGGCAGGCTGTTTACGTCCGGCAGTCTCGTGAAATTCTGCCTTTCCACTTCTTTTGCGGCTGTTACTGCATCTCGGAGTGTATTGGCTGGCTGACACTCGCCGGCCGCGAGCACGATGGGAGAGGCCGCGTTACGGGGGAGAGCCGCGTTACAGCTGCAGGCCAGCCTCTAGCAATCCGCTAGACCACGAAATACTTTGCCCCCGGGTGATGCACCACGATGGCCGAGGTGGATTGCTCCGGCTCGAGCAGGAAGCCCGAGGTCAACCGCACCCCGACATTCTCTTCCGGCTTGAGAAGAGCGAAGATCTTCGTCTGATCCTCCAAATTGGGACAGGCCGGATACCCGAACGAGTAACGGGATCCGCGATATTTCTGATGGAAGAGATCCCGGATCTCAGGCGCGTCCTCGCCCGCAATGCCGAGTTCTTCCCGCATCTTCTTGTGATGCAGTTCGGCCAGCGCCTCTGCCGTCTCTACGCTGAGTCCGTGCAGGTAGAGGTACTTTGTGTACTCTCCGCCTTCGAACAGGCGCTGGGTTTCCAGGCTGGCTTTCGGGCCGATCGTGACCAGCGATAGTCCAATCACGTCCATCTTGCCCGAAGCCTTGGGTGAGAAGAAGTCGGCGATGCTCAGTCGGCGTCCCTCCTTCTGGCGGGGGAAGGTGAAGCGCAAGAATTCTTTTGCGCTGGCTTCCCATTTGTCGCCGCAGGGGCGTCCGGGCCTGGGATCCGGCGGCTGAAACACGATTACATCGTTCCCCTCCGCCTGCGCGGGAAAATATCCATACACTACGGCGGGAGCAAACAGGCCGGACACCGACACCTCGTCTTCAAGCTTCTTCAGGATCGGGCGGAATTTTTCATCCACCAGGCGCACGTAATCGGACTGCGATGCTGTTTTCAACTGCCATTGATTCTTGAATAATGCCGTTTCATTGATGTAACCGAAGATTTCCCGCAGATCGTAGTCTTTCTTCACCCGCACGCCCCAGAATGGCGGGGCTGGAATATTGGGAGCATCGCTTACGACGGGACTGCGCTCGGCGAAGACCGGGCCGCTTTCTTCGTCGACGGCGGCGGCTTTGGCGTAATCTTTCACCGTTTTTCCTTCGTTCAGGCGGGCGTCGCGCGCGCCGTTCTCCGTGGTCAGATCTTCCATGATGTGAAGCCCAGCGAAGGCGTCATCGGCGTAGAACACGGCATTCGCGTATTCGCGGCGCAGGTCGTCTTCCACATACTTGCGGGTGAGGGCTGCGCCGCCGCAGATCACAGGGAACTCGAGCTTCTGCCGCTCCAGGTCCTGAATCACATATTTCATCTCCAGCGTGGATTTCACCAGCAGCCCGCTGAGACCGATGGCATGGGCCCCATGTTCCTGCGCTGCGCGGATGATGGAGTCGCCCGGCTGCTTGATGCCGAGATTGATGACCTTGAATCCATTATTCGACAGAATGATGTCCACCAGATTCTTGCCAATATCGTGAACGTCGCCTTTAACCGTGGCAAGAACGATCGTGCCCTTCTGCGAGCCGGATTTCTTCTCCATCTTCGGCTCCAGATAGGCCACCGCCGCCTTCATCACTCCAGCCGAGTCGAGGACGGACGGAAGCTGCATCTTGCGGGCGCCAAACAGGTCCCCGACGGTCTTCATGCCGTCGAGGAGAACGGTGTTGATCAGTTCGAGGGGTGAGTAGCTTGCCAGCGCATCTTCAAGCAATGCTTCAAGTGACTTCTTGTGCGCGCCCTCACCCACGAATTTCTCCCCATTAATAATGGCGAACTTAAGCTTATCCTCCACCGACAAGGTATCGACGTGGGCCGTGGTCGAAGCGGCGGGCTTGCCCTTCATGCCGGCGAAGTGCGCCATGTACACCTGCAGGGGATCGCCGGCGGACTCGTCGCGGTAGATGAGTTTGCGCGCCAGATCCACTTCCTCCTGCGGAATTTTGTACAACGGATAGATCTTGGTGTAATTAACGATGGCCATATCGAGGCCATGATCGACGGCTTCGTGCATGAAGACGGAATTCAGCACGCGCCGCGGGTAGGCGTCGAGGCCGAAGGAAATGTTGCTCACGCCCAGGATTGTTTTGACCGAGGGAAGCTCTTTCTTGATGCGCTGGACCGCGTGCAGCGTTTCGATTCCGGCGGTGCGGTATTCCTCCTGGCCGGTTGAAATGGGCAACGTCAGGGCATCGAAGATGAGATCGGTCGAATCAAGCCCGTATTTTTTCGTGGCCAGATCGTGGATACGGTGCGCGATGGCGACCTTCTTGTCCGCCGTGAGGGCCATGCCATCTTCGTCGATAGTCAACGCGATCACGGCTGCGCCGTAGCGCTTGGCCATCGGCAGCACCTTCGACGTGCGCTTCTCGCCGTCTTCCAGGTTGATCGAGTTGATGATGGCGCGGCCGGGAATTCGCTTCAGAGCCTCCTCGACAACATCTGCCTCGGTCGAGTCCACGAGGATGGGCGCGGGCACCCGCGTGGAAATCTTTTCCAGAATGGAGGAGATGTATCCCTTCTCGTCTTCCCCCACGATGGCGCAGCACAGGTCGAGCATGTGCGACCCGTCGTTCACCAGCTTCTTGGCGAGAGCGAGGATCTCGTCATACTTCTTGCCCTGGACCATCTTGCGGAAATGTTCCACCCGCGTGGTCGTGTTCATTTCCTCGGCAACGATCAGCGGTTTGGGCTCCAGATCGAGCGGAACCGTCGTGTATGCGCTCGACGCCGCTCCCGCGCGTTGCACAGCGCGTTTCGCGGGCTCCACGCCGGAAACCGCCTCCACCACGGCTTTCAAGTGCTCCGGGGTCGTGCCGCAGCAGCCGCCTACGATGCGGACGCCGTAATCCTGGACGAAATGCTTGTGATAGTCCGCGAGTTCCTGGGGCGATAACTTGTAGACCGCATGCCCACCCTCATTCTGAGGCAGACCTGCATTGGGCAGCACGGAAACTTCCTTGGTCGAATTCAGCGCAAGATAGCGGACCGCGTCATTCATCTCCTTCGGACCGGTTGCGCAGTTCAAGCCGATGGCATCGACCTCGAATGGTTCGAGCGCGGTCAGGGCTGCGCCGATCTCCGTTCCCAAAAGCATCGTGCCGCTTTCCTGCAGCGTGACCTGCACCGTGACCGGCAACCGCTTGCCCGCCTTGCGCATCGCTTCGAGCGCTCCGATGGTAGCGATCTTGGCCTGCAGAAGGTCCTGAGCGGTCTCGATGAGCAGCACGTCGACCCCGCCCTCGATTAGCGCCGCCGCTTGCTCTTCATAAGCCTCGACCATCGCGTCGAACCCGATGTGACCCAGCGACGGCAGCTTCGTGGTCGGGCCCATCGATCCGGCTACAAAGCGCGGCTTGTCTTTGGTGGAAAACTGTTGCGCGACCTCCCGGGCGAGTTGCGCGGCCTTGACGTTGATCTCGCGCACGCGATCGCGCAGCTCGAACTCCCCGAGCACGATGGAAGACCCGCCGAACGTGTCGGTCTCGACGATGTCGCATCCCACGCGGAAAAAGTCCGCATGGATATCTCGGATGATGTCGGGGCGGCTCAGCACCAGGACTTCGCTGCAGTTCTCCTTGCCCCAATAATCATCCAGGGTAGGATTGCGCTTCTGGATGTTGGTGCCCATCGCGCCGTCGTAAACCACGACCCGCTCCCGGACGGTTTGTAAGAAATCAGGCATGTTAACTTCTAGCTTCCAGCTCCTGGCTCGAACCTTGCCGTTGATCCGTTTCATCCGCGGAAATGACGTCTGACCACATGCACGAACGCCGGTCTCTCATGGACCGGCGTGATCACGATTCGGAAACTGATCTCGAAAGCCTAGCTCCCCGGCACCATTTCCGCCGGCGCACCGCCATTCACGTCGGCCTGGTTGAATACGATGTTGGCTCCCATGTGTGCTGGCCGGGGGGCCAGCATCTGCTCCTTGCGGTAAACCAGATTGGTGGCGTTAAAGGTCGCCAGTTCGAATCCATGACCGTGCGTGATGGCGTCGGTGGGACAGGCCTCCACGCAATATCCGCAGAAAATGCAGCGGTTGTAATCGATGTTGTAAACCTTGGCGTAGCGCTCGGCGCCGCTGACGCGGTTTTCGGCGGTATTCTCGGCCGCCTCGATGTAGATGCAATTCGAGGGGCAGTTGGCCGCGCACAAGAAGCAGGCGACGCACTTTTCCAGTCCGTTTTCGTCGCGCTGCAGCACATGCGCGCCACGGAAGCGGGCTTCAATCCTGGCTCCGCGCAATGGACCTTTGCCGTCCGGATAATTTTCCACGATCGTGGGCCTGAACATCTCGGAAAAGGTGATGCTCATCCCTTTGGCGATCGCCGCGATGTTTTTCAGCACTGACATGCTGTATCAGTATACCGAATGCTGCGGCGGGCCGTCGCTGCCGGCGTGGTCGGAATGATGTCCCCGGTCGGGCAGCCCACGGAGGCTGTTCCTGCATGAGTATCGATTATTCTGGCTTGGTGACTCAGAACCCCGAAGCTGGTGAGCGTCCCGGCAAGCTTCCGCAGGTTGGCTTGTGTTCCCGTTGCGCGCACATGCGGCAAATGCAGTCCGACCGCGGTTCGATCTTCTACCTCTGCCAGCTTTCGACGACGGACGCGAGATTCCCAAAATATCCACGATTGCCTGTCATGCGCTGTTCCGGTTATGCCGCTTCGGAGCGTGCGTCGAACGAAACGAGCCATTGATGCGAATCTGCGGGATTAGTGATCAGCGTCACGGCGCACAGCAATGCAGAATGCCAATATTGATAAAGATATTTGCGGGGGAGGAGTAGCTGCATGCTGGTAAAGAGCGTCGCGGTTCTGGCAATCGTTCTGTTCGTGATATGACTGGCCGCCGTGCTCCAGGGCTGGAGCAAAGGCAACACGACGGATCACCTGATCAACATCACCTTTGTTGTGATCTTCGGGATGGGCGCGGTGTGGGGAGCGCAAAGGCTCTTCAGTTTGTGGCGCTAGAAGTTGCGCGGAAGCCAACGCAGTGATCGGCAACTTAAGAGCGCCTGCTAAGCGTGGGAGTCCATCAGAATCAAGGCCGAAAACCGGCCCGCCGCTTCCCAGCCCCCGTGACTCCGGTAACTTTCCCGCCAGCACTCGAGGCACGATAAT
>Ga0070741_10007619_pt1 | contig 22284 bp, 14 predicted proteins | sample Coa_R1_4_FD_66440 | JGI IMG/M metagenome (GOLD analysis project Ga0070741, IMG submission 66440) | Surface soil microbial communities from Centralia Pennsylvania, which are recovering from an underground coalmine fire - Coalmine... | ecosystem: Environmental > Terrestrial > Soil > Unclassified ... | reverse complement strand
GCTCGTGGGCGCGCAGGTTGTCGAGATAACCCTGCAGCCAGCGGGGCTCGAAGATCGTGGTGACCACGATCGCAGCGGAACGGTTGCTCAAGTCAGCTCACCTTCTTTCTTCGTGGAGACGTTGGCGGCGGTCAGGCGCACACGGACGTGCTCATGGATGGTTGGACCGAAGCGGCGATCCCAATGGCCGGCGAAAACCGTTCGCCCGGCATCGCGCTCGGTGATCGCCAGATGACCGAAGCCGACCAGGCAATCCCATTCGCTGCGCGCTTCCGCAAGTCCGCCGGTGCCGAAGTGCAGGCTCATGTCGTACTCGCCCGGCACCAGATTCACATGATCGATCTGCACTTCGCACACGCTCTTGCCCGCCGGCACGTCGAACGGCTTGGAGATGCCGGTCAGCGCGGGCTGGCCCGCCGGCGTGTTCACGGTCCAGGCGAAGCGCAGGCCTTCGCACGCGGCGTGCGCCTCGATCGCGACTTCGAGCTTGAACGCTCCGCCCATCGGCACTTCCTCGCCTTGCCCGACGCCGAGCCCGAGCTCGGTCATCCACGCCGGGAAGTTGCCGCGGAAGCGTGCGTCGCACGCAATGTCCTTGGTCGGCATGCGGCCGTTCCACATGTGCGCGACCTTGGTGCCGATGTAATGCTGGATCGCCTGATCGGTCGGTCCGTCGAACGCGATGCGGCCACCGTCGAGCAGCAAGCAGCGTCGCGTCAGCTGCGCGACGGCATTCATGCTGTGACTGACGAAGAGCACGGTGCGCCCGCCTTGCGCGACGTCCTGCATCTTGCCGAGGCATTTCTTCTGGAACGCCGCGTCGCCGACCGCGAGCACTTCGTCGATGATCAGGATCTCCGGCTCGAAGTGCGCAGCGACCGAGAAGCCGAGACGCACCTTCATGCCGGATGAATAGTGCTTCACCGGCGTGTCGAGGAATTTCTCGACGCCGGAGTACTCGACGATCTCGTCGAAGCGCGCCTTGATCTCGCGCTGCGTCATGCCGAGGATCGCGCCGTTCAGGAACACGTTCTCGCGGCCGGTGAGCTCCGGATGGAATCCTGTGCCGACCTCGAGCAGGCTGCCGACGCGTCCGCGCAGCCGCACCCGTCCCTCGGTGGGGAGCGTGATCCGGGAGAGGATTTTCAGCAGCGTCGACTTGCCGGCGCCGTTTCTACCGATGATCCCGAGCACGTCGCCTTCGCGGACCTCGAAGCTCGCGTCCTTGATCGCCCAGAAGCGCTGCGATGGATCGACCTCGCCGCGCAGCCGCTTCAAGCGCTGCAACGGCTCGCGCAGCGCTCCCGACAGCGCCTCGACGAAAGTCGCCGTACGACTGGCCTGCTGGCCGAGGATGTACTCCTTGCCGACGTTCTCTGCGACGACCGGAAGCGACATGATCAGATCACGTCCGCGAAGCGGCGCTCCATGCGCAGGAAATACTGCGTGCCGGCCACGAGCAGCACGAGCGCCGTCGCCGCCGAGATCGCGAGACCCTGCGGATCGGGCGAGATCTTGAGGATCGCGAAGCGCAACAGATCGACGACGCCCGTCATCGGATTGAGGTACGCGAGATGGCGCCAGCCCGCGTCGACGTAGCTCACCGGATAGATCACCGGCGTGACGAACAGCCACAGGTAGACCAGGAACGCCTGCACGTGCGCGAAATCGCGATAGGTCACGACCAGCGCCGCCAGCAGGCTGCCTGCCCCGATCGCAGTGATCGCGGCGAACAGGATCGCCACCGGCGCGAGCAGCAGCGACGGCGACGGCATCACGCCGTACCACGCCATGAGCACGAACAGGAGCCCGAACGAGATCATGCAGTCGAGCAGCGTGCTGCCCACCGCGGAGAACGGCAGGATCAAGCGGGGAAAGTAGACCTTGTTGATGAGATGCGCGTGCTTGAGGACGGAGTTCATCGTCGCCGACAGCGCTGAGGAGAAGAAGATCCAGCCCAGCAAGCCGGAGAACACGAAGATCGAGTACGGGTAGCCGTTCGAGTCGATCTTCGCGAGCCGCCCGAACACGATCGAGAACACGATCATGGTGACCAGCGGCTGCAGGATTGCCCAGGCGGCGCCGAGCACCGTCTGCTTGTAGCGCACGGCGACGTCGCGTGCGGCGAACACGAGCAGCAGCTCGCGGTAGCGAAGCACTTCGCCCAGGTGCTCGATCAGGCCGCGGCTGCGGCCATCGATGATGACTTCCTGCTGTGCGAGAACGTGCTGATCCATAGCTACCGGGAACCCAGGCGCGGTGCGCCTGAGGGCGTCGTCAATCGGTGGCGGAACGCGTCAGCCGCGTCAGGACGGGCTGGCCGGCCTCTCGCGCTCGGGACGGCGCAGATCGCGATACTGGGTGTTGCTGTTGTCGTCGAATTCCCACTCGAGCTCGTCGCCGAAGCGCTCGAACAGCGGCGGGCACTTCGGCAGCAGCACCGGCGCCGTGTTGGCGTCTGCAGCGAAAGCACAGCCCGAGCCGACGCCGAACGTGACGTCCACGCTGCCCTTGTCGTTGGACAGCACGCCCGTGAGCTTCTCCATCTTCACGTAGGTGCCGTTCTGCACCGGCGGATCGTTCTTCTTCGCTTCCGCGGTGTGGATCAAGCGCGCGGGCGCGTAAGGCATCAGCAGATCGAACCCGCGCAGCGAGGACTTGCGCAGCGTGTTCTTGCGCAGCGCACAGTCGTTGTTGCAGTGGACGAGCTTGAAGTCGGTGCCGCGCACGCCCATGGTCGCAACCGGGGTGGCGACGCGATAGCTCTGCGGATCGTTCTTGGCGATGAGGCCGGTGACGCTGCGCATCGCGCCCTTGAGGAGCGAGAAGAACGAGCGCCCGATGTCGCCGCCGCCCTTCTTCTCCGGCTGATGGTATTCGTCGATGTGGAGCGAGGAGCCGCTCGGCATCAGGAACAGCGAGTCATCGGCCATCCACCATTGCACGACGCCGTCGCTGCCTGTCTTGATGGTGTCGGCGTTCTGGAGCAGATAACCGCGCCGGCCGGGCTCGCTCTGCCCGTTGCGCTCGATGGTGACCAGCCCACGCAAGCGCGTGACTCGACCGCCGGTATTGGAAAGCTCGTCCGCGCTCGCCGCCTGGATGGTGCCCAAAAGGGCCAAAACCACGACTGCAACCCCTCTCATATCCCCGCTCCTTGAACCTTCGCCCCTCGCAAGCACTTTATCACGAGGCCTCCAGGTGTGCGTCCACTGGCTCAGCCGCTTCGGACGGCTCGGCTGCCGTACGCGAGTGCTCCGAACACGCCGCGATCGCGCCCAGAAGCGCGACGAACGTCCCCGCAACTGCGGGGATCTGGAAATTGAAATCCGCGAACGCGTGGACGCCCATCGACAGCATCGCCATCAGCATCGAAAATGCAGTCGCGACCCGCAGCCGATTCTGGCGCATGAACCCCACGCGCAGCGCATGCCAGGCGTGCCAGGCGAGCAGCGAGCCGAGCAGGCCCAACCCGATCATGCCCACCTCGACCATGAACTCCACATAGTCGTTGTGGGCGTGATTCATGTATTCACCCATCGACGGGCTACGGTAGGGCTCGTACGCCAGCGAGAACGTGCCGAGCCCCGAGCCGGTCAGCGCGTACTGGTTCACCACCGGTCCGATCTCCTGCAGGAGCCTGACGCGTCCTTCCTCTTCCAGCCGCGTGGTCTCGATGCGCTCGATCACTTTCTCGAAACCGAAGCGCTCGCCGACGATCATCACGTCGACTGCCAGCACGCTGGCGAACAGGAGCAGCGCGCGCACGAACATCTCCCGCTCGCGCAGCAGCACGTACGCCACGCCGGCAACGCCGACCGACGTGAAGAACGCCAGGTTGCCGGCGCGCGAGCGCGACAGGACGAGACCGGCTGCGACGATCACCAGCGCGGCGCGCGCGCGGACTTTCGGGCTGAGCGACAGGTCGAGCAGGTCGCGCGCCAGGTTGCGCAGGCTCCAGCCGCGATCGTCGGCGCGCAGATCGGCGAGCACGAGCGCCAGTCCAGCCGCCGCCGCTAGCTCGAGGTAACCCGCGAAGTGATTGCGATTGACGAACGTGCCGGTTGCATAGCCGACGTAGAAGATTTTCTTCTGCAGCCATCCGTATTCGGCACCTGACATCAGCATCATCCCGCCGTAGGCCGCCTGCGCAAGACCGCAGACGAGCAGAACGGTGAGCACGATGCGCAGCCGTCGCTCGCCCCTGATCAGCAGGATGCACAGCACATAGATGCCGAAGTAGACGCAGCTCTCCAGCCACTTCGACCAGGTGAGCCCGGGCGCGATGGAGATGCTGTAGACCGGCCGCTGGCCGAGCTCGGCAACCGGGCGATGGAACTGCAACGCGTGCGGTGACAATTGATTCAGCAGGCTCGCTGACAGCGGCATCGCCTGCAGCGCAATCCAGAGGAGCCACAGCAGCCATAGCACGAGCGGTACGCTGAGGGCGCCAAGCCGGCTCGGCAGGCGCACGCGCCGCCGCATCGACAGGACGCACCAGCCGGCGAGCAACAGGAAGCAGGCAAACCCGGCCAGCGAGATCGCCCACGCCGAATGACTGCCCCACGGCAGCGGAAGCCACGCGAGCAGCACCAGCAGGCCCAGGAACAGCAGCCAGTCCGGGTTCGACCGATGCTTACTGCTGCGCTCGATCGTCATCGGTCTCGGCCGGCAGATGCAGGAGGCCGAGCCGCTCGCACTGCTCGACCGCTGGCCCCTTGGTGTCGGACGGCAGTGCGTCGCAGATGCTGCGCGCCGCGTTGACCGCGAAGCACCAGCGCGACAGCCCCAGCTCCGAGCCGACGAAGCCGCAGAAGTTCGCTTCGCGCCCGTCGCGCAGCACCGTCCACAGCAGATCGTACGGCGCGGTCGCGAGCACGTCGCTCATGTCCTGCGCCCACAGTTTCCGATCCGCTTCCCCGCCCTGATTCCAGTGCCGCGCGCCCATGCGCGCCGCGGCGGCGCGGATCGGTCGCGCGCTCGGTGCGAGGACGGTCGCCTGGCGCAAAGCAATCGTGTAGTCGTCGTCGAACTGATAGCTGCGCGCCAGCGCCAGCGAGTACTCGAGCCAGAGATAAGCGCTCGCCGGCGCCAGGCGGAGAGCCCTCCGGTATTGGCCGCGCATGCGCAGCATCTCGCCGCGCAGTCCCATCATCCAGCCGAGGTCGGCGCGATAGCCGGCGCGCCACGGCTGCAGCACGACGGCCTGTCGCGCGGCGCTGACGCCCGCGAGCGTGAAGAGGCCGCGACCGCGATGCTCGGCGGCCATGGTTCCGTAGAGATCGGAGGCGAGACCCGCCGCGAACGTGATCGCAAGCGCGATCGAGATCAGGCCGAACGCAGCGATCGCGGCTCTGCGCAGGCGGCGCTGCACGCTAGCGCTTCCGGGATCGCATCGATCCCACGTCAGTTGTTGCCGTAATAGCCGTAGGCGTAATAGCCGTGGTAGTAGGCCGCGCCGGCCTTCTTGATGTCGATCTGGTTGACGATGTTGCCGATCACCGGCGCGCTGACGTTGCGCAGCAGCTTGTAGGAGTTGCGGATCACGCGACGCGACGTCGAGCCCGACTTGACGACGAACAGCACGCCGTCGACGTGCTGCGACAGCTGCAGCGCGTCGGACGCGGCCTGGCACGGCGGCGAATCGAAGATGATCCGGAAGAAGCGCCGCGACAGCTCCTCGATGAGGCTCTTGAACGCGAGCGACGCCAGGACCTCGGCGGGATTGGGGACGTGCTTGCCCGACGGCAGCAGATAGATGCCGCTCGCCTGGTGCAGATAGAGGCAGTCTTCGAGGCGCGCCTGTCCGGCGAGCAGCTCGGTGAGTCCCGGCGCCCCTTCTGGCAGCCCGAGCCGCGCCGCCAGCGAAGGCCGGCGCAGATCGGCGTCGACCAGCAGCACCTGCTCGACGGCAGCGAACGACTCGGCGAGCGCGCTCGCGAGCGACGTCTTGCCCTCCGCGGGCAGCGAGGACGTCACCAGCATGCGGTGATATTTCTTGTCGACGTCCGACAGCTGCAGCGCCGTGCGGATGCTGCGGATGCCCTCGGAGAACGGCGTCTGCGGCTTGGTCAGGAACAGCGTGGCCAGCCCGCGCGCGTCGTCCTTGTCGACCTTGGTGATCGCGCCGACCACCGGCACCTGCGTGAGCGCCTCGAGATCTTCCGGCGAGCGCACTTCCTCGCTCAGCAGATGACGCAGCACCGCGAGCAGCAGACCGAGCACGAGCCCCGCGCCCAGCGCGATCATCGTCATGCGCATCACGCGCGGCTCGGAAGGCCCGCGCGGCAGGACCGCGGGATCGATCACGCGCGCGGTGAGGTTCTGGTAGTTGTTGTAGCTGTCCGTTTCCTTGAACCGCGTGAGGAACATGTTGTACATCTCGCGGTTCGTCGCGACCTCGCGCTCGAGCTGGCCCATCGCGTACTGCTTCTTGTCGAGCTTCTCGATCGCCTCGCGCGAGCCGGCGACGATGTTGGACAGCTGGCGCTCGTTCTCGGCCGCGATCTCGTAGTCCGAATTGACGCCCTGCGCCGCAACGCGCAGCGCTTCGTGATAGGAGTTCACCGCGCTGTCGTACGAGGCCTTCACGGACGCCATCGACGGATGCTTCTCGCCGTAGCGCTCGCGCACCGTCTTGAGCTTCTGATCGGCTTCGAGCAGGTTGTGGCTCGCGGCGGTCACCCGCGGGTCCTGCAGCAGGACCGGGATCTCCGCGAGCTTCGACGGATCGCCGCCCGCCTCGCGCACGCGCGAATAGGCGCTCGACAGCTCGGTCTTGCGGCGCTGCGCGTCGCGCAAGCGCTTGGTCGTGTCGAGGAGCTCGTCCTCGTTCAGCGTGCGGGCGCCGTTGACGTTGACCAGCTTCTCCTGCTCGCGGAAGTCCTGCAGCGATTTCTCCGAGCTCTCGAGCTGCGTGCGGATGTCGCCGAGCTTCTTGGTGAGCCATTCGCTGGTGCGGCGCGTGGTGTCGAGGCGCGCCTGCAGCGAGCTGTCGATGAATTCTTCCGCCACAGCGTTGGCCACGTTCTGCGACAGGACCGGATAGCGCGACTTGAAGCCGATCTTCACCAGCTGCGTGCCGCGGACCGGCACCACGCGCAGGCGCGCGATGAACTTCATCACCACGTTGTCGCGGCGAAGGACTTTCGCGTCGTCGGGGTTCATCGGCGGCCCTTCGGTCTTGTCGATGAACGGCATCCAGGCGCGCCAGTTGAGGACCTGGGCCAGCAGCGAGGGCTCTTCCGGCTGGAATTCCGGATGCTCGAGGAGATTGAGCTTGTCGATCACCCGCCCGGCGAGATCGCGCGAGCGCAGGATCTCGTATTGGGTCCCGAAGTACTCATCGCTTTTGGCGAGATCGGATTCGTAGACGCCGCTCACCGGGATCGGGTTCGGTACCTTCGACTCGATCAGCATCGTGGTGACGGCGAGGTAATACTTGTCCTGCGAGTAGCCGTAGAACGCGGTGGCCACGGCCGTCATCAGCGCGATGCCGACGATGCTCCATTTGTAGCGGGACAGTGTGCGCAGCAGCTCGCCGAGATCGAGCAGCTCCCCCTCCTGCGACGCCACGGGAGCGGAAGGGTTGGTCAGGGCTGGCAAGCTTGGAGTCATGGGAGAAACCTAAACACGCGGCCTGCGGAGGAGACCGCAACTGGACATCAGAACAACCGCTCCTCGACCAGGATCGTGTCGCCCGGCTTGATCGGCGTGTCCAAGTTTACCTTCTCTTTCTGGTCTTCGGTCGCACCGGCGTGCTGAATGTAGATTTTCTTGGTGGACCCGTACTCGGTGATGCCGCCCGCCATCGTCAGCGCCTTCTCGATGGTCAGGCCCGGCGCATAGGGGAATGAGCCGACCTTGCGCACGTTGCCGGTGATGAAGATGGGCCGGAAGTGCGCGATGCTCACGCGCACGCTGGGATTCACCAGATAGTCGCCGCGCAAGGCGTCGGTGATCCGCTCCTCGAACTCGCGAACCGTCATGCCGGCGGCGGGGATATGGCCCAGCAGCGGATAGTTGATGCTGCCCGTCGCGTCGATGCCGGCATTCACGGTGAGCTCGGGCTCGTTGAACACGTCGATGTGGATGCCGTCGCCCGGCATCAGCCGATAGACGTTCGGATTGAGCTCGGGTGCGTCGTCGGGGTTGGCAACGCCCGGAGGAGCGCCGCGCCATGCGCCCGCGGCGGGACTCGTAGTGCTCGCCGGTGCATTGGCCTGCGGCGCGGGCGGCGCGCCGCTCGGTGGCGGCGCACTCGGAGCAGCGGCGATCGACGGCCCCGTCGGCGGCGGCGCGCCGGACATCGGGATCGGTCCCACGCCCTGCTGTGCCGGCGGCCGCTGCTGCGGCGCCGATTTCGAAGTGGTCTGTGGTGACGCTGCGCGACGCGCCGAAGTGGCGGGCGCCGTCCGCTGCGCGGTCGTGGGCTTCACGTGGCGCTTGGGCGCTGGCATGCAACCGGCAGCCAGCACGGCGGCCACGACGAGGCAAACTGCAATTCGCATCCGGTGATCCTGGAAACAGCGTGCGGTCAGTACGAGGCCTGCAGACCGACGTAGATCGTGTTCTTATCGTAATCGAATTCGCCGTCGAAGGACTGCCCGTCGATGACGGCCTGCGACGACCGGTTGTCCAGGTCGTAGCCGCCGTAGACGACGATGCGCGGCATCAGCCGGTAATCCACGCGCAGGTTCAGCGCGAAGTTGCGATCGGTGCGGCTGCCCGCGACGTAATGGGCGAAGTCGCCGTTGTTGAAGCCGCCGTGCACTGACGAGCTGAGGCGTCGCGTCCATTCCTGGCGCCAGGTCAGGTTGACGTAGGTGTTGTCGATGAACAGCGCCTCGTTGTACGACTCGACGCTCTGGCGACCGGTCTGCAGCTGCAGCGAGGTGCGCGTGAACGGCATCCAGTCGCCGGTGATGACCCAGTCGAACCGGTTGTAGTTGTGGACCGGCTGGCCGTTGATCGTCGACTGCGTGAAATGGCGCGTCATGTAGCCGACGCGGAAGTCGCCGGTGGTCTTGGCTGTGGCGATCCACCGCACACCGGCGCGGACGTGATACTCCTGCGCATCGCGGGTCAGTCCCGGGAACTGCTTGTCGAAGTGAACGTGCGCGGTGGCGAGGTTCAGCTGGCCGCTCGTCTTCGGGCTGTACTGATACAGCAGCGTCGTGTCCAGCGCCTCGATGTCGTTGTCGAGGTACTCGGTGCCGAACTGGAAGAACGGCGTTTGCTGCGTTGGCGGCAGCGTGGCGCGGTTCGTCCGGTAGCTCTTGTTGAACACCGAGGCCTTGTTCTCGATCGCGAATGACGCCCGCGGCGCGCCGTAGCGGTACTCGACGGCGTAGCGCTCGCTGTACCAGCGATCGAGCGAACGCGTCGTCGACAGATCCTGTTCGGTGCGCACCAGGCCCCACGGATCGTGGCCCTGATTCAGCGAGATGTCGTAGCCGATGCGGTGGTCGGGCGCGATCTTCCAGTTCGCGTTGGTGAGCGCGCGCAGATCGCGGTAATCGTCGGTGGTGCCGCCGAGCGAATACATCCCGATGGTCGCGCCGGCGCCCGTCGTCGAGCGGAAGCGCGGCGACGAGCTCGAGTAGCTGACCGACGGCGTGAGCCACCATCCGAACACGCCCTGCTCATCGTGGTTCGAATAGAAGAAGTTGTCGGTGTAGTTGGCGACGAGATCCAGCGTCGCATGCAGGCGCGCACCCGGAGCGATCTCGGTCGGGTCGCGCAGCTCGACGTCCTCGGGAGCCGTGTCCTGATCGGACTGCGCCTGGTTCTCCTGCGCGCCGCCGGGCTCGTTGGCGGCTTCGGAAGACGGCTCGGTCGCGTTGGGCTCCGCGGTACTTTCTGCGGCGGGCGAATCCGACGCAGCCGGTTCCTGCGCGCTGGCCGGTGCGGCCCACGCGGCGACCGCGATTGCCGTCGCCATCATCGATCCCAGCCACGCGGCGCATCTTTCCAAGCGTTCCCCCCGTGCCGATCACGTCTCCCTGTTCGGGAGACCCGTATGGGCGACCATTCCTGTTGATCGCGCAGGATTATACCGATTCTTAAGTACTTGCCACGGATTTTTCGTGTTCAGTAAGCATTCGGGTTCAGAATGCCGCGGAACAGCGTGAGGAGCAGGATTTCCAGGTCGAGCCAGATCGACCAGTTCTGGATGTAGTAAAGATCGTACTCGAGGCGTTGCTCCATCTTCTCGACGCTCTCCGTCTCGCCCCGCAAGCCATGCACCTGAGCCCAGCCGGTGATGCCCGGCTTGACCGCGTGCCGCCACATGTAACGCTCGATGATGGTCTGGTAGTAGCGGTTGTGCGCTTCCGCATGCGGGCGCGGCCCGACCAGCGACATGTGGCCGAGCAGCACGTTGAACAGCTGCGGCAGCTCGTCGATGCTGGTCCGGCGCAGGAAGCGGCCGAACGGGAAGATGCGCTCGTCGTCGCGCGTCGCCTGCCTGACCTGTCCGTCCTGCTCGACGTGCGGGTGCATGGTCCGGAACTTGTAGATCTGGAACGCCTCGCCGCGCAAACCGTGGCGGCGCTGCTTGAAGAACACCGGCCCGCGCGACGACAGCTTCACGCCGATCGCCGCGATGATCATCACCGGCGCCGCGATCAGCAATCCGATCGCCGCCAGCAGACGGTCTTCGAGATCCTTCACCACGCGATTGAGGCCGGTGATCGGCGTGCGATTGAGATCGAGCATCGACACGCCCGCGACCTCGCTCGGCATCGCGTTGGAGAGCTCCACCGACAGCAGATCGGGAACGATGCGGATCACCGCAGTGCACTGGTTGAGCTGCTCGAGCGCGGTGCTCAGCTGCGCGCGGCTCTCGAGCGAGTACGCAATCCAGACTTCGTCGACGTTGCGGTACGGGCCGGAGGTGAGCGGTCCCAGACGCGACAATTGCCCGAGATGGGTCAGCTCCTCGAATTCCGGGAGCTCGTAGCGCTCGGCGGCGACGTAGCCGGCGACGACGAACCCGGTGCGGGGGTGATCGCGCAGCGCCTTTGCGATGCGCGCGAGCATCGGCGCATCGCCGACCATCAGCACGCGCTTCAGGTTGCGGCCGGCCGCGCGCACCTGTCCGAGCGCGCTGCGCAGGACCAGTCGTGTGATCACCAGCCACAGGCTGCCGAGCCCCGCCCAGCTCACCGCCCACATGCGCGAGTAGTTCGCCGTTGCTTTCGACAGCGCGGCGAGGATCACCAGTCCGACGAGGAAGGACAGCCAGGCGGTGATCACGCGGATGATCTCGCGCGGCAAGCTGTCGCCGCGCCAGCCGCGATACAGGCGGAAGCCGTCGAACACGAACGGCACGAACATGATCGACATCACCAGCGGCGGCAGGTAGAAGTCCGGCAGCGGGAAGTCGAGCACCATCGAATAGGCGACGAGGAAAGTCAGCGCCACGCCGACGAGGTCGAGCACCGGCAGCGCCCACGGCATCAGGAAGCCGAAGCGGCGCATCACCATGTCTGAAGAGATCCCGCGCTTGACGACATTGCCCGCTATCCCTGGTGCCCGAAGCAGGAATCGAACCTGCACGGCCTGTGGCCAGGGGATTTTAAGTCCCCAGCGTCTACCAGTTCCGCCATTCGGGCGCGATGGGCACCGATCTTAGCTGGATCGATGGAGGCCAGGGTCGGAATTGAACCGGCGTACGCGGATTTGCAGTCCGCTGCATAACCACTCTGCCACCTGGCCTTGCGTAGATGCGACGCGAAGCGGGCGCGATTATGCGGATGCGCGCGGCAATGAGCAACGCGCAGCGTCAGCGGTTCTCGACGAACCAGGGTTTTCCGGAGCCGTCGAGATAGAGCTTGCGGCTCTCCTCGAGCGTGAACGGACGCGCGCCGATGCGGCCGAACACGGCGATCTGGCCGCCGGTCTCGTCGACCGCGCGATCGCGGTGCAGGCCTTCGGAGACTGCGAGCGCCGGCTTCGCCGTCGGGTACCACGCGATCAGCTGCGGCTTCGGCGGCGGGCTGAATCCGTAGAAATCGGGCTGCGACTCAGGGCTCATCAGCTGGAGCACTTTCAAGCCGCCCTTCCCGTCCGCGACATAAGCGAACAGCGATGCATTGGTCGCACCGATCTTCACGTCCTGCGCGTCGACGATCTTCCCGTCGGCGTTGTACTGCATGTACACCTTCGGCTTCTCGGGCTTGGTGATGTCGACGATGACCAGCCCGTCCTTGCCCGCGGCGACGTAAGCGTAGGTCCGCACGAGATACACGCGATGCGCATCGTCGAGGTCGACGCGCGCAGCATCGACGACGCGCGGCGCTTCCGGATTGGTCACGTCGACAACCTCGAGTCCCTTCGCAGTCGTCGCGAACAGATAACGGAACTGCACCGCTGCGCTGCGGACGTCCTTGAACGCGATTGTCGTGACGAGCCGCGGTTTCAGCGGATCCTGCAGATTGAGCACGACGAGACCCGCGTCGGACGACACGTAGACGTAATCGCCGGCGATGGCAATGTGGCGCGCGCCGTTCAATACGCCGCCTTCGTTCCAGGTCAGCGCCCGCTCGAGTGTGTTGTTGCGCGCGTCGCGATCGGCGAGCGTGTCGACGTTGATCAGGATCAGGCCTTCGTCGGCATCGGTGACGAGCGCGTAATGGTAGATCGCATGGAACGGCTGCTCCATGTTGGTCACGCGCATGAGATCGCCCTCGTTGCGTTGCGGCGCGATCGGCTGGTTGGTCGGCAGCGCAACGCAGGTCGCGTTCTTGCTGCCGACGTGCGCGCCGTTGCCGAGCGGCGAGAACGGCGCGGTGATGATCTTCTCGGAGAATCCCTTGTTCGCGATCGCGTTGACGTCGTAGGCCTGGAAGCCGTGACTGCCTTGTGCGACGTAGAGATATTCGCCGCGCAGCTGCACGCAGCCGACGCGATCGCCGGTGCTATGCGACTCCGCGTGCTCGAGCTTGCGGTCGCGCGCTTCGTGCGCGGCGTACCGCTCCGGATAGGCATAGCGATGCAGATAGCTGCCGATGACCGCCTGCGGCTCATCCCATTCGGTGACGTTCACCGCGCTCACCTCGCCCGCTTCGCCGACCCACGCGTTGTAGCCGATGAAGTTCATGAAGTTCGTCCCGAACAGCATGAGCTGCGCCATGATCGCGTTGTTGTCGTTCTCCTTCGACAGATGGCAGTCCTCGCACTGCTTGGTCTCGGTCTTGCGCTCGGTGTGCGGATAGTGCGGCGCGAACGCCTGCGAGGAGAATCCGCTCGCCGCGATCGGCGGCTGCTGGATGTAGATCTTTTCGCGATTCACGTTGGTCGACGACAGCACCAGCGCGCTCGACGAGCGCACCGGCGCGATACGGCCGCCCTTCGCGGGACCGTGCTTGCCGAGCTGGAACACGTCGTCGCGTGCGACCTGCGGGTTGTAGGTCGCGAAGTTCCGCGTCTCGCCGCCTTCGTAATGCTGCCGATCGGTCTTCCAGTTCGCCTGGATCGGCAGATGGCAGCCGCCGCAGCTCGTCGTCCACGAGGTGTGACAGGTCGCGCAGACCATCTTGTCGTCCTGATGCGCGCGCTCGTCGGGCTTCACGTTCATGCCCCACGTGAGCTTGTCGGTGTTGGTCGACACGAGCTTCGCGCGCGCGGCCTTCTCGTTGTAGTGCGGATGGCCCGGCGTCACCGAATCCTTGACGAGATGGATTTCCCATTCCATGTCGGGATTCACGTTCGAGCGCTGATACAGCTTGCCGCCGATCCACTCGAAGCGGCGCTTGCCGAACGGCGTGCGCATCGTCGACAGATCGTTGCCGCCCGGCGGCGATGCCGGACCGCTCGTGAGCAGCGACGGATATTTGTCGACCGTGCCGTGGCAGTCGACACACTCGATCTCGATCGCCTGCGCGACTTCGCCGTAGATGTGCCCGTTGCTGTGCGCGTCCTGCGAGAAGTGGCAGTCGACGCAATGCATGCCGGCGTCGACGTGGATGCTCGACATGTGGACCGCTTTCTTGAATTTCTGCGGATCCTGGTCGGAGACGATCTTGCCGTCGGCGTCGAGCAGATGGCCTTGCCGATCGCGCTTGAAGATCGCGCGGAAGTTCCAGCCGTGGCCGTGGTAGTCGGCGAACTGCGTGTCCTTGAGCTCCGGATTGAGCTTCGACACGTCCTTCTCGAAATCGGGATCGCTCCACTTGCCGCGGATCGCGGCTTCTTCCGGATTGTGCGCGTTGATCTTGCGGATCTGTTCTGCGGTCGGATGCGCTTCGTGCTCCGGCCACATCGCCGGCGCGTCCGATTCGTAATCCCACATCGTGTAGCCGAGCATCGAGTTCAGGAAGATGTTCGGCTGATGCATGTGGCAGATCATGCACTGCGACGTCGGGATCGCGGAGGTGAACGCGTGCTCGAGCGGATGGCCCGACTCGTTCTTCGGGATCGTCGGGTCGGCGGTGTGCGTGAGGCCCGTGTTGCCGTACTGCGCGTACGGCCCGCTGTGACGCGGATCGCGATCGTTGGCGTAGACGACGTGACACGCAGAGCAGCCCGAGGATCGATAGTCGCCCGGATTGTCGTTGGTGCCGAGGAACCAGGTGAACGGATCGTTGAGCCGCGTCTTGGTGATGTTGAGCACCGGGACCGAGATGCGCAGACCGGTGCCCGCTCCGCGATTCGATTGCTTCTGATCGGGGCGACCGGGCTCTTCGAGCTTCTGGATGCTGCCCTCGCCGTTCGGAAGTCCGATCTCGGCGAAGGTCGACGTCAGATTGCGACCACCGTTCTCGAACACGCGGAAGATGTCGCCCGGCGGCGTGGTTTCCCACGATGGCAACGGATACAGCGCCTCGAGGATGCCTTTCTCCGCCATGTCCTCGTCGGGCTTCACCGGACCGAGCAGCTTCGCGGCTTCGCCTTCGCGCGTGTACGACTCGCCGAGCAGATAGCGCTTGAACGGCAGGATGCCGTTGTTGTACGAGCCGCCGCCCCACAGCATCACGCCCGTCGCCATCATGCTGCGCTCGGCCGCTTCGATCACCGGGAGATGACAAGCACCGCAGGCTTCGCGCGCGACGCGATAGTCGGCCGGATTGATGAAGCGGATGAATTCCGGATTCTCGCGATTGAGCAGCGTGAAGCTGTCCTGCGGATTCGCCGACGTTGGCCAGCTCTTCGGCTCGCGCGGCTGCACGTGCGCCTTCTGCAGCGCCGTGCGATACGCCTCGTCGCCGAGCTCCGTGCCGCCCGGCTTTCGGATATCCGCGGAGCCGCCATGGCAATCGGTGCAACCGAGCGTGACGCCCGGCTGACGATGCATCGTCGATGCATCAGACGCGGTGTGACACGTCACGCAACCGGCGCTCTTCGCCTGCGCTTCGATGAGCGTCTGCTTCTTTGGCGCGTCGGGAAACTGCTTCGAGATCGCCGGCGACATCGTCGCCGCGAGCACCACACCGCAAATCGTCTGGATCGCTCTCATATCAGTAGGTGAACACCAGATTGACGAGCGCCGAGTACGGCACTTCATTGCCGAAGAGCTGCTTGTAGCCGCGACCCGGAATCAAAGCCGCGCCGGAGACGCGGATGACGATGTTCTGGCTGAACATCGGCCGCCAGATCGCGGCGACGGAGAGATCGAGCCCGATGTTGTGGGAGATGTTCGCCTGCTGCCGCGCCGTCTCGACCACCGTCGTATTCGCGAATGCGATCTCGTTGGCATTGCCGGAGATGCGCAGCGTCGGCAGCACGTCGAGGTCAGTACCGATGCCGAGCAGGATCGTTCCCGGATTGGTGAAGTTCGACTGGCCTTCGTCCTTCGAGCTGCGCAGATCGTTGAGCACGCCGTCGCGACCCGAGATCGTGACGCCGCCGCCACCGATCAGCGGAACGTTCTGGCGGATCCAGAAGCTCGTGTCGGCCCCGGCAAACAGCGGATTCTCGAACACCGCATCGAAGCCATGCTCCTTGTCGTCGTACGGATCGTTGTCGCCCGACGCATAGAGGAACGACAGCCGCACGCGCCGCCAGTCGAAGTCCATCGACGCTTCGGACGCGAAGAAGAACGCGCTGATGTCGGTGGGACGATCGACGAACACGCCGCGACTCTCCTTGCCGATCGCGAGATAGGTCGATGCAGTGAGATTGAACCGACCGAAGTGACCATCGCCGTTCAGGCCCGCGTAGCCGACGTCGTAGTTGCGCGGCTTCTCGATGCCGAACGACGCCGGACGCTGGATGAAGCCGTTCTGGTCGAAGTAAGTCTCTTCGTCGCCTTCGCGATTGCGGTTGTAGAGCAGCACCGCCTGGCTGGTGAAGCCGGGCACCGGCAGATCCTGATGGAACAGGTTGGCGACGACGACATCATCCTTGCGCAATTTCTGCGACAGATCATTCAGCCCGCTGTTGGTGTCCTTCTCGATGCGCCGGAAATACGCGAGGTTGTATTGCCACACGTTGTTCGCGCGATTGCCGAACAGTCGCACGCCGAGCTGCTCGTCGCGGAACAGGAAGCCGCGGAAATCCGCGTTGAACGCCTGGATGCCGACGCGCAGGCTGTCGAAGTCGTAGCGATCCGACACGTCGCGCAGATGCTTGTCGAGGAAGAATTCCTGGACGCCGATCTGGCGATCGTTGCGCGTCGTGCCTTTCGTGGGATCGATGTTGAGCGCGCGATCCTGATCCACGCGCACGCGGTTGTAGTTGAACACCGGCGTGAAGCGGAACTCCCAGTCGGGCGGCTTGAACGTCGTGTCGCCCTTGTAGAGCACGATGCCGGTCGCGAGGTTCTCGACGAAGATCAGCTGCTGCGGCTTGCCGATGAGGTCGGAGTTCTCCGGACCGTTCTCGCCCTGCGGCGCGACCGGGATCGGCAGACGTCGCGGCTCGATCACCGTCTCGGAGATCAGGTTCAGGCTGAAGAACCAGTCGTGGAAGACCGGTCGATCGGCCTTGAGCGTGTTCTGGTTGTACGGATCGAGCCACGAATAGTTGGTGAGCCCGAGGCTGCGCGTCAGCTCGTAGCGATTCGGCATCGCCTCTTTCGCATACACCGCGTCGACCGGCGGCGGCGGGATGCGCTTCAGCTTCGAGCGGCGATTCACGTCGAACTGCTTGCGCTCGCCCGACGGCGATCCCGTTTCGATGCGCTCGCCGATCGCATTCGGCTTGCTGAACTCTGCCTGACCCGGACGACGACGGCCCGTCGGCTCCGCGACTTCGGGTGCAGCGGCTTCGACGGGCGCTGCGGTCGGCGGAGGCGGAGCTGTCGGAGTTGCCGTCGTCGTCTCCGATCCCGGACGCCGTCGCTTCGGCGCAGGGGGTTCCGGCGGTGCCGGTGGCGCTTTGGTTTCCGGCGGCGCTTGCTCCGGCGCCGGCTGCGTCACCGTCGGACGCGGCGCCTTGCTGCCCGGACGACGACGCTCGTCCTGCGCGTGCGCGGTCGCCATCGCGAGCGCGCACAGCGTCGCGAGCGCGACGCTAGAGACCGTCGCAGACGTTCTGGACATCGGAGTCGAGGAACGGCGACTGCGGACAGATCACGTAACGCAGATTCACACCTCCGATGTCGAGCTGATCCGCGCGGATCGCTTTGGGCGCGTTGTTGATCGATCCCGGCCCGAGCTCCTTGCCGACCTCGTCGATCGCGAGGAACGGCAGGAAATCGTCCTGCTCGAGTCCGTCGCCGGAAAGTCCGATCGCGCCGATCAGCTGGTTGCCGCGATAGATCGGGAAGCCGCCGGCGAATAGCGTGATGCCGTTGCGGATCTCCGGGATGGGATTCTCCTGCTCCGGTGCTCCACCGAGGATGTCGGTGATCGGCGCCCAGCCGGTGCAGCCGATGCCGACGTCGGTCGGCGCCGCGCCGAGCACGAACGCGAGATGCCGGATGATCGCGTTGTAGACGAGATCGAGCTCGAGCCCGGTCGAGAAGATGCTCCACTCGCCTTCCGGCTTCGACAGCGGTCCCGGCGGATTGCCGTCGACGTCGTCCGGATAGAACGGCCGCGAAATATTTCCGATCGAGCGCGTCGAGTACGCGGTCGCCCCGTCGGCGAGCGCGGTCGGATCGCCGATGAAATTCCGGAAGTCGCTCACGTAGGTGCCGATGTCGACGCGCCGCAGCTCGACCGGATCGGGCAGCACGCTCGCCGAGGCCGGCGGACCCGGATTGAGATATGCCGCCGGCGGCACAGCTGCGAGCTCCGCCGCCGACGTGTCCTTCGAGAAGAACAGCGCGCTGCGCGCCTTCTGCGCGTTGACGTCGATCGCATCGACCAGCGCATCGCGCGTGCGCGCCGCGCCGACGATGTCGCCGTTCACGTCGACCACGACGAGATGGATGCCGGCGCGCGATCCGAGCGGCCGTCGCACTTGACTACGCGTACGATTCGCGAGCTCGACGGATTTCACGAGCAAGCGCTCGACTTCCTGCTGCGTCAGTCCACCCGATGCGATGGGCGCACCGGCCGTCGCCGGGAAGCGGTTCGCATTCGTCTCGTCGACGACGACGAAGCCGTCGGCTGCAGCGAGTCCCGGCGAATCGGTGATCGTGTCCGCCGCGCGGATGCCGGAATCCGCATTGCCGAAGCGTGTGCCCGCTTGCACGGCGGCGTTGGCGTAACCGCGGATCGAGATGAGACCCGACGGATCGAACGCCGGCGCGCTCGCGGGATTGGTGAGCAGATCGCCGAAATCGACGTCGGAGAAGCGCGCTGTCTTGCCGTCGAGCGTGATGACGTCGGCGCGGCGATCGCGCGGCGCGGCGAAGCCGAACGTCGCCGCAGTTGCGATCAGCTCGTCGATGTCGCCGTTCGGATCGGCGGTCTTGTCGTTGTCGGTGATGATCTTGTCGACGCCGTAGACGCCGTCGGCGATCACGCCGACCGCGCCGACCGTGACGCCTTGCTTGTAGAGCGGCAATCCACCCGGGTCGGCGGCGAAGCCGATTGCCGAGCGATGCGGACCCGGATCGGGCCCGACGCCGTTGAAGCGCCGCGAGACGTCCGAGCACGGCAGCTGGCTGATCTGCACGCCGAACAGCGGCCCGCCCGGCGTGTTGAGCTCGCCGGGATTGAAATGCTCCTGGATGATCTGCCCCGCCGTGCGCGAGGAGAATGCATTGCCTTCCGACGAGAAGTAGATCGCGGCGAGCGCTTTCGCGAGCGAGCCGAGCTCGGAGGGAACGATCGCGACGTTGTCCAAGCCGCCGCTGATCAGCGCGCCGGTGCGCTCGTTGATGCCGGAGGTCACGTCGATGCGCGGCGGCGCGCCGGGCATCTGATACGCAGCGAGCACGTTGCCGACGCGATCGGTGACCACGAAGGTCGCGGGCTTGCCGCGCGCGTTGGCCTCGGCGACGCCCTGCGCGATGATCCGCTCGACGTCGGTGATCTCGAGCCGCTGCGGATTGTCCGTCTGGCAGAAGCCGCTGCAGGGGACCGGCCCGACCCCGGTGCCGTCGGCACTGGGATGATCGCCCTTCGAGCATGCGACGAGGGCGACCGCTACGGAAACCGTAGCAGCCAAACGCAGCGGCTTATTTCTTGTTCTCTCCGCCAGCCTGCTCATCGCCCACAGCCCCCATGACAAGCTTTGCTGCTTGATGGAACCGATGGCAATCCACGCACGTCGATTGCAAGCGGTCGTGCGAATTTACTGCGCCGTGACAGGCGCGGCAAGACTCGATCGATGGCAGCGCGGCAACATCGGCGCTCGCGGAGGCCTGCTTGGCGTGACAGTCGTCGCACTTTTGCCAGGCATGCGCGGCATGGGTGAACTGCGCGTGCGGCAGCCACGGCAGCTGCAGCGCGAGCTCACGCGTGCGGATCGGCTTGCCGGCGTCGCGGACGGTCTCGTGGCACTTCGCGCAGACTCGATTGCCGATGACGTCGTCCGCCAGCTCCTGCGGACCAACCGCGCCGCCGCGCGGCGCAGCATCGCCCGGCCGTCGGCGCGAGCTTTCCTCTTCCGGCGCGCTTTGAGGTGCGGCCTTCGCGTAGGTGAGCAGGGCTGCGCGCGCGAGCTCGTTGTCGCCGTGCGGCAAGCGCACCGTCGTGCCGGCGACGTCGACGTCGAGCTGATGACAGCGCTGGCACTGCGTCGCGAACACGGCCGGCTTGAACGAAGCTTCGCCGCGATCGCGCACGTGGCAGCTCGCGCAGGACAACTTCTCTAATCCGTCGGGGCCACGCACGCCGTTGGGCTTGAGATGCGCGTCGTGCGGGAAGATCAATCCGGAATGGTGTTCCGCCGCCGTGAGCTCCGGATGCGCGCTCGCGAAGTCGGCCGCCATCGGCAGCTTCGGGAAGTCGGTGAACTGCTGCGGCTTGGAGTGACAGTCGGCGCAGAGTCCCGGATGTCTCGGCACCACGCCGTGCGGTCCTTGATGCTCGCGATGGCAGCTCGCACAGCGGCGATTGGAGATGCCGTCGACCTTGAGGATGGCGGCATCGTCCGAATGATGCGCGATGCCCTTGTGGCACGACAGGCACGCCTCGTCGCGCACGGGCACGAACAAAATCTCGTGGCATTTGCCGCAATCGGCGCCGAAATGCTGATGCGCGTTGCTGATGCCGTCGGTGAGCCAGACCTGATCGGTCGGCAGGAATTTCGCGACGATCTCCGGCGGGCGCGCGAAGCGCAGCGCGAGTGGGATCGCGAGGCCAACCAGCAGCGTGCCGATCGCAAGCCACAGCGCGGGCCTGCGCATGCGCATTCCCGCATCGGCGAGCGTGCTGCGGAACGCGCCGCGCGCGAGCGGATCGCCTTCCTCCGCGAGCTCGAGCTCAAGACCATCGGCGACGACGCTCAAGCGATGTCCGCCGATGCGCATCACGTCGCCGGGCTGGAGCTCCGCCGATTGCACGCCCGGAAGCCCATTCACCTCGACGCCCATCGGGCACAGGCTTTCGAGCTTGATGCGCGAGCCCGACAGCGAGGTCAGGCGCGCGTGCTTGAGCGCGACCAGCAATCCCGGCAGGCAGATCGTGCAGTCGGTCGCGCGGCCGACGATGACCTCGCCTTCGAGCTGATCTTCGACGGTGCCGTCCGCCGAGACTCGCCGCAGCGTCAGCGCCATCGCATCACCAGTAGAGGAACACGCTGACGATGTGGATCACGAGCGCGACGAGCAGGCCGACCGTCAGCGGCACGTGGAAATACAGCCACACGTTGAGCCGCGCGCGCAGCGTGATGTCGCGATTGATGCGCTCGACCAGCAGCTTGCGCTGCGCGACCGTCTGCAAGACCTTCTGCAGCGACTCGCCGCGTGGATCGCGGCCTGCATCGAAGATCTGTCCGGCGACGAACATGATCGTCTGCGGCCGGCGCTGGCCTGGCGCCGCGGCCGGCGTGTCGCGCATCGGCATCGGCTGCGGCGATTGCGCGATCTGCGTCTTCTTCAGCGAGAAGAAGCTTTCCAGATCGGAGCGCTGATCGGGCGCCGCATAGTTGCCGCTCAACTGCTCCCAGGTCGAGCCGCCGATGCGGACCTTGCCGACCGATTTCGCAACGACCGCGTGCGTCTCCGGATCGACCTTGTCGGCGAGTGCGAGCGCGGCTTCGTCGAGGCGCGCAATTTCGGCGAGCATGGCATCGAATCCCATCTGATCGCGATTCGCCGTGATCCGCTCGGGCAGCGTCGCGTAAACGATCACGCCGTAAATTCCGCTGATGATGACGAGCACCATCAGCGCATACGCGAACGTGTGGATGTTCCAGCCGAAGTGAAAGCCGGTGTGCAGCGTCGCCACGAAGAGCAGCGACAGTCCGAGGTAGACGTGCGCGGAGGTCCACAGCTGCGCCTGGCCGCGACCTTCGCGATAGCGCCGCTTGCGCACGCCGAACCACGCGAGCCAGAAGATCAAGAGCGCGCCGATGGTTCCGAGCGTGTAGCCGAGCCAGGTGTTGCCGCTCGGTCCGTGCTGCGGATCGTGCCACGCGTAGAACGCCGTGCTGAGGATTGCGAGCGCCAGTGCAATCTTGAGGAAGAGCCCGTTCTTGTAGACGAGGAACGAGCGATGCGTCGCGCCTTCGCGCGGCGTCAGGGTGAACAGGCGCTTGAGAATCCCGCTAGCGGCCGCCACTCGAGAGGACCTTGAAGAATTCTTCCGGACCCACTCGGATCGCGGCGCCGGTCGGACAGGCCTGCACGCAGGCCGGTCCCTCTTCACGCGTGCCGCACATGTCGCACTTCACCGCTTTCTTCGCGCTGCCCTTGGGATAGTCGTGCAGATCGCTGCCGGGCGCTGGACCGCGCCCGAACAGCATCCACTGCCACAGGCTCGGCGCCTTCTTCGTCTCCAC
>Ga0070741_10007618_pt1 | contig 22284 bp, 17 predicted proteins | sample Coa_R1_4_FD_66440 | JGI IMG/M metagenome (GOLD analysis project Ga0070741, IMG submission 66440) | Surface soil microbial communities from Centralia Pennsylvania, which are recovering from an underground coalmine fire - Coalmine... | ecosystem: Environmental > Terrestrial > Soil > Unclassified ... | reverse complement strand
GAGCCATTTCTTCTGGCCTATCGGCCACGCATTCATCGTACCAAACAATCTACGGTGTTCTCTATAAGCATGGAGAGCATGGGAACACCTCTTTTGCTTCGTGTAAAGGAATACATCATTTCCACATGATGGAAAGGACACAAGGACGTGAAACGAGTTCTCTCAGATGACCCTGGTCGGCACAGGCAGCGCTGGAAAACGCTGCTGGTCCTCCTGACGGTCATGGGTCTTATGATAGGCATGCTTGCCACTTCTCGCATGTCGGCTCGGGCAGCCAGCTCGCTGCCCTGCGACATCTATGCCTCCTCTAGCACTCCGTGCATCGCTGCCCATAGCACCGTGCGAGCGCTTTTCTCGGCATATAATGGGCCGCTGTACCAGATACAGCGCGCATCCGATAACCATACCCTCGACATCGGCCTCCTAGCGGCGGGAGGGTATGCCAACGCGGCACCACAGGTCTCATTCTGCTCGGGCACCAGGTGTACGATCACCAAGCTCTACGACCAGAGCGCCAACCACAACGACCTGCCAATCTCCTCAGGAGGGTTCTGGAAGGGTCCCGGACCCAACGGCTCGGACATCGGAGCCGACGCGATGGCCCTCCCGGTGACCGTCGCCGGTCATCAGGTTTTCGGCATCAAGGTCACCCCGGGCGTCGGCTATCGCATCGATAACGCCAAGGTGCGCCCGTCGGCTCGCAGCCTGAGGGGATCTACATGGTCACCTCGTCGAATGACGTGAACAACCAGTGCTGCTTCGACTATGGTAGCGGCGAGACTTCTCACACCGACACCGGCAACGCGACCATGAATGCGATTTACTGGGGCACCGCCTGCTGGTTTGGCACCTTCGGGAATAATCCCTGTGTAGGAACTGGTCCGTGGGTGGAAGCCGATCTGGAGAACGGCATGTACCACACCAATACGGGTTCCAACAAAGACCCCAACAACCCCGGTGTGCACTTCCCATTCGTCAGTGCCTGGGAGAAGAACAATGGCACCAACAACTTCACCCTCAAGTATGGCAACGCCCAATCGGGTGGCCTGGCCCGCCCCTACTCTGGTCCGCTGCCCAACGGCTACTCGCCCATGAAACTACAGCCTTCGATTCTGCTGGGCACTGGTGGCGATAACAGCAACGGCGACGTCGGCGAGTTCTTCGAGGGCGCCGTGACAGCCGGCTTCCCCGCCGATGCCACCGAGGATGCCGTGCAGGCCAACATTGTTTCTGCTGGCTATGGCAGCAGCGTGGGCAGCACTCCGACTCCTATACCCACTACCGGGACGACTCCCACTCCCACGCCAACTCCCATCACCGGCGGGGCCTGTAAAGTGACCTACACGGTGACCAATCAATGGCAGGGAGGCTTCGGAGCCAACATCTCTATCACCAACACCAGCTCAACAGCCTGGAGTAGTTGGACCCTGAAGTTTACCTTCCCAGGCAGCCAGCAAGTCACTCAGCTCTGGAATGGCAATGTCACGCAAAGTGGATCGAGCGTGACTGTGACCAACGCCTCCTATAACGGCCAGGTTCCCGCAGGTGCAGCGATCAGTCCTGGGCCTGGCTTCAATGGCTCCTGGAACGGTAGTAATCCCAATCCCACCTCCTTTACGGTGAACGGGGCGACCTGTACAACGTCCTGAACGGCTGCGAAATCTCTTATCGTCCATATATATGAAGAGAGACCTGAAAGCACTTCCTCAGGTAGGCTTGCAAGCAGCATAGGACGATGACCTGGATGGGACAGACACTCAAGAAAGCGAACCGTCGTTGCGTAGAGCTTGATCAGAGAGTGTCTGTCCGCATGCAGCGCGTTTTTTGGCAACACAAGAGAGAGCCTGGTAATAGAACGCATTTAAAGGATGAAGTGCGTATTTTGCACTTGTACAAGCATCTGTGGTCATCACAGCTCAAGAAAGGATTCATCGATGCAAGGTCAAGGCATCCATAAGTGGCTCAAAGGTGGTTTGGCGCTCTTCCTTCTCCTGGCATTTTATGGAGGAAGCCTCTTTATTTCCCCACAGGCGCATGGGGCGGTCCAGGCTACCTATTATGTCTCCCCTACTGGTTCCGATAGCAACAGTGGTACCAGCATCAACTCCCCCTTTGCCACCATTGATCACGCCCGCCAGGTCGTAGAAGGAATCAATGGGAGTATGACTGGCGATATTGTAGTCTATCTGTTAGGGGGAACGTATACTCTTAACAGTACGATTGCGTTCACCCCAAGAGATTCCGGTACAAATGGACATCAGATATTCTATGAAGCCTACCCTGGACAGACTCCTGTGCTCAGTGGTGGCACACAGGTTACGGGTTGGACTCAGTATAGTGGAAGCATCTATCAAGCCCATCTCAGCCGCGCTGACAAATTGCGCAGTTTGTATGTCAATAACCATCGAGCAATGATGGACTCCAAAACCATTCCCAGCCAGGGCTGCTGGGGCACCTATACCGTGACGGCTGGTCAGGCCAGTTGGGCCTGGGTCAGTGGCTCCCAGGCTGACGGCGTCCAATTTAACACTTCCGATTTCCCCCAGGTAAGTAGTAACAGCAGCGATATCGAGATGAGCACGAATAACACCTGGAACCAGGCCATCGTCACGGTTCGGGGCATCACCACCAGTGGAAACTCTACGATCGCCGAACTGCAACAACCTTACGGAGCTATTGCTCAACAGCCCGGCTGGGGCGCTAACTTCCATTGTGGGAGTGGCTCTCAAGTGACGATCTACAATATCTTCTCCCTGCTCAATACGCCAGGACAATTCTATTTTGATCGAGCCGCGCAAACCCTCTACTATGACGCATTGCCCGGGGAGAATATGTCTACCGCGACTGTGTTCGCACCCAACGATAATCTGAGCACCTTGATCAGTATAGAAGGCACCTCCACCAGTAATCGTGTGCAGAATCTGACCTTCTCTGGCCTGACTTTTGCCTACAGCGGCTGGAATCTTGAAAATGTTGCTGGATCATATGGGAAAGCTTCTGTCCAGGGGGATACCACCTCCATTGCCTTTGCCCAATCGAACTGGCATAACGATGTCTATCGTTCCATTGATACCATTCCTGCTGCTGTCATGGTGGATAGTAGCCAGAATATCACCTTTACCCTCAATGTGTTTGAGCACATTGGAGACGATGCGCTGGCGGAACACAATGATGTCATCAATTCTCAAACCATTGGCAATTACTTTTACGATATCGCAGGATCGGCCTTTTCCATTGACCACCCGCAGCATGTGTACATCGGAGATGGAGGCACCCACGAAAAATTTCCTCCTGGTGTCGAAGGTGACTGTACGAACGATGTGTTTAAGGACAATGTGACACTCAACACGGCCGTGCTCTTCATAGGTCATGCGGCAGTGGCGGCCTTCTTTGTCAATGGGTTTGACTTTGAGCATAACGTAATCCAGAACACGCCGTACAATGGCCTTTCTCTAGGGTGGGGCTGGCACAATTTCAATGGAGCCAGCGACTCCGTTTTTCCTGGACGCCCAAGCACCGTTATGGGCAACAACACCGTATCATATAACGACTTTTTCAATATGGTGCAAACCTTAACGGATACTGGCGCCATTTATACCGTTGGGTCTCAACCACATACCATGATGACCAATAATTACATCAATGGTATTCCCAATCATGGATTGTCCGAAGGGATTCACCTCGATGAGGGATCTGCTTACATCACGATAACAAACTCGGTGATTAATGTCTCTTCGGGCGTGTTGACTTACTCAGCAAATAACACTGGTGAACAACACGATCTGACAATCACGAATACCTATTCAACCAATGGGAATATCTGGACCCCCATTGCAAGCAATAGCACCGAAGACCTGCCTATGGTCTATCCCAATGCGAATTGGCCCTCCGCTGCCCAGAATATCATACAAAGTGCTGGTCTAGAACCTGCGTATCAGAACGTGGGGAAAACGCCGACCCCGACTCCCACCCAAACACCGCCTCCCACCCAGACGCCAACCCCTACCCCAACGTCAACACCGACAAGCGGGCTGGCCTGCTCGGTGCACTACGTAGTTACCAATCAATGGTCTGGCGGCTTTGGGGCCAGTGTAACGATTAATAATACCGGGAACACAACCGTGAACGGATGGACCTTGACCTGGACCTTCGCCAATGGACAAAAGATCACCCAACTTTGGAATGGGAACTACACCCAGTCTGCAAGTAACGTCTCGGTGACCAATGTCTCCTACAATGGCACGGTTGCCCCCAGAGGTAATACCAATTTTGGCTTCAATGGCTCCTGGAATGGAACGAACACCAACCCAACCGTGTTCATGCTCAATGGTGTGGCCTGTAGCACCTCCTAAGCAACCAGCACGCATGGGAAAAGAATTTCACACGGCAACAACTGCTTCCAGTAGTTGTTGCCGTGTGAAATTCTTTTCCCATGTGTGGCCGCCGCAGGCGGGGATTCAGCAGGTCGAAGAGATGGGATTTCGAATAAGCTCTAAGTGAGCAACAGTTTCAACCACGCGAAGACAGCACTTATCCTCGTGGTTTGTAGGGGCCAGTACTTTTCCGAATGCTTAAAGGGACTTGCAGTAAAGTCTGGGTCGGAAGGACATGGGGTTCATCGAGTTGTCGAATGAGCATCTCTGCAGCAGTTCGCCCAATTTCTTTATAAGGGAAATCGATGGAGGTCAGCGCCGGATGCATCATTTCGGCTAGATGTGAGGGGAGCATTGTCACCACAGAAAAATCTTCAGGAATACGCAAGCCACATTCCTGAACCGCCCGCAGAATGCTGCCAACCACCCAGGAGTTGATGGTAATGATACCTGTGAGCGAGGGCCTTTCCTGCAGAATGCTGCGTACCAGCTCATACCCTTTCTGAGGATCGGGCGAACAGGGATAGGTTTGTCCTTGCAAGCCGAGTCGGGCAATACTTTGTTCAAAGCTTTGCGTGGCGCTGAGTGCATATGCCGCTCCTCGGTTCATCGCTGTGCTGATGTTCAGAAAGGCAAGATCTTGATGCCCAAGTCCTGCCAAGTGCTCAACGCTGGTTCGTAAGGCGGCGATAAAATCCAGATCGACAAAACTCGTGCCATCGTTTTCCGGGGAATTGTCGGGACCATGTCCAATCATGACAAAGGGATACTTTCGTTCCTTCATGACAGCAATACGTGGGTCCTTGACACGGATTTCCATCAGGATCACTCCTTCGATGAAGCCTCGCTTGATCATTTGCAACACACCCTGATCTTGATCCTGTCCTGACCAGAGGTAGAGTCCATAGTTGCGTTCCGTTGTCACCATGGATGCGCCTTCGATAAATTCCAACTGCAAAGAAGAAAGACCAGCGCTTGCGGCAGGGTAGAGAATGCCGATAGTATGTGTGCGTTTACTGCGTAAGGCTTGACCCAGAGCATGCGGTTCGTAATGCAACTCTTCAATGGCCTGTAAAACCCTGGCCCGAGCCTGCTCAGAGACGGGTCGTTTTCCACTGAGGGTGTAGGAAACAGTACTGACTGTTACTCCGGCTCGCTTAGCAACATCAACAATGGTAATACCCACAAGACAATTTCCTTTTCCATGTCAAGATTGGTGAAAGCGAAACGTTTCTATTTGTGTATTGTAAATCGTTTTCTTTTTGGTTGTCAAGTTTTGAATTTCTGTTTTTACTTTATTAATTTTTATATACATAAAAATTGCTGTGATCTCTACTCATCGTTTCTGATATCCAATGCAAACTATTCCCGATCTTCTCGCTCTGACAAGCTAGTGGACAGCCTGTCAAACAGCTCAAAAATCCAAGAGACTTTTTATGAAAGGCAAGAGCCAGAGCCTTGTCGATCTCATCTTAAAAGAGCTACATGACTTCCTGAGACGCTATCACTATGCTCTTGAGCATCAGCTCCGACATCGCCTCTCGCTCGATATGCTCTATGGCCTGAAGAGGCAATGTACAGATCCGTAGCGGCGCGATTGGTCGCGCCGCTACGGATCTGTACATTGCCCAAGTTTGTATAAGTTATGCCCGCTGATAAGGGGGGTCTAGAGTGAGAACAGAAGGAACTTGCTCTGGAGTAGCTAAACGCAGAAGCTCATAGCCGATGCCAGCGATGCCAGTCATAAGGCCGGGCGATTCTACACCGAGCGGGATGCCAGTCTGCCAACCAGTAGACTCAATAGTAGCAAGCAATATACTGGCTTTGAGATCAACCTCTGTTTGATAGCGTGTGTTTTCAAGTGTGTACGCTGCAGTCAAGATGGTTTCCAGATTGCCGAGATCGCCATGGCAGAGTGAATGATTCATACCAAACCCCTGAGCAAGGGTCGTATTGAGCGCAGCCTCGATCTCTGCACGCAATATGGCATCATCACAATAGGGCAGGGAAGCCAGGCGCGCCAGACCTATCCCCGGCGCTCCATGACACCAGGCAAACATATAAACAGGTTCATTTGTAGCTTTGGCACGATCTTTGTCCAATGCTCCTTCCAATATGCGAAAGTCGGGCCAGTTTTGCTGTTCAGGTGAAAAAAGCTGCCGCTCGTAGTCCATTGCTACCATAGCCCCCTGACGAAAACGCTCTTCGCCACTAATCTCTGCTAGTCTCAGCAGATTTAAGGCCATACCAGCTGCCCCATGTGAGATGCCAGTAAGCGGCTGGCTGATAGGAACAGATTGCTGCAAATGTGATGTGGTTTTCCACTCTTTGCGGTTGCATTGGGGAGCCGCAATAAGCAATCTATCGCCACAGCGCATGGCAGCTTCCATGATCTCTGGAGCTGGCATAACCTGGTAGAGGCTGAGCAGACTCGCAATCCCTCCTGCGGAGCCAGCAATGACATCAAACGCTTCATCGCGGTCCACCAGGTCCGGGAACAATGCAACTAGCTGTCTGGCCTCTGCTAAAAGATTCTGATCTTGCCAGAGGGTGCCAAGGTGGCTATACAGATACACGATGCCTCCCCAACCATCGTAGCCACCTAGCGCGCTCATGTGCCTGTGCAGCTCTTCTATACTTGCACGCACATAGGTGAGCGCAGCTCGTGCGCAGGAGGTGTATTTCTCACTCGCTGTAAGTTTGCCAAGATAGGCCAGGAACAGGGCGATCCCAGAAGCTCCGCTATACAGGTCTGCAGCAGCGGGCAGCAGCACCCATTCGCGCTCATTTATGAAGGTCAGCCCAAGCCAGTTGGCACCGTGCTCGCTATGGAGTGCCAGGTCGCAGAGCCGGTCACCTACGACGCATGCAGCATGCAGGAGCCTCGTGGATAAGGTTTCGCCGGAGGTCACCAGTGTTGTGGTTGGAGAGGAAACACGGGCATTTTGCAGCTCAGGATGACCATTACCGATGAGCAGGGTAGCCAGCGAGGCTTCAATGAACCAGAGTTGCCTGCTCAAGTCCTGCTCATCGAAAGCGAGCAGGCGACTGGTTACAGTGGTCAGACTTGGCTCAGCCAGAAAATCAGGAATGCATTCCCCACGACTGGTATAGACGCTGCGCGTGTTGGGGTGTGTAGTGAACAGCGGAATGTCTCCACCATGCATATCAAGGATCTCGGCTGCAATCAGCTGTTTCAGTTCAGGCCGGTAGACCGCCTGGGACCAGAGACGGTCGAAGAAACGATCACGATCCAGAGTATCACGCAAAAGATCAGGGTGAAAACTTTCAGCTAACAATTGTCCGTAAGTGCGTGTGGCGCGTACAATCAAGCGGATATCATCCCGCGCAAAATTCTGCAAAGGTCCCGCCAGGAATTGGTCGCGGTAGGACATCAATAAGCGATAAATTTTGGTGAAGCCGGTGACGAACTGTTCACGATAGTCCAGCACATCTACCACATGGGGATGTCCTTCAGTAGTCTGCTCAGCAAGTTTGGGAAGATTTTCTTGATCGGGCAGAGCTACGCGCTGGCGAATATAATGCATTTGATCTGTTCCCACTGCCTCTATCTGGAGAATGGGCTGAGGAGTAAGCTGTCCTCCTTTGCCTGACAGGCCGCTTAAATCGACCCCTGCCTGCTCCCGATTGCTCCAGACGCGTCTTGGGAGTAAACCGACACGCAGAACCGAGCGGTCCATCGTCTCAGCCCCTATGTTATACGCTTGGTGAGAGAGTGAGATCGGCATACGAGGGTGAAATAATGCTTCCAAATCGATCATCAATGGATGCTCACCCGCTGCAATGAGGTTTTCAAAGTGAACATCCGTCCCCTCCAGAGCATAGAAAAGGGCCAGATAGCCTCCCTGGCGTTCATAGAAGCGCGCGACCTCCTCATGTGAGGCACAACTTTCCGGCGCGACAAACTCGGACCAGCCATAGCTTCCTTTATTGATCAGCTTCATCAGGCGAAATGCAGGATGATCTCCACGTTCGTTGAGCCAGTGCAACAGTTGCTGAAAGTGGACATCGATGGCCAGAGATTTGGGTTTGTAGACCAGTTGGAAACCGGAGGCAAAACGCAATTTCAGTGTACTGCGTCCTTGCCTGTGCAAATCGCCCACGCCATCTTGCAGTTCCACCAGATAACCAGGATCGCTGGCTGGCTGCATGACCTGGATGATCTCTTCCCAATCGGCGCATAGATGGCATAGAAATTCCAGGATGTACTGAACCCAGTTCTCTGTGACGGTGACGAGCAGGCGTGCCAGCGGCGCATACTCTTCCAGGATGGGTAGGAGATTTTCCTGAGCACTGAGGTGTTCAACAAAATGTTGGAAACGATCCTGGGGCGTTTCACCCTGGAGCTTTCCTTCCATCCGCGCCACATGGAGTTCCAGTGTCAAGGTACGGCTAACCAGACCTAGTAGTTGACCTGGCAGGCTGGTCAGGAGCGAGTGTTTGATCGTATCAGGCGCAAAAGGTGGATGGGTGTAACTAAGCATCAGGTTCTGAATGCCCGCTTGCAGCCGCTCGGCTCCCCAGGAAATGAAAGGTGTCAACACTTTCAGGAACGAAGGTTTTTGAGCTATCATGGTCTCAGCCATTGGAGGGAAGAGAGTTGCGTCCTGGAAGTATGTCGGGGTCGTCAAAATATGTTCGAGTATTTGCAGCCATGCAGGTGCGCTCTGGCTGCACGTTGGGAGCATTGCACCGGTCTCTGCGAGAATGGTCAGCAACTCATCCTCTGACAAACCATCCAGTGCCAGGCGTTCGGCGAAATAATGCTCTTTTGCGAATGGATACTGCTCTTGCCAGCGTTCGAGTCGTTGTCTGGCGTCTGCCAGACGTTGTTCCTCGACTGCCTGCTCTACTGCACACTGCGAACGATATAAGGCCACGCGTTCAGTGAGCGTTAACGCTCGATACCAATGAGAACGATCAAAAGTGGTGGTAAAACGTCGAGCTTCCTGAACTGGAAATTGTGTCATTGCCTCTACCTTTCTAACTCTATCGAATAACCTCACCGCTTGCGCAAGAATTATTATGCGACGGGACGCCTTTCGTATTGGGCACCATAGCGTAAGAGTTCTGCTTGCTCCTCTTCTTCCAGCGGTCCGAGTGCGACTGCTTTCAGAGCCTGGTCGATCTCCACTCTGCTGGCAGGTCCTGTTAACACGAGGTCTACCCAGGGCTGAAAAAGAGCAAAGCGATAGCAGTCAGCGACTGAGGGAAGACGTTGTTGCAGTGTAGCGCTGGCTGCGCGACCAGGTGACTGAAACAGGGCCGGGTGACCTGTATTGAACACGACAATGCCGGGATTCGTTTGCTTCTGGGCGTTCAAGAAAGGTACAATATCCTCATGCAGGCCAGTATGAGCAATGTTGTAGCGCAACATCAACACATCCAGGTTGCGCATCCATCGCCGAGCCTGAGCACGTGAGTGGAAGGAAGCTCCCACAAAGCGCACCAGCCCACGTTTCAACAGCTCTTCGTTGATCAATTGCACCTGCTCCTGTGCCTGTTCCTGGTACTGGAGTCTCTGCTCCTGTATCCGCCGTATGGTTCTGGTCAAGCGGCAATCTCCCTGGATTTGCCTGGCCTGTTTGATCAAAGGCAGCAGATCATCATCGTCATTGATCCAGCCCCAGTGAAATACATCAATGTAATCGATATTCAGTTCTGTAAACTGGTCCATCAGAATGCCAGGCAGTTTCTCTGGATGAGTGACGTAGGAGACAGTAGCCAGCACGACACTATCACGCACGCGAGAGTTCGCTCCACACAAGCTCCTGAGCGCGGCTGCCGATTTTTGATACTCACAGTGGTGGAGATCAGATGAGAAGAAAAAGTAATTAATTCCATGATCGAACGCGTAAAGAAGATCCTCACTGGAGATACCTGAGCCGCCGCCTATGCCAAGAGGACTCACACGCAGCCCCGTTTTGCCAAGCTGTCTATAGGTCAGATTGCTCATAAATTCTCACCTCCTGCACTATTGATCGCGCGGCCACTCCTCTGTCATTGCTCATTGGCAGAGGAATACGGATGGAAATGGGGTGGTTCAAGCAGCAGAACCGAAGGGACACGTGTATGATCCACAAGGCGCAGCAATTCGTAGCCGATGCCAGCAATACCCGTCATCAAACCAGGGGTCTCGATACCCATAGGGACACCTGTACACCATCCCTGACATTCAATGCTCTCCAGGAGCATAGCTGTCAGGCGCGTGGCCTCTTCCTGGTAGCGCTGATCGTTGAGTACAATGCTCGCCTTTAGCACCACATCCAGATTACCCATGTCACCGTGGCAGAGCGAATGATTGGTACCAAAACCTTGCTCAAGCGTGGTTTTTACCGCAATGGTGATCTCCTCGCGAATGGTAGCATCGTCCAGGTAGCGTAGTGAGCCGAGGCGGGACAGACCTATGCCAGGGGCACCATGACACCAAGCAACCATAGTAGCATGCTCACTCTTCTGAGAATGCGCACGCGCAATATCGCGTAAGTCGGGCCAGTTTTGTTGTTCTGGCAAGAAGACGCTGTGCTCGTAGGCTTGAGCCGCCAGCGCGGTCTGACGGAAGCGATCTTCTCGACTGGCCTCAGCTAGCTCTAGCAGGCTAAAGGCAATGCCAGCAGCGCCATGCGAGAAGCCAGTTAACAGTTTGTTCCCATTTTTGGCGAAAGAAGAGTTCCATCCAACGCCTTCTGGCCGTTGTTGTGCCTGCGCCAGCAAATGATCTCCACAACGTATGGCCGCCTGTAACAATCTGCTAGAGGGTGCAACGCAGTGTAAGGCCAGCAAACCCAGGATACACCCGGCAGTTCCTCCAATGATATCCAGCGTCTCATCGCTCTCGATATGTGGTACGAAACGGTCGAGAAAGGTTTCTGCTTCGGCGAAGAGCACTGGCTCGCGCCATAATGCACCCAGGTGGGCATAAAGGTAGAGTATTGCACCCCATCCGTCAAAGCCACCTAGCATGGTCCGTGCTGTCTCTTGCTGCTCGTTAATCTTTTGTCTTATGCTGTTAAGCGTCCGCCGTGCTAATTCGGTATAGCGTCTATCACCACTCAGAGCGCCCAGATATGCCAGGAAAAGACAGATACCAGCGTCTCCACTATAGAGGTCGGTGCCCGTAATAAAGACAGCCCACGAGCGCTCACCGAGCAAGTGGATCGTGAACCAGGAGACCTCCTCATCATCAGAGATTGCTCGCTCACAGAGTCTGTCTCCTATCGTTCTGGCTGCCTGCAACAGACGCTGCCGATCAACTTGCTTCTGAGTAGGCAGCAACAGCGAACCTTTCCAGGATCTCTGGTCGCGCTCCATCGCTGTTGAGGCGAACGAGGCTCGTATGATCCAGCATTGTTGTGCCAGATCGCGCTCATTCATTTGCCGTATACAACGCTCGGCAACGGTCATGGCTGGTTCTTGAAAGAAGCCGGGAATACAATCGTCCTGGCTGGTGAAGAGGTCACACGAGGATGGAAAGGTCGTGAAGAGAGGGATATCGGCGCTCAACAGGTCTTGCTGTTCGCCGTGGATAATCCTGGAATAATGTGGGAGATAAGGGACGGCACTCCAGAGATGATCAAGAAAACGTTGCTGATGCAGCATATTACGTAGCAGAGTAGGATGCATGCTCTCTTGTAGCACTCTGCCATACGTTCTGGTGGGACGCAGAATGACGCGAATCTCATCCTGTGCGAAGAGCGGCAGCATTGTTGCCAGGAATTCCTCACGATGTCGCAGCAGGAGGAGGTAGATCTGCTCAAAGCCTGTAATGATCTGCTCAATGTAATCTAGCGGATTGGCCTCGACTCCTCGCAATCCCGGACGATTCTGCCTGCCCCCCATAGTAATATGTTGCCGGATAAAGTGCATCTCGTCGGTGCCAATACCCGCAAGAAGGGTGACAGGATGCGGCGACACCTGCCCTGCCTGCCCTCCCAGCCCGCTTACATCGATACCCTCGGCCTGAGCATTTAAGAGGATACGGCGTGGCAGCATGCCCGAGCGCAAAACAGAGGTTTCAAGCATACGCAAGCTGTAAGGTATTTTTCGTTCGCGCGTGTCTGGTTGCAACGGCTGGAACAGCGATTCCAGGTCAATCAGCATTGGATATTCTCCGCAGGCGATAAGGTTCTCAAAATGCATATCCGTTGCGGTCAGTGTGTACAGCAGAGCCATATAACCCCCCAGGCGCCGATAGAAGCGTATGATTTCGGCCTCTGAAGTACATTCCCGAGCCTCGATAAATTCCGACCAGCCGTGATCGCCCCGGTTGAGCACGGTTACCGCGCGCAGAGGTGTGTGGTCTCCGTGTTCATTAAGCCACGTGAGCAGGATTTGAAAGTGTTGATCGGTCGCCAGTGAGCGGGGTTTGTAGACCAGTTTCAGACCGGAACTGAACGTCAGTTGGGTGACACTGCGTCCCCGGCGATGGGTATCACCTGTTCCACAGTCAATTTTCGCCAGCACGCCCGGATCTTGTTGGAACGTTGTCTTGATATCTTCCCAATCCTGACACAGGTGTGCCAGAAGCTCCAGGCCATAGATCACCCAATACTCGATAATAGTGATCAGTTCACGCGCGAGCACTGGATAGAGTTCCAGGAGTGGAAGCAACACATCTGGCTGAGAGATATGTTCTATAAATGTTTGAAAACGCTGCTCGGAGGTTTCGCCAGGCAATGTGTTCTGGAGGCGCGCAATATTTAATTCAAGGGTCAGGGGCTTCACTAGCACATTCAGCAACCGGTCTGTCAGATGGGGAAAGAGAAAATCAGCGACATCGGGTATTGCCAATGGCACATTGTTATAGCGTCCCACAAGTTCTTTGATCCCAACCAGCAAGCGACTATAGCCCTGTTTCAGCAATGGTTTAAAGGGCAAAAGGAAGCTGGACAGTTGGTTTTTGGGCAACACACCGGGGAATTCAAAACCACCATCCTGATCATCATCAGCGTATGCCTGGAGCAGTGTCGTCAGCCAGGTAGGGATCTGCTCTGTGCGCCGCAGAAGGGACGTGGGAGATTCACCCAGCAGGTAGCGCAGCTCATGTTCGGACAGGCGAGCCTGTGCCAGGCGTTCAGAGAAGAGCGCTTCCTGCCCAAACGGAGCCTGTTGTTTCCATTTATCCAGGCGTTGTTGCGCCAACTCGCGATTTTCTGGCTCGCCAACTGGTGTCTGGAGTGTAGTCAGGCGTTCAGACAGGGTAAGCGCCGCGTACCAGGCTGGATGGTGCTGTATATCTCTGGAATTGGATAAGATCTCTATCATATCGCGTATCTCAGCTTTCCTGGTGTATAGAAACCGTCCAGTATATTCAAAGGCAACATGTATGCTCAGGGTATGCATTCAAGAGCCGTTTCAGTTCCTGAATGCATACAGGGCGAATGTAAATAGTCAAACCACTATGAACAAAGAGTCAGGGTACCTAATACGAGCAAGCAATACACCAGGAAAGGCATGTACCAGGCGTCGAGCAGGTAGAATAGCAACTGTTGTAGATAGACTGACAGCAGCCGGAAGTCAGATTGGCATGTGTGCACTGCGACGTTGCAGCTTCTTCTTCTTTTCCACCAGCAACGGACTCCAGCAGGTCGTCAGTCAGCTCGATGCTCCCGGCAGGATTGGCTGGCAGCATGGCTAGCTCATCGCCGCTCAGATTGTTGCGGTAGCCCGGGTCCTTCCAGGCACGAATGATATCGAAGGTGTTCACGAGATTGGCTCCTCTCTTACAGGCACCATGGAGAGTCCTTGCATGCCTACCAGGCTAGCGACGTTTTACCAGTTCTTCTTGCTGAAAAGACTGATAAAACGGCGCAAGCACGGATTAACCATTGTGAGCAGACTTAATCTTGATCTAAAGAACCGTGCAGATATCAGCACCAAGCGTGTAGCACCAAACTGACTGACAGCAACCGGAAGTCAGATTGGCATGTGTACAAAGTGCGGTAGCGGCATCTCCACCAGCGACGAACTTCAGCAGGTCATCGGTCAGTTCGATGCTGCCAGCAGGATTGGTTGGCAGCATGGAGAGTTCATAGCCACTCAGGGTGCTGCGATAGTTTGCGTCTTTCCAGGCGCGGATGATGTCGGAGTCATTCAAAGTGTTGCGCTCCTTTCTCTTAACAGCCGTCCTGCTGCCTAGTTTTGATGACATCCTCTTCTTCATCAAAGAAGAGGCTAAAAAACACTAGAACGAACAGTAGCAGCTACACGTACTGTTGCCCAGGCAGGTGGAATAGCAACTGTTGTAGATAGACTGACAGCAACCGGAAGTCAGATTGACGTGCGTACAAAGTGACGTGGCAGCTTCTTCATCTTGTCCCCCGGCGACGAACTCCAGCAGGTCATCGGTCAGTTCGATGCTGCCAGCAGGATTGGCTGGCAGCAGGGAAAGTTCCTCACTGCTCAAATTGCTGCGGTAGTTTGCGTCTTTCCAGGCACGAATGATATCGAGACTACTCATTAATGCTTTCCTCCTATTGTGCAGCTTCGCAACACCCGGTAGTATCATTCTCACAGGTGCCGCCATAGACAATGCTTATACACAGGTTGGTCAGGATCGAACTAACCCAGCACCATACTCCCCCGGTCGTTCCTTCAGCATTGCCACCTCTGATCCCTTCCAGGTCGGCATCGTCGAGGTGTATCTCACCAATCGGACTGTCAGGCATGGTGGCCCGTGTTTGTTCGTCCAGGTTCTCGCAAAATTCGGCATCACGCCAGGAGTTGATAATGTGTTCAAGGTTCATTGTGTTGGTTTCTCCTTTCAGAGCTAGGCGCAATCGGTTGAGATGTGCGCCTGTGGGACTGACCTGATGCGTATCAGCCGCGAGAACTAGGAAGCTGCCTTGCAACACCCGGTAGTATCGTTCTCACAAGTACCTCCATAGATGATGCTTGCACACAGGCTGCTGACGAGCGAAATGATCACGCACACTATTCCATCAGTTCCAGCTTCAGCATTGCCGCCTCTGACCTCTGCCAGGTCGGTATCGTCAAGGTGTATCTCGCCAATCGGGCTGTTGGGCAGAGCGGCTCGTGTTTGGTCGTCCAGGTTCTCGCAAAATTCGGCGTCGCGCCAGGCATTGATAATGTGTTCAAGGTTCATCGTGTTGGTTTCCCTTTCAGCGTCATGCACAGGCAATAGGTTGAGATACCTACGCATTGCACTACCCCGATGTGTATTCGGTCAAAAAGCTAGGAAGCCCCCTGGCAGCATCCGGTGGTATCGTTCGCGCACGTTCCGCCCCTGAGAATGCTGTTGCAGAGAACACTTAACACTCCGATGCTGAAGCAAACGACCGACGTAATGGCCTCGGCATCACCACCAGCGATTTGCTCCAGATCGGTGTCGCTCAGATCGATCTCGCCAATTGGGCTGGCGGGCAGAACCTCACGCGCGGCTCCATCCAGCCTGGCGCAATACTCCTCATCGCGCCAGGCATTGATGATACCTTCGATGTTCATGTTGTTCCTCCTTTCTCTATGGATGAGAAATTAGTTGACAGAGCATAGCACAGATGCTATAGCTTCTATTAGCATAGTCGTCCAGATAGCCTGACGTACTAACTACCGTTCGTCAACATTTGCTTCTGGAAAACTAGCATACCCCCTTAGATCAGGCTCCTGATAGGCAGACAGTGGCTCGCATATTGCTGGGAAGGCTGCGTGTACGCGCTGTGACGCTTTTTATAGTACTGTCTGTTCCAACTGACTTTTGATCAGTCGCATATAATAGCCCTGCTTGTGCAGCAGTTCCTGATGGGTACCTCGCTCGACAATCTCGCCCTGGTGCAGAACCAGGATCAGATCGGCGTCGCGCACTGTACTCAGGCGATGGGCGATGACGATACGTGTACAGGTCAATGTACTTATATTCTGTTCGACGCGCTGTTCTGTTTCCACGTCCAGATGACTGGTCGCTTCGTCGAGCAAGAGAATAGCCGGGTGCCCGGTCAGTGCGCGGGCCAGAGCGAGACGCTGACGCTGACCACCCGAAAGCGCGCTGCCGTTTTCAGAAACGAAGGTTTCATATCCCATAGGCATGCACAGAATATCTTCATGCAGTGCAGCTGTGCTGGCTGCCTGCATAATCTGTTCCAATGGCAGATCAGGAGCATTCAGAGCGATATTTTCGCGCACCGAACCACTGAAGAGAGAGGTTTCTTGCAATACGACACCGAGCTGGCTGCGGGTAGCCCGATAATTGAAATTGCGCAACAGCAGACCATCATAAAGAATTTCTCCCTCGGTGGGAAGATAGAGCCCCAGCAAGAGTTTGCCCAGCGTGCTTTTGCCCGAGCCGGTGTGTCCAACCAGGGCAATCTTCTGTCCAGGTTCGATGCTGAGATTGATATCGCGCAAGACAAGCGGGGAGTTGGGAGCATAGCAAAAGCTGACATGCCGCAACTCGATCTGTCCGCGCAACTGCGGAGGCAGGCTAACTTTTTGCGCCTCCTGCTCCACCTCGGCGGTCAACACATCCGCCACGCGTTCAAAGTGTGCACGTACCAGTTGAAGTCTCTGCCCGGTTCCCACCAGTGAAGAGAGAGGCGTCAGGAACGCTGTGGCCAGCGCATTGAGTGCCAACATAGTTCCCACGCTCATGGTGCCGTTCAGCACCTGCATCGTACCAAACAAGAGCAGCAGGAGCGGTGCCAGGATGTTCAGTGCGCTCTGCAAAGAGCCAAACATCGAGGCGAGATAATCACGGCGCACCGAGACGTTGAGATGCTCGAAGAACAGATTGGACCAGCGATGCAGTGCACGCTCCTCGGCTCCGGCTGCTTTGAGCGTCGCGATTCCTACCAACGCCTCGGTCATATACCCCTGCGCTTTGCCCTGGGCGATAAGATCACGCTGGTTCAGTGCATGGATGAGACGTGCGGTGACCAGCAGTAGGCCAGCTTGAGCGAGACCTAACACTACCGCGAGTAGAGCAATAAACGGGGCCTGAAAGAGCAAAACAAGCAGATAGACCAGCACCGCTCCTCCATCCAGCAGTGAGGAGATCATCTGACTGGTCAAGATATCACGGATGGTGGTGTTGCTATTGAGACGCATAAGCAGGTCGCCAGTGGAACGCTGCTGGAAAAACTGGTATGGTAGTTTCAAGAGATGTTCAAAGAAACTGAGCATCATCTGAATATCTACCCTGGCCTGAAGATAGATGAGCAGCGAACTTCGTAAGAGCGTTGTGACGGTCTGAGCGAGGACGAGGATGCCAATGCCCAGGCCGATGATGGAGAGCACATTGCTCGTATTGTTTGGGATGATCGTATCCAGGCAGATTTTTGTGAGCAGCGGCATACCCAACCCGAGCAACTGTAAGAGGAGCGAGGCACCTAGCAACTGGGCAAAAAAACCCGGCAGACGAAACATACGTTTCACATAGGTAAGGAGCGATAATCCCTCGGCACTGCCCTCGTACGAGAACTGGGCATCTGGTTCAAGCATCAAGACGACGCCAGTGAAGTTGGCATCGAACTCATTGGCACTGACGCGTCTCCTGCCTAGCGCAGGGTCAACCAGGTCCACCGCTCGTGGCGACCAGCGCTCGACCACGACAAAATGATTGAAGCTCCAATGCACGATGGCCGGTAACGTCACGAAGCGAAAATCGCCCTGTGGCAGAGAGATCGCACGGGTACGTAGACCATATGCGCGTGCAACAGTGACGAGCGTGCGTGCAGTGAGACCATCGCGCCCAGAACCGCAGCGCTGGCGTACTTCGGATACACTCGTTTTACGCCCATAGTAGTTGAGTAGCATCGCCAGGCAGGCCGCACCACACTCTGTCGCATCCATCTGCATCAATGCGGGCAAACGTCTCCGCTGCCAGGGAAAACCAGTATTTTGGTGGGAGGCGTGTCTGGAACGCGCGGAAAGCAGCATGTTTACCCTCCTATTGACCTACCGATCAGAGGAAGCAAAGACAGAAGACGTTGCGAACCAACCAGGATCTGTGCTCGTACAATGGTTCCTTCATAGAGGCTGGGAGTAATCGCCGCACTGAGGTTGACCACTACAGCCACCGAGGGTTGTTGCACGAGCATGGTAAATTCACTGCTGAGGCCATAGCGCTGACTTGCTGCCGCCGGGCTGAGCAGGTCGGGCTCGACGGAGACGACCGGGTGTTGTTCGCTCAGATGAGTAGAACCTATCGTCAACTGAACGAGTTCTCCAGCATGCAGCACTGGAAGTTGACTGGCTGGCAAAAAAATGACCGCGCTTGCCTGATTCTGTGAATGTAGCCTGGTAATCATACCCGTGCCCGCTGCGTAGACCGGTATGGGAAGACTCCAGGCCAGCAGCCCACATAAGAGGAAAAGACCCAGGAGTATCCAGAACAAGAGAAAGGCAGGTGGGGAAACCAGACGTGGAAGCACATCTCTTTCTCGTCCCTGTAAATAATGGTTGAGAGCACTTTCCCGATATATTGATCGGCTGAGATCAGGCATCACGCACCTCTGTTGCATACGCTGCGCTAATGTTGTGCATTGCTTGTCACTCGTTAAGCGTAGCGAATACACCCTTGTCCTGTCACTCCTAATCAGGAGGGTTTTTACGGCCGCTCATCGCAGCCGCTTCCCCTCCTTTTGGGGGGTAAGGTGCTTGTCAGTGGGGGCTCACAAAAGTTGGAGTTTTTGTGCCTCTATGATAGCCTGTGCTCTATTATGCACTTGCAATTTGCTATAAATGTTTTTCACATGCCACTTTACTGTGCTTTCAGCGACAATTATTTGCCGCGCAATCTCCTGGTTGGAGAGACCAGCAGTAATGCAGCGCAGCACCTCCAGTTCGCGTTCGCTTAACTCGTCAGACAATCCCGCTGCCGCTGGCAGTCGGGCTGGTTTTCCTGACGAAGCGGAAGGTGCCCGATCTTCTTTCGCGAACTCGGCCAACAACAAGCGGACATAGCGAATGAGCCGTGTCCATGAAGATGCATACCGAGACTGACGGGTCTGCCTTTCATACGTTTCAAGTTGAAGGCGTAATAATTGAGCAAACGTGCTGCCTTCATCGAGGAAAAAGCGAATATAGCCCTCTGACTCAGCCTGTCGCAAAGCGCAATCCAGCATATGCAAAGCCTCGGACATTTTGCCGAGTTGCTGATAGGCTCGCGCTTGCAGGAGCACAGGCATGAGACCTCCCGGTTTGCGCTCCGCACCCGGCAAGTACATCTGAGCTAGCTTCAGTGCTTCACAAGGCTGATTTTTCGCTAAGAAAACGCGCATAGGCAGGATGACGGCCAGCGAACCAAATTGATGGAGGTAGGGGACCTGTGCCCAGTGCTCCGCACATGAGATATCGTTGCAGGCCAGAGCCAGGCGCACATACTGTTCAGCCAATCTGGAGAGCACCCAGGGACGGCGTTGTGAACGAGCAATACATTCCTCTGCTCTCTGAAGCAACACCTGAGCTTCAGCGAAATCTCCCTGTGCCTGTTTGATGCATGAAAGAATGGTGTATCCATACATCAAAACATCCGTGTTGTGCTTTTCACCATAAACAAGCACCTCTTGCGCGTAATAAGTAGCTTCATCCAACCTGTTCCATTCATAGAGCAGGTAGCTGGTTTCTGTATACAGGTAAATAGAGAATGGCGAGAGATAGCTCCTATGCGTTGAGCTGAGCTGGAGCGCCTGTTGCGCGATAGCGAAGGCAAGACGACGCTTCCCTCGCATCATATGTGTGAGCGTCAAACCGCAGTCTGCCGCCAGTATGATATAGTTGTTTTGCAGGAGTTTCCCATTGGCCTCTGCTGCTGTGAATGTTTCCTCTGCCACACCGATATCTCCTGCTAGCCACTGCGCAACGCCAATGTTCAGCAAGTTCAGACTTTGTGCAAAGGTGTTTTCTTGAGGCAAAGCATCCTGAGCTTGCAGAGTAAGATTCGCTACATGGCTGATCTCGCCCCAGAAAATCGCGATATGCGCTCGCAAGACCGAGATCAGGTTGCGAACGAAAGGTGCCTGCTCTTTTGGCTCCAGGCTCTGCTGCATGGTAGCTGGGATGAAGGATGTTTTCTTGTCGATGTAATCAATATTTTTTACCCATATTTCGGCGGCGTCGAACTGCCCGATCATCATCAGGCTACAAGCATAAAAGAGGCAGAGCAAAGGGTATAGGCGCACAAACTCCTCTGGGAGGGCTTTGAGCCAGTTTATTAAGGTGTTGACCTCGCCCCGCATCAGCAGATTTTCGCCATCTTTCAAGATGATTTCGGCGGCCTTCTCAAAATCCTGGATGGCCAGAGCGTGTGTTATGGCCTCGGAGGGCATCTCATGTTGTTCATACCAGGCACACGCCCGGCGATGGAGGGAAGGCAGCTGGTCTGGTAGAAGCCGCTCCAGACGCTCATGGAGAAATGTGCGGAAAATCTGGTGGTAACTATACCAGTGTTGCTGGCTATCCAGCGGGATAATGAAGAGGTTGGCCTGTTCGATCTGTTCCAAAAGAAGCCAGGCCTCGCTTTGCCCAGTGACATCAGCGCAGAGATCACTATTAAACTGCGCCAGAATAGATGTTTGCAGCAAGAACGATTGCACCGTTTGAGGCTGCCGTTGTAAAACCTCTTCGGCTAGATAATCTAAAATATAGCGGTGGTTGCTGGGGATACGTTGCAGAGCCTCCCAACCATCTTGCTGTTCCTGAAGCCAGATTGCCACAAGATGTAAAATTGCGATCCATCCTTCTGTGCGCATTTTGATGATACTGGCTTGATCTGGGGGAGGCTCCTGTCCCAGCGCTCGGGCGAGAAATGTTTCTATCTCTTCCAGCGTAAATAATAAATCCGTCGGACGCAACTCGTGTAACTGCCGATAGGCTCGCAGGCGTGGAAGCGGAAGGGGAGGTCGGGTACGGCTGGAGATGCAGATATGCATGTGAGCGGGCAAATATTCAAGCAGAGAAGTAAGCGCTGTGTGGATCTGTGGATTCTGGATTGTGTGATAGTCATCCAGAATAAGCATGAACTCTTGCGAAATAGAGGCGATAAGATTGATAATCTCAGCTAGAATTGCTTCAACTGAGTCCTGATAGAGCAGCTCCATTATTCTTTCACTTGCTTCTGTATGCTCTAGCAGGCTTGTCAGCGCAGCAATGAAATACGCCCAGAAACGCGCCGGATCATTATCACTCTCGTTGAGTGAAACCCAGGTAACCGGGAGCGTATGGTGACCGGCCCATTCGCTGAGCAGGGTGGTTTTGCCGAAACCAGTCGGAGCGGAGATCAGCGTGATCTTAAATGCTCTGCTTTTGTGTAATTGGGCCATGAGGCGCGGGCGTGGAATAGACATGGGATGAACTGGCGGGATGTGTAATTTGGTCTGTAAGAGCGGAATTGAGCGAAGAACCGTAGATACGCCTTGCTGCTGGAATCCGGCTCCTTGTTGTGGAAATTCAGTTCCTTCTGGTTGTTTCATCGTAGCCCTCCTTGGATGAACTAGCTGTTCCTATTGTTTCTGCATGATAAAAACAACAAAGTCTTGCTTGTTCGTTGGGACGTAGAGTCAACTGGAGCTATTTTGCCTCTCTGGTGGCTCTCTCTTTACTCTAATCAGTTTTTTGCAGTTATTCAACCCTTTTTGCTCTTTCAGCAGAGATTGCGCATTGCCTCACAAAAGAAAGAGCACCCTGCCTCATTTGTACATGTGCTAGAGTGCTTCTAGAGCGGTCTGAAAAAAAACGAACGCGACTGTTTCTCTCAGAGAGCGTTGTTGCTCCCTATCTACCCTTTTTACGTCAGCGTTGGCTCTCCGGGTGTCATAATGGGCATATTATGAGGGATATCCGCTCGTAGCTTGTAAAAAAACTGAGAGGAATCGAGCGGCTAACCCTCATAATCGCCTGTTAAGAGGCATTAAGATTTAATCCCTCTTAACAACAAAAC
>Ga0070741_10007617_pt1 | contig 22284 bp, 22 predicted proteins | sample Coa_R1_4_FD_66440 | JGI IMG/M metagenome (GOLD analysis project Ga0070741, IMG submission 66440) | Surface soil microbial communities from Centralia Pennsylvania, which are recovering from an underground coalmine fire - Coalmine... | ecosystem: Environmental > Terrestrial > Soil > Unclassified ... | reverse complement strand
AGCGTTCATGAGCGCCATCTCGCATTCGAGAGCTGGGATGCTCTCGCCCGCGTCATGACGGGCAAGCGGATGGAGCTGTTGCACTACGTCCGCCGGCACAAGGTGGGCAGTGTGCGGGCGCTGGCGAAGGCGCTCCGTCGCGACTACAGCAATGTTCAGGCCGACGTTCAGGCGCTCGCGGCGGCAGGGCTTCTCGACACCGCCGATGGAAGCGTGCAGGCCGATTACGATGTGATCGAAACCAGGATCGCGATTTGACGAGCCGCTGTAGGGTGCGCGCACTCGAAATGCGCCATAGGTGCAAGCCTGTCGGGGTTCGGATCCTTCCCTACCCGCTAATCTTGCCACTTTCCGGCCGGAAGAATTGCGTAAGCAATCTCTTAGACTGGGGATGCCCGCCCCAAGTCGCGCCGTTTTGTCGGAGGTTGCAAGTAGGTTGCCATGGGACAGGGAAAGCGGAAAAAGAAAGCTAGGCTGGACCGGCAGTTACTTAGTCGCCAGATGATATCCGTGCGCTTCAACGTGTTGGCGATCGGCACGAGACGATCGCCTGCCCGTCTTCTTGCTGATGAGCGATCCTATTGGAGCGATCTTCAAGAGAAGGCACTTGGTGTCGTGTTCCGCGATACGGTCGACGACGATTTCGGTTGGAGTCTTCTTGTTCGCGACAGGGTTGGACGATTTCGGTGGGTCGACGGAGATGTCAGCCTAAGAAGCGAGGGCTACGCGACCAACGGATTGCGCGAACGCATTGCGCGGGTCGTCCAAGAGAACAACTATGAAGCGCTTGGTGATCAAGGCGACGAGACGAATTACCCCGTAGACTTGTTTGCATTGCCTCCTGATGCCGATCCACAGAGATTGCACCCGTCGTTTAAGCTTGTGATGGACGCGCCGGGACGAGCGCCAAGTCGGGCAGTTCTAATGCAAATCGCGCCATGGCTTGCTCCGAGCGATCCCCACTTCGTGCGCGAGTTCCAGTTCACGCAATTCGATCAGCGTCTTTGGGAACTTTACCTCTGGGCCGCGCTTCGTGAGCTCGGATTCGACATTGAACAACCTGAGGCGCCGGACTTTCTTTGCCGAGCGCCAGGGATCGAGTTCACTGTTGAAGCAACTACCGTCGCGGCGTCGACGTCCGGACCCCTTGCGGTGCATCCGAATCCGGAAACGCAGGAGGAGATGCGGGAATTCTTGGCAAACCATATGCCTATGAAGTTCGGCTCGGCACTGACTAGCAAGCTGAACAAGAAGAACAAAGATGGCGAAAGCTATTGGGAGCGACGGAAGGCTGCAAACAAGCCTTTTATTCTCGCAATCGCCGACTTCCACAAGCCTGGCAAGCTCGATGAACCTGGCTCAATGACTTACACCGCATCAGCACTGTGGCCTTATCTCTACGGACACCGCGTCGAATGGGAATTAGAAGACGGTCAATTGAAGATCAGCGCCATAAAAAATCCAGAGCACGTCTATGGCGAAAAGGTCATCCCTTCGGGCTTCTTCGATTTGCCGGGTGCTGAAAATATATCTGCCGTCCTTTTCTCAAACGCCGGCACGTTGGCCAAGTTTGACCGCATGGGTGTTGGAGCCGGCTTTGGCGCTCCTGACCATCGATACTATCGCGTTGGTGTGCGGTATAACCATGACAAGAACGCCGTTTCGCCTAAACCGTTCGCTGAAGAGGTAAAAATCGGTCACGAAGAGTTTTGGTCCGATGAACTGCAACTGTTTCATAACCCAAATGCCAAGCACTCTTTATCGACGGATGCATTTGGTATCACGCAGCACTTCTTTGAGAATGGAGAAGTTCGCTCAATTACGCCAGAAAATACCGTTCTCGCCTCTCGCACATTGATCGTGAGATTGATTGGAAAAGAAGAGGAAAAGTCCGTCGTCTAGCCAGAAGTGCGACAGCACGCAGTGCCTGCGGAAAAGTGATTTGGCTTCTCCTAGATTGATTTAGATCGAAGATAAAACATGCGCTTTCCCAGCATCGAGAGTCGAAAAGGCACATTCCTGCCGGCACATCATTGGGTCGGTCATGAACTGTGCTTTTTCGTTCATGACACTTTGGGGCAACTGCTTGCAGCTGGAGAGCGTGCCGGCGCCTTCCACGTAAAATTCCAACTCCGCGAAGATGAGGTCGAGGCCTTCAATAGGGCGGAAGATGTCTTCCAGTGGTTAGATCGATACCGCACGCCCGAGGAGCGCGCAGCTGTGCTCGCTACAACAATGTTTCCAGCAATTCTCAGCGATATGCTCCATTGTATCTATGAGGCGTTGGAGACCTCGCGCAAAGCGAAGCTCAACGTTTCTTACATGCTATTGCGGAAGCCCATTCAAGAAAGCCTATATGTTCTGGAAGCGGTGATCGCTGACCGCAGCGACTTTGCCAAGAAGCTCACCGAAAACCCAACAAAGCTATGGAGCCAAGGCGTTGGCGGCCGCGATGCTCACAGGTCCAATATCGCTAAGGTGTTGCAGGTGATCGGCGACAATGGTCGCTTCAATGCGGATTATCTAGCACAGCTACGCTACGATAAGTCGGCCGAGGATGGTTTTGACGGTATCTGCAACAAGGCCACGCATCTATTCACGAACCATAAGGCGATCGAGACCGAGCCGATGAATATCAACTTCATCTTCTCGAACTGGGATAGCAAGGAATCCCAGTGGTCGTTTCTCTATACGCGGCTGCCTTATATCCTGTCCTATGCGTACCGCATCGTCGAAACGATCTGCGCAGATATCTCGCCGACCTATCCCGCATATCTCGAAGAGCTGGAGCGGCGGCTTTCAGCGCATGTGCTGCTGTGGGGTGCAACGCTGGATGGGACCTACGCCTCTGGTCCGCTGCTAATCTTTGTTCTCAAACACCGGGAGTGGCTTTTCGAGCACTGCAGATCAAACGGCTATCGCATTCCTGAATTCAAGGATTTGGTTCGCATGCGAATGACAGGTGCCTTCCCGGGTGAATCTCACTGGAGCGTCTGGCGGCGGATGCGTCACTTCCAGGAAGCCGCAGAGGTGTCAGGCAGCGCTGCACCCACATGGCGCACGCGCTTGCTGCGTGCGCTCGGTCTAAGCACCGTCACCGAAGCGAAATCGTGACTCCTTGCGGCGGCTGATCATTGCTGACTGTTGCCCCAACGACACGACGGGCAAAACACCTGCTGTTTTCCAGAAACGTGTCAAGTACTCACCACAAAAATAAATCGCTTTGCGAAAACCAGAAACACACTTACATTCCCTCCCGTCCCGCGCTTGCTACGGAGGGCGTTTCGCGATCGCTACGACAACGTGGCGCGGGATGCGATGGACGCGCAGCTGCCGCAAAGCGGGCGACGGATGCGCGTACGGTCAAGCCGTGTGGTCCTGATCCCCCGACGCTGGGATCAACCCCCGGGTCGAAGAGCCCGGGGGGACGGGGGCTATCAAGCCCGGTACCCCGGGGAGAGCGCGGAGTAAGCCGTAAAGCCATTGCGCAGGGAGTGCCGGATGTTTCGGCCTGCCTGTGAAACTTGTGGGCATTTTTCCTTTTTCAGCCCACGAGGCCAGCGGGTGCGGTCGAGCGCCCGGCATTCCCTGCGCCCTCTGACTTTCCGGAGGGACATGAACTTGCAGAACTCGGGCGAATCCCCGCCGCGAGAACGCGGATGCTTGCTCAACTCGGCGTCATCGTCCGCCCTGTGCGCAATTGCGCACTTGGAGCGGACGATCCAGTATCCCAGAGGCGTCTCAGCTCAAGCACTGCCGTCTCTGGAATACTGGGTTGCCCGGTCAAGCCGGGCAACGACAGCGGAACGCTGTTTGAAGGGAGGACTTCTAGCCTGCCAGCCGCTCCATCACTCCCGCATATCGTAGCGATACGACTTCGACACGATGCGCCAGCCGTCGGAAAGCTTCATCGCCACCAGATAGTCGGTGAAATAGCGCGGCGGCAGCTGGCAGCGCACCTTGATGAAGGCGGTCTGCTCGTCCGACCGGTCGATGCTGACGATAACATCCTCCCGCGGCTTGCCTTCGGCCTTGGCCGACGGCCGCTTGCGCACCCAGGCCAGCCAATCCGGCACGGTGAGGACTTTCAGCTCGCCTTTTTCCACCCAGCGCAGGTCGGCGGACGGGTGGAACGCGGCGCCGAGCTTGTCGGCATCGCCCTCATAAAGGCCGTCGAAATAGGTCTTCACGACAGCTTCCACGGTGGAATGGTTCTGGCTCACGGCATCCTCCCTGCGACAAATTGGCACCTTCTTTGGCGGGATTTTGGACGGAAACCGCCGATTACGCAAAGGCCGAACCAATCGGCCCGTTGGCGAGACCTAACGTCAGGAGCCTCCTCGGGAATCCGGTTCCGTCGGCAGTTGTGGCAGTTCCTCGGTGATCCGCCTCACAACCGCACGAGAGGAAGCTCTGCTAGACAGTCCGGGGGCAGGGGCCGTCGTTTGGGAGACGCCATCATGAGTTTGCGCGGATTTTACAAGATCCTCCTCGCCGCCCTGCTGCTGTTTGCCTGCGGGCCGGCCTTTGCCGGCAAGCGCGTGGCGCTGGTGCTCGGCAATTCCGCCTATCAAAACGTGCCGCGGCTCACCAATCCCGCAAACGACGCGGCGCTGATGGCCGATACCTTCAAGAAGGCCGGCTTCGACGTCGTGGTGTCGCGGCAGGATCTCGGCGCGCTGGAGACGCGACGGGTGCTGCGCGATTTCGCCGACAGCGCGGCCGATGCCGACATCGCCGTGATCTATTACGCCGGCCACGGCATCGAGGTCGACGGCACCAACTACCTCATCCCGGTCGATGCGAAACTCGAGCGCGACAACGACGTGTATGACGAGGCGTTCTCGCTCGATCGCGTGCTGCTCGCGGTCGAGCCCGCCAAGAAGCTGCGGCTGGTGATCCTCGATGCCTGCCGCGACAACCCGTTCTCCAAGACGATGCGGCGCACGGTGGCGCTGCGCGCGATCGGCCGCGGCCTTGCCAAGATCGAGCCGAACAATCCCAACACGCTGATCGCCTATTCGGCCAAGGCCGGGTCGACCGCGCAGGATGGCGACGGCAAGGACAGCCCGTTCACGATCGCGCTGTCGCAGCATCTGACCACGCCGGGGCTCGACGTGCGCAAGGCGTTCGGCTTCGTGCGCGACGACGTGATCAAGGCGACCGCGAGCCGGCAGGAGCCGTTCGTCTATGGCTCGCTCGGCGGCGACGATGTGCCGCTGGTGCCGGCGCCTGCCGTCGCTGCGCCGCCCGCCGCGGGACCTAATCCGCAGGCCGACATGCGCCGCGACTACGAGCTCGCGCTGCAGGTCGGCAACAAGTCCGCTTTCAGCGCCTTCCTCGCGCAGCATCCCGATGGCTTCTATGCCAGCCTCGCCAGGCTGCAGCTCGAGAAGCTCGCGGCCGAGGACGCGCATGCGATGGCGACCCAAAAAGCGAAAGAGGCCGAGGAGCAGCGCGCGCGCCTTGCCGCGGCAGGCGCGCAGAAGGATGCCCAGGCCAAGGCCGACGCCGACGCCAAGGCCGCCGAGGCGGCGCGACTCGCCGCCGAAAAAGCCAAGCAGGTCGCGCAGGATCAAGCCGCCGAAGCCGAACGCAAGCGCACCGACACCGCGGCCGCGGCGCCCGCAGCCGCGTCCGAAAAAATTGCATCATTGAATCCGACCGAGCCGGCGCAGGCCGATCTCACCAAGTCGGTGCAATCGGAGCTGCGCCGCGTCGGCTGCCTCACCGGCGACGCCAATGGCGACTGGAACGCGACCTCGCAGCGCTCGCTGTCGGCCTTCAACCGCAACGCCGGCACCAAGCTCGACGTCAAGACGGTCAGCGCCGACACGCTCGATACGATCAAGCAGAAGCCGGCGCGGGTCTGCCCGCTGGTCTGCGAGCACGGCTTCAAGGCCGACGGCGACAGTTGCGTGAAAATCGTCTGCGCCGAAGGCACGTTCCTCAACGATGACAATCAGTGCGAGAAGCGCCGCGAGAAGAAGCCCGTTGCCACGCGCGAAAAACCCGAGCCAAGGCAGGCCTCGCAACCGAGGCAGGCGCCGTATGGAGGGCAAGCGCCGTACGGAGGACAGGCGCCGCCGGCAAGGCAGGCCGCGCGTTCTCAATCACGCGATCCGAGCATCGGGGCCAACGGCCGTCCGCTCACCGGGCTGGAGCGCCAGCAGGGTTGCAACGGCTATCAGGCCATCATGTCGGGCGTGTGCCCGTAGCTGTCGCCGTAGCCCGCGTGAGCGCAGCGATACGCGGGAACCCGGATGTCGCTTCGCTCATCCGGGCTACGCGCTCCTCGTCTTGGCTAACCCGAAATCGCGCTCGCCGCGATATTCACGGTCAGCGCCAGCAGCGCCGTGTTGAACACGAATGAGATGATGCCGTGCACGGTCGCGGTGCGGCGGATGATCTTGTCGGTGATGCCGACATCGGAGACCTGCGCGGTCATGCCGATCACGAAGGAGAAATAGACGAAGTCCCAGTAGTCGGCGTGATCGGTCCTGTCGCCACTTGGAAATTGCAGGCCACCCGGTGTGCTGTCGCCATAATAGTCGTGCGCATAGTGCAGCGCGAAGGCGGTGTGCACGGTCGCCCATGACAGCGTGATCGTCAGCATCACAAGCAACAGCGCAGGGACGCCGTGACGCGCGCCGAGCTCGAACACGATGGCGACAATGCTGGCAAAGGCGCCGAGCCCGGTCAGGAGCAGGATCAGGAAACGTCCGTCATCCTGCATGACGGCATGGCGGCGGATGTTGTGGTGATGCGCGCTCTGCAGCATCATGACGTAGACGAGGATGAGGTAAATCGCGGCGAATGCGTCCCAGCCGATCAACAGCCGCGTCACCAGTTGCAGCTCGGTCAGGTAAAGACACAGGAATGCGATGATCCCGGCTGCAATCGCGACAAAGGTGCGCGGCCGCGAATAGATGACGCGGACCGGCTTCGGCAGCTTGCGGAACCGAAGCAGCAGCTCCTCGAATTCGTTGCCGCCCTTCGGTGCCTTGGCCACGTCGAAACCCGCTAGCTCTTGCGTTCGGCGACGAAGCGCGCCGCCGCGCGCAGCACATCGGCCCGGTTGCCGAAGATCGACAGCGCCTTGTCGCCGCGGGCGAGCAGATCGCGCACGCGCTGCTTGGCGCCGTCGACGCCGAGCTGGGTGACGAAGGTGGTCTTGCCGAGCGCCGCGTCCGCACCGGCCGGCTTGCCGAGTGCGGCGGCATCGCCTTCGACGTCGAGCAGGTCGTCGGCGATCTGGAAGGCTTCGCCAAGCGCCTTGCCGTAATCGTCGAGCGCCTGATATTCGGCCTGCGAGGCCTGTCCCAGCAAGGCGCCCGCGATGCAGCCGAAGCGCAAGAGCGCGCCGGTCTTCATCTGCTGCAGGCGGGCGACGTCGACCGGCTCGCGGTCGCCGAAGCGGCCCTCGCCGGCGAGGTCGAGCATCTGGCCGCCGACCATGCCTCCGATCCCGGCGGCGCGCGCCAGCGCGCGGGTGAGATTTAGCCGCACGGTCGGATCGCGATGAATTTCATCGCGGGTGACGATGTCGAAGGCGAGCGTCAAGAGGCCGTCGCCGGCCAGGATCGCGGTCGCATCATCCGTCTTCTTGTGCAGGGTCGGGCGGCCGCGGCGCAGATCGCTGTTGTCCATCGCCGGCAGGTCGTCATGGATCAGCGAATAGCAGTGGATGCATTCCAGCGCCGCGCCCACGAGCAGCGCGGCATTGCGGTCGACGCCGAACACGGTCGCGCTCTCGACCACCAGGAACGGCCGCAAGCGCTTGCCGCCGCCGAGGCTGGAATAGCGCATCGCGTCCATCAGCCGCTTCGGCCGCGCGATCTCGTCGGGCAGCAGCGTATCCGACAAGAGCCTGGCCAGCAGCGCTTCGGTATCCTCCGCGGTCTTGTCCAGGCGCTTCGCAAAGTCGGGGGCAGTGCCGGTCATCAAAGGGGCTCCAGGGCGAAAAATCGGCCGGACAATCGTTGATGCCACGGCCCGCGTCAATTGCGCTCAATCCTGCGGAACGGCCTTAATAGGGCTTGAAAATCAGCGGAACCATCGTGACTTGGTTGTCCAGTCCCGGCGATCTCCCCGCTTGCTTGCTCCGACCGCAGAAGCCCCCGATTTGCGCATCGTCAAACCCCTGCTCCTGATCCTGCTGGTCGCGCTGCTCGTGCCCTATGTAGTGGCGCCGTTCTATCGCACCGGCCATCCGGTCTCGACCCTGATGGCCTGGCGCGAACTCACGGGCGCGCCGATGTCGCGGCAATGGATCGATCTGGCCGTCATGTCGCCCTATCTGCCGCGCTCGGTGGTCGCCTCCGAGGATGCGCATTTCTGCAAGCATCACGGCATCGATCTGGGCGCGCTGCGCGAGGCGATGCGGGATGCCGGGGACGGAGAGGCGCTGCGCGGCGCCTCCACCATCACCCAGCAGGTGGCGAAAAACCTGTTCCTGTGGCAGGGCTCGGGCGCGCTGCGCCGAGTGGTCGACCCGATCCGCAAGCTGTTCGAGTTTCCGCTGGCGATCTGGATCGATTTCGTGCTGCCGAAGCAGCGCATCCTGGAGATCTACCTGAACATCGCCGAGATGGGCCCGTCCGGTCAGTTCGGGGCGGAGGCCGGCTCGGCCTATGCCTTCGGGCATTCGGCGGCGGCGCTGTCTCCGCGCGAGGCGGCGCTGCTCGCCTCGATCCTGCCGAACCCGGTCAAGCGCAGCGCGCGCAACCCCAAACCCGGCGTGTCGCGGCTGGCCGGGGTCTACATCGCGCGGTCACAGGTGATCGCGACCTGCTGGGGCGAAAAACGCGGCTATTGAGGGGATTCCCGGTCACTTTTCCGGTTCGGGACCCTAGCATTGCCGGACCCCATCCTCTATAAGCCCGGCCTTGACCGGCATCCGGCGCCCAAAGCCGTCCGCGTTTCGCGGCGATGCCCCAAAGAACACCCCTAGAGGATACGACATGGCCGTTCCCAGACGAAAAACCTCGCCCTCGCGCCGTGGCATGCGCCGCTCGGCGGACGCGATCGCCAAGCCCACCTATGTCGAGGACAAGGATTCCGGCGAGCTTCGTCGCCCGCACCACCTCGACCTCAAGACCGGCATGTACAAGGGCCGCCAGGTGCTGAAGCCCAAGAAGGAAGCCTGAGCAGCAAGCCTGAGCGGCAAGCCTGGGGCTTTCCGACAGGCTCGCTGTTCGCGGTGCCCGTTGGTTCAGCGACGAGAGGGGTGGGGACAGCGCGGCTCGTCGCAGCGAAGTGAGTTGCGCTCGCGCGTTTGCGATGCGCTATTGCCTCATCTGCCAGAAAGGCACGCGTGATGGTCAGATTTCCGCTGCTTCTGATTCCGCTCGCGATCTACAACATCATCGTCTGGCTGATGCCGGGCGTCTCCTTTGCCGATCCGCTTATCAAGCTGACGCTGGTCTCCGGCGCGGTGTGGGCGATCACGCTCGGCGACATCCTGCTCGCGCTCAGCGTCGTGCTGCTGTTGCTTGAGGTGGTGAAGGGCGCGCGTCCCGGCGCCAAATATCTCACCGATCATCTGCTGTCGCTGGTGGTGTTCGGCGCGGCCGCGGCCGAGTTCGTGTTGTGGCCGAAATTCGGCAGCTCGATCTATTTCCTGCTGACCTTGCTCGCGCTGGTCGAATTCCTGTCCGGCGTTTCGCTGCATACGCGGCGCGGGCACCTCGCGCGGCAGGTGGCACCTGCCGTGGTTGAACCTGTGCCCGTGCCGGCGGCCGTTCCCGCAGATCATGCCGAAGCCAAGCCGACCGGTGAGCCGAGTCCCACGATCACCTCGCCCGACCTGCAGCCAAGCTCCGGTTCGTCGCCAGCGCCCGACAAGCCGTAACTCTCAGATCACCTGGCGCGTGCAAAGACCTGCCGCGCGGACGGTGCGCCCGGGCGTGCTGTAGGCCGATAGCGCATCCGCGGGCGCCGCGCGCCTCAAGGTTCGGGTTTGCGGCACCTGCTCGGCGGTCGCGATCAGTTGCGTGACAAAGCTCGGATCGGGGCGGGGCAGCGGCATCTTGCGCGCCCATGTGAGCTCCTGGGCGAGCGGGACCAGCGCGACGCAGGGCGGCTTCACGTCCTCGAAGACGCCGTCTTCTATTGCCTGTTCGTTAATGCCGGACATTGCAAACCGTCACAATCTGGGACATCTGGTCCCGCCACGGTTTGTCACCCGCAATTAGTATGCCGCGTCCGCGTCCGGAGTTCAGCGCCTTTGTGAATCGTGGTTTCCGGAATCTTTATGAACTTCGGTTAGGGATTTGGACCGGACAGGCTCTATCCTGAGGTCCGGGGAATCACCTGCGCCACCCCGCGCCTGTCCCGAAACGAGGCGAACTTGTCAGCCGACTTGCCGCAAACCTCGACCATCCTGGCCTGTCTCGGCCAGGCCGCCTTCGTCTGGGATATCGCGACCGATGCGATCGCCTGGAGCGGCGATGCCGGCGCGGTCTTCGCCGATATCCCGCCGGAGGCGCTGGCCAGCGGCGCGGAGCTCGCCAAGCTGATCGAGCCGAAGCGCACGATCCGCAGCGAGGCGCTGATGCTGTCGCCGCCGGTGCATGGCGACCAGGGCGTGCCCTATCGCATCGAATATGGCGTGCGCGCGTCGACCTCGGCGCCGCTGCTTTGGATCGAGGAGACCGGCTGCTGGTTCGCCGGCCCCGACGGCAAGCCGGCGCGCGCCCAAGGCATCATCCGTATCAACAACGAGCGCCACGCCCGCGACGAGCAGCTGCTCAAGCTGTCGCAGCATGATCCCCTGACCGGCGAGCTCAACCGCACGCATCTGATCGCTTCGCTGGCGGAGACGATCGAGGAGGCGCTGCGCTATCGCTCCTCCTGCGCCTTCATGCTGATCGGTATCGATCATCTGGCACGGGTCAACGACGCCTTCGGCTTCGACGTGGCGGATGCCGTGATCTCCGATGTCGCCAGGCGCATCCGTGCGCGGCTGCGCGGCGGCGACCTGCTCGGCCGCTTCTCCGGCAACAAGTTCGGGCTGATCCTGAAGAACTGCACGGTCGACGACATGAACACCGCCGCCGAGCGTTTTCTTGCGGCGGTGCGCGACGACGTGGTGCCGACCAGATCCGGTCCGGTCTCGGTCACCGCTTCGGTCGGCGCGGTGAGCCTGCCGCGTTACGCCCGTTCCGCCGAGGAGGCGATCAACCGCGCGCATGAAACGCTCGACAGCGCCAAGCGCCGCCGCGCCGGCTCCTATCTCGCCTGGCGCCCGAATGTCGAGCGCGACGCCCAGCGCCGCGTCAACATCCGCGTCACCGACGAGATCGTCACCGCGCTCAACGAGCGGCGGATCGTGATGGCCTATGAGCCGGTGGTTACGGCAGGCGCGCGCGACAGTGCCTTTTATGAATGCCTGGTGCGGATGGAGCAGGACGACGGCCGCGTGCTGCTCGCCCCCGACATCGTGCCGGTCGCCGAACGGCTCGGCCTGATCCGCCTGGTCGACCATCGCGTGCTCGAGCTCGTGATCTCCGAGCTCGCCGCCTCGCCCAATGTCGTGCTCAGTCTCAACATCTCCCCCGACACCACCATGGATCCGGACTGGTGGGCGACGATCGAGTCGGTGATGCGCGCCAATCCCGGTATCGGCGAGCGGCTGATCGTCGAGATCACCGAGACGGTCGCCATCCAGGACGTCGACGACCTCCGCAGCTTCGTCACCCGGTTGAAGAATTTCGGCAGCCGGATCGCGATCGACGATTTCGGCGCGGGCTACACCTCGTTCCGCAACTTGCGCAAGCTCGGCGTGGACATCGTCAAGATCGATGGCGCCTTCGTGCAGAACATCGTGGGCTCGGCCGACGATCGCGCCTTCGTGCAGACGCTGATCGATCTCGCGCGCCGACTCGATCTCAAGACGGTCGCCGAATGGGTGCAGGACGAGGAGGCGGCCACGCTCTTGCGCGATTGGGGCTGCGATTACATCCAGGGCCGCCTGATTGGCCTGGCGACCGCCGAGCGGCCGTGGGCTACGGCGGCGCAGACGGTGCCGAAGGTGGGGTAGGCAGGAAACAGCCATAACTGCTCGTCATGCCCGGGCTTGACCCGGGCATCCACGCCCTTCTTTGCTGCTTCAAAAACGTGGATGGCCGGGACAAGCCCGGCCATGACGAATTTGCAAGATATAGCTCTGAACGGAAGAGCGGATCACTCCTCCTTCTTCGGCTCTTTCGACATGCGCTCGAGCCGCTCCTGCATGTCCTTCATCTGCTTGCGCAGATCCTCGATGTTGCCGTCATCCGGCGGCGGCTCGGTGGGCTTGGCGTCGGTGCTGCGCGACGGTGCGAACGGCTTGAACATCGAGAAGGTCTGCTGGAACAATTCCATGTTGCGGCGGACATGCTCCTCGAGCGGCGCAAACGGCGTGCCGCTGAACGTATCCGTCAGCTGCTTGCGAAATTTCTCCTGCTCGCGCGTCAGCGTGTCGATCGACTGCTCCAGATATTTCGGCACCACCATCTGCATGCTGTCGCCATAGAAGCGGATCAGCTGCCGCAGGAAGGTGGTCGGCAGCAGGTTCTGCCCGGCCTTGTTCTCCTGCTCGAAGATGATCTGCGCCAGCACCGAGCGGGTGATGTCCTCGCCGGTCTTGGCGTCATAGACGAGGAAATCCTCGCCCGCCTTCACCATCGCGGCCAGGTCCTCGAGCGTCACATAGGTGCTCGTGCCGGTATTATAGAGCCGCCGGTTCGCATACTTCTTGATGGTGGTGGGAGTGTCTGATTTCGCCATGGGCTCACACGTGCAAACCGAGGGATGAGGGAACCCGGCGGGTCATGCCGCAGGGCAATGCGAGGCGCATGGCAACAAACTAAGCATTTTCAAAGGGGTTCGGCTACCGTTTTGTGCAACACGGCTAAACCCGCGGCCATTTTTTATTGCGCAGCATTTCTTGCGAAGGCGCAGCGCAGGATGGAAGAAGAAGGTCCGCATCATGTTGCATCGAGCATGTGGGGGTAAATGGCAACCTCTGGAGCAGGCTGGCCAATTCGAGCGCGCCGATTTGAAGACGGCCGGGGAGCAAATCGATTGTGCAACCGTTGACATGCCTCAATCGCGTCAACAGGATGGCCGTGAGAGACTGGCCTGCCATGCGGCGCCCGCCGTTTTCAAAAGACCCTCAAGCCTCAGGAGATGCCTATGTCAGACGATGTCGTCATCGTCGCCGCCGCCCGCACCCCGGTCGGAAGTTTCAACGGTGCTTTTGCCACCATGCCCGCGCACGATCTCGGCGCCGTCGCCATCAAGGAAGCGCTCAAGCGCGCCGGTGTCGAGCCGGGCCGCGTCTCCGAGGTCATCATGGGCCAGATCCTGACCGCGGCGCAGGGCCAGAACCCGGCGCGGCAGGCGTCGATCTCGGCCGGCATTCCCGTCGAGAGCCCGGCCTGGGGCGTCAACCAGCTTTGCGGCTCCGGCCTGCGCTCGGTGGCGCTCGGCTATCAGGCGCTGCTCAACGGCGATTCCGAGATCGTGGTCGCCGGCGGCCAGGAGTCCATGAGCATGGCCCCGCACGCGCAATATCTGCGCGGCGGCGTCAAGATGGGCGCGGTCGAATTCGTCGACACCATGATCAAGGACGGCCTGTGGGACGCCTTCAACGGCTACCACATGGGCAACACGGCCGAGAACGTCGCGAAGCAGTACCAGATTACGCGCGCCCAACAGGACGAGTTCGCGGTGGCCTCGCAGCAAAAGGCGGAGGCCGCGCAGAAGGCCGGCAAGTTCAAGGACGAGATCGTTCCCGTCACCATCAAGACCCGCAAGGGCGACATCGTCGTCGCCGACGACGAATATCCCCGCCATGGCGCCACGCTCGACGCGATGTCCAAGCTGAAGCCGGCCTTCGAGAAGGACGGCACCGTGACCGCCGGCAGCGCCTCCGGCATCAATGACGGCGCCGCCGCCGTGGTGCTGATGACCGCCAAGCAGGCCGCCAAGGAAGGCAAGAAGGTGCTCGGCCGTATCGTCTCCTGGGGCCAGGCCGGCGTCGATCCCAAGATCATGGGCACCGGGCCGATTCCCGCCTCGCGCGCGGCGCTGAAGAAGGCCGGCTGGAGCGTCGGCGACCTCGACCTGATCGAGGCCAACGAGGCCTTTGCGGCCCAGGCCTGCGCGGTCAACAAGGACCTCGGCTGGGATACCAGGAAGGTCAACGTCAATGGTGGCGCGATCGCGATCGGTCATCCGATCGGTGCTTCGGGAGCGCGCGTGCTGGTGACCCTGCTGCACGAGATGCAGAAGCGCGATTCCAAGAAGGGCCTCGCCACGCTCTGCATCGGCGGCGGCATGGGCATTGCGATGTGCATCGCACGCGACTGAACGAGACACAGCGGGACGCGTTGATGATGAAAACTTCATCTGTCAGCCGCTCCACTAGCTGATAAAAGGAAAATGCCCGGTCTCGCGCCGGGCATTTTCATCTGGCGCATGATCCGGAAGAGCGGATCCCGGTTTTCCGATAAGATCATGCGCAAAACAGTGAGGACGCCGGTGTTTGTCGGCGCTGTAAAAAGACCGGAGCAATTCCGGCCAGACTGCCAAGGAGGAGACAAATGGCACGTGTTGCATTGGTGACGGGCGGTACGCGAGGCATTGGTGCCGCGATCAGCAAGGCGCTGAAGGCGGCGGGTTACAAGGTCGCGGCGAGCTATGCGGGCAATGACGCGGCGGCGGAGAAGTTCAAGTCCGAGACCGGCATACCCGTCTACAAATGGGATGTCGCCTCGTTCGAGTCCTGCGCGGCGGGCGTGAAAAAGGTCGAGGCGGATCTCGGGCCGATCGAGGTGCTCGTCAACAATGCCGGCATCACCAAGGATACCGCCTTCCACAAGATGACGCTGGAGCAGTGGACCGCGGTCATCAACACCAATCTCGGCTCGCTGTTCAACATGACGCGCCAGGTCATCGAAGGGATGCGTGCGCGAAAATTCGGCCGTGTCATCTCGATCTCCTCGATCAACGGCCAGAAGGGCCAGTTCGGCCAGGTCAATTATTCGGCGGCGAAGGCCGGCGACATCGGCTTCACCAAGGCCTTGGCGCTGGAGAACGCCAAGGGCGGCATCACCGTGAACGTGATCGCGCCGGGCTATATCAACACCGAGATGGTGCAGGCGGTGCCGAAGGAGGTGCTGGAGAAGAACGTCATTCCGCAGATTCCGGTCAACCGTCTCGGCGAGCCCGAGGAGATCGCCCGCGCGGTGGTGTTCCTCGCCTCCGACGATGCCGGCTTCATCACCGGCTCGACGCTGACCATCAACGGCGGCCAGTATCACGCGTGATGTGAATTCGCCGCGCCCCAAACAATAAAGTCGTCATGCCCGGCCTTGTGCCGGGCATCCACGTCTTTACAACCGCTCGTCGGCAAGAAGACGTGGATGGCCGGGTCAAGCCCGGCCATGACGAGGTATGTGTTTGATGACCCCCCGCACCGCGACGCTGATCGGACTGACCGCGATCCTGATGTGGTCGCTGCTTGCCGTCATGACGGTCGCGACCGGCAAAATCCCGGCCTTTCAGCTTGCGGCGATGACGTTTGCGATCGGCGCGGTGACATGCGCCTTGACCTGGGTCGGCCGCGCCGGTGCCGTCAAGACGCTGCGCCAGCCGCTGATCGCGTGGCTCGTCGGCGTCGGCGGGCTGTTCGGCTATCACGCGTTGTATTTCCTGGCGCTGCGCTTTGCGCCGCCGGCCGAAGCGGGCCTCTTGAACTATCTCTGGCCGCTCCTGATCGTGCTGTTCTCCTCGCTGCTGCCGGGTGAGCGTCTGGCGGCGCATCACGTCGTCGGCGCGATGCTGGGGCTGATCGGCACCGTGCTGTTGTTTGCAGGGAATGCCAATTTCTCGGCAGGCCAGGTGCCGGGCCTGATTGCGGCCTTTGTAGCGGCCTTCGTCTGGGCAACCTATTCGGTGCTGTCGCGTCGGCTGAAATCGGTGCCGACGGATGCAGTGGCGGGCTTCTGCGCGGTGACCGCGCTGCTTGCGGCGCTGGTGCACGCGCTGATCGAGACCACGGTGTGGCCGGAGACGGCGCTGCAATGGGCAGCGATCGCAGCGTTGGGCGTCGGACCGGTGGGCGCGGCGTTCTATGCCTGGGACATCGGCATGAAGCGCGGCGACATCCGCGTGCTGGGCGCTGCCTCCTACGCGACGCCGCTGCTCTCGACCGCGTTCCTGATCTTGGCCGGCTTCGCGAAAGCCAGCGCCAACATCGCGCTCGCCGCCGTGCTGATCGCGGGCGGCGGATTGATCGCCGCGAAGGACATGGTCTGGCGGCGTTGAATTAACCCGCCGGCTCGAAATCCGCACTGGCCATCTCGAATCCGGCAAACTCGAATCCGGGCGCAACCGTGCAGCCGACCAGGGTCCAGTCGCCGGTGCTCTCGGCGCATTGCCAGGCGCCGGCAGGCACGATCCCCTGCGGGCGTTCGCCCGCGTCGATATCGGGGCCGAGCCTCACCGTGTGCGGCGTGCAGCCCTCATGAGCGATCTGCAGCGTCAGCGGCGCGCCCGCATAATAATGCCAGACCTCCACCGCATCGACGCGATGCCAGTGCGAGCGGTCGCCGCGCGCCAAGAGGTAATAGATCGCGGTCGAATGCGCGCGGCCATTGGCATCGACGCGCTTGTCGCGGAACGTCTCGCGATAATGGCCGCCCTCCGGATGCGGGCGGAGCTCGAGACGGGCGATGACCTCGGCGGCTGACGGCATCAGGACTTGTTCTTGCGTTCGCGCAGCTCGCCGAACACCTCGGCGGGACCAGCGCCCTTCATGTGGAGCTTCTGCGCAACGTGCGGATCGTCGGCGCGCAGGAACACGTTGGCTTTCTTCTCCTCGCCGAGCAGCACTGGAATCGTCGGCTTGTTGTCAGCGCGCAGCCGCGTCACCTCCGCCGCGCGCGCCTGCAGCGCCGGATTGTCGCCGTCGACGGTCAGCGCGAACTTGACGTTGGAGGCGGTATATTCGTGGCCGCAATAGAGCCTGAAGTCGTCGGGCAACGCACGCAGCTTCAACAGCGAGTCCCACATCATGGGATAGTCGCCTTCGAACACCCGGCCGCAGCCGATCGAGAACAGCGTATCGGCGGCAAACAGCGCCTTCTCGGTGTCGAACACATAAGAGATATGGTCGAGCGTGTGGCCGGGCGTCTCCAGCACGCGCGCCAGCAGACTGCCGACCTTGACCACGTCGCCATTGCCGACGCGCGCGTCGACATCGGCGATCCTGGCCTTCTTGTCGTGGGGGGCGATGACGCGGCAGCCATATTTCTGCTTGAGCTCGGCGACGCCGCCGACATGGTCGCCGTGATGATGGGTGATCAGGATGTCGGTGAGCTTCCAGCCCTCGCGCTCCAGCGCCTTGATGATGGGGCCAGCCTCCGGCGCGTCGATCGAGGCGGTCGCGCCGGTTACGGGGTCGTGGATCAAATAGCCGAAATTATCGTTCAGGCAGGTGAAGGTTCGGATATCGGCGGCCATGATGTCTCCGGCGGATTTGCGGGCGCTTCCTCGACAGATATGGCGTTAACGCTGATCGGGCAACGCAATAATCCGCGCTCCGGACCCGGCGTGAGCGTGTTAGATTACTGTCATGAGCATCGACGTCATCGATCTCCGTGATTTCTATTCGCAGCGCCTCGGCATCGTGGCGCGGCAATTGATCAATCGCGGCATCAGGGAGCGCTGGCCCAATGCGCAAGGCCAGCGCGTCCTCGGCGTCGGCTATCCGACGCCCTATCTCGGACTTTTTCGTGAAGATTCCGAGCGCTGCATCGCTTTCATGCCGGCCGCCCAGGGCGTGCTGAAATGGCCGACCGCGCGGCCGACCCTGGCGACCTTGGTTGACGAGTTCTCGATGCCGCTGCCGGATTCCGCGGTCGACCGGGTGTTGCTGGTTCATGCGCTGGAAATGTCGGACGATCCGGAAGGCCTGCTCCGCGAGGTGTGGCGGGTGCTGGCGCCGTCGGGGCGGGTGATCGCAGTGATCCCGAACCGGCGCGGGGTGTGGACCCGCACCGACAACACGCCGTTCGGCCACGGCCGGCCCTATTCGCGTTCGCAGATCACGCAATTGTTGCGGCAGACCTGGTTCACGCCGGCATCCTGGGGCGAGGCGCTGTTCATGCCGCCGGTCGCCGGCGGCTGGTTCCTGCGCTCGGCATTGGCGTGGGAGCGCGTCGGCGCCGCGCTGTCGCTGCCGTTTGCGGGCGTGCATATCGTGGAAGCGACCAAGCAGGTCTATCGCGCGATCCCGGCCAAGCGGGAACGCACGCGGCTCATTCCGGCGCTGGAGCCGGTGCTGGTGCCGTCATCGACGGCGACGCGCGGACACGCATGATGTGAAGCGATTTTCCCCCGCGACAATCGCATAGCGTTGGCGCGGAGATCATGCGCAAAAAACAGAGCCTTTACTCGGAATTGACGTCGTCGCTCTGCGGGCCGGCTTGCTGCGGTCCCATGCCTTCGGGGCGCGGTCCGCCATGCGGCCGGCGCCGGCGGCGCGGGAAGCGATCGCCGCCGCCATTGCCTTCATAGCCTCCGCCGCCATTGATCTGCGGCTGCGGGCCGGTGATGAACGAAGGCAGGCGGTCGACGCTGGCATTGTCGGCGGCGGGCTGCGGTTGCGGCTGGTATTGCGGCTGCGGACGATGTTCACGGTGTTCGCGCGGCTGCTGCTGCTGATCCCTCATAAAGGGCTGGCCTTCGCGCGGCTGCTGGCCGCCGTCCCGCATATAAGGCTGCTGCTGCGGCTGCGGCACGAAGCCGGGCTCCTGGCCGAAGCTAGAGAAATTCTCGCCGTCGTCCTCGCCGTCCTCGCTGCCTATGACCTCGTCGGGGCGCGGCGGCTGCTGCAGATGTTGCGGCTGGCTCTGGCGGAACTGTTCCTGCGCCGCCGCGATCAGGCGGAAATAGTGCTCGGCGTGCTGGTAGTAATTCTCGGCGGCGACGGGATCGCCGGATGAACGGGCATCACGCGCGAGCTGCAGATATTTTTCCGCGATGTGGGATGCGGTGCCGCGGATCTTGATGTCGGGGCCGTTCGATTCGAACACCCTGGTCATCGGGTTCTGGCCGCGCCGGTTATTATTGTGGTTGTTATTGTTCCGGTTGCGCATCCGCTTGTTGTTTTGACCGTTTCTCATGTCCTGCCTTTATTCCAGCCCTGAAGTTAAACGCACCAAAATGAAACTATCCCTGGGAACGAGTGGCCACGGATTCACGCGCACCGATTCCGGTGCGGACCATGCCAGTGTCGATGTCGTCGACCGTCGCGCTCAACAAAAACGCGTTCCCCACCCGTCGGCACATGCCGGCGAACCTGTTCAACTCAGCCCAGTTTTCTTGCGTAGGTCTTCAAGCGCAAATCAGGCTTTCGTTCGCTTTGCGGTCACGAGCAGCGCAGCTCAAACAGCCATCGCGCTCAACTCGACCAGCGTTTTGGAACCTTTCAACCGGCGTGGCTCTCGCTCTCGAGAACCGCTTGTTCCGACCCGCTTATGCCGGGGTCCTGCACCGGTGTTGTGAGCGGAACGTAGTCGCTCCCGGGCGATATTCCAAGAGGTTTTTGCGTTCCAATCAGGCTTTAGGAGGGCATTTTTCGGCCCGTAACAGCCCGGAAAATGCCCGCCAGGTCGGTTTTCGGCCGGCTGTCCACCGTTAACCCTGCAGCTGTCATTAAAGTTTCAATGGCGTCGCTTTGGCCGTATCCGGCCTCGACCACCAGTGCGCCGCCGCCGCCGAGCAGGGCCGCGCTCGGCGGGATCAGCACGCGATAGGCGGCAAGCCCGTCCGCGCCGCCATCGAGCGCGACAATGGGATCATGCTCGCGCACTTCGACGGCGAGACCGGCGATCTCGGCGGAACGGATATAGGGCGGATTCGAAACGATGAGATCGAAGCTGCCCGACAGGCCCGTCGCATAATCGCAGCGGATGAAACGCGCACGGGTCGCGAGGTTGAGTTGCGTGGCGTTGGCCTCCGCCGTTGCCAGCGCGTCCGCGCTGATGTCGGTGCCGATACCCTGTGCGTTCGGGAGTTCCGACAACAGCGCCAGCAGGATCGCTCCGGAGCCGGTGCCGAGATCGGCGATGCGCAACGCGCGGTCTTGCCCATGATCCGCGCGCAGGATTTCCAGCGCGCGTTCGACGAGGGTCTCGGTATCCGGCCGCGGCACCAGCGTCGCCGCCGAAAGTTTTATGGGCAGCCCCCAGAATTCCTTTGTCCCGACGATCCGCGCCACCGGTTCGCCGGCGAGACGGCGCTGCATGAATTCGTCCAGGCGCGCGGCTTCGTTTGCGGTGATAGTTCGCGTGGCTGATGCGATGAGACCGGTGAGGTCGAGGTTCAGCGCAGCTCCGATCAGAGCGCGCGCATCAAGTTCGGCAGAGTCGATGCTCGCGGCGTTCAAGCGCGCGGTGAGCGCGCGCCGCGCGGATTCGACGGTTTGGTTGGTAAATAAGGTCGTCGCCACTTGCGCCTTCCTGCCCTCTCCCCTTGTGGGAGAGGGTGGCGAGAATTGAGCCAACGGGTCGGCGCGAATGCGCCGCCCGATGACAAACTCCGCTGAAATTCGAGCCGGGCGAGGGGTCTGTCTCCACAATCACCAACCCCTCACCCGGTTTCTCGCTTACGCTCGAAACCACCCTCTCCCACAAGGGGAGAGGGTAAGAGCGTGTCACGCTGTTACATTTGCACTCACGCCGCGGCACCCTGGGCCGCGAGCTGCGCGGCCTGATGTTCGGTGGTCAGCGCATCGATCAACTCGCCCAGTGCCTCGCCCGAGATCACCTGCGGCAATTTGTAGAGCGTCAAATTGATGCGGTGATCGGTGACGCGCCCTTGCGGGAAATTGTAGGTGCGGATGCGCTCGCTTCGGTCGCCGGAGCCGACCATCTCCTTGCGGTCGGCCGAGCGCGCCGCCTGCACGCGCTGGCGTTCGGCGTCATAGATGCGCGAGCGCAGGATGTTCATGGCCGAGGCGCGATTCTTGTGCTGCGAGCGGCTGTCCTGCATGCTGACCACGATCCCGGTCGGGATATGGGTGATGCGGATCGCCGATTCCGTCTTGTTGACGTGCTGGCCGCCGGCGCCCTGCGCGCGCATGGTCTCGATCCGCAAATCCTCGTTCTTGATCTCGATATCGACGTCCTCGACCTCCGGCAGCACGGCGACCGTCGCCGCGGAGGTATGGATGCGCCCTTGCGTTTCCGTGTCGGGCACGCGCTGCACCCGGTGCACGCCGGATTCGAATTTCAGTTTGGCGAACGCGCCGCGGCCCTTCACCTCGGCGATGATCTCCTTGTAGCCGCCGACGGTGCCTTCGCTCGCCGAGATCACCTCGACCTTCCAGCCCTGCAGGCCGGCGAAACGCTCGTACATCCGGAACAGGTCGCCCGCGAACAGCGATGCCTCGTCGCCGCCGGTGCCGGCGCGGATTTCCAGCACGACGTTGTGGTCGTCCATGGCGTCTTTGGGCAACAGCGCGACGCGGATCTTCTGCGTCAGCTCTTCGCGCCTGGCCGCGAGCGTCTCGCGTTCGGTCTCGGCCATGGCGCGCATCTCCGCGTCGGTCGCGGGATCGGCGATCAGCGCCTCGGTGTCCGCAAGCTCCTTGACCGTCGCGCGATAGGCCTTCACGGCATCGATCAGCGGATTGAGCTCGGACAGCTCACGCGTGATCTGGACATATTTCTCGGACGCGAGCTGGCCCAGCACCTGCGCTTCCAGTGACGCGTGATGGGCAAGGAGAACGTCGAGTTTGGCTTCGGGCAGGGCGGACATCGGATAATCTCGGACAGAAAATGGGAAGCGGAGCGGGCGACGGCGACAGCGGCAGCCTCGCTACAACGTCAGCCCCTCGGCTTCCGCGAATTTCGTCAGCTTCTCGCGGATCGACACGCTGCCGGCCGGCGCGTCCAGCAGCGGATTCATCATCGCTTCCGCCTTTTTGGCGTCGAGGTCGAGGATCAAGGCCTTGACCGGACCATGCGCGGTCGCCGACAGCGACAGCGAGCGATAGCCCATCGCGATCAGCGCCAGCGCGCCGATCGGCTTCGACGCCATCTCGCCGCAGAGCGAGGCGGATTTCTTCGCCGCATCCGCTTTGCGAACGATATCGCGCAGCGCCCGCAGGATCGGCGCCGACAGCGTGTCGAAGCGCTCGGAGACTTTCGCATTGCCGCGGTCGACCGCGAACAGGAACTGGAACAGATCGTTGGAGCCGACCGAGACGAAGTCGACCTTCTTCAA
>Ga0070741_10007616_pt1 | contig 22285 bp, 21 predicted proteins | sample Coa_R1_4_FD_66440 | JGI IMG/M metagenome (GOLD analysis project Ga0070741, IMG submission 66440) | Surface soil microbial communities from Centralia Pennsylvania, which are recovering from an underground coalmine fire - Coalmine... | ecosystem: Environmental > Terrestrial > Soil > Unclassified ... | reverse complement strand
ATGGAGACTTCGGCGATGGAACTCATGGGGAACCTTCGATTGTATGCCAGGGCCGGCGGCGTTCTGAAAATGAATTTCATTTTCAAGATCCCGGTGGTATCCTGACACTTCCGACCCGCCATGCTGCAGAAGCGTATTGATGACCAGCCCAGCCTTTCCCGCCAGATGGTTCGCGAGGCCGAGGAGATTCTCCACCGGCATTTGAAGGGCGTGGGCTTGAAGCACACCGCGCAGCGCGACACCATCCTGCGCACGTTTCTGGAGACCCGGGACCACCTCTCTACCGACGAGCTGCACCGCCTGGTGCAGAAGAAAGACGCGCACATCGGATATACGACGGTCTACCGGACTCTCAAATTGCTGGCGGAATGCGGCCTGGCCAGCGAAGTCGCCTTCCACGACGGCATAGCCCGCTACGAGCACCAGTACAACCGCCGCAGCCATCACCACATGGTTTGCACCAGTTGCGGCAGTTCGGTGGAATTCTTCTCCCCCGAAGTGGGGCACCTGGAGCAGGAGATCGGGCGCAAATACCGCTATCTGACCACGCGCCACACCTTCCAGATCTACGGAGTTTGCGAAGAGTGCCGCGGGAAAAACCATAGCCCGCAGTGAAATGCCCGGGAACGGAGAGTCTTAGAACTTAAGCAGTGCGCCTGGCGCCAGCAGATCAAATGGATGGAAGGGCAGATTTCTTGCTACTCCAAACAGAAGAATGGCCGCGCAAAGTCCGCGAATCCAGGTTCCGCGCAAAGTGAGTTGCGGCAGCCGCTTTCCTCGCCAATAAAAAACAGCCTCGCAGACAAGCCCGTACGCCACAAAGGGGAATAGCGCCACGCTGAGCGGATTCATCGCCCAGGCCGCATGCAGGTTCCCATGCAGAAGTTGGTGAACGGCACGTAGAGATCCACAGCCTGGGCAATACAGTCCTGTCAGATATCGGATCGGACAAGGCGGAAACAGGGTTGAAGTTGCCGGATCGAAGGCTCGCAGCAGAATCACGGCCAGGGCGAAGGCAAGCAGGCTGGCCGCGAGCGTGATCGATTTTTGGCGAGCCAGCATTCGCCACTATCTCCGGTGCAGGCTGCCGAAGATCCCAAGCGCCATCACCAGTCCGTAGCATAAGAACATTGCCAGGCCCAGGCCGAAGGAAATCCAGGACCACATCCTGGCATTGTTGGAGGCCGCTTGCGCTCCCGCGGCATCACCCAGTTGCAATTTGGTGTTCACCTGGGAGGCGTAAATGATGGCGGGAATGCCGGTCGGAAGGCAGCAGAATACGGTGGTCAGGATCGCATACACCAGGTAGTTCTGGATCGCGGCGCCGGGTGCAGGGATCACGGTTCCGGGCGCCTGCAACGGCGGCACCTGCGCGGCGGGCTGCAGATTTCTGCCGCATTGAGCGCACACGATTGCATTATCGACATTCGACGTACCGCACTGCGGACAAAAGGTCATGCGGTTCTCCAATCAGCGGACATGGATGCTCCCGGGCAGCACGTCCAGTTTGCACGAAACATACTATCGACGATGAAGTGCGTCAATGCGTTAGCTTGGTTCCACTGTTTGTCGGTCGTGCCGGGTTTTGATATGGTGCCGCCCATGGATCAGACCGAGGTTCCAGTTCAAACCTGTCCGGATTGCGCGAGCCAGATGCCCGCGGGAGCCCGGTTCTGTCCCGGCTGCGGCCGTTCCATGCAGGTGATAGAACGCGCTCAGGGCAAAGTTGGCGGGTTGCCCGTGAATCTGGCAGGAGCGCTCGCCTATCTCACGCCGTTGCCTGCGCTGATTTTTCTGCTGGTGGAGCCCTACCGTCGAAATCTGTTTGTCCGCTTTCATGCTTTGCAGTGCTGGCTCACCGCCGCGGTCGTGATCCTGCTCGGCTTGATCCTCAGAGTTGCAGGTCTGGTCCTGTTCCTGATCCCTATGCTTGGACCTTTGTTGGTTGTTCTGATGGGTGCGGTAATCGGGCTCGCCGCGGTTTTCGTCTGGCTGGTGTTAGTAGTCAAAGCATTTCAAGGCGAGACATTCAAGCTCCCGATCCTGGGTGAATTTGCTGAGCGCTACGCCGCCAGATTGTGATGGGAGAATGCTCGGGAATTCGATTGCTTTGACCCTCCGTTTCTGGTATTTTGCCGCGAATATTGCGGGGGCAGTCAGCTGAGGGCGAGTTGCTGCCGAGGAGGAGCGTCATGGCTTTTTGCAACATGTGCGGAACTCAGATCGCTGATGGAACCGCCACCTGCGCCGCGTGCGCCGCCCGTGCCGGCGGCAGCGCTGCCGCCGCCACCGCAACCGCTGCTCCCGGGCTGGCGGACAATGTAGCCGGCATGCTCGCTTACGTCACCATCATTCCCGCCATCGTGTTCCTGGTGGTCGCGCCCTATAACCGGAATCGCTTCATCCGTTTTCATTCCTTCCAGTGCCTGTTCTTCGCGCTGGCCGTATTCGCGCTCCACGTCGCGTTGTCGATCCTAACCGTGGTGCCTTTTCTGGCCCTGGTGACACTTCCCCTGCACCTGCTGGTGAGCCTGGCAGCATTCGCTGTCTGGATCGTTCTGCTGGTGAAGGCCAATCAGGGACAGATGTACAAGCTGCCCTATATTGGCGATCTGGCCGAGAAGCAGGCGAACGCGATATAGCGGCAGTCTTGCCGGCACCGAGACGATTCAGGGCAATCCTGTCTCACGCCGCCGCTTGACTTTCTTCCACTAAGCTGTCAATCCTATTAGCTTTTCACCCGCGGGTCGAAGAGGAATACACCGCGCGGGAATTCTGCACGACTGGGGAGTGCATTGCGAATTCGGGTGTTCTACCACGACAAATGTTTTGACGGGGCTTCCTCGGCCGCGTTGTTTTCCCGTTTCTATCGCGAGCGCATACGAGAGGATGCTGAGTTCGTGTTCACCGGTCTGGTGCACCGGGCAGGGGCGCTGTTCGATGAAAGGGAATTTGACGGCGACGAGAACGCAATCGTGGATTTCAAGTACTCCAGTTCCCCCAACATCACGTGGTGGTTCGACCATCACGAGAGCGCGTTTCTGACTCCCGCGGATGCGGAGCATTTCGAGCAGGATCAGAGTAACCGCAAGTTTTACGACCCGGATTTCAAGTCCTGCACCAGTTTCATCGCCATGATCGCGCAGCAGCGCTTCGGTTTCGATCCCACGCCCGTGGCCGATCTGGTGCGCTGGACCGATGTGATTGACGGCGCTCTCTATCCCGACGCTAAAACGGCGGTCGAGATGCAGGCTCCGGCCATGAAACTCACAATGGTGATCGAATCGGCGCCGGATCATGGCTTCGTCCCCAATCTCATTCCTTTACTCGCGACCAAGTCGCTGGGCGAGATTTTGGAAGCGCCCTTTGTGGCGCCCCTGCTGCCGCCCTTGCTTCGGCGGCACGAGCTTTCGATTGAAATCCTGAAACAGCGCACGGAATGCAAAGATGGCACGATTTTCTTCGATGTCACCGATCACGACCTGGAGGGCTACAACAAATTTGTTCCTTACTACCTCCATCCCGAGTCGGTGTACAGCGTGGGCCTGAGCAAGAGCAGTTTCCGCGTAAAAGTGTCCGTGGGATCGAATCCCTGGGCGCCCCAGGAACCGGAAGTGAACCTGGCCCGAATCTGCGAGCGCTACGGTGGAGGCGGCCACGCCCGCGTGGGCGCGATCTCTTTTAATGTGAACCAGCACGCGGCCGCCATCAAGGCGTCGCAGGAAATCGTTGCCGAATTGCGTGCTGCCATCCGAAAAAAAGGTGAGGCAAGAGCTACGTAGCCCGGCCGCACTCGTCCGGGGGCGATTGCCCATACCTCCGCAGGAGGTGCAATGAACAGTCGACGGCTGATTCTTCGGGTCGTGCTCGGCGCGATCCTGGCTACAGGCGCGCTGTACAGCCAAAGCGTGCCCAGGCAAGTCCTCCTCGCGCTCAGCAAGAAAGATCAGACTCTGGCCATAGTAGATCCAGCGACGCTGAAAGTCCTGGCGCGAATTCCGGTGGGCAACGATCCGCACGAAGTAATCGCTGCCGCCGACGGCAAAACGGCGTACGTTTCTAACTACGGCTTCGGAGCCTACAACACGCTTGCCGTGATTGACCTGGCGGGGAAAAAGGCTCTGCCGGTAGTTGATCTCGGCCCGCTGCGCGGCCCGCATGGCTTGACGTTCGTTTCCGGCAAGACCTGGTTCACCGCCGAGGTCGCCAAGGCAATCGGCAGCTATGATCCCCAGACAAAGAAGGTGGATTGGATTCTCGGCACCGGCCAGGATCGCACGCACATGATCTGGGTCTCCGACGATCAAAAGCGGATCGTGACTACGAATGTAAGCTCGGGAACCGTCAGCATCATCGAGAAGATCCCGCCGCGAGCGCCCGCTGCTCAGTCCTCTGGGCCGCCCCGGCCGCTGCCTCCGGGAGGCGACTGGGAACAGACGGTGGTGAAGGTGGGCAATGGCTCTGAAGGATTCGACGTGTCGCCCGACGGCAAGGAGATATGGGTGGCCAATGCGCAGGACGGCACAATCTCCGTCGTTAACTCCTCTTCCAAAACTGTGAGCGATACCTTGGCGGCGAATGTTCCCGGAGCAAACCGGCTCAAATTTACGCCCGACGGAGCGAGGGTCCTGGTTTCCAGCCTGCGGACTGGAGATCTGACCATCTTCGACTCCGCCAGCCGCAAAGAGATCAAGCGCATGAAACTGGGGCACGGCAATGCCGGGATTCTGGTTGAGCCCAACGGGGAAAGAGCGTTCGTGGCATGCTCGCCCGATAATTATGTGGTTGTGATCAATCTCCAATCGCTGGAAGAGGCCGGGCACATCGATGTCGGTCCAAACCCCGATGGCTTGGCTTGGGCTGTCCAGCGCTGAGGGTAGCGCTGTATAGCGCTTCCGAACCCGCGTGATAGTCTGCAGAAATAAGCATCCGCATGCGCCCTCCCATTCCAGAACCACCCCGCCGGCAAAGGCGCGTGCTTCAGACCGTAGCCGCCCTGGAATTCTGCAAAGGCGTCTTCGTGTCGCTGATGGGTATTTGCGCCATTCTGCTGGTGCATAAGGATGCGTGGCTGTATGCGGAAAGTCTCCTCGCCGTCTTTCACATCAGCACCGACCGGCGCATAGCGCAAATGTTCCTGGATTTCGCCGACAACATCACCGACGCCAAATTGTGGGCGGCGGCCCGACTGGCCTTCGCCTACTCGGCGCTGCGCTTTACAGAAGGCTATGGGCTATGGCGATGCCGCACCTGGGCAGAATGGGTGGCCGCAGTTTCCGGAACGCTGCTCCTGCCCCTGGAGGTTCGTGAACTCTTTCGCCGCGTGACCCTGGTGCGCTGTGGCCTGTTAATTGCCAACATCGCGATCGTGCTCTACATGGTGTATGTAATCCTCGCCAACCGCCGCGAACGCGGGAAAGCCGCATGTGCTTCCGAGTAAGCCAAAGACGGCTCCATTCTCCGCGTGTACACGGACGGAGATATCCACCGCCGACTCACGTAGTGCCGGGCGCATTCGTCCGGCGCCCTCTGCGCCTGTCGAATTCGTGGTAGCCTGAAACCCATTTCAATCCGCCGGGGAGTTCATGCACGACACCAATCCTTCGCCTCTCGACCTGCAGGCCATCGCAAAACAGATCATGCAAGAGCGGGGATTTGATCCGGATTTTCCTCCCGCCGTTTCCAGCCAGCTGGCCAGTCTGCGGCAGAATCCGCCTCCGATCGCGGTGACCCGCGACGTTCGGGACTTGCGGAATTTGCTGTGGTCTTCGATCGACAACGATACCTCCCGCGACCTGGACCAGATCGAAGTGGCGCAGCCCATCTCCAACGGGGACGTGAAGGTCATGGTCGCTATTGCCGATGTCGATGCTTTCGCCCCCAGGCAGACTCCCATCGACCAGCATGCTGCGCGCGAGACCACTACCGTCTACACCGGAGTCCGCAACTTTCCCATGCTGCCGGAGGAGCTTTCCACCGGCGCCAGCTCCTTGCTCGAAAATCAGGATCGCCTGGCAATGGTGATTGAGTTCGTCGTCGATGCAGCGGGTGCGATCAAAGCCTCCGACCTGTACCGCGCGGTGGTCCGCAACCGGGCGCAGTTGCAATACAACTCGCTCGGAGCATGGCTGGAAGGAGCCGCACCGGCACCTGCTAAGGTGTCTTCATCTAACGAGTTACAGCTGCAACTGAAACTTCAAGATGAGGTAGCGCAAAAACTGAAACAGCAGCGCTATCAACACGGGGCTCTGAACCTTCAGACGGACGAGGTGCGTCCGCTGGTGCTGAATGAGCAGGTCATCGATGTCGTGAAGCAGCAGAAGAACCGCGCCACGGAGTTAATCGAGGACTTTATGGTCGCGGCCAATGGCGTAGTGGCGCGGCGACTGCAGAATGTTTCCTCCCTGCGCCGCATCGTGCGCACGCCAGAGCGCTGGGATCGCATCGTCCAGCTGGCCGCCGCCAAGGGCGAGAAACTTCCCGCGCAACCGGATTCGAAGGCTTTAAACGATTTCCTGATCCGCCGAAAGGCAGCAGACCCCGATCACTTCGCGGATCTCTCCCTGGCCGTCATCAAGCTCATTGGCCCGGGCGAGTATGTGCTGGAGAAGGCCGGCGAATCCGCTCCCGGGCATTTCGGCCTGGCGGTTCAGGACTACACGCATTCCACTGCGCCTAACCGCCGCTTTGCCGACGTCGTGACCCAACGCCTGATCAAGGCGATGATCGCGGGCCAGAAGAATCCGTATTCCGACGACGAGTTGTCTGCGATTGCGGCGAACTGCACGCAAAAGGAAGATGCTGCGCGAAAGGTGGAACGGGAGATGTCGAAGCGCCTGGCTGCGGTCGCGATGCAGCATCGTATTGGCGAAGTCTTCGACGCGATCGTCACCGGCGTTACCGAACATGGCACGTTCGTTCGCGTGATGCAGCCCCACGTCGAAGGCCTGCTCATGCAGGGACACGGAGTCGACGTGGGAGACAAGCTGCGCGTCAAACTGGCCAGCGCCAATGTTCAGAAGGGATACATCGATTTCGTGCGAGCCTGAGCGCTATTCAGTGACCACTGCCTTCACCAGATTGCGGGGATGATCCACGTCGTACCCTTTGTTCACGGCGACGTGATACGCGAAAAGCTGAAGCGGGATCACCTCGACAATGGGGAGAAGCAGTTCCGGGGCCGCCGGCACATAAAATACCTGATCCGCAATGGTTGAGACCTCTTTGTCGCCCTCGGTCGCCACCGTGACCAGCGGACCCTTGCGCGAGCGGACCTCCTTCATCACCTCCAGGGTTCGCCGATAGCGCAGCACGGAGTCGGGATCGCGCTGGTCGCAAGTGGCGATCACGACTACCGGCAACTTCTCGTCGACCAGGGCGTTGGGACCATGCTTCAACTCGCCCGCCGGATATCCCTCGGCATGAGCGTACGAGATCTCTTTCAGCTTGAGCGCCCCTTCGCGGGCGATGGCATAGTGCACGCCGCGCCCGAGATAAAGGAATTTCTCCGCTTTGCAATGGACTGCGCCGAATTGCCCGGCCAGTCCATCCCAGGTTGCGAGATTTTCTTCTATAGCCGCGGGCAGCCGCCTCAGGCGCTGCAGGTACGAGCGCGTCACTTCCGAAGTCATCCGTCCCCGTTTGCGTGCCAGGAACAGCGCCATCAGATACAAAATGATGAGCTGGGTGGTGAAACTCTTGGTGGCCGGGATGGAAAGCTCAGGACCGGCGCCGGAGATCAATGCGGCTCCTGCCTCGCGCACAATGGTGGTATCGGGTACGTTCGAAATGGCGATGGTCTTGACTCCCCGGGTCAGGGCCTCGCGTTGCGCCGCGATCGTGTCTGCCGTCTCCCCGGATTGGGTGATCACCATGACGATGGGTTCCACTGCCGCATGGGTGGAGCGGTAGGAGTACTCACTGGCGTACTCCACATCCACGGCAACCCCCGACAGATCCTCAATCATGATCTCGCCCGCCAGGCCGGCATGGCGGCTGGACCCGCTGGCGGCAATGATCAGTTTCTCGAAGGTCAGCAGCGCCCCTGCAATAGCTTCCAGTTCGCCCGGAAAGATGATGTCATCCTTTAAGTGCTTTTCGACCGTTTTGGCGATGGCGGCTGGCTGCTCATAGATCTCGCGCCGCATGGCGTGGGCAAACTTTCCGCTCGCCGAAGTTCCGGTTTTCGAGGTTTTCAAACCCTGAGGATTCGGATGGTGGCCATTCGTTTTCTTTTGTCGGATAGGCGTCATGATGACTGTGGCTGAGAATAAACGATCTTGCGTCGCACTGGCAAAGCAGCCGGCTGTTTAAGAGCTACTGGCTCCCTCAAAATGCGCTTCAATCTCTTCCAGAGTTTTCCCTTTGGTCTCGGGCAAGAACCACGTGGCCGTTACGAAGTAAAGAACCGTGCACGCGGCAAAGCCGAAGAACATCGTGGAGTATCCATACTCTCCTACGGTGGGCAGGAAGAGGGCCGCAATGGTGGTCGAAGCCGCCTGATTGATCACCAGCGCAATGCTCATCCCGTTGGAGCGGATACGGGTGGGCATCAATTCCGAAAGCGCGAGCCAGACGCACACGCCCGGGCCGATGGCAAAGAATGCCATAAAGACAAAGAGCGTGATGGCCACGATCCATCCGTGACTGGCCGGCGGGACAGGAGTGATGAGCGCATTTTCAATTTTTAGCGGGGCAGTTCGCGATGCCTCCAGATTGCCGAACGGATTGGAGAAAAAAGCGTTGACCCCGTTGGCGGGCACACAGCCTTCGCGTGTAATTTCGATGGGCTTGGCTGCCGGATCATCTGATCGCACTGCCTGGCTCGCCGCCCGGAAATCTCCGTAGGAGTAGATCACCACGAGGGAAGTTGGCACCTGGCTGGCGGTTTTGCCCGAGGCGGTTAGCAGCTTTGCTCCCGTCTCCTGGTTGTAGTCCAGTTTCATCGTTTGCTCGGGGCTTACCATCGCCTGCAAGGCGGTGTGCGTATCAACGCCGAGCTTTTCCGTTTGCCGGAACAGAAACGCAGTACAGAGCAGCGACAAAATGATACCCGCTGTGCCCAGTGCCAGCAGGAATTTGCGGCCTTTGCGATCCACCAGCACAACTCCGGCGAAGGTGACAAAGAAGTTCACGAAGGTGAAGAAGACGTACCCGACGTGGGCCGAAAGGTCCGAAAGACCGCTCTGCAGAAGAATGTTGGTGTTGTAAGCGATGATCGAATTGATTCCGGTGGTCTGGTTGCAAGCCAGGATGATGCAGGCCAGCACGAAAGGAATCACGTACTTGCGCCGCAGCAGGGAGTCCTTCGCCTTACCGGAGGCTTGCTTTGCGGTTTCTGCGTTGGCCAGGTCCTGCATCTCTTTCAGCTCAAGATCGGCCTGCTGGGTAGTACGTGATCGCAGCAAGGCCGCATACGCAGCCTCGTTCTTTTTGCGTTTGAGAAGCCAGCGCGGAGATTCCGACAGCTTCAGGGTGCCAATGACAAACAAAATGCCCGGGGGTAATGATACCCAGAAGATTCCTCGCCACGCCGCGTCCTTAAAGGCGAAGATGCCTTCCCGTGTTTGCGGAATGTGCTCCAGACGGAAGCTGAACAACAATCCGATGAGCGCAGCCATCGCGATCCCGGCGGTCAGCAACCACTGAAACACGCCCGTGCCTTTACCCCGGTTTGCTGCAGTCAGACATTCCGCCAGGTAAAGTGGAACCACGACCCCGATCAACCCCGCGCTCGTGCCCTGCAGCAATCGCCCAAAAACCAGCGGCCCGTAACCATGCGACAGCGCGATCATCGGGATGCTGATCACGAACATCAGGCCGCTGATAAACATGAGCCATTTCCGGCCCATCCAGTCAGCCAGCAGTCCGGCGAAGAGGGTGGAAATCACGCTGCCCAGCAACACTGCGGCCACGACAAGGGAAAGCTCGCCGCGATTGAGCCCTGATGTCGCCTCAAGGTAGGGAAGCGCTCCCGCGATGATGCCCACGTCGACTCCGTAGAGCAGGCCGCCCAATCCAGCAACCACGAGAAGGAAACGGTTATAAAAAATCTTCTTGCTGTCGAGCGCGGAGGGAGTGCTCGTTACCGGCTGCGTTGTCATAGAGGTATTCTTACCTGCGAATCAATAAGCGCAAGCCGTGGCGGGTTGAACCTCCGCCAAGGCATTCGAATTGTAACGTAGCGGTCCTACGGTATCGCAGGTTGGGGCCGGTTCCCGGTGCGGCGGGCCTCACCGTGAGCCGGGCTCATCGGATACAATACCCAAGCCGCGCGGCAGTTCAATCCGAGACTTCGCCCTCCTGATGCGATACGGGTTCATCATCGACAACCGCAAGTGTATCGGCTGCCATGCCTGCACCGTCGCGTGCAAGACCGAAAACCATGTCCCCTTGAGCGTGAACCGCACCTGGGTGAAGTACGTCGAGAAGGGCACGTTTCCGGACACGCGGCGCGTTTTTCAGGTGACCCGCTGCAATCATTGCGAAAATCCTCCGTGCGTCACCATCTGCCCGGTGACCGCGATGTACCAGCGCAAGGACGGCATCGTCGATTTCAGCTCCGAACGATGTATCGGCTGCAAGGCCTGCATGCAGGCCTGCCCTTACGATTCCATTTATATCGATCCCGACCAGGGAACGGCCGCGAAGTGCCACTTCTGCGCCCACCGTACCGAGGTCGGATTGGAACCTTCCTGCGTGGTGGTTTGCCCGGAACACGCGATCATCGCGGGAGATCTCGATGCCGGGGAGGGAGAAATCGCCCAGCTTCTCGCTCGCGAGCCGGTGAGGGTCCGCAAACCGGAGCAGGGAACCCGGCCCAAGCTTTACTACATTGATGCCGACGAGAGCGCCATCGTTCCCACCGCCGCCCGTCACGAGTCGATTTACATGTGGGCGCAGCGCAACGAAAGCATTCATGGTGGCGGAGCGCTGTATCAAGCCGACAGCCCGCTGCTCCAGAAGAATGCTCTCGCGGCATACGACGTCTCGCACGCGCGACCCTGGGGATGGCAGGTGCCGGCGTATTGCTGGACAAAATCCATCGGCTCAGGGGCTTTGGCGATCCCCGCTCTGGCCATGCTGTTCGGACGCCTGGGATCCGACCGCCTGCGAGACATCACGCTCTCGACCATTGCATTGATCTTCACAGCATTGACGACCATCCTGCTGGTGTGGGATCTCGAGCACAAGAAACGTTTCCTGCGCGTCGTCTTCCGGCCGCAAGGCAAGTCCTGGCTGGCGCGTGGAGCTTTCATCCTGATTGCATACAGCGCTCTGGGAGGGGCCTTGTGGCTGGGTGCCGTGTTGGGGCTCACCCTGGTCGCAAAGCTGCTGCTCTTGCCCACCGTGCTCGCCGGCTTTCTGGCGGCGGTTTATACCGCGTTTCTATTTGGACAATGCGAAGGGCGCGATCTTTGGCAGACGCCGCTGTTGCCCGTTCACCTGATTGTGCAGGCTTTATTATGCGGGGCCGCAGTGTTGGCGCTTGTTCCGCCCTCTCTGGGCGGCTCACCGGAAACTTCGGCGGTTTCAAGAGTAGCTCTCGCCATTACGGTGGCCCTGCATCTCGGCATCGTCGCAGCCGAGTTTCTGCTGCCGCACTCGACGGACAACGCCGCCTACGCAGCCCGGCTCATAACGGACGGTCCTTTCGGCGGCTGGTTTTGGCTCGGGGCGATTTCCCTGGGCGGCATTATGCCTCTGGGCCTGCTGGTATTGACCGCGCCGTGGAGCCTCGCGCTCTCCGCCATACTCAGCCTGGCGGGCGTGTTGATCTTTGAATGGTGCTTCGTGATGGCAGGGCAAAGCGTGCCCAACAGTTGATGCAGCCTGGCGCTTGCCCGTTCTCATGGAGTAAGGAGACAAACCTGCGATGACCGATTTCAAGCGCGACGGCAGCCATCTCGCGTACTGCCCGCCGGTGGAGAAATGGGACGACTGGGTGGAACTAGACCCCGAGTCCTGGCCGAAGCGCGTAGAAAAGCATTACCAACTGGTCCCCACAGTCTGTTTTAACTGCGAATCTGCGTGCGGGCTGCTGGCCTACGTCAACCGAGCAAGCGGCAAGATCGAGAAGTTCGAAGGCAATCCCCGGCATCCCGCCAGCCGCGGCCGTTTATGCGCCAAAGGACCGGCCACAATCAATCAGATTCACGATCCTGACCGCATCCTCTATCCCATGAAGCGCAGCGGCCCGCGCGGAGCAGGGAAGTGGACCCGCACCTCCTGGGACGAAGTGCTGGAAACCTTCGGCGGGCGCATTCGCCAAGCGATCCAGGCAGGCCGCGGAAATGAAGTGATGTATCACGTCGGCCGCCCGGGGCACGATTTCATCATGGATCGCACCTTGCAAGCCTGGGGTATTGACGGCCACAACTCGCACACCAATGTCTGCTCGTCTTCCGCGCGGCTCGGTTATCTGTTGTGGCATTATGCGGACCGTCCTTCTCCCGATCCCGCCAACGCCCGCTTCATTCTCTTGCTCTCTGCCCATCTGGAGTCAGGACACTACTTCAACCCGCACGCGCAGCGGATCATCGAGGGCAAGATGGCGGGGGCGAAATTGGCTGTCATGGACCCGCGCCTCTCCAATACGGCCAGCATGGCGGATTACTGGCTGCCCTCCTATCCGGGGACGGAAGCCGCCGTGCTGCTGGCTATGGCGAAGGTGATCCTCGATGAGAATCGCTTCGACGCCGCCTTCGTTAAAGACTGGACAAATTGGGAAGAGCTCGAGATTGATGGCTTCCACGCAAAAGGCCGCAGCTTCGAATCCGCCATGGAAGCTTTAAAGAAGCACTACGCCCGCTTCACTCCGCAATTTGCCGCAAGCGAAAGCGGGGTAAAGTCAGAAGTGATCGTGCAGATTGCCCGCGAGATCGCCGCAGCCGGCAGCCGTTTCGCCTCGCATCTCTGGCGCGGCAGCGCCTCCGGCAATCTTGGCGGATGGCAGTCCGCTCGCGCCTTGACCCTGCTTCACGCGCTCACCGGCTCAATCGGCACCGAAGGCGGGCACAATCTCAATTCCTGGAACAAGTTCGTGCCCCGGCCCTTCAGGGTCCCGCCGCCGCAGAAACACTGGAACGAGCTGCTGTATCCCCGGGAATGGCCCCTGAGTACGCACGAGATGTCGTTTCTGTTGCCGCACTTCCTGAAGGAAGGCCGCGGCCACGTCGAAGCGTATTTCACGCGCGTGTTCAACCCGGTGTGGACCTATCCCGATGGCTTCTCCTGGATCGAGATGCTGCGCGACGAGGGGAAGATCGGGCTGCATGCCGCCCTTACGCCCACCTGGAACGAAACTGCCGTTTTTGCTGACTATGTTTTGCCCATGGGCTTCAGCTCCGAACGCCACGACCTGATGAGCCAGGAATCGTATGCCGGGCAGTGGATCGGTTTCCGCCAGCCTGTCAATCGCGTGCTGCGCGAAAGAGCCGGGCAGAAGTTCGAATACACCTACCAGGCAAATCCCGGCGAGGTTTGGGAAGAAGATGAGTTCTGGATCAATCTTTCCTGGGCCATCGATCCCGATGGTTCCATGGGAATCCGCCAGTACTTCGAGTCGCCCGACCGCCCCGGAGAGAAGTTGACCGTGGATGAATACTACGGCTGGATGTTTGAGCACTCCGTTCCCGGGCTGCCGGAAGCCGCTTCCAAAGAGGGCCTGACCGCGCTGCAATACATGCGCAAGTACGGAGCATTTGAAGTCACGCGAGACGTCTACAAACGGAACGAGACGCCGTTGACGTCCCTCGATCTCGCCGGCGCCAGCGTCGCGCCGAACGGAGTCATCGGAAAGCAAGGGAAGTCCATGGGCGTGATGCTGGGCGGCAAGCCGGTGGTGGGCTACAACACTCCTTCGCGCAAGCTCGAACTATTCTCGAGAACCATCGCGGATTGGAAGTGGCCTGAGTTCGCCTTGCCCGAGTACTATCGCAGCCACATCCACAAGGCGGCGCAGTCCGCCGCAATGGGAGAAGCGCCCGAGGATTTCGATCCCCGGTACACGCCCTGCGTCGTGTGGCCCAGGGATGCGCGTGGGGAGGTCTACACGTTGCTTCCTATCTTCCGCCTGCCCAATCTGATTCACACCCGCTCGGGCAATGCGAAATTCCTTTACGAGATTTCCCACAAGAATCCCCTGTGGATGAATCCGGCCGACGCGAACAAAATCGGCGGGGTGCGGACCGGCGAACTCGTGAAAGTGCATACCGAGATCGGCTATTTCGTGCTGCACGCCTGGGTGACCGAAGGCCTTGCGCCCGGCGTCGTTGCCTGTTCTCACCACCTCGGCCGCTGGCGTCTGAACGAGGACGACCAGATCGAACGCATGTCGAGCGCCTTTGTCGATCTCAAACAAGTGGGCAACGGCCAATGGAAGATGCGGCAAGTGCAGCCAGTCTCATCCTATGAAACTTCCGATCCGGATACGCATCGTGTCTGGTGGGGCGATGCCGGCGTGCATCAGAACCTTACCTTCCCGGTGCATCCCGATCCGGTCAGCGGCATGCATTGCTGGCATCAATTGGTGCGAGTCGAAAAGGCCCTCCCGGAGGATCGTTACGGCGACATCTTCGTCGACACGAATCTTTCCTTTGCGGTGTATGAGAGGTGGAAGGCGCTGGCTCGTCCCGGTCCGGGGCCTGACGGACTGAGGCGTCCTCTGTGGATGCCCAGGGCAGTTCGTCCCGAAGATTCCGCATACTACGTCAAGAAATAAAGCGCGTGGTGCGGGATTTTGTCCTGCAACTCGCGGCAACTCCGGTAGTTCCATGGCCCGTGAGAGAGCGCCTGCCCCTGGTGGCGAGTTTTGCGACAACGCAGGTGAAAGTCGTTGCATCCTAGCTGCAGTTCGGTGGACATCTGAGGAGTTCTCTATCGGTCCCCGTTCAGAATCGGAGTGAAATCATGAGCGCAGCCGACAATCCGAACATGCAACTGGTACCCGATCCCGCCCGCCAGCTTCCGCCTGCGGACCTGTTTCTTGCTCCCAAGGTCGCGAGTATGGCTGACTGGGTAGGCCGTACCCAGGCGCGAGCGGGGCAGACTTTCAGTCAAGCCTACCGCGCGTCCCTTGATGGCGCAGCTTCTTTCCTGCAAACCGTCCGCGTTCGCAGCAGGCGAATTAAAGAGGAGAACCCCCTGGCTCTCCTTGGCGGCATTGCCGGCGCCGCATTTGCGCTTGGTATAGCGGCTCGCGTGTTGAGGTCAAGGCGGTGAACGGCGATTCAAAGAATGGCCGAAGTGTGGCGGCGATCCTCAGCGACATGAAAATGGAGTTGCAGGAGTTCGCGCAGACCCGCATCGAACTGCTCAAGCGCGAGTTGCAGGAGAAGGCAGCGGCCATTAAAGCTGCCATCCCCCTGGCGGCGGTCGGAGTTTTGTTTCTGACCACGGCATTCCTGATCTTTTCTCTGGCCTTGGCGGCCTTGATTGCCACCGGTTTTGCGGACAGTCCTTACCGCTGGTTTTTCGGGTGCCTGGCAGTCGCGGTCTTGTGGTCCCTGTGCGGTGCGGCCGCCCTTTACAGTGTGAAGCGGCGCCTCAGCCAACAGAGCATGGTTCCCCGAAAGACCATCGAGGTTCTCAGCGCTGATAAAGTATGGCTGCAGAAGGAAGCGAGGAAGGCATCATGAACGCATCTCCCAGCCCGGAACGTTTGGAAATACAAGCTCTTCAGCAGCGAGAACAGATCCACCGTACCGCCCTGGAATTGATCTCCAAGGTCGATGATGCACGGGAGCGGCTTACCCTTTCGCACAACGTGCGCCGCCACTTTGCAGTCACTGCAAGCATCGCGGCGGCTTTTTCTTTCCTCTGCGGGTATGCCTTGGCGGGAATGTTCACCGAAAGCTAGTCTGCTCCGGATCGCATTTGTTGACTACGTCAGCCCCGGACGTGCGTGCGCTCGAATCTTAGCGCCCTGCGCTCAGGTTCGCACTTTAAAGGCCGTGCAGATTCCCCTTTGCTTGCACCGCCCCCATGCGGCTACCATCATTTCCAGATAACCCCACTATACTGAGTGACGTTGAACTCTTCGCCAACTACGATGCGGATCTTACACGCAAGAACTCGTCTCCTGGTTCCGGCAATCCTTCTTGCCCTGCTGAGCACAGCCGCAGTGGGCAAAAGCGGCGTATACGTCGTAGTCGTACCGGTGGCCAACATGTACTCCGGTCCCAGCGATAAGAGCGACGTTGTCTCGCAAGCCATCTACGGAAGCGATGTGACGCTCGTGATGTCGCGGGGAGAGTGGTCGCGGATTCAAACGTCCGACCACTACAAGGGCTGGGTTCCCAGCAGGCACATCCGAATTCTGCTGACCGGCAGCGGCTATGCCATGTCGGGACCGACGGTACAAGTGGAGAGTCTCTTCGCCAATCTGTATGCTGAACCGGATATCACCAAGCACAAGCCGCTGATTACTGTTCCTTTTGAAACGCGCCTGGAATTAATTTCCGACGCCAGGACGAAAGATGGAAAGCCCGCTCCCGAAGGCTGGCTGCAGGTACACCTTCCGGATCTCCGTAGCGCGTGGGTGCAAGCCGGGGATGTTGTCTCGAGTCCCAAGCCTTTATCCATTTCCGAATCGATTGCCCTGGCGAAACGCTTTCTCGGAATCCCTTATTTGTGGGGAGGCCGCTCCAGCTTCGGTTTTGATTGCTCCGGTTTCACGCAGATGCTGGTGCGGTCCCGCGGACTTGAGATGCCGAGAGACGCCGATCAGCAAGCCGCGTGGGGCGGCTTAGTGCCGGTCGAGCGCAATCACTTGCAAGCCGGCGACCTGCTTTTTTTCGGAGAGTCTCCCAAACAGATCACCCATACCGGCATGTACATTGGCGAGGGTCAATTCATTCATGACACGACGAATGGCCATCCGGTGGTGCAGATCAGCCGGCTGGATGACGAGCCCTGGACCAAGCTGCTGGTGGCTTGCCGCCGGGTCAAATAACGCTGCTTCTCAAGATTGGCCGCATTCGAACTCCTTGAACGCTCGCTTCGCGGGGCGGACCAATGGGTCCGCTCCTACGCGTGCAGTTAGATCTACGAAAATAAGCGCATCAGGCCGGCGGCGGGGAGATCCGGAACTAGAAAACGCCTTGGCTTTCCCGCAGCACCGGCCAGGGATTCTGCTGCCAGGTATCCGCTGCGCACGGCGCCTTCCATGGTTGCCGGCCATCCCGTGGCGGTCCAATCGCCGGCAAGAAAAACTCGTGGCCAGCCGGTAGCCGGGGTGGGGCGGTGCGCGTCGATTCCGGGTCGCGGCGAATAAGTCGCGTTCACTTCCTTGATGACGGTGGATTTGACAAGCGTTGCCGACCGCGCCGCCGGAAAGAATTCGCGCACTTCGGCCAGCGCCAGGTCTACGATCTCCGCCCGCGATTTGTCGATGAGAGACTTCGACGAACTCACCACGAGTTCGATATAACTGCCGGCAGGATTGCCGTTGCTGGATTGTTGCCGGATGGGCTGCAGGCGCGATTTGTGGAACATCCACTGAATGGTTCGATCGAGCAGCACCGCATGATCAAGATCGGAAATCTGCCGGTCGAACCACAGGTGGATGCCGGTAATGGGCGAGTTCTCGAAATGCGAAATCTTTTCGCGGATTGGAGAACTCTCGGCTGCATCCGGCAGAACGCGGTCGAGCGCATCGAAAGGAAGCGCGATCACCATGTAGTCGAACTGCCTGTCTGCGCTTTCCTGGTCCCCGCCTCGCGCCCGCACGCGAACCTGCGTTGCATCCGCGGAGAAACTCTCGACCGGGCATCGGAAATGCAGCACGCCTCCCCGGGCGCGGACATACTCTCCCGCCGCGTTATAAAGATCAGTAAGCGGAAGTGCGGGTACGCCCATCTGCCGGGCCGCCGGAGACTTCATCGACTCGCGAATCACCTGGGCAGCGGCCGACACCGAGATACGGTCCAGGTCCTCGCTGAGTGCGCTGATCAGGATGGGCTGCCAAAAACGGGCAACTGCATTCTTGGTCTGGCCGTGTCGATTCAGCCAGTCCAGAAAGGAATTTCCGTCGTCGCGCGGCGAACTGAGCGTCAGCGGGACCAGAGCGCGGGTAATCGCCAGCTTGTCGGTTGCGCTCAGAAAAGAGAACCCGAAGAAAGACGGCGCTGTGTGCATGGGCGCCGGCAGGGCAGAGGACTTCATGCTGGAAGTGCGGCCGCCGGGCTCGATGAATGTCATCTCGTCGTACCAGCGAATCTGGTGGGCCACTCCGATGCGTTCATAGAACTTGACCAGATTCGTGCACACCCGGAACAGCACGTGCTGACAGTTGTCCACCACCTCCCCCGTACCCGGATGCTCGTACGAAGAAGCCCGGCCACCGAGAAAGGGCCTCTTTTCAAAGAGAGTGATCCGAAATCCCGCATCAGCCAGGGCGCAGGCTGCCGCAAGGCCGGCGAGGCCGCCTCCGGCTATGGCAACACTGGGTTGGGATGGAGTAGAAGGCATCAGATGGAAGATCGCCGCCGAACCCTGATCATGTCAGGCGCTTCATAAATCCCTTGCCCAGTACGCGCAGCTTCTCCCATGTGCTCAACTCGACTTTGGCGCTGAACACGTCGTACTGCTTCTCGGCAATCTTCTCCAGCACCCCGCGGTAAATGGTGATCAGCACCCACAACGCGGGCTGGCTGTCTTCGGAGACGTAAGGAATCAATTCATCGCCGGCAGCGTAGAACTCGCGCGCTCGATCGGCTTCGAGGGCCAGCAGGGGGCGGAAACGAGCCGGATCGGGGCCGGCATGCAGTTCGTTGGCGGAAAGGTGGAAGGCGGCCAGATCTTCCTCCGGCAAATACACGCGGCCCATGGCGGCGTCTTCTTTCACGTCGCGAATGATATTGGTCAGCTGGAACGCCAACCCGCAGCGCTCCGCCAGCGCTTCGGCTGCCGGATCCCGGTATCCGAAGATGTGAATGCATACCAGCCCCACCACGGACGCGACGCGGTAACAGTAAAGCCGCAGGTCTTCGAAGGTTTTGTAATGGACTCCGATGCCCGGCGTGTTGGACAGTGCAGCCGCCGATTCGAACTCCTCGACGTCCATGGCAGTGCCATGGGCCAGTTCATCGAGCAGGCCGGCGGGAATGCCGTAGCGGCGTTGCGTGTCAGTAAGCGCGAGCAGAATGGCGTCGTCGGTCGGCTGTCCCTGCTGAGCGTGGTGAAGACGATCCAGCCAGGCGTCCAGCTTTTGGCGGCGTTCGGCAAGGGTGACCGAGGCATCATCGGTGATGTCGTCGCAGCGCCGCATGAAAGCGTAAACCGCGCACAGGGCTTCACGCTTGCGCCGGGGCAAAACGAGGAATGCGTAATAAAAATTCTTGGCCGCAGTCCGCGTAATGCCTTTGCACACGGAGTACGCCATGACCAGCTGCGGTGGAGCGGGGCTCCAGGGGGCCGGAACCTGTTGGGTGCCAACACTCATCGCGGCGCTCCAAGGGACGCGCCAAACACCTTGCTCATCGCCGCACGGGCCAGCAGTGCCAGCTTGCGCGACCTCGAAATCGCGGGCCGGTTCCCCAGCACCGCAAAATCCTGCTGTTCGATGGCATGAAGAATCTCCAGCCCGCCTCGGCTGAAAAGATCAAGATCGATCGCGAGGTCGCGATCCACCATGCGGATCAGCGGGAGTCCCTGCCGGAACCACTCGCGGGCCCGTTCGACCTCGAACTTCATCATCGCACGGAAGGCGGGTGTGTTTTGCCGTTGCTCGATCTCGCTCTCTGCGACCTCAAACCGGCGCATGTCCTCAAGGGGAAGATAAATCCGCCCCTTACCGTAGTCGACGCTCACGTCCTGCCAGAAATTGGCCAGTTGCAGGGCGGTGCAAGTGAAATCGGAAAGCCGTTGCCGTTCGGGATCGCGGTATCCGCAAACATACAGAACGAGATGGCCTACCGGGTTAGCGGAATAGCGGCAATATCCGAGAAGGTCGTGGAAGGTTTGGAAGCGGGTGACCGTCTGATCCTGACGGAAGGCGACCAGCAGGTCAGAAAACTCGTGCCGCGGAATTGCGAACTGGCGCACGGTCTCCGCTAGTGCCACAAACACGGGATGCCTGGGACTGCCGTCGTAACATGCGTCCAGTTCCCTCTGCCATTGATCCAGAAGGGCGATGGACGTGGCCTTGTCCCCAATTTCATCCCCGAGATCGTCGGAAATCCGGCAATATGCGTAAACGTTGAAGAAATGCTGGCGCAGGCGCCTGGGCAAAAACCAGGTTGCAACCGAGAAATTTTCGTAGTGGGTGCGGGCGAGTTGTGCGCAATACCGGCGCGCCTCGTCCAGAGAGGGAGCGCTGGCAGGAATCGCATAGCTGGAGGGGAGCCGGCTCCAGCCCAGGGTCGCCGAGTTGTGCGTAGCCAGTTGAGTCACTGCTGAGAGACTGTCGACGGATGATTGTTGATGGTTGATTGAAACCGCGAAGGCGCGGAGAACCCCGCTTTTCAATGAACCATCAAAAATCAGCAATCAGAGATTCTTCAGTGTCCGGGAATGATCGCCGTCTTGATCTCCCCGCTGCGGTTGAGCATGTGGCGCAGAACCTGCTGCAACCGAGACAGTGGCGCTTCGCCCGTGATGTAGTCGGTGGGGCGAATTTTCTTCGCCGCGATCAGGCCAAAGGCGCGCCGAACCGTTTCCGGAGTGTGATGGAATGTGGCTTTCAGCGTGATCTCGGAATAGTGCAGCCGGTTGGTCTCAAGCTGTACCTTGGTCCCGCTGGCGCAGCCGCCAAAGAAATTCACCGTACCGCCCTTGCGGACCATATCGACGGCCCACTCCCAGGCCTCCGGCTTGCCCACCGCCTCGATCACCACGTCGCAGCCGCGCTTTTGCGGAGAGAGCGCGCGCACCGCATCCACCACATTGTTCACCTTGCTGGTTTGAATGATCTCGTGAGCGCCCATCTGTCGCGCGGCCTCTACCTGCCCGTCGCGCTTCACCACGGCGATGACGTTGCAGCCGATGGCGCGCGCCACCTGCACGAACATCAGGCCGATGGGCCCGCCCCCAAGAATGGCGACCGTATCGCCAATCTCCACCCCGGTTTCATGCAGGCCGCGCAGCACGCAAGCCAGCGGCTCGGTCATGGCCGCGTCTTCAAAGCTCACGTTGGGCGGGATCACCAGCATATTGGCTTCAACAATCCGCCGGGGCACGCGGATGTACTCGGCATAGGCGCCGTTATTGAACAATAGATCTTCGCAGAGATTTTCCTGGTGCTTGGAGCAGTAGAAACACATCTGGCAGGGTGCGGAGTTGAGCGCGACCACCCGCATGCCCTTCTTGAAGCCGTGTACGCCCGCCCCCACTTCGTCGATGACTCCGGCGAGTTCGTGGCCAAACAGGGCAGGGGGGACGATCATACGGGCATGATAGCCGCGCAGATAAACTTTCAGATCCGTGCCGCAGGTCAGGGCGACCTGGACTTTTACCAGTACCTCTCCATCTCCAACGCGAGGGATTGGAACCTTCTCAATCTTGACGTCTTCTTTGCCGTACAAGACGGCAGCGGTCATTTTTCCGTTCACTGCGGGTTTCCTTCCCGGATACTGCCAGCCCACCTACTGCCAGGCTGAATCATGATCTTCATCGACGACGGTTGGGGATGCGCGGCCAACTCGAGAGCCTGGGGGCTCTGTTCGAGGGGAAAGCGGTGGCTGACTAGCCGCTCCAGATCCATCTCGCGGTTCATGACAAATCGGACTGACTCCTGCTGCAGATCGACGGAGGCACTGTAGGATCCCACTAGTGTTTTCTCATCTACGCAAACGGCTGCAGGATCGATGACTGCCTCCCCGTGCTGGGTTTGCGCGAATAGCAAAACCCGCCCGCCGGGACGCGCAGAATCCATCGCAGTGCGAATCAGGGAATTGCCGCCGACCGCCAGTATGACTGCGTCGGCTCCGCGCCCCTCACTCAGTTCACGGACCCGTTCGACCACGTTGGTCCGCGAAGCGTCTATGGAATTGTCGAGCCCGAAACTTCCTCCTATTTTAAGCCTCTCCGGATATAAATCGGAAGTTATTACGTTGGCCCCTGCCCGGCGGGCTAATACGCTCAATATGATGCCGATAGGCCCCTGTCCGATGCCCAGCACGGTCTCTCCGCCGCGGAGACGGAGCGCCTCGATCCCCTTCATGCAGGTATTGACCGGCTCTACGAAGCACGCCTGTTCAAAGGAAACCGCTTGAGGAATACGGATCGTCCCGCGCTCCACGATCCAATCCATTACGCGGACATACTCGGAGAACCCCCCTCCCGA